>Ga0116216_10000002_pt1 | contig 328351 bp, 269 predicted proteins | sample Sb_taG_11_FD_89696 | JGI IMG/M metagenome (GOLD analysis project Ga0116216, IMG submission 89696) | Peat soil microbial communities from Weissenstadt, Germany - Sb_50d_3_AS metaG | ecosystem: Environmental > Terrestrial > Soil > Wetlands > Peat | place: Germany: Weissenstadt | collected... | reverse complement strand
TCCTCGCATTCCTCGCATTCCTCGCATTAGCAACTTTCCGGCAGAGACTTTGCCAAAGAATTAAAGAATTAGCGATAGCTTCTCCGAAGTATTCCGTTCCTCAGCGCGAGTCAGCAACAGAGACGCTGGCGCGCGATTTCTGTTGTGTGCGATCCGCCCCATCGAGCCTCAGTTCGCAGAGTTCGGTAATCAGGCTGCCAGCCCAACGATAAATATTGCGCTCTCGTATAAGCTTGCGCATGTTGCGCACGCGTAATTGCTTCTCCTCCGGTTCCATCTCCAGCGCAGCCCGGATCGCCTCCGCGGTCTGATCAATATCGTAGGGGTTTACCAGCAATGCGTCGCGCAACTCGCGCGCCGCTCCGGTGAACTGGCTCAGAATCAGCACGCCGCGCTCATCACGCCGCGCCGCCAAGAATTCCTTCGCGACCAGGTTCATGCCGTCGTGCAGAGACGTGACCAGGCAAAGGTCGGCGGCACGATAGTAATCTCCGATCTCTTCGTGGCTGTGGTGCCGCTTCAGAAACACAATGGGCTTCCACTTGCCGGACTGAAATCGCCAATTAATTCGTTCCGCCTCAGATTCCACCTCTGCCATTAAGTCGTGATACCGCTTAATGTGCGTGCGGCTCGGCGCTCCGATCTGCACAAACGTGAATTTGCCCTGGTACTTTGGATATTTTTCCAGAAATCTTTCAATCGCCTGAAAGCGTTCCGGAATTCCCTTCGTGTAATCCACGCGGTCCACGCCAACTCCTACGAATGGCGTATCGATTCCCAAACTATGCATGAGCGATGAGCGTTTGATGTAGTCATCTTTGTAGGTGTCGCTTTCTATGGGCGCGTCATCAGGAATATCCACACTGATGGGAAAGGGCCGGACCATGGTCCGATGATTTTGACGGGCCACCGAAAAATGTTCCCAGTCCACCCGCGATTCCACCACTCGGTCCACGGTTTGCAGGAAGTTGTTGCAGTGCGATTGAATGTGGAATCCGATCAAATCTGCTCCTAGCAGCCCGTCCACCAACTGCCGTTGCCAGGGACAAATGCCAAACGCCTCCGGGTTCGGCCATGGGATGTGCCAGAAGATGGCCACGCGGGCGTCTGGTCTTTTGTCCTTGATCATCCGCGCGAGCAACGCAAAGTGGTAGTCCTGCAGCAATACCACGGGTTTAGGCGTGTCCTCAATCTCTTCCAGAATCGCAGAGGTAAACTTTCGATTGACCTCCTGATAATGCTGCCAGTCCTGGGCGCGAAAAGTCGGTCGCGCGTGCGCGATGTGGCAAAGCGGCCAAAGACCTTCGTTGGCGAAGCCGTAATAGTATCCTTCTTCCTCCTCTTTGGTGAGCCATACTCGACGAAGCGTGTAACGCGGATCGTGCGGAGGAACGCGCAACCGGTCGTTCGAGTCCACGACTTCGGTATCGGCATCGCCGCTGCCATGAGCGATCCAGGTACCATCGCAAGCCTCGAGTACCGGCTCGAGAGCCGTCACCAGGCCGCTTGGCGGCACAACCGCTTCCACGGATTTGCCTTTGCGCTGATGGATGTAAGGCTCGCGATTCGAAACGACAAACAACCGTCCATCCCCCAGACGGGTTCGAACCTGCACTGCGAGCCGATCCGCGGTCCACATCGATTCTCCGGCTTCACGCAGGCGAGCCTCATTTTCCGCTGCGCTGCGTGCTTGACTGAGGCTTTCCGTCAGGGTTACGACTTCCCAAGCCAGGGGCCGGAAAAGGTCCAGATCCGGCATCTGCTGGCGCGAAGAGATTCGACCCATGCGAAGCGCGCGCATCCATTGCGCCGCTCGCGCAATTGGGCCCGTAATGCTCCAGCGCACGATCAGCACCGTGATGCAAACGATGAGGAAGACCTGTACGAAAACCAACAGAAACGCGGTACGCCAAGTGCGCAAGTTTTGCGCACGGATATAGCCCGCGTCGTGCACCACCGCCAATCCGCCAATGGTTTCTTCCTGGCGGTACAGGGGCAGAGCAAAAATGTTGACGGGCTCGTCGCTCAATCGCACGAAAGAGCTCTCGCCGTGACCATCTGCGATTGCTTTGGTCACCCCCTGCGGAGTAACAGTGAGGATTTTCGACAGCTCTGGGGTAATTGCGATTACCTTACCCTGCCGGTCGCTGACGGCGATTCCCAGCAGGTGCTCGCGGTTGCCGAAGCGCTGCACCAATCGCTGCAGTCCTCGCTCCGATCCGCCTTCCCACGACTTCTCCACATTCCCCGCAACACTTTCGGCAAGCACTTCAGCGCGCCGTTCCAGATCACTGCGCAGCGCACGTTTCTCTCGCACGACCTGGTAGTAGGAAAATCCTAAGGAAACCAGCGTGATGCCGAAGATTAGGGAGATAATGAGCCGGACACTCAATAACCGCATGGAACCTCCCACCGCGAATCGGTACGCCCGTGCCACCTGACTTTCTCAGAGGCAAATGTTCCTTCTAAGACAAAAGTTAATGACGAGGGGCGCGGCCTGCAACCTCATAAGAATGCAATGAGGCAGGTCGATTCAATTGCAAGGGTCTTAATCCTGGTGAATGAATTATCGCACCGGACCCTTTGGAAATCTCGTTTTTCGTAAAAAATTCGTTGGCCGATATGTATTGCTCACGCCACGCGAGAGTTCGTCGGGTTTCGCGAGTTGTCATCGTTCATCAGTTTCCGTTTGGCGTTCGCTCTTCAATTGTAATGACCGCTAAATTGCACTGACATACTGAGATCACTGTAGGATTCGAAAAAAGATTGTGAGAGAGGCAGCGAGCGCGACGAGAAACTGCTGTTTCTTAGAAACGGTTGATACGGACGCCGAGGAGCGAAGCTTGACTCTGAATAGTCAGAGGATCGATAAACCTGGGAAGGTATCAGACGACTTCAGGTTTGGTCCCATCGGTCGCCGAGTGTTGCATAGGCAACGTGGCAATCACCTCTGTGCCGGCTCCGTTCGATTGAATATCCAGATTTCCGCCCAACTGTCTCAAGCGCTCCCGCATACCGCGAAATCCCACGCCGGTGCGGCCCGAGGTTCTCAGTGCAAGTTGTTTTTCGGCAGACATGCCTTTGCCTTCGTCCTGAACCTCGACGAGAATGCGATGGACTTCTTTACGCACCCGTATCATCGCGGCGCTGCTGCCGGAGTGACGATGAATGTTCGTGAGGCATTCCTGGATCATCCGAAAGATGGCAATTTCCATTTCATCCGAGAGCCGGCCGATTTCATGGGGAATATCCAGATCGACCTTGATTTTGCTGCGTTCCGAGAAGCCCTCCACATACCACCGAAGCGCCGAGGCAAGACCTGCCGCATCGAGCAATGGAGGGTGCAGCAGATGCGAGATGGTGCGAATCTCACTGCTAATTTGTTCGACCAAAGCGGCGTTCTCAGAAACGGCTTTGACGCCGGCTGCGTCGAGCCTATGGGATTGGCTGGCCACCACTCCAAGGTTCATAGTGAGCGCGGCCAGCAGTTGACCCACGCTATCGTGCAATTCTCGCGCAATCTGCCGACGCTCGTCATCCCGCATTTGCTGCAGACGGCTGGATAACTCCCGCAGGCTTTCGTTCGCCAGATTCAAATCCGCTGTTCGTTCCTCGACCTTCTTTTCTAATTCGTCGTGGGCCTTACGCAGTTGCTCCTCCGCCCACTGGCTTTTGGCAAAGGAGCGCCGGTTCGCTTCACCGAGAGCAATGATCAAACCGGAAAAGAACAGGAACCCGATCATTGCAGAAATCGCGGTCTTGGGATCCTCAAGGGCAAAGGAATGAGTAGGAGGCAAGAACCAATACCACACACCTACAAGAGAAAGCAGCGCCGCGAGAATGGAAGGCCAGAGTCCGCAATACCAGGCACAGAAGGCTACTGCCGCCCACACTGTGTGATAAGGGTTGTTGTCGCCGAGAAACGGCGTTAGCAGCTCGCGAAGCAACAATGCCACGATCGCTGACAGGATGGCTAGCCCGTAACGCCGCACGTTGTAAGTATCAATACCTGCTGGAATATGATTGGTCCGCATTTTTCGACCCTACCTGGCAGGGTCTCCGAAACACAGTGAAACGAAAAGCGAGAACTATTACGTTGGCTGACGTCTTCCGGGTTCGCCTTGATTCCTTCCTTTATGCTTTTCGGCCTCAGCGCTCAGGTGCGCTAGTCTGTTTGGATCAGTCACGATTCTGGCCTGGCGGAGCAGTTCCGTCATGGCCAGTTGACGCCTGCGCCACGAGTTTGCTGCTTGGCGGCATATTTGTCTCATGGTATCACTCTCCTCGATTAGGCACGCGCAGCCTCGCTGGCGCGGCTGCCGGCAACTCCAGTCTCTGCAGTGCCTGGAGATTCCGCATGACCCCAGTCATGGTTCGCATCTCTTCGACGGCACCGACCTCATCTGGAAGCTCCTCCATGGCCTGCCGTAGTGTTTCCTCAGCGGCTTTGATCTTGTTCGCAAGACATGACGGATTGCGCTCGAGCATTGCGCCGGCGTACAAATCCTTCCACGAACCGTTCGTCGGCATAGCTGGAACCTTCCTATTCTGCATACAGCATAGCCGCGGCACTAAAAAAAGGTGGATTATTTCGGTTCGTCTATCGTGCCGTTGGCGAACGCTTGTCACCTCAGACGCAGAGTAATTGCCAGCCGGAGATTTTCATTCGTACTCCGTATCGTAAACAAACAGAATAAATATCGTTGAAGTATCATACATAATGCAGATTACTTCAAAAATATACTTGACGTAAATTTGACATTTTGCTATTTTTCTCCATCGCATGTAGGAGGAATCACCGTGGGGAATGAACAGAAAGGCAGGAATCCGCAGTCTGCGCCCAAGTATCGGCAGGTTCAGGTTGCCCAACTAAAAAGAGGCAGGCGAGGAAAACACCACGAACTGGTGCAGGGAATCGTACAGGAGTTGGCCAGCTTGCGACCGGGATCGGCACTTGAGATTCCACTTTCCGACGTGGGGGGCGTCGGTTTGGCGAATCTGCGGTCGGCGGTGCATCGCGCGGCCACTTCCGCTGGCCTGAACCTTGAGACGCTGGCTGACGACGGAAAGTTCTTCGTGTGGAAGGCCTCTTCCAAATAGCGAATTGCAATGTTGGGGTCCCTACAGCAAATACCCTAGGGCACCTCTGAGGCGTCCGTGATACCAATCTACTGGTAGTGTTCCGATTCCCAGCACCCGTCCACCGATGTTTAAGCTAACCATGATTGGTAGCGAATGCGCTTCTAGCGCCCCGCAGGTAGTTCCGCCACCGCCCCTACGCGGCAATCCAAAGACACTCCCTCGTTCCAGGAGCGATCATCATCATGAAGAGAAATAATCAAGACTCCGCTACGGCCGTTGTAAGCGGGAGGTCCGAAGAAGCACAGAAGAGTAAGAGTAACGGGACTTCTGGGCACGCAGCCGCGATGGATTCGGCCGACCTGAGCGTGATTCTGGCCAGTCTCCAAACCATGCGGAATGGCGATTTTTCCGTGCGACTTCCCGGTTCCTGGACCGGACTGGCGGGAAAAATCGCGGATACCTTTAATTCGATCGTTGCTGCCAACCAGCAGATGGCACAAGAGTTAAGACGTGTCGGGCAGGTGGTCGGCAAGGAGGGGAGAACTCGCGAGCGCGTACGCTTTCACGAATCCCAAGGGGCGTGGGGAGACATGGAGGTGTCGGTAAACACTCTGGTTGAGGATTTGCTGCGTCCGACAGCCGGCGTTACTCGCGCCATTGCGGCTGTTGCCCAAGGGAACCTTACCCAAACGGTGCGCCTCGACGTGGACGGGCGACCGCTGGAAGGCGAGTTCCTCCGCTCGGCCAATATCGTTAACACTATGATTCAACAGCTTGGCGTCTTTACTGCTGAAGTGACGCGTGTGGCCCGCGAGGTGGGCACGGACGGCAAGCTGGGTGGGCAGGCACAGGTGCCGGGCGTTGCCGGTACGTGGAAAGATCTCACAGACTCTGTAAATTCGATGGCCAGTAACCTCACCGGCCAGGTGCGCAACATCGCTGAAGTGGCGACTGCTGTGGCAAGCGGCGATCTCTCCCGCAAAATTACGGTCGATGTACGCGGCGAAATTCTCCAGCTGAAAGAAGCCATCAACACCATGGTTGATCAGTTGCGCTCGTTTGCTTCCGAAGTAACGCGCGTGGCGCGTGAAGTGGGAACGGACGGCAAGCTCGGTGGACAAGCGGTGGTCGTAGGTGTGGCCGGCACGTGGAAAGATCTTACGGATTCCGTCAACGCAATGGCCGGCAACCTTACGGCCCAGGTGCGCAATATCGCGGAAGTGACCACTGCCGTGGCCCGCGGCGACTTGTCGCGCAAAATCACGGTCGACGTGAAGGGAGAAATTCTCGAACTCAAAGACACCATCAACACGATGGTCGATCAGCTCAACGCATTCGCTGGCGAAGTAACACGCGTAGCCCGCGAAGTCGGAACGGAAGGCAAACTCGGTGGACAGGCACAGGTGCCCGGCGTCGGCGGCACGTGGAAAGATCTTACGGACAACGTGAACTTCATGGCCAGCAACCTTACCGGCCAGGTTCGAAATATTGCCGAGGTAGCGACCGCCATCGCTACGGGTGATCTCTCCCGCAAAATCACGGTCGATGTGCGCGGCGAGATTTTGCAGCTGAAAGAAACGCTGAACACGATGGTCGATCAGCTCAACCGCTTCGCTGGTGAAGTAACGCGCGTCGCTCGCGAAGTGGGTACGGAAGGGCGCCTCGGAGGACAGGCAAACGTTCCTGGCGTCGCTGGCACCTGGAAAGACTTAACCGATTCGGTAAACTCGATGGCTGGCAACCTCACCGGTCAAGTCAGAAATATCGCTGAGGTCACCACGGCTGTAGCTCGCGGCGATTTATCACGCAAAATCACCGTCGACGTAAAAGGTGAAATTCTCGAACTAAAAAATACCATCAACACAATGGTGGACCAGCTTAATGCGTTCGCTGGCGAAGTGACGCGCGTGGCCCGCGAAGTAGGTACAGAAGGGAAGTTGGGTGGACAGGCGCAGGTGCCAGGCGTAGCTGGAACCTGGAAAGATCTCACCGACAACGTCAACTTCATGGCCAGCAACCTTACCGGCCAGGTACGGAACATCGCCGAAGTGGCCACCGCCGTGGCTCGCGGCGACTTGTCGCGCAAAATCACTGTAGACGTGCGAGGCGAAATTCTTGAACTCAAAGACACGATCAATACGATGGTTGACCAGTTGCGATCGTTTGCTTCGGAAGTGACGCGCGTGGCCCGCGAAGTAGGTACGGATGGCAAGCTGGGCGGACAAGCGCAGGTGCCAGGAGTCGCCGGCACGTGGAAGGATCTCACGGATTCCGTCAACTCGATGGCCAGCAACTTAACCGGGCAGGTGCGCAACATAGCCGAAGTATCCACGGCGATTGCCAGCGGCGACCTCTCGAAGAAAATCACCGTGAACGTGAGCGGCGAAATCCTGCTGCTCAAAGAGACCATCAACACAACCGTGGACCAACTCAACGCGTTCGCTGGTGAGGTGACGCGCGTGGCCCGCGAAGTAGGAACTGAGGGTCGTTTGGGAGGTCAGGCCAATGTGCCCGGCGTCGCCGGCACGTGGAAAGACCTCACGGACTCCGTCAACTCCATGGCAGGGAACCTGACCGGCCAGGTACGCAACATCGCCGAAGTCACAACGGCCGTGGCTCGCGGCGATTTGTCGCGCAAAATTACGGTAGACGTGAAGGGCGAAATTCTCGAACTCAAGAACACCATCAACACGATGGTGGATCAACTCAACGCCTTCGCCGGCGAAGTGACCCGCGTCGCACGTGAAGTCGGCACCGACGGAAAGTTGGGCGGGCAGGCGCAAGTGCCCGGCGTCGCCGGCACCTGGAAAGATCTCACCGACAACGTGAACTTCATGGCCAGCAACCTGACCGGTCAGGTCCGTAACATCGCCGAAGTGGCAACCGCAATTGCGAACGGCGATCTCTCAAAGAAAATCACGGTCGACGTGCGCGGCGAAATCCTGCAGCTCAAAGAAACCCTGAACACGATGGTTGAGCAGTTACGCTCCTTCGCTGCCGAAGTAACGCGCGTGGCCCGCGAAGTAGGCAGCGAGGGCCGGTTGGGCGGACAGGCGAACGTCTCGGGCGTTGCCGGAACCTGGAAAGATCTCACCGATTCCGTGAACGCCATGGCCGGCAACCTTACGGGGCAAGTTCGAAATATTGCTGAAGTGACCACGGCCGTGGCCCGAGGCGATTTATCCCGCAAAATCACAGTCGATGTGAAGGGAGAAATTCTCGAACTCAAGAACACCATCAACACCATGGTCGATCAGCTCAACGCATTCGCCGCCGAAGTAACGCGCGTGGCTCGCGAAGTGGGTACGGAAGGCAAGCTGGGCGGTCAGGCGCAGGTGCCAGGCGTAGCCGGAACCTGGAAAGATCTTACCGACAACGTGAACGTGATGGCCGCCAACTTGACGGAACAAGTCCGCGGCATCGTAAAAGTTGTGACCGCTGTTGCCAACGGCGAACTCACGCAAAAGTTAACGGTGAACGCGAAGGGCGAAGTCGCCGCCCTGGCAGAAACAATCAACAACATGACGAACACGCTGGCCACTTTCGCCGACCAGGTTACGACCGTGGCACGCGAAGTCGGAGTGGAAGGCCGGCTCGGCGGCCAAGCCAACGTCCCTGGCGCCGCCGGTACGTGGAAGGATCTTACCGGAAACGTGAACTTGCTCGCCGACAATTTGACCAACCAGGTGCGCGCCATCGCTGAGGTTGCCACTGCCGTCACCAAGGGCGATCTGACGCGCTCGATTCAAGTGGAAGCCAGCGGCGAAGTGGCGGACTTGAAAGACAACCTCAACACGATGATCGATAACCTCCGCCTGACCACCGACCGCAACACGGAGCAGGACTGGCTCAAGACAAACCTGGCGCGCTTCACCGGCATGTTGCAAGGGCAGCGCGACCTGACTACCGTGGGACGCATGCTGCTCTCGGAGCTGGCGCCGCTGGTTAGCGCTCAACAGGGCGTGATCTATCAGATGGGAGGCGAGGAATCGTCAGAAATGGTTCTTCTCTCAGCCTTCGCCGGCGACGGCGAAGACGGCCATCTGCGTCGGTTGAAGTTGGGTGAAGGATTGGTGGGACAATGCGCCGCGGAAAAGCGGCGCATGCTGATCTCCGATTTGCCGCCAAACACAATCGCGATCCGCTCCGGTTTGTTCGAAGCGATTCCACGAAACGTTATCGTGCTCCCCGTGTTGTTCGAAGACAGGGTGAAAGCCGTGATCGAGCTTGCTTCCCTGAACAGCTTCACAACCTCGCAACTGGCATTTCTGGAGCAGCTGACGGCCAGCATCGGCATCGTGCTGAACAGTATTGAAGCCACGATGCAGACCGAAGGATTATTGAAACAGTCGCAACAGTTGGCCACCGAACTCCAGGTGCAGCAAAAAGAGTTGCAGCAGACGAACGAGCAACTCGCTCAAAAGGCGCAGCAGCTCGCCGAGCAGAACGTCGAGGTCGAACGCAAGAACCAGGAGATCGAACAAGCTCGCCGTGCTCTGGAAGAGAAAGCCAAGGAGCTGGCGCTTACTTCGAAGTACAAATCCGAATTCCTGGCCAACATGTCTCACGAGTTGCGAACGCCTCTCAACAGCATTCTGGTACTTGGCCAGCAACTCAGTGACAACCCGGACGGCAACTTGACGCCGAAGCAGGTCGAGTTCTCGCGCACGATTCACGGTGCCGGGACCGACTTGCTGAACCTCATCACCGACATTCTCGATCTGTCGAAAATCGAATCGGGAACGGTATCGGTGGAGGCGGAGGAAATTTTCTTTGCCAGCTTGCTGGACGCGGTTGGACGTCCGTTCCGGCACGAAGCGGAGAACCGGCATCTCGGGTTCGAGGTGGAAAGCGATCCGCATCTTGCCCGAAGTGTGGTCACCGACTCCAAGCGCTTGCAGCAAGTACTGAAGAACCTGTTGTCAAACGCTTTCAAGTTCACCGAGGTCGGGGGCGTCCGGCTGACGGTTTCCCCAGCTAAGAGCGGCTGGAGTGAGGACCATCCCATCCTCGGAAAGGCGGCGTCCGTCGTGGCGTTTGAGGTTTCCGATACGGGTATCGGAATTCCGCTCGAGAAACAGCGAATTATCTTCGAGGCCTTCCAGCAGGCAGACGCCGGCACCAGCCGCAAGTACGGTGGAACCGGCCTGGGGCTGGCAATCAGCCGCGAGCTGGCCAGCCTGCTGGGTGGAGAAATACAGTTGCGCAGCGCTCCAGGCAGAGGCAGTACGTTCATTCTGTACCTGCCGCAAACTTACGTGGGCCCGTCCACGTCGAACGCCGCCATAACCGAAAGAAAATCTCCATCATCGGCCTCGCCGGTTCCGATGTCGGTGGTGGAACATCCGATTGAGAAAATTCCCGACGACCGGGAAAACCTGCAACCGGATGATGCCATCTTGCTGATTGTGGAAGACGATCCCCACTATGGCCGGGTGTTGTGCGATCTTTCGCGTGACAGGGGCTTCAAAGTTCTTGTTGCGAATCGAGGTGCAGAAGCGCTGCAGTTAGCTCAGGAGTACCATCCCACCGCCGTGTCACTCGACGTGTTTCTGCCCGATATGCTGGGCTGGACGGTGCTAAATCATTTGAAACAGGATCCAGCAACCCGGCACATTCCAGTTCAGATGTTGACGCTCGATGAGGATCGTCACCACGGGCTGGCCCGCGGAGCTTTTGCTTTTGTAACTAAGCCCACGACCCCTGAGGGATTGGAAACAGCCTTAGATCGGATCAAGCAATACTCCGCTACCCGGCGCAAGCGATTGCTTGTGGTAGAAGACAATCCTGCCGAGCAGCTCAGTATTAAAGAACTGCTGGGTTACGACGACATCGATGTCACTGTCGTCGCCACTGGAGAAGATGCGATCAAGGCCGTCAGCAACGAATCGTTCGATTGCGTTGTCCTTGATCTGCGCCTGCCCGATATCTCCGGATTCGAAGTGCTCGAGCGCTTCCGTGATACTCCGGCGCTAGGCGATCTACCGGTGATTGTCTTCACCGGTAAGGAGCTATCTCTGGAGGAAGATGCGCGGTTGCATTCGCTGGCACGAAGTGTGGTGGTCAAGGGCGTGGAATCTCCCGAACGGCTGCTGGACGAAACTGCGCTATTCCTGCATCGCGTGGTCTCCGATCTTCCCGCGGAGAAACAAAGAATGCTTGACCGATTGCACCGCTCCGACGATGCTCTGGTTGGGAAGAAGGTGTTAATCGTAGATGACGACGTGCGCAATATCTTCGCTTTGAGCAGCGTGATCGAGCGCCGCGGCATGGCCGTGCTCACTGCAGGAACTGGCCGCGAAGCGATTGCAAAGCTGGAATCGACCCCGGACGTCGCGATCGTGCTGATGGACATCATGATGCCCGAGATGGATGGCTACGAAACCATGCAGGTGATCCGGCAAAACGCCTCGTTCCGGCGCTTGCCGATCATCGCCCTGACCGCAAAAGCGATGAAAGGGGACAGAGAAAAGTGTCTTGAGGCCGGCGCTTCAGAATATCTGGCGAAACCGGTGAACACGGAGCAGTTGCTGTCCTCGCTACGTATGTGGCTGCACCGGTAGCTTAGCTTTTCCGTACGCCGACGCAGAGTAACGCGGAGATATCAATGGTGACACACGAAGAGGTCAACATTCTGATGGTGGATGATCAGCCGGGCAAGCTGCTCAGCTATGAGGTGATGCTCGCTCCGCTGGGCGAGAATCTGATCAAAGCCTCTTCTGCAAAACAAGCCCTCGAAACTTTGTTGAAGACTGACGTTGCGGTGGTGCTGATGGATGTAAGCATGCCGGATCTCGACGGCTTTCAACTGGCTGCAATGATTCGCCAGCATCCGCGTTTCCAAAGGACGGCGATCATCTTCATTTCGGCGGTGCACCTTACCGATCTCGATCAACTCAAAGGCTATGAGCACGGGGCGGTGGACTATATTTCCGTGCCCGTAGTGCAGGAACTACTACGTGCGAAGGTAAGGGTCTTCGCCGACCTGCACCGCAAGACGCGCCAGCTCGAATCGTTGAATCGCGAGCTCGAGCAGCGGGTCTCAGAGCGCACCGAGGAGTTGACTCGCAAGGCCGAATTGCTTCTGCAACTTAATACTGAACTGGAAGGCAGAAACAAAGAGCTCGACGCCATCGTTCAGACTGCGCCCGACATAATCTTCAGCCGACGGACGGACGGCTCCAGGGATTACATCAGTGACAGATTCTGTGACTACACGGGCGCTGCTCCAGGTTCAGCGAACGGCTTCGGATGGCTGGACTACGTGCATGACGACGATAAAGAACAGGCCACGGCGCACTGGATGCGCTGCGTTGAATCGGGGGCAAACTACGAATCTGAGTATCGCATGCGGTCTGAAGATGGAGCCTATCGTTGGTTCCGGGCTCGCGCGCTTCCTATTCGCGACGATGCGGGAAAGATCGTGAAGTGGTACGGCACCTGTTCCGATATTCACGACAGTAAGATGCTGGAGCAGTCGATCCGGAACAATGCCGCCGAACTGGAAAGAATGGTCGATAGCCGGACCGACGAACTACGGCGCCTTTCCGTCCGTCTCATGACCATGCAGGATCAAGAGCGCCGCCGGATCGCACGCGATCTGCACGACGGGTTGGGACAAGAACTTGCTGTGGCTAAGATGGTGTTGGACCGGATGTCATTACAAAAAAACACTCAGTCATCAGGCGACGGTTGGTCCCAGGCAAGCAGCATTGTGGAACGTGCGATTCAGCAAGTCCGCACCATGTCTCATCTTTTGCATCCGCCGTTACTCGATGAAGTCGGATTGCTATCCGCGCTAGCCTGGTTCCTGGAAGGACTCGGCAAGCGCAGCGGCATTGAAACGACTCTTGAGGTCCAACCCAAAGATTTTCCCAGGCTATCGGTCGACGTGGAAACCGCTGTTTTCCGGATCGTTCAAGAGGCGTTGACCAACGTCTTCCGTCATTCGGGAGCCCGAAAGGTGTGGATCAACCTCTCGCAAAAAGAAGGGTTGATCGTGGTTGCGGTGCGAGACGACGGCAAGGGTATCGGCGAGCGTGTAGTCGAAATGCGGGCCGATAGTGTCGGAGTGGGCATCGGAGGCATGAAACAGCGTGCAAAGGAATTCGGCGGAGAATTGAAGCTGAAGAATACAAACCCCGGAACTCTCGTTGAACTCATTCTTCCGTGCAGTGGAGTGCTGCGCGAAAGCGGTATAGTCTTCCAGTCGTAGTGCATCCCGCCGGTGACGCGCCCGCCGACCGAAAGATTTCCTGATCGGCGCCTATCTGGATATCGCGAGCAATCCATGAATTCGGGCGTGTGGGGGCGTTGCTTTGACTTCTCCAACGTTACTGTGAAAACCGTAGGTGCGTGCGGCGAAGGTCGCGCCACATTACAGGCTGAACCGGATGGCAGGACGCGGGACTTTGCGATTAGCTTTGCCTGAGTAACGAAAACTTGAACGGTTGCTCGTTTCGAGCACAGAAAAGGTTCTCTTTATGAAAAGAATCAGTTCCACACTAGCGCGATGTCTCCTGGTGCTCGGAGCCAGTTTTGCACTTCTCTTCGGAACGGCGTGGTGCCAGGACGAGAAGGAGCAGACGAGCATTCAAAAACGAATCGATGCGTCGGCCAACGTACTCAAAGAAATTATGGATACGCCAGACAAGGCCATTCCTGACAAAGTGATGCATGACGCGAAGTGCATTGCAGTGATTCCATCTATGGTCAAGTTTGCGATTGGTTTTGGAGCAAACCATGGAAAGGGCGTGGCTGTCTGCCGTCTGGAAAATGGCGCCTGGAGCGGTCCTGCACCGATCACGATTACCGGTGGAAGCTGGGGATTGCAGCTAGGCGGTCAGGCTATCGACCTGGTGTTGGTTGTGATGAATCAGCAGGGTATGGAGCATCTTCTCTCAAGCAAGTTCAAGATTGGTGCTGATGCCTCTGCGGCTGCGGGCCCTGTCGGACGTGACACTGCTGCCGATACCGACTGGAAGATGAAAGCAGAAGTTTTGACTTATTCCCGAGCGCGAGGACTCTTCGCTGGTGTTGATTTATCGGGCTCTGCAATAACGCAGGATAAAGATGAAACCCATCTTCTTTACGGAAAGTTTATTCCGTTCGAGGATATTTTAACGGGTAAAGTTCCTCGACCGGCGGGTAGCGGAGCCCTCGAGGCGGTCGTGAGGAAATACGCGAATCAGGCCGCGGAACACGGTAAGTTGGAGACTGGTCCCACAACAGAGTCCGCGAGCCGATAAATTGTTATCGTGAACATTGGCGTGCGGCGTATCAAAGCTGCGGCAGTTCCCCCCGGGATTAATCCTGGGGGTTTTCATTTGGTATCGGTACTGTCAGGACTGTAGGCACTGCGGCGCCGGTGGATGCACATTACAGCGTGAACCGGATGGCACAAAACCAATTCAAAAATTAGAGTCACGTTCGGGTATCGGAGGATGCGATGTCAACGATTCTATTAATTGTCGTGGTGCTGTTGTTAGTGGGAGCGCTTCCAGCATGGCCGTACAGCCGTTCGTGGGGTTACTACCCGAGCGGCGGTCTCGGTCTCGTAGTCGTGGTGTTGCTGGTACTGCTTCTGGCCGGGCGTTTGTGAACTATTTGTTGGGCGCAATCGAAAAAATTACGACCGAATCCAAACGGCCTCCTCTTTGCGTGCATCTCAGTGCAGCAGGAAGTATTTGGGGGACTTTTTACGAGACCACGGGAGCGTTAATGTTGAACCAGGGAAGCTCTCGCCGCGCTACGCTACTTCAATATTCGTCACCCGCTGATTGTGGATGAACATGGAAATCCACGGGACGTTAGCGTGGTGCACGGTTTGGGATTCGGCCTCGACGCCAAAGCGATTGAAGCGGTTAAGCAATGGCGCTTTCAACCGGCCGAGAAAGACGGTCATCCGGTGAACGTCCAGATCAGCGTCGAAGTAGGTTTCCGTCTTTACTGATTTACGGTGCTTGTTAAACTCCGGAGCGCCGCATCGCGCCGCAAAGCCTTTACAGATGGCATCGCGCATGATGCGGCCCTGCAACCCTTTTCTCCGAAAAAAGTTTTGCCTCTGCCCGCAAATTTACTCAGAAATAAACTCGAAAGTCCTCAGCATTTACCTTCACGCCAGCGGTACAGCAAGTCTGGTAATCAATTACAGGAGCCTCCTGATGGGCCGCAAGCAGCCTTGTCGCTAGTCTCATTTTGGAAGTTGATGCTCCCGGAGTCATGGAGAGCAGACAAGCACCCAAGGTTCGATAAGGAGAGACTACAGTGGCGACTTGCGTGATTTCCGCGACAGCAAATGTGATTCCGGTCAGCGAAGCAACCAAACGTGACGATTCCGAGCGTAGCCTGGTACAGCGCGCTCAAAGCGGCGACGAACAGGCTTTTGCCACGCTGTTCCAGCTCCACAAGAAGCGCGTGTACTCCGTATGCCTGCTCATGACTAAAGATATAGCGGAGGCCGAAGACCTGACCCAGGAAGCGTTCTTACAGGTGTTTCGCAGCGTAGGTTCATTCCGCGGGGACTCGGCGTTTTCTACCTGGCTGTATCGGGTTGCAGTCAATACGGTACTAATGAAATTGCGGCGGCGAAAAGCCCCTCCCCTGGTTTCCTTGGACGAACCAGTATCGGCGGAATCCCCATCCCTCAAACGGGATATCGGAAATCCGGACCCTCGCCTTTCCGGAGCGGTGGATCGTATTGCCTTGCGGCGCGCGATGCAGGAGCTTCCCGAAGGCTGCCGCAAGATTTTTGCTCTCCATGAAGTTGAGGGATACCAGCATCACGAGATCGCCCAAATGTTGGACTGTTCGGTCGGCAATTCGAAATCGCAACTGCATAAAGCAAAAATGAAGATGCGCGACCTGCTATTTCCGAAACGGAGAGTCCTGCGGCGGGCCGTCGCGAGCCACGTTGCGGAATCTCTGACTTGAAACAGGCCAAGGTGCCGGCAATCGGCGCGCACTGTCACATTGCGGCTCGGGGAGCGCCAATCCACCAAACTCCGCTGCGCGCTAGACCGAGAGAACGAGATAGTTAGACCCGGTCACTTTATGGCAACCGGTCCATCAACCCGGGTAGCGTCTTCATGAGATCGTTGTAGATCACCATCACCGCAAACAGAACGAGAAAAACGAATGCCGCCTGGTAGACGCGCTCTTTGATGCGGAGGCTGACGTCGCGCCGCATGAGGCCTTCGATCAGCAGAAACAGGATTACGCCGCCGTCCAGGATTGGGATTGGCAGCAGGTTAAAGATGCCGAGGTTCAGGCTGATGCCTGCCGTCAACTCCATCAGCGGAGTCCAGCCCTTTTGCTGTGCCGCGTAACCAGCGTCCTGCGCGATACCAATTGGGCCGGAAACCGCTTTGGGCGAGACCTTTCCTTGCAGAATTTTCTTGGCGAGTTCCAGAATGAGCAGCGAATATTTCCGATTCTGCTCCAACGAAAGACCCAGGGCTTGGACAAACGGCAACGTGGTCACCTTGGTTTCGCTCTTGTTGAGGAAGCCCAGCCGATAACGCTGCTCTTTCGGATCTTCAGTTTTCGAAAGTACGGGTTTCAAGTGGAAATTTAACGTCTGATTGCCGCGCATCACCGTGAGATCGACGGGGTCATCCTTGCTCTGCTGCAGGCGCTCGATCATCGATTCGATGGAAACCAGCGGCTTGCCGTTCATAGCAACAATTCTGTCGTCTTCCGCCAAGCCGGCCTGGGCAGCGGGTGTACCTGCCTCAATGTGTCCCACGATGACCGGTTCCTCAGGATACCAACCGGCGGAGCCCACTTCCGAAGTGGTCACGGCCTGGGGAACGATAGTTTTCTGAAAGATCTGATTCCCGCGCTGGATTGTGATGTTCAGCGGCTGGTTGGCGCTCAGCCATACGCGAGGCTGCAGCTGTTCCCAGGTGGGGTTCTCGATCCCGTCAACTTTTACGATCCTGTCACCAGGTTGCAAGCCGGCTTGGGCTGCCGCCGAGTCATGCTTTATGCCTTCGATGACCGCAGGCTTGTCGAGAAAAACCGGGTACTCGTAGTGAACCATGTAAACCGCGGTGAGCAGGAAGATGGCCAGCAGAATGTTCATCGTCGGCCCGGCGACCGCGATCAGGAAGCGATGCCAGCGGGAATGCGACATGAACTCGGCCGGATCACCGGTGCGCTCGTCCATGGGATTCTCGCCGCTCATCTTGACGTAGCCGCCCAGGGGAATCGCGGCGATGCGGTAGTCCGTGTCCCCCCTGCGGAAGCCAATCAGGCGCTTACCAAACCCAATGGAGAACACTTCGACCCTGACCCCCAACAGCTTGGCCACGGCATAGTGGCCGAACTCGTGGATCAGAATCATGAAGCCCAGCACCACAGCGACGGCAACCACGGAGATTATGAAATCAGACATAGAAGAAGTACGGAACCGCTCCCTCGTTAGATTCGACTAGACTACAGATGTTGCTCGTGGCCGAAAAGTCTTATTCGTAACTCGCAGAACCCGCTCTTGAGCATATCGGCGGGCTTCAGCGTCGGCTTCAAGGACCTTCGCGATCGATTGCAACTTCCCAGAATTAGATGCTGAGACAGCGTCCTCGATGATCCGGGGAATATCATCGAATCCGACGCTGCCTTCAAGAAACGCCGCTACCGCTATTTCGTCGGCGGCGTTCAGGGCCACGGCCTTAGCCCCGCCCGCCTCTACCGCTTCATATGCTAAACGCAAACAGGGGAATTTATCCATGTCTGGAGGGCTGAAGTCCAGATTACGCAAGTTACCCACCGGGAAGCGCATATCCGACTGAATCCGTTCGGGATATGTTAGCGCATAGAGAATCGGCAGCCGCATATCGGTCACTGAAAACTGAGCAAGTATACTGCCATCCACAAACTCTACCATCGAATGAACTGTAGACTGCGGATGCACCAGAACTTCCACTTTCGCGGGCGATATGTGAAATAATCTGCATGCTTCGATTACCTCGAAGCCTTTATTCATCAGCGTCGCCGAGTCGATGGTGATGCGTTTGCCCATCTTCCAGGTCGGATGGTTGAGGGCCTGCTCCACCGTAATGGAGGCGAATTCCGAACGCGGCGTATTGAGAAAGGGCCCGCCGGAAGCGGTGAGCCAGATGCGTTCCACTTCCTCCATGCGCCCGCCTCGCAGGCATTGATGCACCGCATTGTGCTCGCTATCAATGGGTAAAAGCGGCTTGCCCTGCCGGCGCGCCTCGGCTGTAATCAACTCTCCCGCGGCCACGAGACATTCTTTATTGGCCACCCCGACGATCTTTCCGGCTTTCACCGCCTCGTAAGTGGCCTCAAGCCCGGCCACGCCCACGATCGCGCTGACCACGAAATCGGCTTCCGCGTGCGTTGCCACCTGCACCGTACCAGCCGCGCCGCAAACTACTTCGACACCATTCAACCCTGCCTGTTTAAAACGCGCGCGCAGTACCTCCGCATCAGCCTCCGACACTATTGAAAGCAGATGTGGTCGCCATCGGCGGGCCTGCTCAAAGGCCGCCTCCAGGTTTCTGCCCGCAGCCAGCGCGACGATCTGAAAGCGTTCCGGATAGGATTCCGCCACGCTCAGCGTGCTGCGGCCAATCGAACCGGTAGATCCCAAAATTGCAATTCGTCTCATCACAGGCGCCATCTATTTTACGCGTTACCAGGGGCGTGCGGGGGAGAAGAGTCCGGTTGCGTAGAACCAAAGGACGGGAGCCGCAAAAAGCAGCGCATCGATTCGGTCGAGCATACCTCCGTGGCCGGGAAGAATTGTGCCTGAGTCCTTCACTCCGGCTCCGCGTTTGATCAGAGATTCCACGAGATCGCCCAGTTGCGCCGCGATATTCACAGCGACCGTCAGAAGGATGATGGGCCACAGTTCAGGCTTCTCCAGTCCGAAGAGCCCGTCCCGGCGCTCGATCAATCCCACGCGCAGCAGGAATGTACTGATCTGCAACGCATGGCTGAAGAGCAGGCTTCCAACCAGCAGGCTTGCAGCGAGCGATGCCATCGCTCCTTCCCAGGTTTTTTTCGGGCTGATGCGCGGGGCCATCAAGTGCCGCCCCAGTGAGCGGCCCACGAAGTAAGCGAAAATGTCTCCCGCCCAAACGACCAGCAGAAGATAGAGCAGCCAGAACGCTCCCGCGAACTGCTGGCGAAGTTGCACCAGCATGGCCATGGGCAGAGCAACGTAAAGAACCGCAAAAGCCGAGGCCGCCGCTGCCGAATATGCCGCGCTCAACTGAACTCGCCGCATCGCGATTGTCAAGAAAATAAATGGCGTGATCGCGGAAGCAAATGCCAGCCCGAAGACGAACTTCAGCGCCGAGAGCTGCGGCGTTTCCACCTCAGCGCTTACGGCGAGCAAAAGAAATAACAATCCCACGAAAATGTAGGTCGACAGGCGCAGCGGCTCAACGCCGTAGGATTCGGCGAGCTTCAGAAATTCCTGCACCGTGATTAAGGCCACGGCGGCGGCCACGACGGCGACCACCGGCACAGGAGCGCGCAGTATGAGCAGCAGCACAATTGGAATCAGCACAACCGCGGTCGCGATGCGCTTCAACAAGGAAGTTCGTCCACCTTATGAATTGCCCGGCTGCACTTCAAAGGGCGCAGCCCAAGCCGCGCCCCAGAATCTACATCACAGAACTCCAGCCACGGTAATCCTTGCACAATATTTGCAATTTGGAGCGGGATTCATTCGGGAGGAATCTGCTATCACACTGTTCGTTCCGCGCGGGAGAACTAGATCGAGTCTACTTGTGAACCTTCGCTGCTTCGGCGTGACCGAGCGAATCGTTGTGGTTTATTACAGCATGGTGCGGAGCAGCGTGGTTCAACCCTCCGTAGCGGCGCTCCCGCTTCTGATATTCGGCGACCGCCTCCAAAAGATGCACGCCGCGGAAGTCGGGCCACAGCGTCGATGTCACATATATTTCGGCATAAGCTAACTGCCAAAGCAAAAAGTTACTCAACCGCATCTCGCCGGAGGTCCGCACAACCAAATCCGGATCAGGCAAATGCCGCGTGTAAAGGTGCTCAGCGATGGTGTCTTCGTTGATCAGCAAGTGCTCGATGCCGCCGTTCTGCGATGCCCCATTCACCATCGAGCGGAATGCGTCCACCAGTTCGCTGCGCGCGCTATAGTTGAGCGCCAGCGTCAGGACCGTGCCAGCGTTTTGCGCCGTACTCTGGCGCGCCCAAGCCATGCGCTCCTGCACGTCCTCCGGCAGTTCATGCTGCCGGCCAATATATTCCAGGCGGATATTGTTCTGATTGAGCGTGGGAACCTCTGCCTTCAGATAGTGGCTTAACAGCCGCATCAGGAAGTCGACTTCGCTCTTGGGACGCTTCTTCCAGTTCTCTTCGGAGAAGGCGTAAAGCGTGAGGGCGTGGATGCCAATGCGCGCCGCGGTTTCCACGGTCGAGCGAACCGCCGCCACTCCCGCGCGATGACCGGCCACGCGCGGCATGTGGCGCCGCTTCGCCCAGCGCCCGTTGCCGTCCATAATGATCGCGATGTGTCGTGGGAGCCGCGCTGGATCAAGCTTCCGGTAGACTTCCGTTTCCTTGCGATCCAGCCCAGCGGGAATTCTTGCCTGCAAGGCCTATCCCCTTCCGAATTCTGAAACTAACACAGCGGGGAAGGTGGTTGCAATGACGGGAAGGGCACAGCGTCCCAGTTGCGGAAAAGCTCGATGTTCGATCTTGCTTTGAAAGCGCGCGGCTTTAAGCCGCGCCGTAAATGCCTCATAAAATCCAACTGCGGCTTCAGCCGCTGAGGTAGGCGGACGCGGATGTCCGTTGGCGACCAGCGCGGACTTTGCTAGCGAGATGATGAAACTTCTAGCCCCTGCTACTTCGCCTCTTCCGGCACAATCCTCAGCTCTAGCTTTTCCGTCCGCCGCAGCACGGTCAGCGTGCAGCTGACGCCTACGCGAACGTCGGTCAGGACGCGGTGCAGATCGTCGACTCCTGCCACCGGATGGCCTTCCAGCGCGATAATTACGTCGCCCTCGCGCAGGCCCGCGCTCTTCGCCGGGCTCCCTTCTTCGACCGACAGAACTAGCGCACCCGATTCTTTGGCGAGATCATAGAAGCGCACCACACGGCGATGGATTGGCACGGTCTGTGCCGAGACGCCGATGTAGCTACGGCGAATCCTTCCGTGGCGCAACAAGCGGCTGGCCACGAACTTCGCCGTATTGATCCCAATGGCAAAACAAATTCCTTGTGCCGGCAAAATGGTTGCTGTGTTCACTCCTACCACTCTTCCTGCGGAATCCACGAGCGGCCCGCCGGAGTTGCCGGGGTTAAGTGCGGCATCCGTCTGAATCACGTCGTCGATCAGCCGGCCGGAATACGAGCGAAGGGAACGGCCCAACGCGCTCACCACGCCTGCCGTCACGGTGGATTGAAATCCATAGGGATTGCCGATTGCAACCACGAGTTGTCCAACGCGAAGCTGCTGCGAATCACCGAGCGCAGCCGCGGTGAAATCGGGTTCATCCACGCGGGCGTCGTCGATGCGGATTACGGCAAGGTCGCTCGCCGGATCGTCCCCGATCGCGCTCGCAGGCAGGCGACGGCCGTCCGCGAGCGTTACCTCGATGCGGCGTGCTTCGTGCACGACGTGGCTGTTGGTGAGAATAAGGCCGTCCGGAGTGAATACAAATCCCGAGCCGCCGCCACGCCGTTCGCGCGGCTCGCCTGTGCGACTACTGCCCGCATCCTGATGCACCTCGATATTGACAACCGAGGGGCTGACCCGTCCTACCACGCCCGTGACCGCGCGGGAGTAAGCATCAAGCAAAGAATCATCGGCGGACTGAGAACTCGCGATCGCTCCCGCTTCAGACGGGGAGTCATCTTTCCACCCATTCGCTTCAGTGCGACTTAACGATGCAGGGTAGGGGGACGAGGCAGAAACACTTCCAAATTCTTCCACGTTCATGCTGGATAGATGTTCGTCAATCTATTTCGGATTCAGGGCCCACCGTGGGGGAAAAAGCCGGGAAAAAAGCCGGGACCAAAACTACGGTCCCGGCTTTGAGTTGGCTGGTTGCCCGGATAAATTGAGGCGTCTTGCGGGCGTGAGCGAAGCGGGAGCCCGCAGCCGAAATCCTGAGCCGCGCTTTCTGCGGCGAAGGATCCCGAAAAGGTTACGCAGTCCTTCTCGGCCTTATCGTCAAGTCCCGCACCTGGGTCAGGATGCTCGACATCTGCATTCCGTTTAGTTGTGAAACGAACGGCAGGATCTCTGCGATGAACTGATCTTTCATCAGTTCGCTGATTTCGTCCTGGCGGTTCTTTTCTCCGCCGCTGAGCAATTCCGGCACGGTCACCTCCAGCGCCCGCGCCAGCCGCTCCAGAGACGACAGCGTGGGCGTGGCCTTTTCGTTTTCGATTTTGGAAACGTAGGTTCGCGGCACTGACATGCGTCCCGCGAGTTGGCGCTGGCTCAGTCCGCTGCGCAAGCGCAGGGAGCGGATTGACGTTGCCAGGTTGAGATGCCCTCGGCCACTGCCAGGCATTGGCATCATTACCGGCGGCGTCATTACCACCGGCTCGGGTTCAGGTTCCTCGTCCAGTGACGAGTGGCAGCGCCGACAGTTGTTATTGACCGTACGGAATTGAACTAGCAGGCAGTGATCGCAACGAACGACCTCCCTAGAATCTACCGGGGCAAGAGTCGTAGCCATCGGGTTGTGGGAGTGCCAGAGCGGGCTACTCCGTAAAGCTAAACAGCGGAACCTGCTATCGGGGGAGGTTCCCGCTGCAGAGACAATCTGCGGTACAAGGCCTGTGGATGTCAAGGTTAAAATGCATAAAGCCGTAAATCTCGCCGGCAAAAACCGGAACACGACGGCGAAAGCCGCAGAAACAGGGCAAAGTGCATGATTGACCGCGAGAGCGCGTGGTGTTTACTAACTGAGTTCACCCAGTCCGAAAGTTTGCGCAAGCATGCGCTGGCAGTGGAGGCGTGTATGCGCGCCTGCGCACGCAAGTACGGCAACGGCTCCCCGGAAGACGAAAATCTCTGGGGCATTGTCGGACTCATTCACGACTTCGATTACGAGCGCTGGCCCACACCCGAAGAGCATCCCTACAAAGGCAACGAGATTCTGAAGGACCGCGGATACTCCGACGAAATCCGCCGCGCCATCATGTCGCACGCGGAATACAGCGGAGTAACGCGCGACACGCCCATGGAAAAAGCGCTGTTTGCCTGCGACGAACTTGCCGGATTCATCACGGCCGTAGCCCTGATCAGGCCGGGAAAATCGCTGGCCGAGGTCGACACGAAGTCTGTGCGAAAGCGGATGAAAGACAAAGCATTCGCCCGCAAAGTGAACCGCGACGACATCGTCAACGGCGCCGCTGCCTTGGGCGTAGACCTCGACGAGCACATTGGATTTTGCATCGAAGCGTTGAAGCCAATCGCGGCCGAACTGGGACTCGACGGAAGCGCCGTGAAGACAACCTGACCGGTGCCGGCTTATACAGTCGGGCCTGCCGACTCCCTGCCCCGTACTTACGAGGATTCGTCCCGCATCGCAGCGCATCCGTCCCGCCACACTACCGAAAGTTGCGTGTAACGGTCTAGTGTATGTCGCGACGCGATCACTCCTGATTGCAATTCATGCGCACTCATTCCAAGGAGGCACTTCCGATGTCCCGAAGCAAAATTTTGCATCTTGTGTTGACCGCGAGCCTGTTGCTTATTTCTGTCGGCTTGACGGCGTGCAACCAAACGAGCGGCAACGTAAGCACCGCCGCGGCTGATAGTGGAAAACTTCCCATCACTACCCGCTCCGAAGAGGCTAGGCAGGAGTTCCTGCAGGGCCAGGATCTTTCCGACAGGCTTCTTGGGCAGGAGTCATTGCAGCACTTCGACAAGGCGCTCTCTCTCGATCCTGAGTTTGCCTCCGCGGAACTGGCTCGAGCCAACAATTCCGCCACCGCTAAGGATTTCTTTGACCATCTGAAGAAAGCAGTGACCCTCGATGACAAAACCTCCGAAGGAGAGAAGTTGCTGATTCTGGCCAACGAAGCCGGAGCCAACGGCGACACGGAGAAACAGAAAAACTATCTTGAGAAATTAGCCGCAGCCTATCCCAACGACGAAAGAGTTCAGTTCAACCTGGGCACCTATTATTTTGGCCAGCAGGAACTCGATGATGCCGTGGCGCATTTTAAGAAGGCGACCGAAATTGCTCCCAATTATTCGCCCACTTACAACCAGCTGGGCTACGCCTACCGGCAGCAGGAAGACTTCTCCAGCGCCGAACAGGCGTTCAAGAAGTATGTGGAACTGATTCCCAACGATCCGAATCCCTACGACTCCTACGCGGAACTGCTGTTGAAGATGGGCCGCTTCGAAGATTCACAGGTGCAATATCGTAAGGCCCTGACGGTTGATCCTCATTTTCAGCCTTCACATTTTGGACTAGCGGCGGCGCTGCTGTATGCGGGCAAAGCCGAAGACGCGCAAGGCGAGCTACAGAAGATGGCAGATAAGGCGCGCAATGACGGCGAGCTCCGCACAGCATACTTCGGAATGGCCGTCATGGAATCCGATGCGGGAAGGTTCGACAAGGCGCTTCAGGTAATGGATAAGGAGTATGCGGTTGCACAGAAGACCAACGACGTCGCGTCGATGGCAGCGGATTTGCAAGCCGAAGGCAACATTCTGGCTGAGATTCCGCGCTACGACGAAGCACAGCGGCGATTCGACCGATCGTTCCAGATGATCCAGGCTTCGAGCCTGTCGCAGGAGATTAAGGACAATGCGAAACTCCAGCACGAGCTCAACCTGGCGACGATCGCCGCGGGGCAGAAGGACTTCGCCGCCGCGAAAGCGCACGCCGAGGATTTTCGAAAGGGCGCGGAGGCTACAAAGAACTCGGTACAAATAAGACAATCACACGGGTTGGCCGGCAGAATCGCGTTAGGGGAAAAGGATTACGCCACGGCCATTGCGGAGCTCGAGCAGGCCAACCTGCAGAATCCTGATAATCTTTATCGCTTGAGTCAGGCGTATCAGGCCAAAGGCGATGCCGCCAAAGCCCAGGATTATCTCACCAAGGCCGCCAACTTTAATTGCGTGCCCGCGCTGAACTACGCTTTTGTTCGGGTGAAGGCGCGAAAGCTGGCAGCGGAGAAGAAAGCTTCCTAATTAAACACAGTCTGTGTGGGGACGGGCGTTCTCGCCCGTCCGCCGGACGAAGGCCGGCTCTCAGTAGTCGACCCTACTTCGACGTCTCCGCTAGTTTCCCGCTGGCGATTAGCTCGGAGAGTCGCGCGAGGTCTTTATACATGACGCGATCTTTGTCGACGGTGGGGCATACCGACCGGATCGCAGAGTGTGCCGCCTGCCCGCGCTTTGAGGTCTTTAGCGGTGCCAGGAAATCGATGGCTTGGGCGACGGCCATGGCTTCAATGGCCAGCACGTTGCGCGTGTTTTCGACGATTCGCTTCAGCTTGTTTGCCGCCGTCATGCCCATGGAGACGTAATCTTCTTTATTGCCGGAGGTCGTAATCGAATCGACCGATGCGGGATGCGCCAGCACTTTGTTTTCGCTGACCAGCGCCGCCGCCGTGACCTGTGGCAACATGAAACCTGAATTCAGGCCAGCATCCTGCGCGAGAAACGGCGGCAAACCCTCGCTGAGCGCGGGATTCACCAGACGCTCAATCCTTCGCTCGCTGATGCCGGCGAGAGCGCTCAGCGCGATCCCCAGGAAATCCAGAGCAAAGGCGAGTGGCTGACCGTGAAAGTTTCCTCCCGAGATGACATCGCTTTCGGAATTCTTCGCGTTCGCAACGAAAACGAGCGGGTTGTCGACGGCGGAGTTCGCTTCGATCTCAAACACCATGCGGCAGTGTGCCAGCGTGTCCCGCACTGCGCCGTGCACCTGCGGGATGCAGCGCAGGGAGTAGGCGTCCTGCACGCGGCCACAATTACGGTGGGATTCACGAATCTGGCTGCCTTCGAGCATCTTGCGCAGATTCGCCGCCGTTTTCATCTGCCCGCTGTGAGGACGCGCTTTATGAATGCGCTCGTCGAAGGCCGTGTCAGTGCCCTTCAGCGCGTCGCAGCAAAGCCCGCCCAACACGTCGGCGGAATCGACCAGGATCTCCGCGGCGAGCAGCGCCAGCGTGCCCAAGGCCAGCATGCCTTGCGTTCCGTTGATGAGCGAGATGGATTCTTTCGCTTCCAGAGTCAGCGGTTTAATTTGCGCGCGCTGCAGCGCGTCTCCGGTGGAGATGCGCGCGCCGGCGGCATCGATGCATTCACCCTCGCCGATCAAGACGAGAGCAAGGTGCGCAAGAGGAGCTAAATCGCCGCTGGCCCCCACACTTCCCTGGGATGGAACGAAAGGCGTAACCCCGCGATTCAATAGTTCGCAGAGCGTGTCGATGACAACGGCGCGTACTCCCGAATAACCTTTAGCTAGTGAGTTGGCGCGCAACAGCATCATGGCTCGCGTTTCCGCCACGGAGAGCGGTTCGCCCACACCCACGGCGTGCGACCGTACCAGGTTGACTTGTAATTCGCGAATCTGGTCGCCAACGATGCGGACATCGCTCAGCTTGCCTACGCCGGTAGTAATCGCGTAAGCCAACTGGTTGCCGGCGACGATCTCGTCAACGACGGCGCGCGCCCGATCCACGGCCTCGCGAGCGTCGGCGGACAAAAGTACCGGGCGACGGTCTTTGATCTGCGCGACTTCGCGTACCGCTTCCAGAGTGAGATACTTACCGCTAATATGAAGTGCGTTCAAGAGAGTTTTCCGTTCCGTTTTCCCACCGCCGCGCGGAACACGTTCAGATATTTTTCAGGCAACGCGGTAATCTTCATATCGGCATTCGTGACAATATGGGTGGTCTCGCCATCGGCCAGCAACGTGCCGTCCTCCGCTCGCCGCAGTTCGTAGCCAAAGTGAATCACGGCATCCCGCACGTTCAACAGTTGCGTCCGCACCAGAATCTCTTCGTCGTAACGTACTGGGGCCCGATAGCGGCATTTAGCCTCAGCTACGGCGATGAAACATTTATCTTTCGCCTCCATGTCGCGATAGGAGAAACCCAACTGCCTTAGTAGTTCAACACGCCCTACTTCAAACCAGATGAAATGGTTGGAGTGATAAACCACTCCCATTTGATCGGTCTCCGCATAGCGCACGCGGAGCCGGGTTTCGTTCGTTCCTTGTTGTCTGGTTGTCATTGTCTGGTAGTCATTGTCGGTTCGTCATTTGCCCGTCCACACCGGCTTGCGTTTTTCGAGGAAGGAAGCAATTCCTTCGCGGAAGTCGGCGGTGGTCCGGACCGAGGCATTCTCCCGCACCGCGGCCTCAATCTGCGCATCCAGTTCGGCGCGCGCATGATCGTTGAGTAACTTCTTGGTAGCAGATAGCGAAGCCGGACTGTTCTCCATCAACAGTGCCGCCAACTCTCGCGCCCGGGATATTAATTTTTCCGGCGCGACGATTTCGTTGATCAATCCCATGCGCGAGGCCTCTTCCGCGCCGATAATCCTCCCGGTGAGCAAGAGATCGCGCGCGTACTTTTCTCCGGTCTGGCGCAGCAGGAAGGTAGAAACGATGGCGGGCACAAAGCCGATGCGCACTTCGGTGTAGCCGAACTTGGCTTCGGGCACAGCCAGGCTGAAGTCGCACAGCAAAGCCAGGCCGGTGCCGCCGGCAATGGCCGCTCCGTTCACCGCCGCAATTGTAACTTTGGGAAATTCGTAGAGCGAGCGGAACAGCCGGACCATCGTCTGCGAATCTTTCAGGTTCTGTTCGGGCGTGCGGCCGAGCAACGCCTTCAAATTCTCCAAGTCCATGCCGGAGGAGAAAGCTTTGCCCGCGCCGGTCACGATGAGCACAAGCGCGTCGGAGTTCTCCACTTCCTTCAGTGCGCGCAACAGATCATCGATTAATTCAAAGCTGATGGCGTTGCGCTTTTCCGGACGGTTCAGTGTGATGATAGCGATGCCGGAATCGTATTCGAGTTGGATCGTCTTATACATTGTGATTGTCCCTATTCTGGCGCCATGTCGTTATTTTCTATCGGAGGCGGATAGAGGTCTAAACACAAACCGATGCCAAGTCCAGCGATTCGCTTGAGAGTGGCGCTGTCCAACCCGAAGCCTCCCTGCCCGTTCCCGGAGGAAAAAGCGCAGAACAAATCGACTTTATATTTCTTAGAGAGCTCTGTGATCACGTCAAGTTTCGGTTCGAGCTTGTCAAGTAGCCACTTAAGGTGGTCAGCCAAGTCGCTCTCATCGCCGAGCGCACTTTGCAGCAACCATGCCGACTCGCGCCACACTGCCTTGTGTTTCTTACTGCGTGGTTCGCCTTTGATGTGTGAGCGTGTGGCAACAAGTCCGAGCGCCGCTCCAATCTGGTCCGGTTGCAGCGTCTCGCCCAAGATTCTTAAGGATGCGCGTGACCACTTTCGGTTGTCATCGACGTGCGTGTTTTCCGGAACAGCCAATTTTTCTCCTCTTCCCAGGCAGCTTGAATATCCTATGCGAATCCGTGGCTGATTCAATCGGCAGCATGCGAGCCCGAAAACCTCGCTCCCATCTCCGTGGTGGCGCGCAGCAGCGCGTCCAGCGGCTTTAGCGGAGGCAGATCCGCGCCACGCTGCCCCAGAGTCTCAATCACCTTCTCAGTCGCGATATTGCCGACCAGCGCATCCTGCGCGAATGGACAGCCTCCCAGGCCGCCGATGGCGGAATCAAAGCGGCGGCAACCCCCATCATAGGCCGCAAGAATCTTCGCCGCTGCATCTTCGGGACGGCTGTGCAGATGCACACCAATCTCGAGATAATCGTACTTCGCCATCACTGCGCTTACCAACTCGGAGATCTGTGTTGCAGTGGCCATGCCGACCGTGTCGGCGAGTGAAAGCATGCGCAAGTTGTCGACTTCCATCAGCGAGATGGCCTCGATCACTTCATCCACGCTCCAAAGATCGCCATACGGATTGCCGAATGCCATCGAGATATAGACTACGACGTCGAGTGCGGCATCGTCGGCCTTCTTCTGAATCTTTTCCAGTTCATCGAGCGCGTCTTCGGCGGATTGATTCTGGTTCTTGCGCAAAAACGTTTCTGAGATCGAATAGGGAAATCCCAGAGTATGGACGGCATGCGTCTCAATGGCGCGCTGGGCGCCTTTTTCGTTGACCACGATTCCGATGATTTCCACGTCATCGGGCGGATCGAGTTCTTTCAATACTTCTTCTGAGTCCGCCATCTGCGGTACAGCTTTCGGCGACACAAACGAGACTGCGTCGATGTGCTTGAATCCCGCGCTGATCAATGCCTGCAGGTAAGCACGCTTGATGTCGGACGGAATCTGCCCCTTCAGTCCCTGCCACGCATCGCGCGGACACTCGATCAGTTTGACGGAATCAGACAATTCATTCACCACGGAGACACGGAGGCACGGAGATCACGAATTAAAGAACCTTTCGTATAAGCCCGCCCCGGGTTAGGACCGACACATTGAAATTCAGGATTAGCCCAACCCGCTTGCCGGTCAGTTTCAAGTATGTCAGGAGTTGAGCCTCATGAACCGGCAGGATGTGTTCGATGCACTTGAGTTCCAGAGTAAGCGAATCTTCAACGACAAGATCGATGCGGTATCCGCAGTCGAGATTGATGCCCTTGTATCGAACCGGCAACGGCATCTGCCGTTCAAATCTCAGATTCCGGAGATGCAACTCATGACAGAGGCACTCTTCATAGGCGGACTCCATGAGGCCAGGCCCGAGTTCGCGGTGTACTTCGATCGCAGCCCCGATGACCTGTTTAGTGAGGGTTTCCTGAAGAAGTCCACTCCGTGTCTCTGTGTCTCCGTGGTGAATCATGTTTGCAGCACTCCCACCTTGAACTCCGGTACGTCGGGATTCAGCGCCGCGGCTTCGAGCGCCTGCGTGATCGCGTCACGGGTCTCGATGGGATCGATGATCTTGTCGATCCACAGCCGGGCTGCGCCGTAACGCGGGTCGGTCTGCTCGTCGTAACTGCGCTTCACCGATTCGTACAACTCCTTCTTGTCTTCTTCACTCAACTTCGTGCCGCTGCGCTCCAGTTGCTTCACTTTTATCTCAACCAGGGTTCCTGCCGCCGAATCGCCGCTCATCACGGCATAGCGTGCGGTTGGCCAGGCAAAGACGAAGCGCGGATCGAACGCCTTGCCGCACATCGCATAATGTCCCGCGCCGAAAGAACCGCCCACGATCACCGTGATCTTCGGTACGACCGAATTCGACACGGCATTCACCATCTTCGCGCCGGCTTTGATGATGCCGCTCCACTCCGCGTCGCGACCGACCATGAAACCGTTCACGTCATGGAAGAAAACCAGAGGAATCAGATTCTGATTACAGTCCATGATGAAGCGCGCGGCTTTCTCCGCAGATTCCGTATAGATCACGCCCCCGAACTCGATGCGCTTGTGGCCTTCGTGATCGACTTGATTTGCGTGCAGCTTTTGATTGGCGACGATGCCCACGGCGAAGCCGCCGATACGCCCGTAGCCGCAGATCAGCGTCTTGCCATATTCCGGTTTGTACTCGTCGAAACGGCTGCCATCGAGCACGCGCGCCAGAATTTCTTTCATGTCGTACGGCCGACCGGGCGAGGAATCGTAAATGCCGTAAATCTCTTCCGCGGCCAGCGTCGGCTCGAAGGGCTTCTTGCGGTCCCAGGGAGACTGGCGGCGGTATCCCCATTTTTCGACGATGGAGCGAATCCGCGCGAGGCATGCTGGATCGTCCGCTTCGCGAAAATCCACGGTGCCGCTGATGCCCGCGTGCATGGCTGCGCCGCCGAGATCTTCGGCCGAAACTTTTTGCCCAATCGCCGCTTGCACCAGTGCCGGTCCGGCCAGAAACAAGCCGCTGCCGTCGGTCATCAAGACGTGATCGCACATCACGGGCAGGTAGCCGCCTCCGGCCACGCACATCCCCATAATCGCCGCAGTCTGGGGAATGCCCAGAGCCGACATAACGGCGTTGTTGCGGAAGACGCGGCCGAAATCGTCCGTGTCGGGAAAAACGTCCTCCTGCAGGGGCAGAAAAACACCCGCAGAATCCACCAGATAAATCGTGGGTATACGGTTTTCTATGGCGATGTTCTGAGCGCGAATTACTTTCTTCGAGGTCATCGGGAAGAACGCACCCGCCTTCACCGTGGCGTCGTTCGCAATGATCATCACCATTCTCGTGTGGATTCGTGCCAGGCCCGTAATCACGCCCGCGGCTGGCGCTCCGCCCCACTCTTCATACATGCCGTATGCCGCGTAAACTCCCAGCTCGAAAAACGTCTTGGGGTCTACCAGCAGATCAATGCGTTCGCGCGCGGTGAGGCGTCCCTTGGCATGCTGGTTTTCGATGGCTTTCGCGCCGCCGCCCTCGCATATTTTCTCGCCTTCGTTCCGCACCTGCGACATAAGATCGGCGAGAAAACGCATGTTGGCCTCGTACCGGGCCGACGTGGGATCGATTTTCGTCGTCAGGACGTTGGAAGCCTTGGACGGTTGGTCTTGGAGAGTTTCGCTGCGCTCAGCCATGGGTGAAGAGATCGGACTGTTTACGGTATACCACTCTCGCGGCGGCGCGCAACGGACGCTGGACGGCCAATCCAACTGAGATGTGGTGGGTTCAGAATTGAGTTGATATGGATTCTACAGAACCGACAAACGGTTCTCTACTGAGGGCCCGAAGCGTCTTGGCCGGAAGAAGAAACTGGCGAGGAATCTGTGGGCGATGTTGGGCTTGGATTGAGCCGCGCTGCGGGATCGGCGCTGTGCGATGCGGGAGTTAGCGTTGCGGCCCGCGAGGCGTCCGGGCCCATGGTCATTGCGCTTTGGGGATTCAGCAGGTGGTCGTGACTCGGACCCAGCCCGAGGCTAATCAGGGCACGCGAATCGGGCACCGTCTTCGATTGCCAGCCGTGGTCGGCCTGATAGCGCCGCATGGCGTCTTCACTGGCCTGATTCCATGTTCCGGCCGCTTCGCCGCTAAGGTAGTGCTCGCGGATCAATGCTTCCTGGATCGCCTGCGCCCGCTCGGGGTCGATCTTCTGCTGGCCTCGTGCGACCGTTTTATGTTTGCCGTTCCTTCGCACACTTGCCTGCTTCGACTTGCCACTACGGCTCCCATTGGCGGTGGTCGATTTCGAACGCGCATTGCCCGTGGAATGCGGTGCAGCGTGCGTTTTAGCCGATGATGTGCTGGCTCCCGCGCTCTTTGACGCGGGCGTGGTGTGATTTTTCGAATTCGTAGTCTTTTTCTGGGTTTGGCTGTCCGTCTTCGAAGTAGTGGCAGCAGACTGCGCCAGCAACACAGGTGGCGTAGAGCCGGCACAAATCAGCGCCACAGCGTATCCCGCAGCCAACCATCTGCTCCGGATTCTTGCCGAAAACGCTCGTTCCAACCTCTGGCCTCCCAGACCTATAAACCGCGGTACCAAACTTCTTTGCTGCAAATGCTTTCGCGTAGGAAAAAATAAGGCCCAACCGAAACCAGCATTGTAATCATCCCCTGCCGAAGGAGGCAATGCCAGTTCCCGTTGGGCTATTCCTTAGGTTACGGAAGTGTACCAGGCAAGAAGATCGTTCCGTCCTGGCGCGACGAGCCGCGTGGGCGGACCAGGAAAACCACGTCCTGGCCGCTCTTCAGGCTCGACTCCACCCTGGCGAAATCTTCTTCGCTGTTCACCGATTGCTTGTTGATTTCCAGGATCACGTCTCCGCGGTTGAGGTTAACGTCCTCAGCGAACGACCCCGGCTTTACGTCCTGTACGATCACACCTTTGCCTGCCGCGACATCCAGCCGCTCAGCCATCTCCGGCGTCAGCTTGCGGACGGTGATGCCGAACTTGCTCTGCTTGGGCGTGCTCTCGTCGTTGCCGCTGTCATCTTCGTTTAACCGTGCGGCAAAGAGTTTCGCGCGATCCGCAATGGTTACGCTGGTCTCCTGTTGCTTGCCATTGCGCACGAAACCGAGCTGCACTTTTGCACCCGGCTTGCGCGACGCGATGTCCGCCACCAACTCCGCGCCCTTGGTTACTTTCTTGCCATCGACGGTGGTGATGGTGTCGCCCACCTTCAGCCCCGCCTGATCCGCGGGGCTGCCAGCCACGACGCTTGAGATGGTTACGCCTGATCCGTTGCCGTAAACGCGAGCGATCGCCGGATTTTCGACCGAGTCAAACATTATACCGATGGAACCGCGCGCAACGCGATGTTCAGGCCCGATGAGCTGGTTGTAGACTTGCGCGACCGTATTCGAAGGAAGCGAGAAACCTACGCCCGCGTAGGCGTTGGTCTCGCTCAAAATCGCCGTGTTGATGCCGATGACCTCGCCGTTCATGTTAACCAGAGGGCCGCCAGAGTTGCCTGGGTTAATCGCAGCGTCGGTTTGAATAAACGTCTGAAACTGCCGTCCGGGTACGATATCCCTTCCTTTGGCCGACACAATTCCCGCAGTGACTGTCCCCACTTGGCCGAAGGGACTGCCGATGGCCAGCACCCAATCGCCGACCTCCATGCTGTCCGAATTCCCGAGCTTAGCCACGGGCACGGCGCGGTCCATGTCAATCTTGATGACGGCGAGATCGGTTTCCTGATCCTCTCCGATGACTTTGGCGTCGTGCTGAACGCCCGGTGGATCGTCCTGCAGGCGCACGCGAATCCGGTCTGCCTTCTCAACCACGTGCCGGTTCGTCACGATGTAGCCTTTGGGATCGACGATCACGCCGGAACCTAGCGAGCGCTCGCGAATGGCGCCATCTCCGCCTCCACCAAACGGGTTATTCTGGCCGCCCTGGCCGCCAGGCCCGCCAAAAAAGCGGTTGAAGAAGTCGTCCATCCCACTGCCGCCGTTGTCATCGTCGTCGGGACTCTGCCCACCACGGCGCCGGTGCGGATTCTTTATGGTCGATTCCGTGTTGATGTTGACCACACTTGGTCCTAACTGCTTGGCAATCTGTGAAAAGGCGCTGGAAAGCTGCTGCGGCGCTGGGACCGTCAGCGGAGTTGCATCGGAAGACTTCTGACCTTCTTTGCCCTTCACGCCATAAGAAACCACTGTGCCGATCAGAATGCCTAGCGCCAGCGTCGTTACGATGCTGAACGAATATGCCCATCGACGGGTCTTCAGACGCTCCCACGTTTCCCGCGAATCCATATGCCTACTTCCCTCCAGAAACTAGAACTTCCTATTATACGCGACCGGGAAATCACCAGCCGGGATTACATCAAGACCTGAAACGGTTAAGTCACAAGGTGTTAGACGCACAAATCAGACTCTTCGTTTTACATCTGCGGGGAATTGCTGCGGCCTAGCAGCGCCATGTCGTACTCAGAGTTCTCGTTACTTGCCGGTTAGTGATTCGTAGACTGTTCTGCCCCCGACCACTGTACGCAGAACCTCTGTGGCTAGCACTCTTTCGGGGGCGACCGCCGTTAAGTCGCGGTCAAGCACTACAAAATCCGCAAGCATGCCGGGCGCCAGCTTACCCTTCTCTTTTTCTTCGTATTCAGCGAAAGCTGACCCTGTCGTGTAAGCCGCAATCGCTTGATCCATGGTCAGCTTCTGCTCGGGAAAATACTCTTGTTTTCCGTCTTCGCTTTTGCGCGTCACGGCGGAGTAAAGGCCGCGAAACGGCGCTACTGGCTCAACCGGATAATCCGTGCCAAAGGCTAGCGTGACGCCCTCGTCCTCAAAGGCCGCCCACGCGTAGGAAGTGGAGGCTCGCTTTGGTCCCAGTCGGTCCTGCGCCCAGCGCATGTCCGTGAGTAAATGGCTGGGCTGCATGGAGGCGATCACTCTCAGCTCTTTAAAGCATGCGATTTGTTCTGGTGTTGTGACTTGCGCGTGTTCAATTCGCAGACGAAAATCGTCGCTGCCATTCGGGGCTTTCACGTTCTGCTCGTGTGCGGCTTTTTCGGCTTCGGTAAAAGCATCGAGCGCCATCTGCACGCCCTTGTCGCCGATGGCGTGAAATCCAATCTGAAAGCCCGCCAGAACACGTTCCCTGGCCATTCTGTTCAGCTTGACTGGATCGTAGCGCAGCAAGCCGAGGTTCTTCGGATTGTCTGCATAGGTTTCCAGGAGGGCCGCGGAACGTGACCCTAGCGAGCCATCCAAGAATGCCTTCAACATTCCGGTATGCAGCATCAAGTCGGATCGCGAATGCGACTCTCGTTTCGCTCGCAAGTCTTGGACCGGCTGGTCAAAGGGTAGCCATTCGGTGATGCGCGCCGTAAGCTTGCCCTCTTTTTCCAAGTCTTCGTAGATCTGGAAATCTTCCCAGGTGGAGCAGCCCTCTGCGATAGTGGAACAGTCTTGCGCTGAGGTCACGCCGTGCTGCGCCAGGTCTGCCAGTGCGAGTTCGATCGCTTGCTGGCGCTTCTCGCGCGAAGGCTTCGGAATGACCGCCCTCACCATCTCGATGGCGGTTTCGCGCAGGATTCCAGTTGGCTCGCCCTTCTCGTTGCGATCGATGCGTCCGCCCTCGGGATCGCTGCTGGCTGGAGTTACATTGGCTAATTCCAGCACCCTGCTGTTCGCCACCGCGCTGTGCTCGTCGATGCGAACCAGGAAAACGGGATGTCCATTTGAGACTTCATCGAGATTCCGGCGATTTGGCGTGACTTTGACGGGCCATAGAGTTTCATCCCATCCTCCGCCGACGATCCACTCGCCGAGCGCTGTCTCTTGCACTCGATCGCGCAGCTTTTTGCGGAGTTCATCGAGCGTCTTCACTCCGGTTAAATTCAGATTCAGCTTCTGCAGACCCGCGTCCGCCAGGTGCAGGTGCGCATCGTTGAAACCCGCCATGACAAAGTGTCCACCCAAATCGATGACCTGGGTTTGCGGGCCTTTCAGTTTCTCGATTTCCGCATTCTTACCCACAGCTTGAATTCGGTCGCCGCGCACTGCGATGGCCTCTGCTCGCAGGATCGACTTTGGCTGCCCCTTCGCGCGCACGCCGGTATAAACATTCGCGTGGATGTAGATCACATCGGCCATTGATCCCGACGTCTGAGTAAACGCTGACAGGCAAGCTAAGCTTGCCAGTGCAGACAGGGCTACCGCGCATCTCAAAGGGACGGCACGGATTCTGTCTTTTGGGTGAACTCGCATCAGTTCGGTATGCAGAGCTTCAGCGCTGCGAATAAGGGCTTGTTTTGGTGAGGGGCCTTAGCCCCTGAGGTTCCGAATCTCCCCATCCGCCCCCGTTCCGGCCAGCGCCAGCAGCGTCAGCAGAATCCGTTTCAGTCCCAGTTCGCGTCCGTTGCTGTCGAACCACTCCTGCAAGGTGTGAGCGCCGCCGCCCGAACCGCCACCACCGATGGCAATAGCCTCCAACCCTAACGACAAAGGAATGTTCGCGTCAGTCGAGGCTCGCTGGACCTGCGCCGCATTGTTAAGTTGCGCATCGACCGCGCGTATCACATGCAGAATCCGGGAGTTTGTCGCCAACTCTCCAGCAGGACGGTTTCCGATGGCGACCACTTCGCAATCCACTCCGGAAGGCCGCTTCTGCACCGGCGAGCGCATCTCGGCTGCCAGGCTTTCGTCCTCTACCGCGCGATTCAGCGCCAGGCGCAAGGTTTGCTCCAGTCGCTCCATCTCGGCCATCGACGTGGAGCGGATATCCACCTTTATGCTGGCCGACTCTGGAATCGAATTTACAGAGGTGCCGCCGCGGATGACTCCGATGTTGAATGTGGTCTTCGGGGTCGAAGGCACGGGCATCGCAGTAAACGTGTCGATGGCTCGCGCCAGAATCACAATCGGATTGGGAGCGCCAAAGTCACTCCACGAATGTCCGCCGGGACCGCGTACGATCACCTCAAAGCGACGGCTCCCGAGGGCTTCGGCCACAATCGTGTCCGCGCCCGCGCCGTCGAGCACCACGGTATAGGCAATGGAGTCTTTCCACCGTGGCGTAGAGAAAATGTGCCGCATGCCACGCAAGTCACCCTCGCCTTCTTCTCCTACATTGCCGACAAACACAAACGGCAGCGCGTGCCTCAGTCGCACGGCGCGCATCAGTGCAGCGAGTGCGAGAATCGCAGTCACACCCGCACCGTTGTCCGAAACGCCCGGCCCAAATAGCCTGCTGCCCTGTTGCCGAATATTCAGCGGAGTGTTTGCGGGAAACACGGTATCAATGTGCGCACTCAAGGCAACGTAGCGCGGTCCAAATCCTGGATGCACGCCGAACACATTGCCCACATCGTCGATGCGGACATCATCGAGGCCAACCTCGCGAAAGCGCTCGGCCAGCCATGCTCCGCGTGCCGACTCGCCAAACGGAGGCGCCGCGATCCTCGCCATTTCCATCTGCCACTGGGCAAATTGCGCCTCTTGGGTGCGCAGCCAGTTGAATGCCGACCGCACCTCCGGCGACGCCGCCAGGCGAGCCACTTCCTGCTGCACCGCGGCAGCAATCTCCGGCAGGTCCGTACGTGGGGAAGAGGGGCTCATGCGAATAATTCCGTTCATCTTACAACGTATGGAACGGAAACGGGGTTGGCAGGGGCGAAGCTCGGAGGTTACTCACGAAAGACTTCCGATCCGTGGTAGCGTCGCGGTATCTCAGTGCAAACGACACTACAGGTTCCGCAGACCATCATTCGACCTCGTATGCCCGAACTTGACACGCTGCGAGGCGCTGCGGTGCTACTCGTTCTTTTGTTTCACGGTTTTTATTTCATCGCTGGGGCCGCCCGATTTCACGGGCCGGTTCGCTGGTTCCTGCTCCTCACAAACGTGGGGTGGACGGGTGTTAACCTTTTTTTTGTTCTTTCGGGTTTCCTGATTACTGGAATCCTGCTTGACAGCCAGAGTCATCCCGAATATTACCGAAATTTCTATCTGCGGCGAGCCCTTCGTATCTTGCCTGCCTATTACGCCGTGCTTTTGCTAGTGTTGGCCGTCGGTCGCACGGATCTCACGACACGGCATGTCTCGTGGGGATTTTTCGGCCTCAGTCTTGTCTATCTATCGAATGTCACAATGCTCCTGGGTGTACCCATGCAATATGCTGTCTTGTGGTCCCTGGCGGTAGAGGAGCATTTTTACCTGCTTTGGCCGGCTGCGGTCCGCAGTTTCTCGCGTCGAGCGCTCCCTTGGATCTGCGGATGCTTTATCGCCGGCTCAGCTGCGCTTCGGGCTTTATATTATTGGCGGCACTGCGATTATGGCGCCCCATACACGTGGCTCGTTCTCGACGGTCTGGCCTGGGGTGCGCTGCTCGCCATATGCGCTCGCGGAAAGCTGTCGGCGCGAAATGGGATGCTTCGCTTTGGTCTAGCCTGTACTATCTCCAGCGCTTTGCTTGTCCTCGTCCTCGTTCCTGCTGGGATCATGTCATCCGGCAGTTTTGTGGGAGGAGTTTTCAGAATCTCGCTGATAAACTCTTTTTTTGCGGGGATAGTCGCGATTGCTCTGGCCGTAGGCACAGGTCCATGGAAAACGATCCTCGCGCGGCCGACATTGAGGTTCTTTGGAGAGATCAGTTACGGCCTGTATCTGATTCACATGCTAGCCTTCGATATCGTCGATCGATTCCTCGGACGCTGGGGCCTGGATGTTTCGTGGACAAGTGGTACCGCGGCCTTGATTCTAGGGCGCTTTGTCGCCGGTGCGACCTTGTCGGTCAGTATTGCCTATTTGTCTCGCTGGTATTTCGAGGAACCATTTCTGCGCCTCAAAGAGAAGTTCGCGGCCGAAGCTGCGCCTGCGGAATCGTCGTTACCCTTCTCATTCGAGACTAGCGCAGCCTCATAGCAAGTGCCCCTACTGAGCAGTCTTATTGCGTGGGGTGGTCGTGCACAGTGTCCAGTGATCAGACAAATCTTACTGACCACTGGACACTGATCACTGGCCACTGATTTTATTGCCGGGTTACCTTGCGCGCAATTCAACGGCAGCCACTAGTTTCCTTGTAACAGGGACATCAATCCCATGATGCGCGGCGCCGCGGAGTATCGGCCCGGCAATCGCATCCAGTTCCGGTGGGTTGTGTCTTTCAACGTCTTTCTGCATGGAGCTGCGCATGTTGCCAGGCATCTTCATCACTCCAGCGATCACAGCATCCGCATCGACTTTCGCGCCCTCGGCAAGGGCCACGGCACAAACCTCTCGTAGACAGTCCAGTCCCAGTTTCCTCCACTCGGGATCGGCAAGGATCTCGCCCGTCGTCTTATCCGCCGCCGTTGTGGACAAAGCAAACGGGGCCAGAAACACGAGCTTGCCCCACATTAAAGTTGGCTCGTCGTCGATGAAGCGGCATTCGAAGCCAAGTTGCTGAAGCTGATTGATGGTGCTACCAAGCATGGGCTGTCCGGCGGATAACACATTAAGGCGGGCGAAAGGAGATCGATGAACGATATGTCCAGGACTGACACGCTCGGTTTCAACCGCAATGGTAGCGGGAATCACGCGCTCTGATCCGTACCTGGCTCGGAGCAGAGAGACATGATCGATGCCGTTGAGCAGTGGAACGATCCCCCGGACAGTCTCATAATTTTTGAGAGCGCCGAGCGCCGCCTCCATCTGCGTGGCCTTCACGGTAAGCCAGAGCACATCGACAGGAGGAACTTCCGCGGCCACCGCAACATTGACTTCGAAGTTGCCGAATGCACTCTCCAGTCGGATTGTATTGGGATAGTGCGCGAGCCTTTGAGGTCGAACTACAAGAGTGACAGAATCTCCCAAGTGCGCCAGACAAGCGCCGATCAGGCCACCAACGCCGCCGGCTCCAAGAATCGCATGTTTCATTGGACTCGAATCTGTTTCAGACATGAAGCTTTGATTCGCGTGGCTTCAGTTTTGCTTCACGGTCGCAGGTAAGCATTCCACAACCTCGGCATCGCTGAGTGTGTGATCGCTAGCTTTGGCGCGCTGGTAGATGCGGTCGACCAACTCGTCGCTTGCCGGGATGCCTCGCCGCTCCAGCCAGAAGAGCACATTCGACTTGCCGCTCATGGGCCCGATATCGATGATCTGCTCCAGCCCGAACACATGCGAGGGTACGCCGGAATAAACGGTATTGGCGAGCACGACATCGTTCTTGTGGTAGGCCTTGATGATGGCCGCCGCGTGTACACCCGTGGCGGTGCGAAAAGCGTCGTCGCCCACTACCGGATAATTTGCCGGAATCGGAACTCCCGTCGCCCGCGAAACCGCTTGGCAATAGTGCTTCAGCTTGGTGAGGTCCTGGTCGTCCCACGGCGCAATGCCCATCAGCTTCAAGTTCACCAGCATCTGATCGATTTGCGTATTGCCCACGCGCTCGCCCAAGCCGATGGCGCAGCCGTGAACGCAATTTGCTCCGGCAATTACCGCGGCCATTGAATTGGCAATCGCCAAGCCGCGGTCGCTGTGCCCGTGCCAGTCCACACGAATCTTCTCTCCGGAGGGCTTCACCACCTCTTCGATCACAAAACGTACCAGCGCCAGAGCGCCCATGGGCGTGGCGTGGCCGGCAGTATCGCAGATTACGATTGCCCGCGCCCCGCAACTAATGGCCGTCGAATAGAGCCGCTTCACCGTCTCGGGATCGCAGCGGCTCGTGTCCTCGGTGACGAACATGGAGTCGAGGCCGAGCGAAACCGCATACTTCACAGCCTTCTCGGTGGTCTGCAAAAGGAAATCGTCGGTCCAGCCTTCCGTAAAACGGCGAATCGGACTTGAACCAATAAAAGTTGCGGCCTCGATGCGCAGCCCCGTTTTTTGCACGATCTCGGCAATGGGACGAATATCGTTCTCATGAGTCCGCGCCGCGCAGTTGGCGCGAATCTTCATTTTGTGTGCGACGATCTCCCGCGCCAGCGCCGTTACATGCTCGACCGCCCGCGCTCCCGCACCCGGCAACCCAAGATCGAGCGAGTCGATTCCCAACGCCTCCATCAGATGAAGAATCTCAATTTTTTCTGGAATCGATGGATCGCGCACCGATGGCGACTGCAAGCCATCGCGCAGGCTTTCGTCATTGAGGAGCACCGGTCCGGGTGGCTTTAAACCCGGTGGATGGTTTTTGTTCCAGTCGTAAATGAGTTCGGAAGTGTTCATGGGGAAACGGCTGCCAGCTTCCAGCTCCTGGCTTCTAGTTTCGTGCCCGGCTCGAGTATCAGCTAGAAGCTATTTGTCTTTCGGCGGCAGCGTAAGCCCGAAGACCGAAATCATTCCCTGTCCGGCGACGTTGATTTTCGCTTCCGCGGGATTGGGCAGATAGAGCGTCTGACAATGCTCGCAACGGTAGACTTCGGCGTCCGGTCCCCAAGCCTTTTCCGCGTCGCCGCACGCCTGCTCGATGACGTCGGTGGTGTAGAACCAGCGCTTCAAATGTCCGCCACAGAATTTGCCCTTTTCGTTTTTCTCGTTGCAAGCTCGCTGTCCCGCCTTCTTGATCTTCACTTTATGATGAGGAAGCTGCACAGGAGTTTGCGTGCCTGCATTTGCAATTTCGCCGGTCGCCAAAGTACTTACCCTCGTTCGCGCGGCGCTAACGCCGCCGGATTCGGCTCCACGAGCGCCATTGTACTCGAAGCGGAAGGCGAGCCAAAGCCGCCATATCGTATGCTAGGCCTAATATCGAGAGCGAAAATCCACTTCAAACTGAGGTCTTATGTACTGCAAGCCCGATTTCAAGCCCGATTCCAAGCCTGATTCAATGATAAGAATTTTCCGGCGCAACGCGGCAATTCTTGTGGCGTTCACGTTTCTGCTCGGCGCGACCAGCGCTCAGACGCCGCATGCGAAAAGTAGCGCTGAGGCCAGCGTGCAACAGGAGTTGGTGCGCACTGAGAATGGCTTTTTCGAAGCGTGGAAAACAAAAGACCAAGCCTACTTCCGCGAACACATGCTGGAGAACGGGATTTTCTGGGGTGACGCAGGCACCTTCTCCCGGGATCAACAACTCGCGGAGCAGCAAGCATCCGCAAAGGTCTGCACCGTGGAAGGCTATGGGCTCTCAGACTTCGGCGCAATTCCGCTGGCTGCCGGCGCATATCTCCTCACTTACAAGGCCGAAGAGTATGCCACTTGCAACGGCGAGAAGGCCCCGGTCCATATGAACGGCAGTTCTATCTATGTCTTCAAGGCTGGACGCTGGCAAGCCATTTACCGGGCGGAAGTCGCACTGAAGAATCCCTAGTTAGTCACAATCTGGTTAATCAATCAGGTTAATCACAATCAGGTTAATCAGAGCCTGGTGGGTCACAATTTGTACAATTGCAAATTAGAACTCGCTCTTCGGTTTAGCCTGCTCCGCTCCCACGCGGCCCATCGTAATTTCCGCCGCATAGTAGCTCTCGCCTTTCACGGGTTCGCCGGCCATTCGCCGCAGAATCGCGATCTGGCCGACGTGGGTCAGCGCATCGGCAATCGGCCCTTGAAGGAGTTTTTCCGGCGAAGCATGGAGAGGCTCACTCGAAGCGAAAAAATCGTCGAACTTCTTCAGCGCCGCGAAAAATCTCTCTGCTTCTTTTTTCCAGGGCTGTGGCTCGGAGTTATGCCACTGCTGTTTTCCGATCGCGATCGAGAGCCCCCAATCCATCAGGTCGCCAATATGCGCCAGAATTTGTCCTGGTGTGCGTACACCCTCGCAGGCCTGAAACGTGGCGAACCCGTCCGGAGCATTGCGGATCGCCTTGCCTGCTCGATAAGCCAACGTCGCCAGGGCGTGCCGCAGCAGCTCGAGTTTCGGATCTGAACTTGTCAGATTGCTCACGAAATATCCTCTGTTTAGTTCTTAGTTCCTGATTTCGATACGCCAGGCTCATAGTCGCTTGCTTCTCACAATACCGGCCGCGCGCAGCGCTCCGCTGAGCCGCTCTCTCAATCTTTGCGCAAACTGGAAATCGATGAACCCTTTCATCTGCCGCACGAAACTTGCGCCGTAGTGATACCACCACACTTTTTTCATTCGGGGCATGCGGTCTGAATCCAAATATTTCAGCTGGACCATCTCTTCCAGGCCGAACCGTCCATGGGCGCGGCCCACGCCGCTCGCTTTCCTGCCGCCGTGCGGGGCCTCACTGATGCCAAAACACGAAACCAGATCGTTCACCATGACCGTGCCCGCTTGAATGCGCCGTGCCAACCGGTCGCCGCGGTCGGGGTTGCGAGTCCAGACACTCGCCGCCAGGCCATACTCCGAGTCATTGGCCAGGTGAACTGCTTCTTCGTCGCTGTCGAACGCCATGACCGGCAACACCGGACCGAACGTTTCCTCGCGCATGATACGCATCTGATGCGTGACGTCAGCCAACACTGTAGGTCGGTAGAAATTCGGCCCTAGTTCTGGGAGGCGAGAGCCGCCAGCCAGAACCCGTGCTCCGCGCGTGACCGCGTCTACCACATGAGATTCGACAATGTGCAATTGGCCCTGGTGGATCATCGGCCCCACGTCGGTGTCGTGGAGCAGGCCGTGGTTCACAATTAGTTTCTTCGTCTTTTCCGCGCACGCGTTCAAGAAGTCCTTGTACAAGCTTCGATGCACATAGCAGCGCTCTACCGAGAGGCAAGTCTGCCCGGCATTGACGAAGGCTCCCCAAACCGCAGCACTCGAGGCTACGTCAACATCGGCATCGTCGAGCACCAGCATAGGATCTTTACCGCCCAACTCCAGTACCAGGGGCAGCAGCCGTTCAGCCGCGGCTGCCGCAATGCGCTTGCCTGTGGCTACGCTGCCGGTGAATATCAGTTTGTCGATTGGAGAATTCGTCAGCGCGGATCCCGTCACCCCGTCGCCCACCACGACCTGAAAAACGTCTCGCGGCACGCCCGACGCGTGCAACAGCGACTCGAGCTCCAGTGCGACGAGAGAGGTAAACTCCGAAGGCTTAAGCACTACGGCATTACCGGCCACCAGGGCAGCGAGCGTTTCGGTCGCGGGAATCGAAAACGGATAGTTCCACGGCGAAATGATTCCAATCACACCGTAGGGTTCGCGCGCCAACCGCCCGCTCTTGAGCTTAGCAACGAGATTGCCGTGCGGTACCGGTTCGTCGCCCAGCAAGCGATACGCGTTATCGATCAGGAACCGTGCCGCATCGAGGACAACCAGCACCTCGGTGGTCAGAGCTTCGGCCACAGGCTTTCCTGCCTCCCGGGTGATGGCAGTGGCGATCTCTGATTTTTTCTCTGCGAGCCTGCGCTGAAACTCCCTCAACACCGTGATTCGGTTGCCGACGCTGATTGCACCCCATGCAATCTGCGCCGTGCGCGCCCTCGCTATCACCATGCGAATTTCGCTCTCATCCGCGCATTCCAATTCGCGCAGAAGTTCGCCAGTCGCGGGATTTACCGAGACGACCTTGCGTGCTGCGATTTGTAGGTCAGTGCCCATACTCCACGTTCACGAGGTAAAGCCCGCTAGCCGGCGCGGTCGCTCCCGCGGCCGACCGATCGCGCGCGTCTAGAATCCGCGTAACGTCATCGGCTTGCCACGTTCCTTTGCCCACTAGGATAAACGTTCCTACTAGATTTCTCACCATGTGATGGAGAAATCCCGATCCCTTCACGGTGTAGACGAGCTCATCCTCCTCGCGCTCCCAGCGCGAAAAAAAAATGCGCCGCAGATTCGAACTCCGTACAGCTTCACGACCCCGCTCGGGGTCCACGGCCGCAAACGAAGTGAAATCATACTCACCTTCCACCAGGGGCGCAGCATGTCGCATTGCATCCTCATCCAGCGGATATGGATAATGCCACACATACTTCGCCAGAAATGGTGGGCAGATCGCCGCTCGATAAATCCGGTACCGGTAAGTCTTCGCCCTGGCCGAGCGTCGCGCGTGAAAATCCGCCGGAGCCTCCTCGACTGCGAGAACCCGCACTGACGCGGGCAGCGCGTCGTTCAAAGCCTTCACGAAATTTGCTACAGGTACAGAAGACTCCGTGACAAATGTCACAACCTGGGCCAGCGCGTGCACGCCTGCATCCGTCCGGCCAGAGCCTTGCGGCAATACCTTTTCTCCGGTGATTCGTCCAATGGCTGAGGCTAGTACGCCTTGCACGGTTACTGCATCGCGCTGCACCTGCCAGCCGGCGAAATACGATCCGTCGTAGGAGAGAATCAGTTTGAGATTGCGCATGCGATCTTTCGAGTCCAACAGTCGCGCCGACTCATCCAAATCCTTTCATATGTGGAGGCTTCCCGGCGGAGAGAGGCATGTAGCTCAGATATACTAATGCGTTCAAATCTCTCCTCGGAAATGAAATCTTTGATCCGGACGGCTCTCCGCACGCCAGAGAGCTGGATGGCTGAATCGGTTTGCAGGTGGAGTTCTTGTAACACTTGTCTGGATCTTCATTTGAAGGAATCAGGGGTTTCAAGGAACCCGGAGGCTGCTCGCTGCGTACCAACGTCTGAGTAGAGTTTCATTTTTGGCTTTCTCAGGTTGTAACCAAAGTCCTTGCTGCAAGGTTCTAATGAACGGAGATGAGTAGATGCTATTTCCATGTTTACGCTCAGTCACGCGGGTGACCGTTGTCAATGTTTTGCTCTCGACGCTGACCCTTGCCGTTTGGGGACAGGAGCCACCCGCCGCGCCCGTCCCGCAGAATACTCCGGAGACGCGGCCGCTTCCGATCTTGGACTACACCAAGCCGGTAACACATTTTCCCAACCCGGTTGGCCCTTATACGCCGCGGCACGTCGCCGCTCCTAATCTCGCGAATACTGCACGTATCGATTCGCTGATGCACGACGGCAAGCTCTACCTGTCTCTTAACGATGCTATTGCGCTGGCGCTTGAGAATAATCTCGACGTAGCGATCGCCCGCTACAATCTGAACATTGCCGACACGGATGTGCTGCGCGCCAAAGCCGGCGCCTCAATCCTGGGTATAAACGCCGGAGTGGTTCAGAATACTCCTGGCGGGGGCGTCGGCGGCATCGGTGCGACCGCCGGCGCTTCCACGGGCGGCACCAGCCTGGGTGCGGGCGGGATCGGCGCCGGTACCAACGGCCTTGTCAGTTCCACGTTGGGGCTGGGGCCGAACATCACCAGCTTTGATCCTGTGGTTACGGCCACTCTCCAGGAGGATCACCTGGAGAGTGTGTCGTCGAGCTTGTTCAATGGGGTGCCGATTCTCGCACAGAACACAGGCACCGTGAATTTCAACTATACCCAGGGTTTTGACTGGGGCACCAATCTGCAAGTTGGATTCAGCAACACCCGCGCTACCTCCAACGTCCCTTTTAACACGTACAGCCCGCTTATTAATTCTTCGCTCCGCTTGCAGGTTACGCAACATCTGCTTCAGGGTTTGGGGTTCCCGGCGAACTCTCGCTTCATTCACATCGCAAAGAATAACCGCGAACTCTCTGACGTGGCCTTCCGCCTGCAAATCATCGACTCGGTGGATCAGATCGAAAACATCTACTGGGATTTGGTCTACGCCTATGAGAATGCCCGAGTGCAGAACGAATCGCTGGCCTTTGCCCAGAAGACCTTGTCGGATACCAGGAAGCAGGTCGAGATCGGAAGCCTGGCCCCGATCGAAGTCGTCCGCGCTCAAAGCACAGTGGCCCAGGATCAGCAGCTCGTCACCCAGGCGCAGACCAACCTGCAGTTAGAGCAGCTGCTGATGAAGAACGCGCTGACGCGTACATTAAAGGATCAAACCCTGGCAACCGCCGAGGTGATTCCAACTTCCACGATCGATGTTCCCGCGCAGGAAGAGGTTATTCCCACCGAGGATCTGGTCAACGATGCTCTCCGTCATCGCGCCGAACTGGTTGAATCGCGAATCGATCTGAACAGCCGCGATTACAGTAACAAGGCGGTGCGGAGCGCTCTGTTGCCCACGTTGGATGCATTCGCTTACTATGCCGGATCAGGTCTTGGGGGCTCACAGAATCCGTCCAACTTGTGCGCAAACCAGACGCCAGAGCAGCTCTTGCTAGGTTTCTGCGCGGGTCCGAATGTTCACAACCCTGCCGAGACGATTCCTATCGTCGCATCGACGAGTATAGGTGGCACATGGAACCAACTTGTGAACTCCACTGCGCCGGATAAAGGAGTCGGTCTTTCCCTGAACATCCCCCTGCGCAACCGTGCCGGCCAGGCTGTGCAAATTCGATCGGAACTGGAATATCGCCAGGCCCAGATGCGTTTGCAGCAGATCGAAAACCAGGTCGGAATCGAGGTCCGCAACGCGCAATACGCCGTGCAGCAAAACCGCGCCAGCGTGGACTCCGCTAAGGCTGCCCTGGATCTGGCGCGGCAGTCGCTCGACGCTGAACAAAAGAAATATCAATTTGGCACTTCGACGACAACTCTGGTTCTGCAATACGAGAGCCAATTGGCCACCGCCGAATCCACTCTGGTGAATGCCACTGTCGCTTATGAGAAGTCGCGTATCGAGCTGGACCGCGCTACCGGCTCACTGCTCGATCACAACGGCATCAGCGTCGACGACGCGGCTCGCGGCCATGTTACCCGCCTGCCAAATGTACCGTACATTACCCCGCGCAAGGACCTGCCATCGGTGTCCCAGCCGGCACCCCAGGCAAATTCGCAGCAGCAGTGACCGCTCGGGCCTTGGACCTCCGACTTCGGGTCTTCGCGTTAGACTCTCTAACGCCGACAAAGACTGACGTCTGACGCCCGGAGTCCGAGATCCGATGGCGGCTGTCGAACAATTCTTTACAATCTGCGACCGCGCCCGCCGCTTAGTCCCGCTAAGATGGAATCACGCTTCTATGTTTTCCGCATGTTTTCAAAATCTATTTTGTATCTTGAAACTGGTGCACGACCGCTCTAACTCCAGGAGACAAATCATGTTTTTGCCTTCGCCACGAATCGCGGCGGCCATCAAGCAGGCCGCCTTGCTGTTGACGGCGGTTGCCCTCGTCGCCGGTCCGCTACTGCAACTGCTTTTGCAGGCGCAGGAGGTCCCTGCTGCACCTGCGCCGCAGGCCGCGCCGGTACCAGCACAGCCGCAGCTGGTCCATTTGCAGGACTACTCGAAGCCACCTTCGGCTTTTCCCCGTATCCTGCAACCCTACCGGGCACAGGAGTTACCTCAGCCAAATCTGAGCAACTCGCCACGCATCGACTCGCTCATGCGCGATGGAAAAATTTATCTTTCGATGGACGACGCCGTCGCTCTCACTCTTGAGAACAACCTCGACCTTGATATCGCCCGCTACAACCTCAACATTGCCGACACGGATTATCTGCGTGCCAAGTCTGGCGCCAACATTCTCGGCGTCAACGCTGGTATTGTGCAGAACACTCCTGGCGGTGGAGTCGGCGGCCTTGGAGGAACTGTCGGTTCAGGCGCCGGCGGTACTACGGTCGCCGCCAGCGGCATCGGCACGGGTACCAATGGGTTGGTCAGCTCCACGCTCGGCATCGGCTCGTCCATCACCAGCTTTGATCCAGTTGTCACGAGCACATTACAACTCGATAAAAACAACACTGAATCCACCAGCGCTCTCAGCCCGGTGCCCGTCCTGGCGCAGAATACCTATACTGCTGATGTGGCCTACACTCAGGGCTTTCAGTGGGGGACGACCCTATCCGTCGGTTTCAATAACACTCACGTTAGTACTAATAGTCCCACCAGTTTGCTGACCCCAGACTTAGGCTCGAACTTCCAGTTCAAGATTACGCAAAACCTTCTGCAGGGCTTCGGTTCGCTTCCCAACCTGCGATTCGTTCGCATCGCCAAGAACAATCGCGAAATCTCTGATGTAGCCTTCCGCCTGCAAATCATCACCACGGTCGATCAGATCGAAGACATGTACTGGGACCTGGTGTACGCCTACGAAAACGTGCGCGTGCAGCAAGAGGCGCTGACATATGCGCAGAAGGCGCTGGACGATTCGAAGCAGCAGGCCAAGGTGGGCACTGTCCCGCCTATTCAGGTTGTGAGCGCGCAGAGCACAGTGGCAACCGATCAGCAAAACTTGATTCTGGCGCAAAATAATTTGCAGTTGCAGGCGTTGCTGATGAAGAACGCCGTTAGCCGCAGCGTCGAGGATCCGGCGTTCGCGGAGGCCGACGTGATTCCGACCTCTACGATGCTGATTCCGCGGGAAGAGGTTGTCATCCCCACGCAAGATCTGATCAATCAGGCTCTCGGTCACCGTGCCGAGCTGGTGGAGTCGCGCATCGATCTCAATTCGCGTGATCTCAGCAGTAAGGCAGTTCGCAATGCTCTACTGCCATCGCTCGATGCATTTGCTTATTACGGTGGATCAGGGGTTGGCGGAGTGGTAAACCCAGCGATTCCGAATTGCGCGAATACAACCAGCACCTTCTGTTTTAACCCTGCGAAAGCGCCGCCGCCGTTCCAGACAGCAACATCGGTCGGCTATGGCGGTACGCTGAACCAGCTCGTGAACTCGACCGCTCCCGATAAAGGCGTAGGCTTGACGCTGAACATACCGCTACGCAATCGCGAGGCGCAGGCCAATCAGGTGCGCGCGGAGCTGGAATACCGGCAGGCGCAAGTGCGGCTTCACCAACTCGAAAACCAGGTTCGCATCGAAGTGCGCAACGCGCAATTCGATGTGAAGCAAAACCTGGTCGCAGTGCAGGCGGCGCAGTATGCGGTCGATTTTGCGCGCCAGACGCTCGATGCCGATCAACAAAAGTTAAGAGTCGGCCTCACGACGACTACCGCGATCCTGCAGGATGCGTCGACCCTTACCACCTCGGAATCCAATCTGGTTTCCGCTAAAGCAGCCTACGAGAAATCGCGCGTGGAACTCGACCGCGCTACCGGATTGCTGCTCGATCATTCCGGCATCGATGTTACCGACGCCACGCGCGGCCAGGTCACCCACCTGCCCAGAGTACCGGACGTCGCACCTCGGCAGGATGTTCTTCCAGGAGAACAGCCAACGCCATCGTCACCGCCAACCGGCCTGAACTAGGTTTAGACCGCGGAAGAGAGAAAGGGCACCAGCGATCGGTCGTTGAGATGCGCGAATTAGCCAAGCTAACCAATTGTTTCTGAGAGCCTGATAAACTCGCCCCTGATGCAACGAATGAACCTTCCTGCCATTCCCCGATCTGTTTGGTGGATGGTGCTACTGTCGTTTGTTCTACAAGTGGCATCGATCGCAGCATTTCACCAATATCGAATGCGGCCGGGAGAAGATAACTTCGGCTTTGGTTTTGAGATGGGCCGCGTGGGCCGCTCCATCGCTCTGGGGCAAGGGTTCAGCAATCCTTATGGAGGAAATACAGGCCCTAGCGCCTGGGAGCCGCCGCTTTATCCGTACCTGATTGGCGGAGTGTTCAAAATTTTCGGCGTTTACAGTTACACGTCAGCGTGGGTCTTGCTGTCGATCAATAGCCTGTTCGCCTCGCTCACCACGATTCCTGTTTTCCTGATTGCGCACCGAGCCTTTGGCTCTCGCGTCGCCATCTGGTCGGCGCGAGTGTGGGCACTCAATCCTTATGTATGGTACTGGTCGATCCATTGGATTTGGGACACAACGTTTACTCCCCTCGTGCTCTCGCTAATCCTTCTACTCTCGTTGGAGATGGAACAGAGAGCAGACTGGCTCGGGTGGGTGCTCTTCGGAGCACTTTGGGCGGTTGGGGGACTGGCCAACCCATCGATGCTCGCGTTTTTGCCGTTCTGCGGTCTCTGGATTTGGTGGCGGAGATATCGTCGTGGCTTAACGTCGCTCGGTGGCGTCGCGCTTTCCTCATTCGTTTTCTTTCTCGTTCTGTCGCCCTGGCTGATTCGGAATTACGAGATCTTCGGGCGCTTCGTTTTTATTCGCGATGATTTCGGGTTACAGTTTCGTCTCGGCAACAACAAGTTCGCCGACGGTATGCTGATCGCCACGCTGCAACCGAATCTCAACCAACCAGAGTTTGAAAAATTCAAGCATATGGGCGAGCTGGCTTACGAAGCCGATTGCAGGCGGCTGGCGTTCAATTGGATCCGCGAGCATCCAGGCCGATTCGCGATAATCAGCATGAAGCGCCTTTTCTACTATTGGAATGGCGTGCCGCGACCCACCGACAGCCTGGCACCGTGGGATTTTCGCAGCTCGCTATTCCTGGCCTCGTCTGTGCTGGCGATCTGGGGATTGGTTCGTGCACTACGGCAAAAGCGGCCCGGGGCATGGCTTTTCGCAGGACTTGTTTTGACGTATCCCACGGTTTATTACTTTGTGTTTCCGCATGCGCGCTATCGCCATCCCATCGAACCCGAGTTATTTATCCTGGCGGTGTTCTTGCTTTGCGAGGTTCGCAGCGGTAGAGCTGCAGAGGTATCGTTGATCGCGGATTGCTGATTGAACAACTGATTGAGCACGGGTTTCAATCATTGGTTAGGAATCAACTCAAATATTCTCATGACTCTTTCGGTAGCCATCGTTAGCTTAAACGAAGAAGCAAACCTCGGCCGTACTCTGGAAAGTGTGAAATGGGCGGATGAGATTGTGGTGGTAGACTCCGGATCGACCGACCGCACATGCGATATCGCGCGCCAATACGGCGCGAGGGTCGTGGTCGAGCCTTGGCGAGGTTATGCGGCACAGAAGAATTTCGCGATCGAGCACTGCACCAAAGCCTGGGTTCTGTCGCTGGACGCGGATGAGGAAATCAGCTCTGGACTCGCGCAGGAAATGCAAAGTGCAATCTCGGACCCGAATGCGCGCGACGGCTATCGGATGCCGCGTCTCAATCTTTTTCTGGGACGCGGAATGCGGCACGGAGGCTTCTACCCCGATCCTAAGCTGAGACTCTTCCGGCGAGGAATGGGATTCGTCACGGGACGCGATCCGCATGATCGCATCGAGCTGAAAAATGTTCCGAAGGACCGCATTGGCCGCTTTCAGAATCCCATGATCCACCACACCTATCCGACCCTCTATCAATACCTCGAACACATGAACCGATACTCGACGGTGTGGAACGAAGTGCAAGGCGCGAAGCCCCAAAGCTTCAGCATCAATGCCATCGTTCTGCGCCCGCTGGCGACTTTCATCTATAACTACTTTATTCGCCTGGGATTTCTCGATGGCCGCGAAGGTCTGCTGCTGCACTTGTATCACGCCGGCTATGTCTCATGGAAATATGCCAAGGCGTGGGAGCTCTCGCGTAAGCCGCAACTGTAAATCCTCCGAGTACTGACCGACCGGTCGTTACGAGGGTTTGCGTGTGCCTTGCCTGGTGCAGTGTGGTTGCCTATCATCGAAATAGAACACTGGGGTTCTTATGCCGGAGAAGAAGTCATCCAAGCCGCAAGTTGCCGATAGTCCTCTCGCCGACGTTTTCGAAAACCGTCATCCATGCGCCGATGAAAAAAAGTGGGCGGAGAAGACCCTTGCGCCCACACTCGAAAAAAATCCCGAGCGGCCAATTGGCGCCGCCAGCGGAGTAAATCTTGATGATCATGGCAACGCCCGTTTCACAACGATTTCCGGTGTGCCTGTGCGACGCCTCTACACGCAGGCTGATCTTCCCGAAGATTGGAGTGAGGAGAAATATCTCGGATATCCTGGCGCGCCGCCATTCACCCGCGGCATTCATGCGACCGGATATCGCGGCAAGCTTTACACCATGCGGCAATTCTCCGGATTCGCCTCACCCGAGGAAACCAATCAGCGCTACAAGTATTTGCTGGAGCATGGCGGCGGCGGCCTCTCCGTTGCATTCGATTTGCCCACGCTGATGGGTTACGACTCCGATCATCCCGCGAGCGAAGGCGAAGTGGGGAAGTGCGGCGTTGCCATTGATTCGCTGGAAGACATGGAAATTCTCTTCGGCGGCATCGACCTCGAAAAAACTACGGTCTCAATGACGATCAATTCCCCCGCGTCCGTGCTCTGGGCAATGTACCTGGTGGTGGCCGAGAAGCAAGGCGCGGACTGGAAAAAAATTTCCGGAACGATTCAGAACGACATCCTCAAGGAATATATCGCGCAGAAGGAATATATCTATCCGCCGGCGCCCTCGATGCGCCTGGTGGTCGATACCTTTGAATTCGGATCGAAGTTCACACCGCGCTTCAACACGATCTCAATTAGCGGGTACCACATTCGCGAGGCAGGATCGACAGCGTTGCAGGAACTGGCGTTCACTTTGTACGACGGCATCGAGTACGTGGAGTGGGCGCTGCGACGAGGACTCGATGTGGACGATTTTGGTCCGCGGCTCAGCTTCTTTTTCAACGCGCACAACGACTTCTTCGAGGAGATCGCCAAGTACCGCGCTGCCCGCAAGATTTGGGGTCAGGTGATGAGAGATCGTTTCGGCGCGAAGAATCAACGCACGTGGCTGATGCGCTTTCACACGCAGACGGCTGGAGTGTCGCTGCCGGCGCAGCAACCCATGAACAACATTGCGCGCGTGGCGCTGCAGGCGTTGGCCGCGGTGCTCGGGGGGACGCAGTCGCTGCACTGCGACTCCTACGATGAGGCGTTGGCGCTGCCGACGGAAGAAGCGGCCCGCATCGCACTGCGTACCCAGCAGATCATTGCCTACGAATCCGGCGTGGCGCACACAGTCGATCCCTTGGGCGGCTCTTATTTTCTGGAAGCCCTAACCCTGCAAATGGAAAAAGGCGCCTTCGACTACTTCGGAAAGCTCGACGCCATGGGCGGCATGGTGAAGGCCATCGAGCGCGGTTATCCCCAGAAGGAAATCGCCGAAGCTTCCTACCAGTACCAGCGTGCCGCAGAAGCGAAAGAGAAAATAATCGTGGGGGTGAACGAATTCGGGATCGAGGAAGAATCGCCGCACATTCTTTATATCGACGAGAGCGTCGCGCGACAACAATCGGCCAAATTGAAGGCCTTGCGAGCTCGCCGTTCGAATGATGAAGTGCGGCGCAGTCTCGACGCGTTAAGGAAGGCAGCAGGGCAGGAATCGAAGGCAGGCGTTAACGGCAGCGTCTCTTCTGCCAACACGATGCCCTACATAGTGGATGCCGTGCGCGCATATGCGACGGTGGGCGAGATTTGCGAGGCTCTGCGCGATGTGTATGGGACTTATACGGAAGTGAGTATCACCTAGCAAGTGCGACAGTCCTACTTAGACTAGCCCTGCTTAGACTAGCCAAAATGGGAAGCGAGCAGACTCTTTTGTTGGGACGACAAGATTGAGATATGTTTCCGGTCTATGATTGAGGTCGTCGCTTGTGACCTCAAATGAAGAAACGAAGTGCAACACTCCTCAGGATGCCAAAGCGGCTCCTAACACGAACTTACACTGTAGAATCCCGCGTCTTGTTTCTGCGTACTCATAGGGTGATCCTGGACGCTGACATTGCCGAACTCTATGGCGTTCCAGTCAAGCGCCTCAATGAGCAAGTGAAACGCAATCAGGAACGCTTTCCTTCCGATTTCATGTTCCAGCTAACCGGGAAAGAGCACGCCTTTTTGAGGTCGCAAATTGCGACCTCAAACAAAAGCCGTGGTGGGCGCCGTTATCGGCCGTATGCATTCACCGAGCATGGAGCTATTATGGCCGCGACTGTGCTCAATTCGGACCGGGCAGTTCAGATGAGTGTTTTTGTCGTGCGCGCCTTTGTACGACTGCGGGAGATGCTCGCTACCAATCGCCGTCTTGCTGGAAAGCTCGACGAGTTGGAGAATCGTTTAGACACACACGATTCGGTAATTGGAGAACTGATCGAAGCTATCAAGGAGCTTATGAAGCCCCAGGAGCCGTCACGGGTCCGCATCGGATTCCAGCTCCCGGCGGGCAAGGTTAAGGGATGATGTCGGGCGGCGACACCGTTAAGAGAATCAGCCACGTCCCGACGCACGTTTCCATGTCTACCTGACCCGTCTGCCTGAATCCGCCCTCCGCCAGAAAGTCGCTCTCTAGGTGTCTCAGCCGCAAGCCGTTGCGTTCGCTCTGCGAAACCCGTCCGCGTTGGAGGTGTGTTGGAGGCATGGCTATCATCGTCACATTCGTTGCGCTTCGCCTCCTCACGAATGTTGTGATAAAGATAAGTCCATGCGAAGAGCTGTTACCCATCTGAAGAAATCCGATCCCGTCATCCGGCTGATCATCGAACGGATCGGGCCGTACCGCATGCAGTTCAACCCGCCTGAGTTCCACACTCTGGCTGAGGCAATTGTCTATCAGCAACTGAACGGTAAGGCTGCCGAGACGATCTTTAAACGCTTTACCGCGCTGGCGGGGGAACCGCTGACGCCTGAGGGCATCTTGAAACTCAGCCCGGAACAGATGCGCGGCGCGGGACTGTCGAAGCAAAAATCCTCCTACCTCACAGATTTGGCTGCAAAAACGGCTGCTGGTCTGCTGGATTTCACGGGGCTGCCGAAGTTACCCGATGAAGAAGTCATCGCGCATCTGACGCAAGTGAAAGGAATCGGAGTGTGGACGGCGCAGATGTTTCTGATGTTCGCGCTCAAACGCGAAAACGTTCTGCCGACGGGTGACTTCGGCGTGCGCATGGCGATGCACAAACACTACCTCGATAGACAGCGGGCGAAGGCCTCGAAAGCTCCTGCCGGGGCGAAGAAGACCCGCAAGAAGAAGATCAAGCTGCCGACGCCGGAGCAGATGGAGAAGATTGCAAAATGCTGGGAGCCTTATCGCAGCGCTGCATGCTGGTACTTGTGGAAGAGCCTGGACACGAAGACGCTTTAGTGAACGCGCGTTTTCCACTGAGCGTAAAGCTCTGTGCCCGGCTGCGGACTCTGTGGTTTAATAAGGGGCGATGGCCGATCCGAAAATTCGCGTGCTGGTGGCCAAGCCAGGCCTCGATGGACACGACCGCGGTGCAAAAGTAATTGCACGCGCGTTGCGCGATGCCGGCATGGAAGTGATTTACACCGGGTTGCGGCAAACGCCGGAGATGATCGTCAGCGCCGCGTTGCAAGAAGATGTGCAGGTCATCGGGCTCTCCATTCTTTCGGGCGCGCACAATGCGATTGTCCCGCGCGTGATGTATTTGCTCAAGCAGAACAAGATGGATGATGTTCTAGTGCTGGTGGGCGGCATCATTCCGGATCAGGATATCGACGCTCTGAAGAAGCTGGGCGTAGCCGCAATCTTCCAGCCGGGCACAGCCATGGATGACATCGTTCAGTTCATCCGCGCGAATGTGAGGGGAACGGGAGTAACAGCAGTTTAGACAGCGGCTGCAGTCGGGCCAGCAACAATAGGCAGGATTATTGTGCAGGCTCCCAACGCAACACAAATCCGGCAACAGCTTGATCGCACTGTTGGTCCTACACCGTGGTATTGGCAGACCTTTCCGGCATTCCGCTCGCAGGCCAATCAGCGTTTTGTTTGGACGCATCACGGTGAGCACGGGCCTGTCGCATATGTGGTCTCTCTGGCGCTGGAACAGGAGCCGGACAAGCCCCGTCTAGCTCTGAACACCTACTGTCGGCCGTTTACCGTACCGCCCCAGCGTCTCGGGATCTGGTGTCCGGAAGGACGCAGCATTCGTTTGGCTTGTTTCGATCCGGATCAGCTTAAAGCGTTCGACCTTGCTGAAATTGCAGGATGGTTCAAACAATCTTCCGAGCGAATTTACTCCGCAACCCCGCCGATTACGGATTTCGAGCTGCCGCTCACGATTGCCCCTGGGATGCACAAGATCGATGTACCACCGGAGCTAACGACGGTGGACGAGTTGATCGTGCCGACCAGCTACAAAGCGTTGTCCAATGACGATCCGGCATTCGCCCTCTTTGTTCTATATCTGCAGGCGGGGCTGGCAGAAGTTCTGCCGCAGAAATGGTTTACTGCCGCGCAGTACCAGGTGGGGAAGCAATGGATATCACGAGCCGCGCGCGATCTTGAATCGCATCGCATCTTCGGCGAATGCTTCGGCGCAGGAAGCTTCCTGCTGGAAGAGGACGGTTGCCGACTGGCCGAGTGGATCGACAAAGAATCCTAATTGCTGTGCTTGCGGTAGCTTCGCACGACAGGGCGCGGAAAATAGGGCAAGGGCTGGGCATTAATGATGGCTTGCGGATTGGCTCCGACCAGAGCTGCTGCCACCTCCGCGCCGCAGATTTCCGCGGCGGCATCGCGTGCCGTCGATAGCACGGGGATTCGTTTCTCTGTGTCGTGTGCATCGGTGGCCAGAACGTGTACGGCGTCGTGCTCGATCAGCCAGTGCGCGGCGCGGCGAACGCGCTCTCCCCAGAAACCGGTGAGCGCTGAACCTGTAACCTGAATCACGCAACCTTGCTCGGCCCACTCCGCCACACGCTGCGGGCTCTCGCGCGGAATCGGATTACGTTCGGGATGTGTAATCACAGCGGTGATGCCGTGGTCGCCGAGCTTGAGAAAACAATCCGTGGTTTGTTGCGGAACGCTGTAATTGCTCAACTCGACCAGCATGTAGTGCGTGCCTTCGATGGCATAGCGTGCAGGATTGGCGAGCACATCCTGTAAGTTGTCATACGAGAAATGGAGATCGCAGCCCAGGCTGATCTTGATCGCATCACCGACGAGACTTTGCAGATGAGCGACGAGCGACTGAAGATACGCCCGATCGTAGTGGTAGCGGTCGTTGGCATGAGGCGTGGCGACCTGGTGGGTGATGCCGTCGGCCGCGGCCATACGGCACATGGCGACCGAGGTCTCCCAGGACCTGGATCCGTCGTCTACTTCCGGAAGAATGTGCGAATGAATATCGACCACGATCGTGAGAGCGTTACTGCTCCGGTGGTGTCACGCTGAGTGTGATTTAAGCAGATTCCAGGGGAAAGAGAAAGCGGAAGCACAAACATTAAACCGCAAAGAACGAAGAGCGCAAAGAACCGTTGCGAACGCCGCAAACCTACATGACCTGTAGATCTCGTTTGGCGACCTCCGCGGATGTTCTTAGCGCCCCTCGCGGTCAAAGGCTCTCCTATGCATGACCGATCAATCGTCCTTCATCGGATCACCGCGGAGAGCCCGGGCTTCCTAGAAAACAGGGGTGAGCAACGAGTGATCAACTGCGGTGAACGACTCGCTGCTATTTGCCGGGCAAGTAGCTGAGGTCAGGACGAAACTTAATGATCTCGGTGGTCAATTTCTCCACCGAATGATCGAGGCGATCGACAATGGAATCCGCTTCCGCCTGTCCAAAAGCGTCTTTGATCATATCGCGAAAGGGTTTCACGTCGGGCTTGTCCTCAAAGTCAGCCCAGTTCTTATGAGGGAACGACAAAACAAATTCCCCGTCGTCTCCCCCGTTTACCAACTGATACCAACTGTAGTTGACGGGCCACTTGGTCTTTTCTCCACCCTCGTGGATCCGGGTAATGGCCGACCGGAAATCTGAGATTTTGCCGGAGCGCACCTTAAAGATATAGATCTCCGAGAACTTCTCCGGCATGTTGTTGCCAGCGTCGATCGGGTTACTGATCTTGGGCATGTAATCGTAGTACCGGGTGACCACCGATTCCACGTAGCCGCCCATCACTTTCTGGAACTCCGCCAGATCGGCTTCGTCCGTCACCGGCGGCTTGTCGTAATCCGCCCAGTGCTGCCCAAAGCGGCCCACCAGGTAGTTACCCGTGTTCTCGCCGCTGAGCGTCTCCCATACCAACAGCGGGAGCGGGTCGTTCTGCTGCTTGTGCCACGCCTGTTTCTGTTTGCGTCCGGCTTCGTACTGCGGCGCCATTCCGCTCTTTATTTTTTGGAACTCTATCGAAGCGAGAGTTCCCTTATCCTGCGCGAATACCGCGCAGGCTGCGAACAACACGACCCCAAGAGCTGACAACCAATGCTTGCGTTTCATTGTGTCCTGCTTTCGTCGTTAGATTGTTTGAGATTTCCCCATCTCCGCGCCCGAGCAACTCGCATGCTCGTGGCCATGAATTGCAATTCCGCGCGAAAGATGTGGATGGAAGGAACGCAAGCATCCTACTCTTTTTGGACGGTAGCGGCGAAAGATTAGAGAAGTGAGTTGTAGCCTTTGCGAATTTGACGGTAGTGCGGACGCCATCTCTCTCACCAGATGGTGGGGAGTGCGCGCGATTTGCGGATTGCACGGTCGGCAGTGATCAGGGAAAGGCCCTCGGCGAGCGCGGTGGCTCCAATGATTCGGTCTGCCGGATCGTTGGGATAGGATAACGGTAACGAAGACGAACGCACACAGACACGCGGGCTGATCGGCAGAACTATAAAACGGGTTTCAACATCCGTCAGGAAAGCTTCAAGACCAGGACTGAAGCTGATTCGTTTCTTGGCGGAGAGCAACGTAATTTCGAGGAGCGTGATGCCGGAGATAGCGAGCCCCGTCCCTTCCTGCCTCGACTTATCGATGGCCGTCCTGGCGTTCTTTGAAACCCGCGCCGGCTCGAGGCCAAGCCAGATAACAACATGGGTGTCAAGCAGAATCAATACAGATCGCCCCATTCTTCCGGGGTCAGCGCGGGGGAGACTACGTCGCCCGTGATGGTGCCTTTGCCCTTAAAAAATCCGAAGATGTCGTCAACTTCTTTCTCGACGGGGACGAGCTTGGCCACCGGCTTTCCACGCTTGGTGATCAGCACAGCCTGGCGTTTCGACTGAACTTCATCCATGACTGCCAGACAATGGACTTTGAATTCGCCTGCCGCCATCGTTTTCATGGGAAACACATCCTTTCGATCATGGTCATTATACCATGGTCATCAGTCCGCGCATCCTCCGCGATTTATTTCCCCCAAACAAGCGCAACGCCAATCGCCATCACGAGTATTCCGCACAGAACATTCAGTGCTCGGACCAAGGGGTTCTTATTTACGGCATGGCTTTCCATGTGCCAGCTCGAAGAGTTATCTTCCGGAGGATGGATGGCCCTTTTGAAACACGTATACGCAATCCATGAGGCCCAAAGGATAACCAACGCCGATCGTAACGCATGACTCATCTGGTACCAACGCAAACGAAGAGTTTGTTTTAGACGGGGTCGTATCGTCCTTGAATGAAATCCGCGATTCCGGAATAGGCCTCGGCCAGTGTCTTTTCATCCGGCAAAAAGACGATGCGGAAGTGCTGCGTGCCGGGCTTCTGACCGAACCCGGAGCCGTGGACGACCATGACGTGTTTCTGGCGAATGAGTTCTTTGACGAAGACTTCGTCGCTCTCGGGAATGTCTATGCGTGGGAAGGCATAGAACGCTCCGCGGGGAGCAACGCAACTGATGCGCGGCGTGGATTCGCACCACTTCTGCGTGAGATCACGGCGCGAACGCAGCTTGCGCTGCACTTCGATGAGATGGTGCTGCGGGCCTTCTAGCGCGGGCTTGATCGCGTACTGCTCGGGATGGTTGGCGCAGAGGCGGGCGCGTAGCAGCCGGTGAATACCTTCGATATAGGGTTTCAGCGCTATGGCGTCACCGGAGACGATGCCCCAGCCGATGCGCCATCCGGGGACAAGATAGTTTTTCGACATGCCGCCGAAGGTAATGCAGGGCACGTCGGGGGCGACGGCGGCGAAGGCGATGTGCGGCGTGGCGTTTCCCTGAGAATCGAAATCCAAAATCAACTTGTCGTAGATTTCGTCGGAGAACACGACCAGATTGTGCCGCCGCGCGAGATCGGCGATTTGCTCGAGCATCTGCCGCGAGCATAAAGATCCCGTAGGGTTGTTGGGGTTAATGAGCACGATGGCGCGGGTGCGCGGCGTGAGCTTGCCTTCGATGTCAGCGAGCTCGGGCTGCCAGGCGTCGTCTTCGTTGAGGTCGTAGGCGTTGAGCGCGATGCCCAGCTTGCACAGAACAGCCGAGTAGAGGGGGTAGTCGGGCTTCGGCGTAAGAATGTCTTCGCCGGGATTCACCAGCGCGCTGATGCACAGATCGACCGTCTCGCTCACGCCGGCAGTAACGAAGACATCGCGCACCGTCGTGATGCTCTTTCGCGCGGCCTCTCCGCGAATCGCCTCGAGCGCCTCAGGAATGCCGGGAGATGGCGCATATCCATTCTTTCCGTCGCGCATGGCTTTGTAGGCGGCTTCGATGATGTGCGGCGGGGTCTGAAAATCGAAGTTGAGCGGATCGCCGACGTTCAGCGGCAGAACTGTGTGTCCTTGTTTAATAACTTCATCCGCAACGCAGGCCAGGTCGCGAATGGCGTAGCGGACGTTGTCGAGACGCTTGGCCGGTGTGATTTCGCGCGCTTGGATAATAGGCATGTATGACTCCCGCAGCAGGGACAAAGCAAAAGCTTAACCGCAAAGCTCGCTAAGAACCATCGCAAAGATCGCCAAAAAAGATCGCAAAGAGGAGCTTCTCTTCAGCGTACCCCATGCCGTAGTTCTCAGCGTTCTCTGCGCCCGAAGGCTTTTGCCGCTGTCGGACGGGTTCTACTCGGTCTTGGCGGCCGCCACTAAAGCGTCGATCAAGTTCGAACCGTCGGGGCTGCCCCAGCCGGTTACCAGATCATAGCCGGTCACTGCTGAATACCTGCCATTGCTGCCGCTGGTGATGTCGTGGAAATCTTTGTGGTAGCTCGCTCCGACGCCAATGTCATAGATTGCCGGGTTGAGAAAGCCGAGTGCTTTTCCGCCGCCCGCTATCGATTGTTGATTCGCCAGCGCCGTCAATCCGGCCCATTGTGGAGCAGCGTAGCTCGTTCCTCCGTTGCCTCCGCTGCAGGAACCATCGTAGCAACTGTATTGGTTGGTGTTCGCCTCGGCAGCCACATCCGGAATATTGCGATAGGTCTTCGATCCGCGATTGAGCGGGTTAATCACGCCTGCGAGCTTCTGATACGAAGGAATGGGAACTTTATTCTTGGAAGGCATGCCGGCGCTGCCATTCCAGCCGGTTTCCGATTTCCACGCGCCACCGGGGCCAGTGGTGGTCAGGTCTGTTCCGCCGACTGCCGTGATATAGGGGTCGTCCGCTGGCCATACCACGTCGGCAGGGGTGCTGGAACCGTTGTCTCCAGTGGCTACGAATACAGTTTGGCCCTGCATCGCCATTTCCTTGAAGATCGGATCGAGGCTGCTTTCATCATCGCTCCATCCCCAGGAGCAGCTTAGCTGCTTCGATGTATTGTCCACCGCCATCCGGTTGAAGATAGAGACATCGCTGCTTCCCACATACACGACTACTTGTTTCAGTCCAGGCGCCATCGAGATAGCCATTTCGATGTCCAAAACCTGCTCGCTGTCGTCACAGCTCGACGGAGGACAGTTGAGGCTCACTCCGTTCAGCGACACACCTTTCACTGGTACTTTTAGAGTTTGCTTTACGTTCTTGAAATAGAGGTTCACATCGCTGATTTCGTATCCGGCATATTCGAATAGTCCAACGGACTGTCCAGTGCCGTTGAGTGGTCCCGAGCCGTAATAGGCCGCCCGCATATCACTGGCAATAAACTGGCCGCCCGGACCGGAGCCGGTAGTTTTGTTAACATCTTGCGCCTGCGTATTGTCCGGAGACGACCGGACGTTCTTGGCACGGGGCAACGTGAAGTTATCCAGCCCGGAGATGTGCAACAGCGGCACGTCAAGATCTGGCGTAGGCTCGCGGTCCGGCGCATAAAAGATGCGGGCCTCGGTGGGATGCTGATAGACGTTCATCGAAAGGTGGAATGCGCTCTCGATATTTGCCGCTGGCCCTTCGATATCAACGACCATACGATTAGCGGCGGTATCGATTACCGCAAGGCCGTTATTCTCCGCGAAACCAAGTACTGCGGAGTAATCGGATTCTGTGGGAGCAAATCTGCTGGTGAAGTCCTGCACGCTTAGATAGTGACGGAAACTGGGACTTTGCGGATCATAGAGTTGTTCTAAGAGTTCGTCGAGATCGGCTTCGTTCCGCAGCGGTAGGGAGATAGCCAGGCTCAGACGCTGCTCGCTCGGAAGATGGCCGATCAAGGGCGCCACTCCGCGGGCGACTGCCTCAGGCACATGAGTCGTGAAGGTGGGGCGCTGCTCTGCCTGGGCTGTGGCCGCTGCGAAAAGGAGGATGGATGCGCACAATGATGCGGCCAGCCGCTGAAAGGTACGTATTGCCAAGATGTTCATTCTGTCGTCTCCTAACGACCTCAGTACTCTATAACGGCGTCAAACAGGGAACAAGGCAATAAGAAGGCTGATCTGCGCGTCTGGCGGGCTGTGGCGCGGGTTGGACCGCTTCGCTGCGAAACAAAAGCACCGGATGGTCAATCTCCGCGATCGATCTGCGCCTTTTGCAGCTTGTCCGAATAATCCACGTACACGGACTTCCACTCCGTATAAAAATCGATGGCGCCGATGCCGCCTTCGCGATGGCCGTTGCCGGTGGCTTTGGTGCCGCCGAAGGGCAGGTGCACTTCGGCCCCGATGGTGGGTGCGTTGATGTAGGTGATGCCGGTCTCAAGGTCGCGAATGGCGGCGAAAGCTTTGTTCACATCTTTGGTGTAGAGCGCGGAGGAAAGTCCGTACTCGATGTTGTTGGCGATCTCGATGGCATCTTCAAGATGGTCGCAGGGAATGATCGATACGACGGGGCCGAAGATTTCTTCCTGTGCGATTCGCATCTTTGGATCGACATCGGAGAACACGGTCGGCTCCATAAACCAGCCGTATTGGTAGTCGCCGTGTTCGAGGCGCTTGCCGCCGCACATCAGTGTTGCGCTTTCATTCCTGCCGATCTCGACGTAGGTGAGGTCAGTCTGAAGTTGTTTTTCATTGATGGCCGGGCCCATCTCGACCGTTTCGTCGAGGCCGTTGCCAACTTTCAACTTCTTGGCGCGCGCAACATATCGATCGACGAACTCGCGATACACGCCCTTCTGCACGATGATGCGGCTGGTCGCGGTGCAACGCTGGCCGGTGGTGCCGAATCCTCCCCAGAGGCCGCCTTCGATGGCGAGGTCGAGGTTGGCATCGTCGAGGACGATCATGGGATTCTTGCCGCCCAACTCGAGCGAGCAATGTTTGAAAGTCTTGGCTGCGATGCCGCCGATGATGCGGCCAACGACGGACGATCCGGTAAGGGAGATGGCGCGCACTTCCTTGTGCTCGGCGAGCGGGGTGCCGACGTCGGGGCCGAAGCCTGAGACGATGTTGATTACGCCTTTGGGCAGGCCGGCGTCGGTTAGGGCGCGGACCAGGTTGAAGGTGGAGAGCGGAGTGTCCTGCGCGGGCTTGATGACGCAGGTGTTGCCGCAGACCACGGCGGGCAGCAGCTTCCACGATGAGATCGCCATGGGGAAATTCCAGGGCGTAATCATGCCGCAGACGCCGATGGGCTGGCGCACAGCCATGGCAAACTTGTTGGGCATCTCGGAGGGAACGGTGGGGCCGAAGAGTCGGCGTCCTTCGCCGGCGTTGTAGTAGGCGGCGTCGATGGCTTCCTGCACGTCGCCACGTGTTTCGGCGAGCACCTTTCCCATTTCGCGAGTCATCTCTCGGGCGTAATCTTCTTTGCGTTCGATGAGGATTTCAGCGGCGCGGAAGACGACTTCGGCGCGCCGAGGAGCGGGCACGAGACGCCATTTGGCGAAGGCGCGCTTAGCCGCTTCGACGGCGGCGTCAACATCAGCCTTTGCGGATTTCTGAAAGATGCCGACCAGATCGCGCGTGTCGGCGGGATTGCGATTCTCGAAAGTCTCTCCCGTGGAGGCCTCGACCCACTCGCCGTCGATGAAATTCTTGAAAACTTTGGTTTGCGTTTGGCTGAGAGTTGCCGGGGAAGCGAGAGTGTCGGTCGCCATAATTGCTCCTTAATGAATGCCTGAATATTGATGCTACAGCGGGTGAGAGAGATGCGGCAAGGCGTATGACCCATAGGGCAAATTGCGGGGTCGGCGGGCAAGGACGCTGAGAAAGGCTAGCCGCTGTTACGCGACGTTTGGCGCAGTTCGGAAAACGTAACGGAGTGCTTTGTTTAGAGGCGGGCGGCGCGTGCGGAATCGGGGGCCGCTTCGCGAGACCTGGCTAAATGCCATAGTTCACTGCCCGAAGCCCGTCTTTGTATGCTTCACGTGCTTCCGTAGCTTTCTCGTGGGCATCGTGCTCTTTGAAGTGGGCGTCATCCCATTTCTCCATGGCAATCATGGAGTGGTCGGGAGTGGCTAGGGCTTCCTCAGCGCGAATGGTGTCAACCCATTCGTCAACAGCTTTCTTGTAGGCCAGACGCAATGAATCAAGATCGGGACGATTCATAGGTTTGGAGACTAGTCTCCCCTCAGCATCGTGGTCAATTGGGCAAACGTCCAATTCACGGAAAATTCACACTTCGCGTTTGCTTAACTCATTGCCCTGCGGACTTCGGAGTTGCGGAGGACTCGTCGAACTCCTCGGCCATCCAGTGCTGCAAGGCGGTCATGCTCGCCGGGCGACCGAGGAAATTCTTGACCAAGTCATTCGCGGACATGGAACCGCCGGGTTCGAGGACGACACGCCGGTAGCGCATCGGAGCATCCCCCGCAAGAAGGTCGTGCCGGTCAAACTGCAGGAAGAAGTCTTCGGCGATCACTTTGTCCCAAAGATAAGTGTAGTAAGCGGAGGAGTAGCCGCCGAGGTGCCCGAAGGAAGCCCACTGGTGGGTGTCAGGCAACGGTAGGAAGGGAGTGTAATTTCGAGTGTCGTCGAGGGTAACCGTGTCAAGGTTCACGGCCTCGGGCTTGGTCTTGTAGACGTCGTAAGAAATAGCGCTGTAGGAGTTCTGGCGGGAGACCCAGGCGCCGCGTCCGAAAGCGGAAGCGCGATTCATGCGGGCCACGAGTTCAGCGGGGATGGGTTCGCCGGTTTTGTAGTGGCGGGCAAATTTGGCAAGCACTTGCGGGCTGGCAATCCATTCTTCGAGCATTTGCGACGGAGCTTCGACGAAATCGGATTCCATACTGATTCCAGTGATGCCGGCCCACTGCTGCTGGCCGCCGAGAATGTGATGCATGAGGTGGCCGAATTCGTGGAAGAAAATCTTGACATCGCCGTAATCCATGAGACCGGGATCGGTGGCAGTGGGTGCAGGGAAATTGCAAACGAGGATAGCCTCGGGCAGTTGCTTGCCGCGAATGCCGTCGAGTATGGGGGCCATTTCGGCGTGGCTGTACTTTCCGGGCCGGGGATGCATATCGAGATAGAAGCGGCCGATCGGTTTGCCGCTGTCGATGACGATCCAGGTTTCGACGGCGGGATCCCAGGCAGGAACGTCCGGTTCGCGCTGAAAGCTGACGTGGAAGAGGTCGGCGGCAGTGTCGAGGATGCCTTGCTTCACTTCGTCGAAGGGGAAGTACGGGCGTACAGATTGAGAGTCGAAATTGTACTGGGTGCGGCTGACTTGTTCCGAAAGATATGCGACCTCGTAGCTCCAGATCTCCTTAGCGCCGGGATCAAGCTTCTGTTTTTCGGCGAGCAGCATGTCGAATTCTTTCTTGGCGAGCGGGCGGGAGGCGTCGTTCACTTGCTGGATAAAGTCAGCGATGTTATGGCCCTTGGCGATCATTTTGTCGGCGGCGTTGTAGTCGGCCCAGGAGGGATAGCCGAGAAGTGTGGCGATCTCGTAGCGTGTCTTCATCAGATTGGTGAGAACTTCTTGGTTCTTGGGGTAGGCGCGAGTGCCGAAGGCTACCGAGACGCGACGACGCAGGGAGTCGCTTTTTGCGAAGCTGAACACGGGAAGGGCGTCGGGATAATCCGTGGTGATGCGGACCTTGCCGTCAGCACCGATCTTGTGGCGATCGATGTAATCCTGGGGCAGGCCGTCGAGTTCGGAGGGATCGGCCTCGACCACTTTCTGTCCGTCGGAAATATTGCGATCGAACATCGACTGCTGCTCGGACGCCTGGTCGTTGAGTTTCTTGAGCCGGGCGCGCGTGGCTTCATCTTTGTCGACTCCCGCGAGACGAAATTCAAGAAGCTGGCGCTGAACGTAGTAGCGCGTAGCCGAGTCGGCTTTCGACAGATCAAGCGCGGCAAGCGCGCTGTAGACATCGTGATTAAGGGCGATTGCGGTCTGAGCGGCGCTGGCTTTCGTGGCCATGGCGGTCGCGTGATCGCGAAACGTGGCGTCTGGATGCACTTGCTCCATGAGTTGGGCAAAGTAGGCGGCGGAGTTGATCTGGCGAAAGGCTTCGTCGAGCGGGACCAGTGTGTTCTCAATGGTTCGCGCGCCTTTTGCGGCGAGTAGCGTATCCACAGAACCCCGCGCGGCGGCGAGACGATCACTCTCGATTTTTTCGAATGCGGCAACGTCCGGCTTGGTGGCCCAAATCGTGGGCTGCGAGACGGTGAAGCTTTGGGCAGAATTCTGAGCCGATAGGATCGCGCCGAGAATGATCGGAAGAAAAATGATTGGAAGACAGAAGAAGATAGCCAGGCGTGAGGCGAGCAACATGAAAGACCTCGTGGAGGAAATTGTACTGAATCGAATGAAGCGATTTATTGCGCTTGACGGTGCTGCCAAATTGTTGATGACCGCGTATCGCGATGTCAAGCGCGATATAGGAAATTACCGGGCTTCAACAAGACTCAGCGGGAATGTTTTGTAATTTTCTAGCGCCAGTGTTTGATTTGCGGCCAGAGTTGGTCGAGCGTGCCGAATTTCGCGCCACGGCAGAGGAAAACGTCGATTTGCTTTTCTAACGCGTAGGGATTGTCAGCGGACGTGCCGACGTATTCGACGTGATTCCAGAGATCTTCCAGTTTTTCTCGCCTGTCGTCGAGCACGATCATGCAGTTGCCGGAATAGCCATGCGGTCCCCAGAGCCACCAGGTTTGATGGCCGCTAAGTGATGGCGGCAGACCGGAGCGGCGACCGAGAAAATCAATGGCTCCGGCCTGGCCATAGTCCTGCGCGAAAATGGCGCAGTCGGCCCGGTCGGCCGCGGGGATGCGATTCCAGGCTTGCGCTGTTTCGGCGACGATCTCCTCCCATCCGAATTGATCGGCGTACCACTGTGGGAGAGCAGCGCGAGCGTGGGCGTGTTCCATCACTGGCAACTTAAAGGGGAGATGTTTCGTGTAAGCGAGGAAACCGTTGGGAGAAAGAACCGGCACAGTGATCGGAACAAAGTAAGCTCCGGCGGCGAGCACGAGGATGATGCTTACGGGTTTCAGCCACGCCCAACTTGGATGAGGGTCTTCCGGAATGCCCTCTTTTCTTCCTTCGATGGCCGATTCAATCACGACCGCACCCGCAGCCAGCAGCATGGGATAAACCGGAGCGAGATAGTAATTCTTTCCGTGCAGCACAAAGAAAGTCATGAAGCAAACCAGGTAAGACCAGCCGAGGAAGCGATAAGGCTTGAGCCGCGCGGAAAAGAGCAGCGCAAGCAATCCCGTTAACCAGATCGGAGCCGTTATGGGACCAACCAGCAACGTCTGCTGAAGAAAATATTGCGGGAAGGGAAGAACCACATCGCGGCCTTCAGCGCGAATGTTATGCATCAGTTCGACGAAGGGCCAATGATAGTGAATATTCCAAAGCAGGTTGGGCAGGAAAATCAAAAAGGCTGCGAGTCCGCCCAGCCATATCCAGGGATTGAGGAATACGCGGCGCTGCGGAGTCAAGAGAAGGCCGACGACTATGGCGAAGCCGAAGACAGCGATCGAATATTTCTCCTGCATACCGAGACCGGCGACGACGCCGAACCAGAGCCAATAGCGAGGATTGGCGCGCTTGATGGCGAGGAGGGCGAAGTAAGCGCAGCCCATCCACAGATTCGGTTCGAGGCAGTTGGTGCCGAGCAGGCTTCCGTTGGAGAGATATTGCGGCGCGATCACGACCGTGACGGCGCTGAGGAGCAGGGCGAAGCGGCGTCCTCCGAATTCGCGGGCGAGGGCGGCAGTTTGCACTACGAGCAGCGAAGAAGCCAGCGCGGGGATAAAGCGAATGGCGCGAAGGGAGTCTCCCAGAACAGCTCGGCTGATGTGGATGAGAAAGGGAATCAGCGGCGGCTGGTCGACGTATCCCCAGGCGAGGTGATCGCCGCAAGACATGTAATCGAACTCATCGCGGAAGTAGCCGTAGCGGTTGTTGAAGTAGATGTGGAAGAGGAGCTTGACGAGAGCGATGAGCCAGATAATGGCGAGGCCGGAGGCGAGGAAAGAGGGGTGGTCGGGGCTGCGACGGGAGGGGTTAGAGGGGTCGCTGACCATACGGGACGCTAGGGTAACAGAAGGAGGGTGAAGGACGCAGTGGCTCCAGTGAAGCGCGAACCCATTGGAATAGCGCGTGTGGCTCGGACTTCGGCCTCGCGTACTATGGCCCTGACCGACGCCTTCTTCTGATTTTCACTTCCTACAGCCTTCGGTGGTGCCGCTTCCCCCGGGGTTATATCTCTCCAGGTTGCGCCCCCGTCAACTGTCACCAATAACTCGTCTGCAAGGAGCCAGCCATGGACACCGTCGATCATGTCGAGAGAGTCGTAGCCCGCCCCCAAGTTGTAGTGTCGTATTGGGATGCCATGGATCTCGGCCGTTACACGGGCAGGTGGAGAGCCCTTGTCGACAATCCGCAGGGTCGCAAGTGTGAGCCTATCCATGCTCTGCGAGGTGGAACAGACAAACAGCGTGTTGCTAACGATGGCGACCGCCCCATCCAACCCGGGGAACACTCGTTCAAACCTCCAGGTCATGCCGCCATCGTCGGTCGAGAATAGGACATTTGTCGGACCACCCGACCCATCCCAGTAGCTGCCGATCAGGAATCCTCGCGCCGGACTCACAAAGAATGGCAGCTGGTAGTCTGGCCACACGCCATTTTCCGCTGGCGGCCAAACTTCAATCTTCACTGTCGTCGGAGGCTTGACGACCACTTGGCTCCAGCTGTCGCCGCCGTCATGCGTCACGTACAGGTCGGACTCTGGCTGTCCGCCGCCTGCAATCCAGCCGTTTTTCGCAGTAACAAATCGGAAATGGTCCGCCATTGGTAAACTGTCATGTGGAAGTTGCGCCCACGTACGGCCTCCATCAACTGTCCGGAGCATCTCGCCTGAGCTGCGTGCAGTGTTCAAGCTTCTTTTCAATATCGCCCAGCCGTGCTGCGAGTCGGCGAAGTTTACGAACGTGACGCCAGAGAATCCTTGCCCGTCATCGATCGCGGACTGGGGGACCGGATCCACAATCTTTGGATGCGAGATCGACCAAGTCTGACCCGCATCGGTGGTGTAGGCGAATTCGAAGCACACGTCATCGACCTTCGGGTCGCGCCCGTCACCGCAGCTAAGAAGCACCCAGCCAGTGGATGAGTCGAGAAAGAAGACCGATGAGACCACCTGCCCTTTGTGGGTCACCTTCGGCGTGATGTCCTTCCATTGAGCGCCGCCGTCGGTGGTCCAGAAAAGTTTCTTGCTGGTTGCAGCCCAGCCCACGTCGGGCGTGAGCAGTTTCATGGATTCGATTCTCCCCGCCTGCTGCGCCTGTGTGTCATTAAACAGACAGAGTGTCAGCAAAAGCGAAAAGACGAGACTTAATTGCCTTGTTTGCATTGAGCCTCCTGAGTTAAGAAATCCACGAAACCTGATGAGCACACAAACACCCAAGCTCGCAAATTCGTTCAGTCATCTGGGACGCCGCGAGGGAAGGGATGCGGCGACCGAACGCACGGATTGTCTCCGCGGAGAATCGCGTCGTCAAGCTCACTTTTTCCACAAGACAAGGAAAAAGGTACAGCATGGATGCAATCGGCTCGCGGCCGAGCCTCAAACGAAGGTAACGTTCCTTATTGATTACCTGTTTTTCGCGTTTAAGGGCTTGTGATAACGTTGAAAGTACCGCATCTTCAATAGGCTTGCATAAGAGTTTTGGTCCACGTGTCCTCGCAGACTCGAAAACCGGGCTACCACATTGCGTGGAAAACGGTCACGTATCGCAGTGTGGCTCTGCTGATTCTGGCCGGCGCCGCGATATTTTTTATCGCGATTCGACTGACCTTTCCGCAGTTTACGGAGAACAGCATCAAGGCCGCCAGCGGTGTTGCAGACAAGGCGCTGGAGCGCGTGGCGGGGATGGCTCCGAAGGCGGGCAGTGGCCTAATCACAGCGCAGCAGGCTCACTTCACGGCGCTCGATGGCACGGTGCGCGTGAAGAAGGGAAACGACAACAGCTGGGTTGCGGCGGACTACAACATCCCCCTGGACAAGGGCGACGTGGTGCAGACCGGCTCGGAAGGAATGGCGAAAGTCGTCTTCAATGACGGCACCAGCTACACCGTGAAACAGGATTCGCTCATTGTGATTGAAGAGAACTCGGCCAACGATCAGCAGCAGACGAATGTGGCCGTAGCAGTGAGTACGGGAACGGTTGATCTTTCCACGGCGACTTATTCCCAGGGATCGAAATCGCAGGTGATCGTGGCGGGGGCGACGGCGTCCCTGGCTCCGGAGTCGGCGGCGCAAGTACACAACGATCCCAAGATGGATCAGCACGAGATTTTGATGAAGAAAGGCGCCGGAGAAGTGACTCGCAACGGAGAAACCGTGCAATTGGCCAACTGGGAAAAGGTGACCTTTCAGGCGGCACAGACGCACATGGAGAAAGAGAAGGGCACAGGGCCGCCGACCCCGATTTCGCCGGCGAATATGGCGCCGATCTTCACTGCTGGGGAATCGACCAAGGATGTCGAATTTTCCTGGACTCCGATGGCGAATGCGGTGGCGTACCGGTTGCGGATCTCGAGGAATCCATATTTTTCTTCTACATTGGTTGACAAGAAAGTAAATACTGCCGATGTTTCCGTTTCGGGCCTGGGCGAAGGAGCTTACTACTGGGTGGTACAGTCGTACGAAGCGTCAGGAAAAGAATCGGTGGAGAGCGAGAAGAACCGTTTCACCATCATTCCCAAGGGAAAACAGACAGAGGCCATTGACTTGGAGCTGGATCCTTTTATCCAGCACGGACACGTTATTGAAGTAACCGGGAAAACCCAAATCGGGGCTCGAGTGATGGTGAATGGGCGGGAGGTGCCGATGGTATCCACGGATGGTACCTTTCATTACTTTACCCCTCCGCTCGCGACGGGTGAGGCCGTGATTACGGTGACGGCGCAGACCGCGCAGGGCGGAGTCAATACGCAGCAGAAGAAGATCATCATTCAGTGAGGGATTGCTTTAGTGAGGTTGGGATTAGTGAGGTAGAAAAGGTCAATTAAGGAAGCGAGCCAAACGCGCCCTTCAGTCGCTTGCGCTCTTTCAGGGCAGGCTACGAGGTGGTCGCGCGGCTCGCCTGGATCCACTCGCAGGGCATAAAACGCTTGCTCGGGATGACAATGCAGAAGTAGGGTTCCGGGCAGAAGTACGAGGTACCTTCGGTTCCGGCAAGGTCGCGAAGACTCTCTTAGACTAGAGAAGAAGGACTAGAGAAGTAGGACTAAAGAGAGGAAGCCCTCGCGCCGGATTTGGCAAATCGGGTTCGCCCGGAAAAAAAAAGCGATCAATGTAGATCGCGAGAAGAGTTCGACCATGTCAAGCAACGGATTTCATTCATCTCGTTCTCACAACCTGCGGTCGCTTTTCAGCTTGTTCTCGAGCGACCTGGCCATCGACCTCGGCACGGCCAACACGCTGGTCTACGCGCGCGGCAAGGGCATCGTCGTAAACGAGCCCTCAATTGTCGCCATCAACAAGAACACGGGCGAAGTGGAAGCCGTGGGCAAAGAAGCCAAAGAGATGCTGGGCCGCACGCCGGGGAACATCGTGGCCATCAAGCCCATGAAGGATGGCGTGATCGCCGACTTCAAGGTCACCGAGAAGATGCTCAACTATTTCATCCAGAAGGCGCACAACCGGAAGATGCTGGTGCATCCGCGCATCGTGATCGGTGTGCCGTCTGAAATCACCCAAGTGGAAAAGCGCGCGGTCATGGACTCCGCGTACCGCGCCAAAGCGAGTGAAGTACATCTGGTGGAGCAAGCCATGGTCGCGGCGATTGGCGCGGGGCTGCCGATTACGGAACCGAGTGGCAATATGGTGGTTGACATCGGTGGAGGTACAACCGACATTGCCGTGATTTCGCTGAGCGGAATCGTTTACTCGCGCTCGGTACGGATGGCTGGCAATCAGATGGACGAAGCCATCATGAATTATTTGAAGCGGAAATATAATTTGCTAATCGGCGAGCGCACCGCCGAGCAGATCAAGATGGAAATCGGCTCCGCCCACCAGCTCGACAAACCGATGACGATGGAGATTAAAGGGCGTAACCTGATTGAGGGAGTGCCGAAAACGATTACAGTGGACGATGGCGAAGTTCGTGAGTCCCTGAGCGAATGCGTTTCGACGATCATGAATGCGATTCGCGTGGCGCTGGAACGTACTCCTCCGGAGCTTTCAGCCGACATCAGCGATCGCGGCATTGTGCTGACCGGAGGCGGAGCCCTGCTGAAGAATCTGGACAAGCGCATCCGCGAAGAAACCGGGCTGCCGGTCTCGATCGCCGACGATCCGCTATGTAGCGTTGTGCTGGGTACGGGCAAAATGCTCAGCGACTTTAAACTGCTCCGGAAGATATCGATCGAATAACAGTGGTCAGTGGGCAGTGATCAGTGGCCAGTTTCCGGACCTGCTGACCACTGGCCACTAGCCACTGACCACTGATGTTATGGAATCCGTACTTGGCCGTTACCGCAATTTGACCATTCTGGTAGGAGTGTTGTTTCTGCAGGTGCTCGGTCTCGCGGTACAAGTGAAGCGCAGCGCTGACGCGGAACATACTCGCTTGATCCGCATCTGGGCAGTGGATGCGATCACTCCTTTCGAGCGCGTGTTGGTCTGGGCCCAGAATCGGAGCGGCAATGTCTGGCACAATTATTTCTTTCTGCGCGGCGTGCGGGCCGAAAATCGTCAACTGAAAGAGCAGATTGAGCAGATGCGGCTGGAGCAGGTGCGACTGAGCGAAGACGCTGCTCAGGCGCGGCGGTTGCAATCCCTGCTTGCCTTTAAAGAGCAAACCATCGCGAAAACCGTTCCTGCACAGGTGATCGGATCGAGCGGAAGCGATCTTTCCCAGTCCATCTATATCGACAAGGGTTCCAACGATGGCATTGCGCAGGATATGGCAGTGATAACGGTCGGCGGTATTGTGGGCAAGGTGCTGCGCGTATATCCCACGACGTCACTGGTGCTGATGATCAACGATCAGAGCAGCGGCGTGGGCGCACTTCTCGAGAAATCACGGTTACAAGGCGTGCTTCGGGGATCACCGAATGGCGAGTTGGTTCTGGATCGGGTGATGAGCGACGAGCAAGTTTCTCCGGGAGATATTTTGCTGAGCAGCGGAGGCGACCAGATCTTTCCCAAGGGACTGCCTGTAGGTACGGTAACCAAAGTCAACCCCGGAAAAGAATTGTTTCTGAGCATCAAGGTGAAGCCGGCGGCTGATCTGAGCCGACTGGAGGAAGTGCTGGTCGTCACCGAAAAGCGGGAGCAGGAACCGGTTGCGGAAAGCAGCGGCGTCAGGGTGCGAGCGGCCGATATTCTAGCCCAGCGGCTGCCGTCGGTTCCGGCTAAGCCAGCGATGGTTGTCGGAGCACCTCCGACGGCGGACGAGAACACTGCGGCGGGGCAGACTTCGAGCGCCGTCGCGAAGCCTCCGGCAAATGGTGCCGCGAGGCCTATAACAGGAAATGCGATAAAGCCGGAAGGCAGTGCTTCAGCGGGACCGGCCGGCAATGCGGCAAACCAAAGCCTTGCGCACGACGTGCCTATAAGCGGGCAGCCGGTGACGACCCAAATTTTGAAAAAAGCTGTACAAAAGCCGGCTTCACGAGATTCCGACACAGATGTTGCGGCTGGCAGCACGGCCGCGTCGAATCCTGACGATTCCTCCGTGAAGCCAGCGAAAGCTCCGTCCAAGCCTTCGAGCGCACAATCGTTGCCTCAACCTCCGGCAAGCGATGACAATCCCCACTAGCGTGCCCATCACTTACACATCGGGTGAGCAGATTGAGGTTTACCGGTTTAACATTCCGGTAACGGTGGGAGTACCGCTGCTGGCGCTGTTTCTACAGGCTTTCGTGCCCCGGCGGTTGCCATTTTTCTCCATCTTTGACTTACCCCTGCTGGTAACGATTTTCTTTGCCATGGCGCGGCGCAATCCGATTTCAGGATTATTCACGGGAGCGGCGATCGGGCTGGTGCAGGATATGCTCGGAGCTTATCCAATAGGGATCTACGGGATCGCAAAGACAGTTGTGGGATACGGAGCTTCGTCATTGGGAGCGAAGCTGGACGTGGAAAACGCCGGGGCGCGGTTCTTGGTTACGCTGGGATTTTACCTGGTCCATCAGGCGGTTTATTTTACGGTTGCGCGCGGCATGGTCAATCTGACACTGAATTGGAGTTGGAGCCGCGGAATCCTCGCGGGAGTAGTGAACGCTTTCCTCGGCGTCCTGTTGTACTTTGTGCTGGATAAATTCAAGCAGAGGACTTGAACAGTGGTCAGTGGCCAGTGGTCAGTGAAATTTGTGCAGGCTGTGACTTCCGTTACCCACGTTGATAATTCCGAGGCCTCGTCACGCATTACAATATGCTTCAAGGCTCCTTTACATTCGATCTTGTGAGGCTGTGATCCGTTGCAAACCGGACAAATCTCCCACGAGTGTTGGACTGGCCACTGGTCACTGGCCACTGGCCCCTGATTTATGTTCAGCCGTGACGACAAAGTTTCGGAAATCCGCCTTACCGCGGCGCAATACATAATTCTGGCTATCTTTCTTTTGCTGGCCTACGGATTGTGGAAGCTGCAGGTGATGCAGAGCGGCTACTACGCCTCCGCGGCCGAAAAGAACCGCATCCGCAATGTGCCGATCCTTGCACCCCGCGGCAAAATTCTCGACCGCGAAGGGCGCGTCATAGTGGACAACTATCCTTCGTTCTCGGCGCTGCTGTTGCGCGACTCTTCCCGTGATCTCAACGCGGACGCGGATCTGATTGCTCAAGGTTTGCATCTGGATCCGAACGAGGTGCGCGCCAGGGTAAAGCACTTCGCCTCGATGCCGCAATACCAGCCGATTTTCCTGAAAGAAGACATTACTCCGGATGAGCTTGCCTTTATCGATTCCCATCGCAACGAGCTGCCGGAATTGGACACGATTGTGGCCCACCGGCGGCTCTACCCGCGCAACGGCTTTATGGCGCACTTGATCGGCTACGTCGGCGAAGTGACGGAGGACATGCTGAACCAGCCGCAGTTCGAGCTTTATAGCCCCGGCGACGTAGTAGGAGTCTCCGGCGTTGAGCGGCAATACAACAACGCATTGATGGGGACGAACGGGGCCCGGCGGGAGGTGGTAAACAGCCACGGGCGCGAGGTGGGGTTGCTGGGAGAAACCGATGCGATCCCAGGAAAGCAGTTAAAGCTTACGGTTGACATCGATCTGCAGATCGCTGCCGAGGAAGCACTTGAGGGAAAGAACGGCGCTGTTGTGGCGATGGACCCGCGAACCGGGGAAATTCTGGCCATGGTAAGCCGGCCGACTTTCGATCCCAATGATTTCGCGGTGCGGGTTTCACGCGACGAATGGAACAAGCTGGTGACGGACCCCGACAAACCGCTGCTGAACAAGGCGATTCAGGCGCAATTGGCTCCCGGTTCGACGTTCAAGATCATCATGGCTACGGCGGGGTGGCAGGAGGGGATTGCGCAGGAGCTCCATGTGAATTGCACGGGCGGGGCTGAGTTTTACGGGCGCAGGTTCGGCTGCTGGGTAAAAACCGGACACGGCTCGGTCACTCTAGAGAAAGCCATTTATCAATCTTGCGATGTCTTCTTTTATACGCTGGCCGAAAAGCTGGGCATTGACCGTATTGCCAAATACGCTACCGCTTTCGGCTTGGGCCAAAAAACCGGGATCGATTTGCCGCAGGAAGTCAGCGGAGTAATGCCGTCGGAAGAATGGAAGATCAAAAACTTCAAGCAGAAATGGTTTGCTGGAGAAACGATTTCGGTGGGGATTGGGCAGGGCGCAGTTGCGATTACGCCGGTGCAATTGATGCGCGCCATCGCGGCGATCTCCATGGGCGGCCATTTGGTTGTGCCCCACGTTGTTGACCCGCAGGAGCTTCCCAGCGGATACGTGGAGACCAGTCACGTCACCGAAACGAAGAACATTCCCATCGATCCGAACGGATGGACCTTCATTACCGACGCGATGTCGCGAGTGCTTTTGCCGGAGGGTACCGCCCCTTCAGCGCATATTCCGGGGATTGATATAGCCGGCAAAACCGGGTCGGCGCAGATTGTTTCTCTGGCCACCCGCGCCAAGTTCAAGAACAGTGAAGCGCTCGCGCAAAACGGTTGGTTCGTCGGATTCACGCCCCGGCGTAATCCCGACATCATTGTTTGCGTTCTATTTGAAGGTGGCGAGCATGGGAAGTTGGCGGCGCGGCTGGCGACCCAGGTGCTTAAAGCCTATGTGGACAAGAAGCGACGCCTGCCTAACAAGATGGCGGAGAAGCCGAAAGGCGATGGCAAAGTCGACATCGGAGGTCTTTGGACCGCGCCCGAAGGCGACAAACTGGAGGGTGGGCGCTTCGAAGTGAATTTGCCGAAGAGGCCGCTAGCTGTGGCGACGGCCGCGCCGGGGATGCAGTAAGTACCGAGTACCTAGTACCTGGTACCCAGCACCAGCACCAGCACCACGGGAAAGAGCGCTATGAAGATATTCGACAAAATGCGCAGGGAGGCAGTCGCTCGGTACTCGGTACCGGGTACTAGGTACTGATGTCACGTTACGTTTCATTTCACGACTTCGACTGGCTGCTGCTGATCTTCGTGCTCATCATCTGCGGACTGGGCGTGATGGAGATTCGCAGCGCCACCATGCACACCAAGTTTGTCGGCTCCCACATCAAGCAAATTTATTGGGTTTTGGGCGGCGTAGCCATGATGTTTATGATCAGCGCGGTGAACTACCAGGCGCTGCTGGACAAAATTCACTGGTTCTATATTGGGGCGGTCACGTCGCTGATGGCAGTTTTGGTGTTCGGGCAGAAATATCTGGGAGCGAAGCGATGGATCAAGATGCCGGGTGGAAACCACTTTCAGCCGTCTGAATGGGTCAAGCTGATCCTTATTTTGGCCGTGGCCAAATATTTTGCCGACTTGCGGAATCGCGAACTCTCGTGGTCGGACTTCGCGAAAGCGGCTGCCATTGTGGGCATACCGATGCTAATGGTATTGAAGCAGCCAGATCTTGGTACCGCTCTGACCTATGTACCCATTGCGGTCATGGGTGCTTTTCTGGGCGGAATGCAATGGAAACAAGGGTTGGTCGTTGTGCTGTTGGCGGCCGTGGGAATTGGCGCCGTCTTCTTCGTGCCGCGCGTACACGTTCTAAAGTCTTACCAGAAGCAACGCTTAACCAGCTTCATGGACCCGGAAAACGATCCCCAGGGTTCGGGGTATCAAGTTGAGCAATCCAAGATAGCGGTCGGTTCTGGAGGCTTGTGGGGCGGGAAAGGCTCGCAAACACATGGAGCATTCCTTCCAGTCCCACAAACGGATTTCATTTTCGCGGCATTTGCCGAAGAGCATGGATTCGTGGGTGCGCTGGGGGTTCTGCTGTTATACTTCATAGTGCTGATGCGTTTGACCCAGAACGCGCAAACAGCGCCCGACCGCGCTGGTACGTTCGTGGTGATGGGTGTGGTGGCTGTGCTTAGCTTCCATATCCTGGTCAATGTCGGCATGGTGGTCGGTTTTATGCCGGTCACCGGAATACCTTTGCCGCTAATGAGTTACGGCGGGTCTTCCGTTTTGTTCATGTTCCTGGCGCTGGGGATGGTTATGAACGTTCGAATGCGCCGCTTTGTAAATTAGCTGGGGCGATCGCATAAGAGCGCCCGGCTAAGGAACAAATAAAGCAGATTCTGGTAAGGGGTTCATATCAACCAGGTTCAAGATTCTTGAACTGGGAACATAGCAGTGAGCAGTTTGCTGCGCCGGTTGGCGCAGCCCAAAATATCGATCACCCTCGCGTTAAGAGGGTATTTCACCGGTTAATCGAGCTGTAGAGGACCGGGCAGGATTGAAGCTATAACGCTGCTGGCAGGGAAACGGCCCCCCGACCGGAAACGGTCTGAGAGTGCGGTCACAAACCCGGCAGATGAAAGCGAAACGTGCAAAAGATACCCAAGCTTGTGCAGCGGAGCGGGTCCGGGAGAAACCTCCCACACACCATCCGTCCCCGATATGGGGCCAGCATCGCGACGCTCCATCCCCCCGATTCCTTCCAAGCTCCATCCCGGTGAAACCTGCCCGACTTTCTTAGTCGGAGCGGAACCGGAGTGTCAATGAATAAGGAATTGTTTGTGTCTTCCACGCCCCACGAAACCAAAGTCGGGCTGGTGGAGGATGATCTGCTCGCGGAAATCTACCTCGAGCGCGAAAACGAGTACACCCTCGCAGGGTCCATCTACAAAGGCCGCGTAACCCGCGTTCTACCCGGGATGCAGTCGGCTTTCGTCGACATCGGCCTGGAACGCGATGCCTTCCTCTACGTTTCCGACTTCATGGAATTGGAGGAGCACGACGAGGATCTGACCGATTCCATCCCTGCGAATCGCGGAGTGCAGGATCTGCGTACGCAGCCGGAACCGGCTGCGATGACGCAAGAGATGCCTCACTTCGAACATGCCGAAGCAGTGAGCGCTGGCGAGAGCGAGGCTGCGTTTGAGCAGCCCTCCGACGCAACACAGCACGATGCAGGCACCCAGTCCTATGGCTCGCCGAATGTGGCGCAAGAGGGGTCCGACGGTGCGGAACGCGATCGCGGAGGATATCGCGGACGCCGACGCCGTAGAGGTGGACGGCGCGATGGACGTGGCGAAGGACGCGATCGGGGATCGGAACCTCGCATTGCGCGGCCGCCGATCGAAGCCTCCGCTGCAGTCGTCCCCGCCGCAGTTCCGCGTCCTCATGAATCCGGGAAAACGCCGTCATTTGGACCGCCAGCCGGATACCAGCCGATACTTCTTCCGGGGGAATCGATTTCCAAATACCGCAGCTTGACTCCGCAACCCGCAGCGCAGGAGCTGCGCTCGACCGAACCCGCGACTGGATCGCCCGTGAGCTCGGCTCCAGAAACGGCGGTGCCAGTGGCCTCGGCTTTTCCGGATGACGAACCCATGTTTGCCAGCGCTAATGCCGTTGCGCCCGCGGCTGCGAGCATCCCGTCAGTAATTGAAACTCCCAAAGACGAAGCCCGTATGCAAGAAAATTACGCGGCGGCCTCAGCGTCGGTAGCGTCCACTTCAGTCGAATGGAAGCGCGAATTTCGACGACCGCTGGCGATTCCTGCAGTGGCCGCCACCGAGGAGCCTGCGACGATTGAAGAAGAAGTTGCCGGAGAAGAAGAGCGCGAGGTAATGGCGCGGCCCGCCCATTCATCGGCGCCTTCGCATGCCGACGCCGAAGCCCCCGTTTTTGCAGCTCCGGGAACGCTCGAAGAAGAGACTATCGATGAAGAAGAAGCGGACACCGTCCGTTACGAACAATCTTCTGACGAGGGATACGACGAGTTTGAAGAAGAAACCCGAGCGGTAGGTCAGGCGGATTCGGCGAGCGGAGTGCATATTCTTCCTGACGTCCGCGAAACCGTCGACGAGATTCACATGTCGTCTTTAGCAGAGTCGGGTGCGGCGTCGGCGGATGGTAATGCAGCGGAGAGCGAGGAAGACTCCGAGGAATTAGAACTGGAAGAAGCCCAGGCTGAAGCGGAGGCGATGCTCGACGCGGAAGCCGGCGGCGGTAGCCCCGTCGATACCCGGGCGGAAGTGCGTGCTCCGACCGGGACCGTGGGTTATACGCAGCGCGCCCCGCGTCCGCGGCCCGGTTACGACCGCCAGCGCGGCGGTGGACGCCGCGGTGGCGGGCGGCGTTTTCCGCGCCGTGAGTCGCATGAAATCCCAAAGATCAGCGATTTGCTCAAGGAAGGTCAAGAAATTCTGGTGCAGATTGCCAAGGAGCCCATCGGCAAAAAAGGCGCACGCATCACCAGCCATATCGCGCTACCGGGCCGCTTCCTGGTTTATATGCCTACGGTGAACCACACCGGTGTCTCGCGCAAGATTGCGTCGGACGAGGAACGCCAGCGGCTGAAGCGCATCGTGATGAGCGAGCGGGAAAACGGGCATGGCGGCTTCATCGTACGTACGGCGGCGCAAAACGCGAGCGAAGACGAACTCCGCGCCGACATCCGCTTCCTGAAAGGCCTGTGGAACGACATCAAGACTCGGGCCGAAGCCTCGAAGCCACCGGCGCTGATTTATCACGATCTGAACGTGGTGGAGCGCGTGCTGCGCGATCAGGTCACCTCCGATTTTTCAGTGATCTGGGTCGATACCGAGCCGGAATACGAACGCATTCTCCGCTTCTTCAATCGCTTCCAGCCCGGCCTGGTGAAGCGCGTGAAGCTCTATACCAAAGAGACGCCGCTGTTCGAACAATTTGGCCTAAAAGAGGAGATGGACAAGGCCCTCAAGTCGAAGGTGTGGCTGAAGAGCGGCGGTTACATCGTGATTAACCAGACCGAGGCGCTGGTCGCGATCGACATCAATACCGGCAAGTATGTGGGCAAGACCTCGCGCCTCGAAGACACGATCGTCAAAACCAACGTGGATGCGATCAAAGAGATCGTCCGGCAGGTTCGGCTGCGCGATCTGGGCGGCATCATCATTATCGACTTCATCGATATGGATGAACGGCGCAACCGCCAGCGCGTGATGCAAGCGCTCGAAGAGGAACTTAAGCACGACCGTGCGCCCTCGAAGGTGCTGCAGTTCAACGATTTCGGTCTGGTCGCAATCACTCGCAAGCGTGTGAAGCAATCGCTCGAACGCACCATCGGCGCGCCGTGTCCCTATTGCCAATCCACCGGCTACGTGAAGTCTCTAACGACGGTGGTGAACGAGATCTACGTGGAGATGCGCAAGATCGCCAAGCATCTGGAGCACGAAGACGTGATGCTGCGCGTGAATCCGGATGTGGCGAAGGAACTAAAGGGCAACAACGGCCGCTTATTAAACGAGATGGAAGAACTGACCAAGAGGACGATCATCGTGAAGAGCGATCCCGCGCTGCATCAGGAGCAGTTCGATATTAACTAGGCGTCCAGCCGCTAGCTTCGAAAAAGGGACGGGCTTAAATTGCCTGTCCCTTCTTTACTTAGAGAGAGAGAGAGAGAGAGAGAGAGAGAGAGAGAGAGAGAGAGAGAGAGCCGTATGGCAACCATTTTCCGTACCATATAAAGTGGTAGTCACTATGGTAAAATGAATGCCATGACAACCACCCTGACCATTGATCGGGCCGGCCGGCTTGTTCTGCCCAAGCCTGTGCGGGAAGAGCTTCAATTGTCCGCGGGAGACTCCTTGGAACTGGAGACTTCGGACGATCAGATCGTCCTGCGTCCGGTGCGAGGGGCCGCGACCATGCGGAAAAAAGAGGGCGTCTGGGTGATGCGAACCGGGAAACCGCTTTCCGCGGAAGTCGTAAACCAAACCATCCGCAAAATTCGCAACGAGCGTGGGCGCGTCGATGCCAGCTCCCTGCGTCCCTCTCGCCGCCGCAGTGAGAAAACCAGTTGAAATGGTTCTTTGATACCTCGGTGCTTATTCCAGCTTTTGTGGAAGACCACAAGGATCACGACCGCTGTCTGGCTGTTTACGCTCCGTCCAATAAACGAATCGCATGCTGTGCCGCTCACACCCTCGCCGAGGTCTATGCCGGAGTGACGCGCTTGCCGGGCATATTTCGGGCGAGCCCTGAGCAAGCAATCCTTTTCCTTACCGACATCGAAGATCACCTCACAATCGTCTCGCTCGATAGCGCCGAATACTTGACGACCATTCGACAGGCGTCGGCGAACGGGATCGTGGGTGCAACGATCTACGATGCGCTCCTGGCCGCGTGCGCGATCAAAGCCAGGGCGGAGACCATCTATACCGACAACGAGAGGCACTTCCGCATGTTCGGCCCCGAAGTTGCCAGCCGAGTCATGAGACCCTAGCCGTGAAATCCAGCGCCCACGTGGGGACAGCCGCCCCCCGGCGCTGGCCTACCTTGGTGCCAGCACGACTGAGGATGCCCCACTCGCCGCGGTTTTCGGCGAATGGGCACCGTGAACCTCGAAAATCAAAATCGTCCTGTGCGAAACCTTCACCGATGTTGCCTCACGGCAGCTTTTCCCATATCCTGAAGCCGATGGAACTGCATTTCACCCCTGAGCAGCAAGCACGTATTGCGCAGATCGCCACGAAGGCCGGTACCGACCCCGAGCACTTGGTGACGAACGTTGTTGCCCGGTATCTTGACGAAGAAGCCCGCTTCCTTGCCGCCGTGGAAAAAGGATTAGCGGCAGCCGAGCGAGGCGAGTTTATCGAAGAAGAAGAAATGGACGCCCGCGTTGAAGCCATGTTCAAACCCTGATGCGCATCCGCTGGACCGTTCCCGCTGCCGACGACCTGCAAAACATCAAGAACTATCTGCAACGGAACTACCCGCATTTCGCAGAACCGACCGTGCGCACAATCTACGGGCGCATCCGTTCCCTGAAAACCTCACCGAACAGGGGTAGACCTGGCCACCACAACGGAACGAGAGAACTTGCGCTTACGCCACTCCCTTACGTTGTGGTTTACGCGGTGAAAGCTGAAGCTGTCGAAATCGTGCATATCTATCACGGAGCGCAAGACTGGCGCTGATCTGGGATTTGGGAGGTCTCCTGCTAGGCGCCGCGCAGGTCTATTTTACGAAGAAATCCACCGCAGTGGTGGTGCTGCAAAAACCAGGGTCCCTCGCTTTGCTCGGGATGACAGAGGTATTTGGGCAGCGGTGCGGGAAGCGCTTAACTCCCAGTTTGCGCCAGAGCTTTCACGGCCAGATCGGAGCGATCGCGGAGTTTCTGCACGGTTTCGTGGATGGCCTTGGCCGATGCCGCATCGCTGCTCTCGGCCATTTTAGCGACGCTTCCAGCTTCCTCCGTCGTGGTACTGGCAATGTCGAGTAAAACCACGAGCGCGTCCGCATGGAGCTTCCATAGCGAAGACATGCTCTGGCTGCGTTTGAGTTCTTCCAGTTCCGTGTTGATTCGCGCCACGCAAGAAACCAGGCGGATCAAGGTACGAGCGACATCGGCGCGCGTGCTTTTCTCTTCCAGGAAGCCGGCGTTGTAGGCTTCGGCTTCTGACGCGGTCAGGGTCAGATTGAAAAAGCGCATGGGCACAACCTGGCGATACTTGGGATCGGCCACGCGAACAAAGACCCGAATCGATTCCTCGACACGCCGCAGTTTGCCTTCTTCGACTGAAATTTGCTGTGCGGTGATTGCGGGAGGCTGGAAAACCTGAACTGCGACGGGAGCTTTTGCAGCAGCGGCTGCGCGTGCAGTTTTAGCGGCAGCGGCCGCCTGGCCGGAGGATTGGATCGCGTTGCCTGCGCTAGGCGCGAGCAAAGACTTGCGGATGGGTGGTCGCCGGTCGAGTTCTTTTTTCAGCTTCGACACGCGCCGGAACTTTTCCAGCGCACTTCCGTAATCAGCCCGGAGCATTTCCTTTTGCTCGATCGCCGCCACGTGTTCGACCGTCACTTCCACGCCATCCACTGTGCTTAGAATGCTGCCGCCCATTTCGTCCAATGCCTGGGCGAATTGTTTGATTTCTGCCAGGGCTTTGGTGAAGAGCAGGTCGAAGCGCGCACCGAACGCGGCATTGTGGGCAGCAACGGTAGCCAGCACTCCGGGGTGATAGAAAGAAGAGTCCAGCCAGCGCTTTAACTCGCGCACTCGGGAAACAATGCCGGAGTCCATTAGCGCATTGAAATCGCGATAGCGGGCAATCTCTTCGCGTAACGGATCGAAGTTTCGCAGCAGCTGTACGTGCTCTTCCGGCAGCGAGGGCACATCCGTATCCGCAAGAATTTCGATCAGGGCAATTTCGAATGGTGAAAGGGGCAGCGATCCGTCGAGCCCGTAGCCGTGCTGCTGCCACTGCCCGGCGACTCGGGGATGGCGGTAAAGAAAAGTGGAAATTAAATCGGTCTTATCGCGGTTCACCTCGCTGGGTTCGCGGCGCCGGACAAAATAGCGAAGCAGGGCCTCGGCAACTTCCGAATCTGTATCTGGCGTGAGTGCCTGCCGCATCATTGCGGGCGTGATGGCCATATCCAGCACGTGTAGCCAGCGATACATCCGGGAGAGAGTTTCGGGAAGATCCCCTTCCGAGTGGCGAAGCGAAAGCTCGTCAAGCCCGCTCGGAACGGGCACATCGCCGCCGAGCGAGTCGCGCATCAGCTTCTGATAAAACCCCTGGACCGTCGCCAGGATCGACAACTCAAACTTAAGGTCCTCGGCCAAGAAACGCTCCCGCAAGCGAGATTCTCCTCGTCAGTTGAGGGAATTCTTATTGCTTTTCCAGTAAAGACGAAAGTCACCAGGGTCGCAAGTTACTACCGGGGGTGGAACCGTCACGCAAACGGCGGGCTGCTTTCCGGAGGTGCATGGCCTTCCGCGCAGAGGTGATGGTCTGAGATCTTTCTCAAAAAGCTTTCAGAAAACCACGGTCTTATTGCCATAAAGAAGAACACGGTTTTCCAGATGCCAGCGAACCGCGCGCGAGAGGACGACCTTCTCGAGGTCGCGGCCCTTGCGAATCAGATCTTCGACAGTGTCTCGGTGAGAAACGCGAACCACGTCCTGTTCGATGATAGGACCGTCGTCCAGGACCTCGGTCACGTAGTGGCTGGTCGCCCCGATCAGCTTGACGCCACGTTCGAAGGCCTGGTGGTAGGGGCGGGCGCCGACGAAGGCGGGCAGAAACGAATGATGAATATTGATGATGCGTTGCGGATAGCGGTTGACGAATTCGTTCGAGAGAATCTGCATGTAACGGGCCAACACCATGAAGTCGGCTTTGTGCTCTTCGATCAGCGACTGGATTTGGTTTTCAGCCTGACGCTTGTTGTCCTTTGTGATGGTGATGACAGTGTAGGGAATCCTGTAGAAATCGGCGATAGGCTGGTTGTCGGGATGATTGGAAACAATCAGCGGGATCTCGCAGGCGAGTTCGCCGCTTTGATGGCGGTAAAGCAGATCTACGAGGCAATGATCGTACTTTGAAACGAATATGATCATGCGCTGCCGGTGGGACGACTGCGCCAGACGCCAGTTCATCTGAAACTTTTCGGCGATGGGGGAGAAATGTTTGGTGAAGCCGGCGAGGTCTTTATCGGTGAGGTCAATGTCGAAATCTTTGGGATCGAACTCGACACGCATCAGGAACAGCCCGGATTCTTCGTCGGCGTGTTCGTCGGCATGGAGGATGTTGCCGTTATGGCGGTAGACGAAGTCGGCGATGGTGGCGACCTCGCCTTTCGCGTCGGGGCAGGAGACGAGGAGGATGGCGGAGGGTTTCATTCAGAACTCATGTTGTCATCTTGGCCGAAGCGATGGCCACACGCAGAGCGGCAATCACGCATCGATTACGATTCCGCTGACGATGATGAACTACATGACGATGATATCGGCCATCATGCTGGTTATGATGTTGGCACTCACCATGGTGCTGATGCTGGTGCTATGTCCTTGATAAGTAGCATCAAATAAAGATCATCAACAGCACAATCTTCAAAACCAAAATGGCGATAAAAGCCCTTGGCCTTTTTATCAATTGCATGAACCAAGACGGCTCGTGCGCCAATTTCTTTTGCAGCACGTAGACATCGTTGTAATGCGTCTTTCAGTAATGCCGGTCCGAGGCCCTGGTGCTGTTCAGCTTTATCGAGCGCTAGACGCGCGAGCAGAATTACAGGGATGGGATGGTTAGGCTGACCTTTTGCACCCCGGATTGACCCATCTTCTTTGCGAATGCTTGACGCGGCCAGAGAATAGTACCCAACAACACGTCTGGCGCGATGAACAACATAGGTTCTGGTGGAGTTGCCGGCTTGGTTAATTCGGGCGAATTGTCTTAACCAAGTTGTCAGAGATTCGTGCTCTCCGCAATCGAACTGATCGAGAATATGACTCTCGTTTAAGGGTTCGACTGCGGAAAGCGAATGTTTATCGTTCAAGGATAGAAGGTTCTGACATCAATCTTGCCAACCGCTCGTGCTTTGTTTCTGGTCGCTCTAAAGCAGCGACAAACTTGTCCCAGCGATCTTGGGGCAAAACAAATTCTTTTTGGTCCGCCAAAATCATTTCGGCCTTTTCTTGCGCGCTAGAAAGAATAAAGTCGCTTACGTTTTGTCCGTTGGCGTTCGCACCACGAGTGATGAAAGCCTTTCGCTCGTTGGTGGTGCGCACCTCAATTCGAGCCTCTTTTTGTGCCACTGCGGGTGCCATAGCAGTCTCCTTCCGTACAATGTACACACAAATAGACGCCAAGGCAAGGGTAAAAGATGGCCACAGCATAAGACGTTCATTATCAATGTTTTAGATAGATTCGATTCTTTTGTCTTAGCGGCAAAGTCGGCCTCGGGTTACGCGTGCCGGACACAAAGCGGCTACCGCTTCAGTTCCTTCACAATCTCCCTCGCCGCATTCGCTCCCGAGCCTCCAGTCAACCCCGCGCCCGGATGCGTTCCGCTGCCGCATAAATACAAATTCTGAATCGGCGTTTTGTAGCGTGCCCAGTCCAGCAGCGGACGCATGGTAAAGAACTGATCCAGCGCAAGGTCGCCGTGGAAGATCTGGCCGCCGGTTAATCCGTAGACATCTTCGAGATCCTGCGGCGTGATGATCTGGTGAGTCAAGATCAGCTCCGGCAGATTGGGAGCGTATTGTGCGAGCGTCTGCACTACCGTTTGGCCGAGTCCTTTGCGCTGCTCTTCCCAGTCGCGTTTCAGTTTGTACGGCGCGTACTGCATGTAGATCGACATCACCTGCTTACCTTCCGGCGCGAGCGTGGGATCGGTCAGCGACGGGATTGTGACTTCAAGATAGGGCTGGCGCGAGAAGTTGCCGTACTTGGATTCGTCGAAAGCGCGCTCGATATAATCGATCTCGGGCCCGATGTGAATGCGTCCCTGGAGCGCAGCTCCATCGCGGTTTTTCAGCGCAGTGAAATTGGGCAGAGCAGAAAGAGCCAGGTTGACTTTCGCGACTGTACCATTGCCACGGTGGTGCTGCAGCTTCTGTACGAAGTCCGGCGAAAGATGAATCGGGTCGGTCAATTTGAGCAGAGTCCGTTTGGGGTCGGCGTTGGAGATAATGGCATCGGCAGTGATTTCTTCGCCGGTAGTGAGCAGCACGCCCGTGGCCGCGCCATCTCTCACGCGAATCTCGATGACTTCGGCTGCGGTGCGAATCTCGACGCCGGCAGCTTTTGCGGCAGAGGCCATGGCCTGCGTGAGCGCTCCCATTCCGCCAGCGGCGAAGAATGTCGAACCGGCAGGATGGGAATCGCCGGCGGCGCGGATGAGCAACTGCAGACTGCTGCCGGCCGACCACGGTCCGAGAAAAGTTCCGAAAATTCCGCGAGCCGCAATGATCGCGCGCAATAATTCCGTCTCGAAATATTCCGCCACCAGATCGGCAACCGCCATGGGCCCCCAGCGCAGCACCCGGTACATATCACGCTTGCCGAGATTTCGGACAGCCCGGCCGGTCTTGAGCATGCTCCAGAGGTCGCCGCTGCTGGGGTGATCGATGTCGGGTGGAGTCGTGGCGAGGGCCTCCGCCATTACTTTGCTGATCTTGTCGAGCGAATTTTGAAATTCGGGATATTTCGCCGCGTCTTTCTGTGAGAAAGCAGCGATCGCCTGCGCAGATTTATTCTCGTCCTGATAAAGCGAAAGAGCACGGCCCCCGGGCGTGAGCGCGGTGACGCAGGTTTCTGGCGCGATGAATCGCAAACCATGCTTTTCCAGTTGCATGTCGCGGATGATGTCGGGACGAATCGGGCCAGCGGTGTGGGCGAGTGTGGAGCAGCGGAAGCCAGGATGGAATTCGTCGGTGATCGCTGCGCCGCCGACCTGCGGCCGGCGCTCGAGTACGAGAGGCTTGAATCCCGCTTTAGCCAGGTAGAATGCGGTGACGAGCCCGTTGTGGCCGCCGCCGATGATGACGATGTCGCGTGCCCCTTTAGCGTCTGTATTCATAGGTTGAAAGTCCCAACCGCTCGAGGAGAACGCTTGCGATGCTTGCGCTGTCTGAGCACGTGTAGGGATCCCTTCGACTGCATTTGTCTCGCGTGTCCGCGAGAGAAATTTCGCTCAGGATGACAGAGGGTCAGGAGTTAGGCTGCCCCCTTGTCCTTCAGAATTTCCAACGCGGCGAGACGTCCCGGTGCTCCCATGATGCCGCCGCCGGGATGCGTGGCCGAACCGCACATGTAAAGATTCTGTATGGGCGTGCGAAAACGCGCGTAACCCGGCGCTGGGCGCAGAAAGAAAAGTTGCTCCAGCGAAAGTTCGCCTTGAAAAATGTTGCCTTCACTCAGTCCCCACTCGCGCTCGAGATCGAGCGGAGTGATGACTTGCCGGTGCAGAATGATGTCCTTGATGTTGGGCGCGTATTCGGCGATGGTGTTGACGACCGTATCGCCGAAGGCCTCTTTTTCGGTGTCCCAGTGCAGGCCCGGGCGCAACTTGTAAGGCGCGTACTGCACGAAGCAGGAGAGCACGTGCTTGCCCGGAGGAGCGACCGATGGATCGGTGAGCGAGGGGATGACCATGTCGATGTAGGGATGCCGCGAGAAGTTGCCGTACTTTGCGTCGTCGTAGGCGCGCTCCATGTACTCGACAGATGGTGAGATGGACATTGCACCGCGCAGGTGCGGGCCGGGTCCGGGCATGCACTTGAAATTCGGGAGACCATCGAGCGCCATGTTTACTTTGCCGGAGGAGCCTCGATATTTGAAACGGTTGATATCTTCTAGAAAGTCGGCGGGCAGATGTTCGGCTTCGATGAATTTGTTGAAGGTGAGTCTGGGGTCGACACTGGAGGAAATTGTGTTGGCATAGACTTCGTCGCCGTTGGTGAGTACAACGCCCTTGGCCTTGCCATTTTTGACGATAATTTTCGCGATGGCGGCCTGGGTTCGAATCTCGACTCCGGCCTCGCGGGCCGCGTCGGCGATGGCGTTTGAAATTGCTCCGGTACCCCCGCGCGCGAATCCCCAGGCGCGGAATGCGCCGTCGATTTCTCCCATGTAGTGATGGAGCAGAACGTAGGCGGTGCCGGGCGAGCGCACGCCGAGGAATGTGCCGATGATGCCGGAGGCGGACATGGTGGCTTTGAGCACGTCGGTCTCGAACCATTGATCGAGAAAATCGATGGCGCTCATGGTCATGAGCTGAACCTGGTTGTACTTGTCGTAACTCGACATGCCCTGAAAGCGGCGTCCGATGAAGAGCAGCTTCATCAGTTCGCGCGGGTTGAGCGTGTTGGGATCGGGCGGGACCATGCTGAGAATCGGTTTCACGAAGCGGCACATGGCCTGCATGGCTTTGCCGAATTCGTCGTAGGCTTCGGCGTCGACGCGCGAGTGACGGGCGATCTCGCGATGAGTTTTGCCGTGATCGTTCACTCGCCATAAGTAATCGCCGCTGGGCATGGGCGTGAAAGTGCCGTCGAGCGGGAGAATCTCGAGGCCGTGGCGCGGCAGATCCAGGTCGCGGATGATTTCCGGGCGCAGCAAAGAGACCACGTAGGAGCAGACCGAGAACTTGAAGCCTGGAAAGACTTCTTCGGTGCAGGCTGAGCCGCCGAGTATGTGGCGGCGTTCGAGCACCAGAACTTTCTTTCCGGCGCGCGCCAGGTAGGCGGCATTGACCAGGCCGTTGTGTCCGCCGCCGATCACGATTACATCGTATGAATTGGGCATGAACTTCTGGCTCCTGGCTGCTAGCTACTGATTCGAACGCTGGGATTTCAGGAAACGCAATGATACTCGCGAGGGAACGGTGTGGACAGCGTGATTAGAGTCCGCTGGGAAGGACGGTCCATTGAAGGAGGCGGTACATAGAGCGCCTCATTGTAGCGTGGTTGGAATCGAAATGTCTCGCTCAGTCACGAAAAATTCGCCACCCGAAAACAAGAAAGGCGATTTGGCCAACAGCGTAGGCAAGCGACAGGACGATTAGCATCGCTCCAAAAACGTAGGCAAAGAGCTGGCCGCCGGGCGAGTGAGGGGATCGCAACCAAACAGGAAAGCCGACAAGGAACACAATCAGAAACAAAAGGAAGGGACCAACAACGCGCATTCTAACTTTCTTATTCACTCGGCTGCCTCTGCACCTCCGTAATGCTCCAATAATCCTACCAATCCCTCCAATTTCCAAGCGCGATCCGCAAGAGACCACAACGCGCCGTCTCCCGGCCGCTCCATTGCTCGTCCCGTACGAGACTGCGTATAATTCGGCACGTCGCAATCTCTCCTTTTCGAGGCCACTCCATTGCCCATTGGAACCGCGTTTCACGAGCGAACTTTTCCGCTTTGCCACAGCTTGAATTACCGCGAGTGGTCGGGATACTACACGGTCAGCGTGTATGAGGTGCATCACGAGCACGAGTACAACGCCATCCGCAATGCGGCGGCGCTGATCGATATTTCGCCGCTCTACAAGTATTTGATTACGGGGAAAGACGCGACGCGGTTGGTGAACCGAGTGATCACGCGCGACATTAATAAAGTGAAAGTGGGGCAGGTGATTTATTGCTGCTGGTGCGATGAAGAGGGTAAGGTCATCGACGACGGAACGGTTTCGCGGCTGGAGGAAAATGTCTATCGCTGGACGGCTGCTGACCCCAGCCTGCGCTGGTTCCGGCAGAATGGCCTGAATATGGATGTGCAGGTCGAAGATATTTCAGAAAAAGTTGCCGCGCTGGCGCTGCAAGGGCCGACCTCGGCGAAATTGCTGAAGATGGTGGCCGATGCCGATATCGCGAACCTGAAATATTTCCGCGTGACCCACGGCAAGATTGCCGGCGTGCCGGTAGACATTTCGCGCACTGGTTATACGGGCGATCTGGGGTATGAAATCTGGGTGCCATTAAAAGACGCAAACGACGCCGTGAAGGTGTGGGACGCGCTGACGGAAAAAGGCAAGCAGTTCGATTTGCACGCGGCTGGCATGCTGGCGCTCGATGTGGCGCGCGCGGAAGCGGGGCTGTTGCTCATCGAAGTGGATTACACGAGTTCGAAGAAGGCGCTTATTCCGTCGCAGAAGTATTCACCATACGAACTGGGTTTCGCGAAGATGGTGCATCTCGAGAAGGAGAACTTCATCGGAAAGCGGGCGCTCGAGCACGACCTGAAGAACGGTGTGGCGCGGCATTTTGTCGGCGTCGAAGTCGATTGGACCGAGGTTGAGGCGCTCTATGAGCGCTACGGGCTCACGCCAGCCGCACCGAGCCAGGCTTCGCGCGTGGCCGTGCCTTTGTACTCTGGAGAAAAGCAGGTCGGCAAGGCCACAACGACGAGTTGGTCGCCGATCCTAAAAAAGATGATTGCGCTGGCCAGCGTGGAGACGGAGCATTCGAAGCTGGGGACGCAATTGCAGATGGAGATCACGATCGAAGCGATCCGGCTAAAGACGAATGTGAAGGTGACGGCGATGCCATTCTTTAATCCTCCGCGCAAGACCGCTGTGCCGGTATGAAATCCTGGAAGTCTGCGGCGAGCATAAGCTAAACGGAAGCCGCTCCGCCCGGGCTAACAAACTACCTCGCAAAACTCTGTTGTAGGGCTGCAACCTACGCCTCGCGTCTAGAGCGGTTGGATCTTCTATTCCCCCAGCCGCACTTGGGGTATTCTTTCAAAGCTATGAGTCGTCCTCGACAGGATTGGCCAACACTGAGCCCCCTGGTGATCCTGGCCGGGATTGTGTTGATTCTGTATTTCGCTCGCGCGATTCTCATTCCTCTCGCTCTCGCCTTGACGCTCAACTTTCTGTTGACGCCACTGGTGAACTTCTTTCAAAAGCTCCCGATGCGTCGCGTACCCGCGGTTGTGCTGGCGCTGCTGATTTCGTTTGTTGCCGTCGCAGGTGTTGGTTGGGTGGTCGCGCGGCAACTCCTGCAGGTGGCGAACGATCTGCCCAAGTACCGTCTAAATATCCACAATAAGATTGAAGCCCTTCATTACCCAGCGGGGAGCGCACTGGGGCGGGCAACCGAGAGCGTGGAAGAAATTGGCAAAGAGTTTTCGGATTCGACGATCAACCCCGAGGCTCCTTCGTCCGATTTATCTCGACGCGCTTCGCAGCCCGGCGCTCAAGCTGGTTCCCAAGCTAAGCCGGCGTCGCGTCCGCAAGGTCCCTTTCCGGTTCAGGTCGTCGCCGTTCCGGTGAATGGTCTGGCGTACCTTCGCGAGGTGCTGGCTCCGGCTGTGATACCACTGGCGACGACGGGCATGGTCCTGATATTCACGGTGTTCATCCTTATAAAGCAGGAGGACCTGCGCGATCGATTCCTGCGCCTCGCCGGTGTGCCTCAGTTACACGCCATGACGCTGGCGTTGGATGACGCGGGTCGCCGCATCAGCCGCTATCTGGTGATGCAATTTGTGGTGAATGCCTGCTATGGGATTTGCTTCGGGGTCGGCCTGTTCTTCATTGGTATTCCGAATGCCACCCTTTGGGGGGTCATTGCCGGTCTTCTCCGCATCGTTCCGTATGTGGGGGCACCGACGGCTATGGCGTTCCCACTCGTGCTGTCTCTCGCGGTATTCAATGGTTGGGGACCGCCAGTTCTAGTTTTTCTGTTGTTCACCTTGCTCGAATTGATAGCGGCAAATCTGGTGGAGCCGTGGTTATACGGTGCTCACACTGGGATCTCTTCTCTCGCTCTGCTGGTGACCACGGTTTTCTGGACGACGCTGTGGGGATGGGCGGGACTGGTATTGGCGGTCCCTCTTACGGTGTGTGTGATTGTGCTAGGGCGCTACGTCCCGCGCATGTCGTTCCTTCATATTTTGCTTGGCGATGAAACTGCATTATCAGTTGAGGCACAGTTTTATCAACGTCTGCTTGCACTGGATCAGGAGGATGCCCGGCTGATCGCAAATAACTTCCTGAAAACTCACTCGCTGGTGAGCTTGTACGACGGCGTACTAATCCCTGCACTCACGTTAGCCGAACAGGACCGGCACAAAGGCGCGTTGGGCGAAAGGCGGGAGTCATTTCTGTTTCTCAGTGTGAGCGAGATCATCTCGGAATTAACGGGCTACGGCCTAGAAGAAACTTCGGCGAAACCGAGAAAGGCGAAATCGCGCTGGATATCTAGCGGGCCGCCTGATTTGCCTTCGAGCCGCGCGGAACCCGCCGCTTCCGCCGTGCGGGTTTTCTGTTTGCCGGCGAATGATCAGGCCGATGAAATCGCGTCCTCGATGCTCGCCCAATTGCTGGAGCGCTCCGGCTACGGCGTGCTCTCGCTGCCTGTCGGTTCTCCGTTCGAAGAAATTTTGACCTATCTTCCGCCCGAACCTCAAGACATAATCTGCATCTCCGCGGTTCCTCCTTTTGCTTTTGCCCAATCTCGTGCCCTATGCCAGCGCGTCCGCATGCACCTGCCTCAGATCAGGATACTTGCTGGCGTTTGGGGATTTTCCGGCGATATCGAAAAGGCTAAAGAGCGCTTCGGAAGTGTACAGCCAGATCGCGTCGCGCCTTCTCTTGCTGCGGCAATCGAGCAGATTAACGAATGGCACAAGGCGAAGCTAGCGTCCGAAGCAGCGGGCCGGGTTGAGGCGTAAAGCGATGTCGCGAACCTAATGATCCTGCAGCTACGAGACTTGCGCCGCCCGGCGTTTTCCTGCGGAATACAGCCAAATCCCCACCAACAGCAGTGCTCCCGTTCCCCCTACGATCTTCAACAACGCCAACGGTTTGTTGGGTTCGTCGGGCTGCGGAATCAAAGATAAAACGATTGTCAACGTCGTCGTGACAAATCCGAGTACTGCGACCAGCTTAGCCACGGTGCTTCCTCCGGGAACTCGGATCACTTCTGGTCCCGCAGGCTCGCGCTGTAGCTTGATCATCGCGGCAAACAAGTACAGGTAAGGGATGAAGTAAACGATCACGCCCATGCTGACCAGCACGTCGTAAGCACCTTTGACGCTGGTTCCGGCCTGGCCGAGAAAAATAAAGACCGCACCGAGAACGAACTGAGTTAGCAGTGCGACCCATGGAGTTTTCCAACGCGGGTGGAGTGCTCCAAAGGCCGGCGGCAGGAAGCGGTCAAGGCCGGCTACGAATGGTAAGCGAGCAACCGCGGCGAGGTATGCTCCGGCGGCGCCGATATTACTGAGCGCGATCAGGAATGCCGCGACCGGAAGCACTCCGGGGAAACCTACACGGGATGCGGTTTTCGAGATGGCCTGGACCAATCCCTGCAGGTTGCTAACTTCACTTGATGGCAGAGCGAGCAGGATGGCGGCCGTTCCAAGAATGTAGCAGAGCGTCACGGTGACTCCGCCGAAGAGCAACGCGAATGGGATCGAGCGGCGCGGATTCTTGATCTCTTCTCCCATGAACGAGGCGGTCTCGCATCCACTGAAGGCAAATGTCAGCACCGACCAGAAAATAATGTCGTTGAGATGCGTGCTGGGGGTCATCGAGTGCAAGGTGAACGAAGTGGCCGAGCCGTAACGATGCCATGCGATCAATCCCATCACGATGACGATGCCCACGGGAATCCACATCGCGAGCGCGCCTATATTGTGCAGCCACTTGCCGACGTCAAGGCCGACGATGTTCATCAGAGTGGCGGCACTCAGCGTGAGCAGTGAGAAGACGATGTAGAACGTGGCGTTGTTCGTGAGATGCCCCCATGCGGTCTGACGCATGAAGAGAATGTTGCTCGCGGCGAAGTAGAGGACGGCCGGGAAGTAGGGAAGATTGCTGGTCCAATAAGTCCAGGCGGACATGAAACCGGAGAAATCTCCGAAGGCCCGCTTGCTCCAGACATAGAGGCCGCCCTCACTGGGATAGCGGGAAGAAAGCTCCAGTACGGAAAGTGCAAGCGGCATGTAGAAACAGAGCCAGGCCCCGATCCAGATGACGATGGAACTGGGACCGGCTGCAGCTGCGGTGGCAATCCATCGCAGGCTGATGCCGGTGACCACGTAAAACAAGACCAGATCGCGGAAGCCGAGCACACGCTTCGGCCGGTCGGGGTTACCGGCTTCGGCAATCGACACGCCGGAGGAAGGAAATGAGATTCGGTTCAGCGCGTCGACGTCCGCGTTCGGGTCAGGCAATCTGGAGCCACCGGGATCGGGTTGCGATCCACCAAGGAACGGCCGACACCGATCTAAACATCGATCTACACCAGGCGGCAAGATGAAAATTGTTGTGGTGTCGGCCTTACGGAAACCCGTCGAGTTTGACTCGACGAACAGCCCGGGGTTGGTTGTCTTCACATGAGCATTTCTCACTTGTCTCAGTTTCAATCAGCGTGGGATGTAGTCGTCGAGAAGTGGGACGACGAGGGAAGTGAAAGACAGAGCGCGCTGCTGAGCGGCTTCCGGTGTTTCTCCGGGGAACATCGAAATTGTGATGCGGACCAAAGCCCCATCGCTTCGGTTCATGCGAATCGCGTCCTTTACCAAGTAATATTTGGCCCAATATTCGCTGGCTACACCACGGTCGTGAGCCCAGTACCAATACAACACCAGACGTCGCGACTCAGCTTTGGAGATGACATAGCGATTGGCGGGAAAAGGGCCGTGACCTGGCAGGGCGAGCGTAATGCGAGTTCTTTGTTCCGGGTTCCAGCCTGCGCCGGGCAGGCAGTGCTGCGGGGAGTGGATCGTGTCGCCCGCACGCTGGGTGGCGAAATACGCTAGGAACAAGTCAACCTCCGGCAACTTGCCGTCAGGGTCTTGATACACGCGTTCCATAAAATCGCCTGCCCCCAGCACTTCGAGGGTTTCCTTGTCCAAAGCGACCTCGGTGCCTTCCCAGTTCCCGAGCTGCGGTGGAAAAGACGAGAACGGCCGATGCTTCGGAATGATTTCGGTGCGCCCCCGCGCCTGCAGCAAAATGGCGGTAAGACCGATCAGTGCAACCGCGAGAACAAACCGGAGGATGCCGGTTGCCTTCATGATCTTTCACCCTCTTCATGCAAGGAAACGCGGATGATTTGATGCAGCAGATAAAGCATAATCAGCGAAACTACGAAGATCAGCCAGCCGGAAAACTCGTGAAAGAAGCCCTGTGCTTTCTCCGGATCCCAGTATTGAACCAGCAGGCCGGTACCAACGATGCGAAAACTGTTTGCAGCGACAGCGATGGGAATCGATGCGAGCGCCAACAATACGCGCACGCTGATCCGCCGTTCCATTAGATAGCCGTAGATGATGGCAAGCGTCATCAGCGACATCAGCGAACGGATGCCGCTGCACGCCTCCGCCACTTCCAAAGCCATGGCTGGAAGAATGATGACGTTGCCTTCGCGCAGCACGGGTACGCCCATCCAGGGCAGCGTGCTGCTGGCTACTTTGGATGCCAGCAACTGCAGCGGGAAGGTGATCTGATTGAACAGGATCGCTGGAATGGGGATCATCAAGACTAGAAACGCCCACGGGAACAGAACTGCACGGAAAAAACTCCAGCCAAGAAACAGGACCATCAGGCCGGCCAACACTACCAATAGCGATAAGCGTGAGAGAAAAAGTTCAGCGCCCATCTGGCCGACGATGAGGACACATAATCCCAACGCCAATAACAACAGGCCCCACCACGAGGGGTATACGCTCACTGCGGTGAGTCGTGAGCGCTCCTGCCATATTACGAACGCAGAAAACAGAGGAACGAAGAAACCGTGCGAGAAATTGGGATCCTTCCACCATTGTGCAACCAGGTGAGCGAGCGTGGGGCCGTATATCCAAAACAACAGAGCGGCGAAAACCGAGGTTTGCCAAAAGATGATCCGGCCCCGGTTCGCCGCGCGAGCGCGCATGGTCGATAACTCGGGATGGAGCACCTGGCTCAACGGGACAGACTCTATCATTAAAAGGGAAAGTAGCTTCCAGCATAAGTTAAGCGCATTCCATCTGCAATTAAAAGGTCTGATACAGGAGCAACCCGATGATATGCGAGAGGCACCGTAGAAGGCGGTCCACTGTGAGCACCGCTTTGCCTTTGAAAGGAATGGTGTTTGGGTAATAGTTCCTCAATTGGGACGATCGAAAGGAAACTCTTGTTAACCTCGATTGGGAAATTACTTTCCGTTTTATGCGGAACAGCGTAGGGGACTAAGTAGTTTTTCTTGCCCCCAAAGGTCATGCGATGCCTGTATACTTTTGAAAATATGGCGGAAACGATAAACGCAGCTTGCCAGGTCAGTGGGACACGATGCGGTTTGCAGTCTGCCGTAACTCAACAGACGTCCGCCAATGTCGTTCAGCCCGTTTAGAATTTTATTCGCGAGAAAACAGATGGGATCGCATGCTCGCCAAGGCGTCAAAGACGCACAAATCGCCGTGATTCCCGACCCGCTGAGATCGAACTTCGTGGAGGGTGTGAGCCCCAGCATGCGGAGCGTAGAAGCGGTGATGCTGGAAGTTGCGCAGAGCGAAGTTCCCGTCCTACTGCTGGCCGAGCGAGGGGCGGGTAAGAAAGCCACGGCCCGGCGGGTTCACGAGCTTTCCCGGCGTGCCGGGCGATCGTTTCGAGTGGTTTCCTGTTCCTCGTTGATAGCTAATGAGTTAGCAGATTCGCAAGGGGAGATTGAGGTGCTCGGCGGGGGCACGGTTTTCCTGGAGGAGTTGGCAGAATTAAGCTTGGAAGCTCAAGCATGGTTGCTGGGGGTCCTGACGCGAGGGAGCGCGAACGGTGGACCCTCTTCCGGTCAGGCTCGTTTGATCTGCGGAAGTGCGCGCGATCTGGAAGCGGAAGTGAGAGCGGGGAATCTTCGCGAAGATTTGTACTATCGGGTTAGCGGCGTGTGCTTGCGGCTTCCTCCTCTGCGCCAGCGCCGTGAAGATATACCGATTCTGACTGATTATTTTCTTCGCAAGTACGGACGCGATTTTCAACGGACAGTGCCCGCGCTTAGTGAGGAGACGCATCGGCTGTTCCAGGAGTACTCCTGGCCGGGAAACCTCAGGGAACTGGAAAACGCCGCCAAAGCGATTGTGGCCCTGGGAGATGAAACGGTCGCGATGGGTGGTTTGCGTGCGATGCTGTTGCGCTCAGACCATGGCGGCAATGGCGGCAGGATTTCGCTGAAGCAGGCGTCGCGCGCCGCCTCCCGCGAGGCGGAGAAGGAAATGATTCTGCGTGCACTTACACGAACACGTTGGAACCGGCGTCGGGCCGCCCAAGAGCTGCAGATCAGTTACAAGGCTTTGCTTTACAAACTGAAACAGATGGGATGCTCCGAGTACGAGGCGTCTTAGGTCCGGAAGAGCAGGTTCAGGAGGAAAACGAGGAGAACGCATGAAGAAGGGATTGAAGCTGGCGTGCGTGGCCCTGTTAGGGTTCATAACCGTTGCCGTATGGGCCCAGAACGACAGCGACGAGAATGCCGCCAAGCCGGAGAAAGCGCCCCCGCCGGAAGCGCAACCTCCCGCGCCATCGGTTCCAGTCGACTACATCATTGGGGCGGACGATACGCTGAAAATCTCAGTCTGGAAAGAACCTGAGATGAGCGTCAATCTCCCGGTGCGGCCCGACGGCAAGATTTCCATGCCGTTGCTTGACGACGTGCAGGCTGCAGGAATGACCCCCATGCAGTTGGCGGGCTCGATCAGGGACAAGCTGAAGAAGTATATTGCCGATCCGCGAGTGACGGTGGTGGTGACAGCGATGAACAGCCAGCGGATTTACCTGCTGGGCGAAGTAAACCACCCCGGACCCACGGCTCTGCTGCCAGGTATGACTGTGCTGCAGGCGCTCTCCACCGCGGGGTTTACTCAGTTCGCCAATCTCAAAGCGATTTACCTGCTGCGCACTCAGGACGGCCAGCAGACCAAGATACCGTTTAACTATAAGGATGCAATCAAAGGCCGGGGCACGCAGCAAAACTTGGTGCTCAAACCGGGAGACACGCTGGTTGTTCCTTGATGCCGGGAAGGAGCGCCGGAAAAAAGACCCGCGAAAGAGAGCTGAAGAGGTAGACGGATGAATAGTAGACGGATGAACAAAGGCTACATCATTTTGACCCTGACGCTGATCCTGATCGTGCGCAGCGCGGCTTGGGCGCAGGACGAGCAACAACCGGCCCCTGCCCCAGTTCCCGCCGCTGGGCAGGACGAAAATGCTGTCCCGACGGTGAGCGAGAACCCGCCAATTTCCGCGATTGATCAGCCGGGGCTTGAACCCCACGCAGCACCCGAAAGCTTTCTGGTACCCGGCCTGCATTTCAGCGAATCGGTGGATTCCAATGTCGGGGATACTACGGCCGGGTCATCTTTGACGTCGGTCACTAGAGCTCTCGGAAGCCTAACGTTACAAAAGCTTTGGAGGAACTACGACGTGGCCATGGATTACATCGGCGGCGTTGCTTATTACGATCAGTCAGGTTTTGGGCTACAGCAACTGCAGCAATTCGATATCGACAACCGGATAAACTGGAAGCGCGGGCAGTTGGCCATCCGCGATTCATTCAGTTATCTCCCCGAAGGTACTTTCGGATTCGGAGCTTATGGTGGTGGTGGGGCTTACAACTTGGGAGTCGGCAGCCTGGGCTCGGGTTTGCTGGGAGGAGGCGCGTTCGGCGGGCAGTCGAGCGCTTTCAGTGGAGGAAACGGTCTAAATATCGCGCTGGGCGTTGTGCCCCGTATTACGAATTTTGCGCTGGCCGATGTTGTCGAGGAGCTGACGCCGAAGTCGTCGGTGACATTTGCCGCGGGCTATGGACTCCTGCATTTTTATGGCAATCTCACTGACCAAAATTCACTGGCTGGTCCGCTGCAGGAAAATGTCTCCTTTATTGGCAGCTCCGAATATACCGGCCAGGTTGCATATAACCGAATCTTGACTCCGAGGGACCAAGTCGCGGTGAGTTATGGCTATCAGGCCTTTGACTTCTCCGCGGTGGGCACCGCATTTCACTCCAATGTCGTGCAAGCGATGTACGGGCACCGCATTTCCGGACGGATGGATTTCGTGATTTCGGCGGGACCTCAGTTTACCCGTATCAACCAGCAGGAATGCAATATCCCCACGATTCCAGCGGCGTCCTGCACTGGTCTTGGCGGCACGGTGAGCACCGTGGGAGAATCGCGGCTCGGCGCTGCCGGCCGAGTGGTGCTCCGGTACAGATTCCCACGAACCACAGTTTCGCTAAGCTACCAACGTTACGACACGAATGGCTCCGGGATTTTCGCAGGCGCGCTGAGCGACATCGTAACGGCTGATGCCAGGAGGCCATTAAGCCGCGTCTGGGACGCATTTGCCAACGCCGGCTACTCCAGGAACAGCCAATTGCAGGTCCCGGGATCAGTCGTCAATTCGGGTACCTTTAATTATATCTATGCTGGGATGGGACTTCATCGCCAGTTCAGCCGCAACCTGCGTGGATTCGTGAGTTATCAGTTTAACTACGTCAGTTTCAATAATGGATGTCCCCTGGGTACGGCGTGCAGCAGTGCGTCTCAGAACCACGTTGGTTCCATTGGACTGGATTGGACTCCCCGGCCCATCCGGCTTGACTAGTTTCGAGGCCGGCGGACGGGGCCGGCAGAACGGGTTAGAAGATGATGGAAAACCGCGAACTAAGCATGGACGACTATCTGGCGATGTTGCGCCGCCGGATGAAAGTGATTCTGATTCCGGCACTGCTGGCGCCGCTGGCCGGATTTCTGGTCTCGTATGCCTTCCCCGCAAAGTACACCTCGAAATCCGAAGTGCTAGTGACGCCGCCGAAAATCCCGGACGTGGTGGTGCAGCAAGTCTTTACCGAGGATCTGACACAGCACATTACAACGATTGCGCAACGTGTTTTGAGTCCGAGCCGGCTGCGGCCGATGGTGGATACGCTCGGGTTGGCCAAGGGAGGCCAGAGCGCCGACGATGTGGCTGCCAGCATCCCGCTCAACATGACAATTGACCCGGTTCCCGATATCTCGCAGTTTGGCACTACGAAAAAAAGGCCAGGACCAAACACCACTCCGGTTCCCGGCTTTTACGTGAACTACACTGCGTCGACAGCCCGCGAGGCGCAACAGATCTGTACCAACCTGACCTCGATGTTGCTGGAAGAAGACCTCAAGTCGAGGCAGGAAGCAACCCAGGGTACGACGACGTTTCTTACCCAACAGGTGGAGGACGCCAAACAGCATATCGACGACCTGGACCGGAAACTGGCTGCTTTCAAGAATCAGCATCTGGGCCAACTTCCGGGCGACGAGGATAACAATGTCAAGATTCTGATGGGGTTGAATTCCCAACTCGACGCCAACACGCAAAACCTGAACCGTGCGACTCAGGATAAGTCCTATACCGAGTCGATGCTGGCGCAGCAGTTGGCAGCTTGGAAGTCGTCGCAGTCGTCGAATAATCCCCAGTCCTTGCAGCAGCAGCTCTCTCAACTGCAATCTCAACTCATCGACCTAGAGGGACGCTATACCGAGGACCACCCGGATGTCATCAAGGCCAAGGCAGACATCGCGGAGGTGAAGAAGCAGCTGGCGGACATCAACAAGACATCGGGGAAAACAAATGATGCTGCAAGCGACAACGGCTCCGCGACAGAGCCGCCTGAGATTCGTCAACTGCGCCTTCAGGTTCATCAGTATGAAGATTTGATCGCCCAGGGGACTCGCGACCAGAAAAAGCTTCAGCAGGAAATTGCTGTATATCAAAGCCGGGTGGCGTCGAGTCCTGGCATCGAAGAGCAGTACAAAGAATTGGCTCGGGACTACGACAACGCGCAGAAGGTTTACCAGGACGACTTGGCCAAACAAAGCACCTCCAAGATGGCTACGCAGGCGGAGCAAGAGGAGCAGGGCGAACATATGGCGCTTCTGAATCCAGCCGACCTCCCGGATTCGCCAAGTTTTCCGAACCGGCTATTTTTTGCCGGTGGAGGATTTGGCGCCGGCCTGGTGTTGGGCCTCACTCTGGCGATATGGCTTGAGTTCCGTGAGAGGTGCATTCGCACCGAGGCGGACGCCGAAGCAGCGGTTGGACTTCCCATGCTGGTTGCAGTTCCCTGGGTGGTCCAGACAGAGCCGGTTAATGGCAATGGCAAAGGTCATTTCTGGAAACGCAAAAAACAGCCGCAGGAGAAAGAAGAGACGGCTGGAGTTTAGGCAAGCGTTCAGGCAAAGACAAAGAGAAAGACATGTACAAAGAGTTCTTCGGCTTGCGGGCAAATCCGTTCAACGTTAATCCGGACCCGCGTTATTTGTTCCTGACGCGGCACACCGAGGAGGCATTGGCGTGCCTCACCTATGGCATCCAGAGCCGTAAAGGGTTTGTGTTGCTGACCGGGGAAGTAGGCACGGGGAAGACCACGCTGATTAATAAGTTGCTCGAGTGGTTGCGGCTGCAGCAGGTGGCGACTGCTTTCATCTTTAACTCGCGCCTGAACACGGCGCAGTTCCTTGATTACATGATGGCGGATTTTGGTATTCCTTGCGATTCGAAGGCTAAAAGCCAGATCCTGCTGCGACTCTATAATTGGTTGCTCGATCGTTACCGGGCGGGCGAGACCGCGGTACTGATCGTCGACGAGGCGCAGAATCTGACCGATGAGGTACTCGAGGAAATCCGAATGCTCACCAACCTGGAGACATTTACCGAGAAGCTTCTGCAGATCGTACTGGTTGGCCAGCCGGAGCTTGAACAAAAGTTGAAGCAGCCCCAAATGCGGCAGCTGCGGCAACGGTTGACACTGCGCGCCCGGACGCATCCACTCACGCTCGAAGAGACCAAGGCGTATATCCAGCAACGGTTGCGCATCGCCGGTTCCAACGGCCAGCATATTTTCGAGACCGACTCCGTGGTCGCAATTCACCGCTATGCGAGCGGCATTCCGCGGGTCATCAATTTGTTGTGTGAGCATTGTCTGGTAAGCGCGTTCGTAGACCAGCAGAAAGTAATTGCACCATTGGTCGTGGATGCAGTGGCCCGCGACTTTGAACTGGGCGATGGCACCGCGGCGGGAGCTATGATTGCGGCACCGCCGCCGTCGAATCACGATCGGGTGAACCGGGATAAAACTGACTTAGTGGAAACCTTGCGGTCGCTGGCTAATCTAGCGGACCGGCTGCGCGAAGAAGATAAAGACGACCTCCCCCGAGAGAGGAAGCTATGAGCAGAATTCACGAGGCGCTGAAGAAGGCCGAACAAGAGCGGGCGGCGGCGCAGACAGGCTCGGCGCAGGGAGGCTTGCCGCAGCCCAGCTTCGCTACGTCGACCACGGCTGATCCGCCCGTGACCATTGCGGAAGAGCCGCCGGTAGCGGCGGAGGCGCAGCCCCCTGCCGCTCCATTCCTGCCTCCCATGCCGTCATTCGCTAATTCTTTCACCCTCGATGCCCTGCTGGCGCGCTGTCCGCAATTGCAGTGGCAGCCCGATCCGAAAACCATGCTCTTTTTCAACGGCGACGATAGCAAGCGCGGCACCGAGGAGTTCCGCACGTTGCGCTCGCGGTTGTATCACACGCGCGAGAAGATGACGCTCAAGAAGATCCTGATAACCAGCGCACTGCCCAAAGAAGGCAAATCTTTCACCGCGGCGAATCTGGCGCAGGTGATGGTACGGCAGCATGGACGGCGTGTTCTGCTGATTGATGCCGACTTGCGCGGTCCACGACTTCACCAGATGCTGGGCACGACCTCGTCTCCCGGCCTTACCGACTACCTGCAGGGTGGGAGCGACGAATTCTCGATCATGCAGCGTGGGCCGATGGAAAATCTGTTTTTTATTCCCAGCGGTCATCAGATCACCGAACCCGCTGAATTCGTGGCCAATGGACGGCTGAAGTTTCTGCTGCAACGGGTGGAGGCCCTGTTCGACTGGATTGTCATCGATTCGCCGCCAGCCGTGCCGGTTTCCGATGCCAGCGTCCTGGCAAAAGTCTGTGACGGTGTGCTGATGGTAGTTCGCTCCAATGCGACGCCTATCGATATGGCGCGCAGGGCCCGCGAGGAATTTCCAGACCAGGCACTGGTTGGGGTCGTGCTGAACGGAACAGACAAAGAGGCTTCTCCTTATTCGCGCTATTACTATGAGGCGTATGTGAAAGATTCGACCGAGTCCAAGTCTTAGGGAATAGGGAACCGTGATCCGGCTGTTCAAAGTCTACTATCCGCTGCGCACGCTGGTCCTTCTGGCGGGCGAGGCGTTTATCGTTGCGTTCTCGTTGGTGCTCGGGATCTGGGCGGCCTCTTGGCTTTCAGAAGTCGGATTTCTTCAACCTACCCCGCTGCAGAAGCCCGACGCGCTACTCAACCTTAAGATTCTAGTCGTTACCGGAGTGGTGCTGCTTCTTTCGCACCTGTTCGACCTGTACGACTCCTCCAGTCTGGGAGCGAAGTGGGATCATGTTTTTCGCCTTCTGCTGGTGCTGGGATTTGTTGCACTGGCGCTTGCCGGCTTGGCCTGGGGCTATCCCCGCCTAATGCCCGGGAACAATGCCGCGGTTTGGGGACTCATCATCCTCACCTTCACTTTGTTTGGCTGGCGCGCGGCTTATTCCTGGATGGTGCAGCTGCCCTTCCTGCGCGAGCGGGTTTACGTCCTGGGCACCGGAGAGCGCGCCCAGCGGCTGGTAACGGGGCTCCGCGAGCGCTCCGCTCTGGGCGTTGAAGTGGTGGGATGGACGGGGGACGTTGACGGCGAATTGACGCGCGACATCGTGGCCTTGCACCTCATGGGTTCGGCCCGGGGGAAAAAGGGGCTGCATCGTGTGATCGTCGCGATGCCAGATCGCCGCGGCACCTTGCCCGTAGAAGAATTGCTGAACCTCCGCCTCGCGGGCGTGAAGGTGGAGGAGGCCACATCGTGGCTGGAAAAGATCACGGGGAGAATTGAAGTCGAACAGTTATATCCCAGTTGGCTTATCTTCGCCGAGGGATTTCGCTTCAGCAGCGTCTTCCGGCTGGTACGCCGCAGTGTAAATTTTCTGTTTGCGCTCGCCGGACTCGTAATCTCGCTTCCCTTGCTCCCTTTTGTCGTCCTGGCGGTCAAGCTGGATTCTTTAGGGCCAGTACTGTACCGGCAGCAACGCGTAGGCCGGGGCGGAGAGATTTTTTATTGTTACAAATTCCGTACCATGCGTGTGGATGCTGAGGCCGATACTGGGGCCACCTGGGCCACCGACGACGATCCACGTATCACACGCGTGGGGAAATTTCTGCGCGTGTCGCGGTTCGACGAGATTCCCCAGTTGTGGTGCGTATTGAAAGGGGATATGCATTTCGTAGGTCCGCGCCCGGAGCGTCCGGAGTTTGTCGAATGGCTGAGCCGGGAGATTCCGTACTACGGAGTGCGCCATGTGGTGCGGCCGGGAATCACCGGCTGGGCGCAGGTGCAATACAAATACGGCAACACTCTGGAAGACGCTCGAGAAAAACTCCAATACGATTTGTTCTACATCAAGAATGCCTCGCTCGGTCTCGACCTGCTGATCATGTTCCAGACCATTAAGATTGTGTTGCTGGGACGGGGCGCGCAATGAGATGGTTTTTCTGGGGGCGCGGCTTTTCTGTTTGCCTACACCTGCTCGGGTGGAGGATGCCGGAAAATGCCGGAGCCAGTGGTGGAGAATTCTGATGGTTCTTGAGAAGGATGTCCCCAGAGCCCGGTGGTCGCAGAGGTTGACTCTGAAACGAGATCCGCTGGCGGGCGCATTCTTCTGGTTGAGCGCGTTTTACCTGGTTTATTGTGCCCGGCCGGAGGATTGGATTCCCGGGCTCCAGTACGTCCCTTTGGCAAAGATCTCGGCTATTTTCGCACTGCTGGGGCTTTTGCTGAGCGCGGGGAGAACCAGGCGGGGGCTCCGCGATCTGCCCAGGGAGGCGAGTTATTTTTTCGCCATGATCTGTCTGCTGTTTGTGTCCGCGCTGCTCTCTCCGGTGTGGAGAGGCGGTGCGTTTTTCGGAACGCTGGATTTTGCCAAGGCTCTGGTCGCGTGGGTGCTGACTTTCATGGTGATCACGAGCTTCGCGAGATTGCGGCGAATCATTTTCATCCAGTCGGCGTCGGTCGCGGTGATTGCCGTCGTGTCCATCCTGAAAGGACGATCCCGTCCCCGGCTGGAAGGTGTGATTGGGGGAATCTATTCGAATCCCAATGACCTGGCATTCGCGATCGTGCTTTCGCTCCCATTCTGCTTTGCCTTTCTGTTGAGTACTCGCAGCATTCCGCGCAAAGTTGCATGGGCAGCGGCAATAATGGCAATGTGTGCTGCCTTGTTCATGACCGCCTCGCGCGCCGGATTTATCGATCTTCTGGGCATGGGGGCTGTCTGCTTGTGGTTTTTCGGCATCAAGGGGAAACGGATTCACCTCATTGTGGCTGCAGCGGTGGTGGTGCTAGTGGTTGGGCTAGCCGCCGGCGGACGGTTGAAAGATCGCTTCTCTGCGATATCCGGGAACAGTCTTGATACCGGGCTTGAAGTGAGCGCCCACGACTCTTACGAACAACGCCGGATGTTAATGGTCGAGAGTCTCCAGGGAATAGCTCGCTATCCCTGGGGAATTGGATTGGGAAACTTCACCGTAATTTCTGGCGTCTGGCGAGAAGTTCACGTCTCCTATCTCCAGATCGCCGTGGAGGGCGGGATTGGCGCTTTTGTGTTCTACCTGCTCTTCTTCGGCCGTGGTTTCGCCAATCTCAAGCGGCTGCGCCGAATGCCCAGCCACGATCCTGAGATGGATCTGTTTTCGGGAGCCTTGTATGCGACTCTGATCGGATTCGTCGTGGGGGCATTCTTTGCGCCCGAGGCGTACCAGTACTTCCCTTATTTCGCTGTGGCTTACACTTCGGTGTTATTAGCGATCGCCAAAGAAAAAGAAAGAGAACAGTCAGATGTTTCCGCGCCAGGTTTGTTGAATCGACCCCAGCGACGGTCGAGAGTGGAGGCCCGGGCGGGCGAGTTGGCGCCGGTTCGCGGCGGTCCGGCCGAGCATTCCAGAACACCTGACGCTCTGCTTCGAAATCAGCGATGACGAACTCGACGCAAACATCGGCTGCGCAGCCCGGAGAACGTGCATGTGCGGCATAGCGGGAATGGTTCAAACTCATCCTGACGGCGCGGTGGATATCGCCACCGTTCACCGGATGTGCGAGGCCATCTTGCATCGGGGTCCTGACGACGAGGGGATCTTTGTGAAGGCTGGCGCCGGACTGGGCATGCGTCGGCTCAGCATCATCGACCTGGCGGGTGGGCACCAGCCGGTCTTCAACGAAGACAAGACCATTTGGATTGTTTTCAACGGCGAAATCTACAATTTTCCAGAGCTGCGTGCCGAACTGGCGAAACGCGGCCACCGCTTTTATACCCACACCGATACGGAAGTGATCGTTCATCTGTACGAGGATCTGGGCGCTGATTGCGTAAACAAACTTCGAGGCATGTTTGCGTTTGCCTTGTACGACGAGCGCCGCAGCAGGCTGCTGATGGCGCGTGATCGGCTGGGGAAGAAGCCGTTACATTATGCCTTGTCGGATGGCCGTTTGCTGTTCGGCTCCGAGATCAAGTCCATCCTGGCGGTAGCCCCAGAACTCGCCAGCGTTAACAACGAAGCGCTTCTGCAATACATGTACTTCGGATATGTTCCCGATCCGATTACGTCCTTTCTACCCATTCAAAAGTTGCCTCCCGGACACTTGCTCGAGTTTGCGGCAGGCCAGGTTCAGGTTCGGCAGTATTGGGACTTGCCGGAATACGGCACACACCAGCCGCGCAGCGAAGAGGAGTGTTTGGAGGAGCTGGAGTGGCGGCTGGCCGAAGCGGTTCGCATCCGCTTGATTTCTGACGTTCCTCTGGGCGCGTTGCTGAGCGGAGGAACCGACTCCTCGACGGTCGTCGCTCTGATGGCACGGGCAAGCTCCACACCGGTGAAGACTTTCTCGATTGGGTTCAGTCACGACGATTTCAATGAATCTCACTATGCCCGAATTGTCGCGAAACACTTTGGCACCGAGCACCACGAACTGGTCCTGGAACCTGACGTTCTGGAAACGGTCGAGACGCTAACCAGTTCGCTCGAGGAACCGTTTGGGGATTCCTCTATGTTGCCGACCTATTACGTCTCCTGTATGGCTCGGAAGCACGTGACGGTGGCCTTGTCGGGCGACGGCGGGGACGAGATATTCGCGGGATACGACCGCTATGGGATCAATCTTCGCCGGCAGGTCTTCGAGCGAATTCCGCGCTGGGCGTGGCGTTTGTACCGTGAGCGGGTCTATCCCCATGTGCCACGGAACATGCGCGGAAGAAAATTCTCGTACAACATTTCCTTGCCCTGGCGGGAGCGTTATGTGGATAGTATTTCGTTCGTCCCCTCCTTTGAAAGAGACACACCACTCTTGTCCGGTGAGTTCCGGGAGACTCTGCGGACAGACGGCAATCCGGAGAACGTGATGTACGGGTATTTCGATCGGGCCCCGGCGAAAGACCCTGTCAGCCAAATGTTGTATGTCGATACCAAAACCTACATGGTTGCCGACATCCTGACCAAGGTGGATCGAATGAGTATGGCGACCTCGCTGGAAGTGCGCGTTCCGCTTCTCGATCACTTGTTTGTGGAATGGGCCACGGGACTGCCTGCGGAGTGGAAACTGCGGGGCGGGCAACAGAAGTACATTCTTCGCAAGCTAGCGGAGCGAGTTGGCGTACCGCGCGAAGTGCTGTACCGGCCAAAGCAGGGCTTCGCCATGCCGCTGGTGCACTGGATTCGGAATGAATTGAAAGACCTAATCATGACGGTTTTGCTGGAGCCTCGAACTCTGCAACGAGGGTACTTCAACCCCGAGAGCGTAAGGCGATTGCTCGACGAGCACTTTCGTGGACGCCGCGACCATGCTCACGAAATTTGGCGCTTGCTGATCTTTGAACTGTGGCACCGAAACTTTCTGGAGAAAATCCGGACCACGGAATGGGGCGCCAAGCCATACAGCGTCACCAGTGCGGCTGGAAACTTGGGATGAGTTCGTTGACAGATAACGGAACGAGGCTGGAACCAGATCAACCAGCAGCCTCGCAAACAACCAGTCCACTTCCTTCCGGCTCCCCTGACGCCATCTTTCTAATGATCAACAGCCTGGAGACGGGTGGCACGGAGCGTCAGTTTGTAGAGATTGCGCGGTCGTTGGGGAAGGATGCTTTTCAAGTACATCCAGGCTGTTTGCTAAAAAAGGGACCTTTCCTGGAAGGTTTGGGCGAGCTGCATCTGTCCGAACCCGGCGGAAGTCTCTATAGCCTAACGTCGATTCGCAGCCGCTGGCGGTTGATGCGCCATTTGCGGAAATCAGAGATCGCAGTGGCTCACGCTTTCGACTTTTACGCAAATCTAATGCTGATTCCGGCCGCAAAGCTGGCCCGAGTTCCGGTGGTGATTGGCAGTCACCGTCAACTGGGGGATCTCCTTACTCCTGCCAAGTTCCGGGCCCAGTTAATGATGTTTCGCTGGTGTGACCGGGTGGTCTGCAACTCCCAGGCGGCCGCGGATCGCCTGTTGCAAGCGGGCCTGCCGGCACACAAGCTGGTGGTGATCGGCAATGGCTTGCCGCCAGAGGCGTTTGCGCAAACCGCGCCGGCCTTGGAACGTTGCGAAGGGATTCTTCGGGTGGGGATGATCGCCCGGATGAATGCGGGTTATAAGAACCAGGGCGTGTTTCTGCGAGCGGCGGGGCGTCTGGGTCCGAGATTCTCCAACGTGGAATTCCTGCTGGTTGGTGACGGGCCGTTACGCTCGGAACTGGAGCGGGAAGCAGCAGATCTCGGCTTGCAGAGCCGGGTTCGCTTTTTGGGAGATCGCCGCGATATACCCGCGATCCTGGCCAGTATCGATGTATCAGTCGTGCCGTCTGCTTCGGAAAGCCTGTCGAATGTCATTCTGGAGTCGATGGCCGCCGGGGTACCGGTCGTGGCGACCGCGGTGGGGGGAAATTGTGAACTCGGTGGCGACGGGCGGGTGCTGCTGGTTTCTCCGAATGACGATGAAGCTCTCGCCGCCGGACTAGAGCGTGTGCTGGCAGATGAGGAACTCCGGCGGGAAATTTCGTACCGGGCGCGGCAATTCGCACAAGAGAACTTCACCGTTGAGCGAATCCGCAAGCAATACTGTGAACTTTATTCTGATGTGCTCGCCAGCCGGAGCCAGCGCAGCGGCCTGGGACGTGGGTCTCACTCAGATCCGGTCACTGAGCCCCGTATTCGTGTGGCCGTTGTTGCTCCTAGTTTGCGCTACGTTGGTGGCCAAGCGGTGCAGGCCGATCTGCTCTTGCGAAATTGGAAGGATGATCCGGATGTAGAGGCTCGTTTCGTTCCTGTCGATCCGCGTCTTCCTTATGGGCTGGGTTGGGTCGAGCAGGTGCCGTTCTTGCGTACGATTATCCGCGAACCGTTCTATGCGATGAGCCTCTGCGACAGGTTGAAAGATACGGATGTTGCCCACATATTTTCGGCTTCGTATGCATCTTTTCTATTGGCGCCGCTTCCGGCGTGGATGATGGCACGTCTATGGGGGAAGAAAACCCTGATCAACTATCACAGCGGAGAGTGCCGGGACCATCTGCGCCGGTCCCACATCGCGCGCCGGGTGTTAAAAGGAACCGATCGGCTAGTTGTTCCTTCCGGGTATCTGGTCGAGGTTCTTGGTGAGTTCGTGCTGACGGCCCAAGCGATCCCAAACGTCGTGGATGTATCGCAATTCTCGTTTCGGGTGCGGCGGCCACTGCGTCCTCACCTGGTGTGCACGCGGGGCTTTGATCGCTACTACTGCGTTGACGTGGTGGTGCGTGCGTTCGCTGAAGTGCAGAAGGCGTTCCCTGACGCACGGCTCGACTTGGTCGGCGGCGGGCCACTCGAGGGAGAGATTCGAAATCTGGTGCGGAAGATGAAGCTCACGGGAGTCGACTTCAAAGGCGTCGCCGCGCACAGTGAGATTGGGCGTTTTTACGACGAGGCCGACATCTTCATCAATGCCTCGCGCCTCGATAATATGCCGGTCTCAGTTTTGGAGGCATTCGCTTCAGGAACGCCGGTGGTCAGTACGGAGCCGGAAGGGATGCGCTATGTTGTCGAGCACGGACGTACCGGGTTGCTTTCAGCGCCGGGAGACGCGGCTGCACTGGCTCAGAATGTCATCCGGGTTCTGCAGGATCCTGAGTTGGCGGACCGCCTGGTTTCAAACTCGCGGCAAGAGCTCGAGCGCTACTCTTGGCCCGTCGTGCGGGAACAGTGGCTGGAAGTCTATCGGGCCTTGACCTCCCGCGAAATGAAAGCGGCAAGAGAGTCTGCTTCCGGCGGTATAGATTCCTCCGAAGATTAGCCCAGCGTGGCAGCAACCGGCTCGTATTTTTCTTTTTCCAGGCAGACTCTGTGCCACAACTCCAAATTCAACAGACGCCAGATGCGGTCGCAATGATCGCGGTACCCTGACCGATGCTCGTTGAATAAGCGCTCAACGGCAGAACGCTGAAACACCTCCCGCTCCAGGCTCCGCGGTTCGAGCAGCAGCTTGCGGATCACGTCCAACTGCGGTCCGGCCAGCCAGCGGCTGAAGGGCGTGGGGAAGCCCAATTTCTGACGGTACAGGATGGAATCCGGCAGCAGATCTTCAACGGCTTTCTTTAGAATGCGTTTGCATGCGAATCCGCCGAGTTGCAGATGCTGTGGGATATTCGTGGCAAATTCCACCAGGAGATGGTCGAGGAAGGGAACGCGGCTTTCGATCGAAGCGGCCATGCTCATGTTGTCCTGCTTCATCAGGAGTTCGACCAGATAAGTCTTGATGTCGGTGTAGAGAAGACGTTGCAGCATCTCGCCCGAGGAATGTTCCCAGTATTCCAGTACGTGCCGATAAGCCGATCCTACGGAGCATTCCTTGAGGACCTCGTTGGTCAGTAATCCGGCTTGATCACTCTCGCTGAATGCGGAGAAGAAGTTGTCGAAATAGAAAGAAACCCACGAGCTGCCGTTGCGGGCGAGGAAGGTGTGGGACAGCTTGCGTCTGACGGCGGCGTTGATCCAGGTGGAATCGGCGATGGAGCCGCGAATAGCGCCGCGGACCGCACCGGGGATCATGCGCCGATAAATGCGGTCCCAGGCCGCATTCTTGAGAGTGAAGGCATATCGGGTGTAGCCGGCCAGCGTTTCGTCGGCTCCTTCGCCGGTCAGCACCACCTTCACTCGCTCGTGTGCTAGCTTAGCGACGAAATAAAGAGGAACACTCGAGGGCCAGACGATCGGCTCGTCCTCGTGCCAGATAAGATGCGGCAGGCTATCGAAGAAATCCTGCTGGCTGACAAGAACTTCATGGTGAAGCGAATTCAGATGCCGCGCGACTACGCGGGTGTAGGGCAGTTCACTGTATGCATCTTCGAAGTAGCCCACAGAGAAAGTCTCAACCGGAGCACGGCGGATTTTTGTCATCAACGCAGCCACCGCGCTGGAATCAACGCCACCGCTGAGAAAGACGCCGAGCGGGACGTCGCTCATCAAGTGACTGCTCACCGCTTGCTCCAGCATCTCCCGATAAGTCTGAATGTAGTAACTCTCCGGCTCTGAGTGCTCGCTTTGGGTTAAGGACAGATCCCAGTAGCGCTCAATTCTGATTTGCCCGCTTGGGTCAACCTCCATCCAATGACCCGGCATCAGCTTGCGAATTCCGGCGTAGAAGGTTTGCTCTCCGGAGAGATATCCGAACGCCAGATATTCAGGAAGGACCGTGCGATCAAGCTTCTTGCCAGTTTCGGCGTAGGCGAGAATCACTTTGATCTCCGAGCCAAAAACGATTTCCTGGGGTGTCAGTTGGTAGTAAAGGGGCTTGATGCCCAGCCGGTCGCGCGCTATGAAAAGGCGTTGACGGCGCGCGTCCCAGATGGCGAAAGCAAACATGCCGCGCAGGTGTTGCACGCACTCCGCCCCATATTCTTCGTAGAGATGAACGATGGTTTCCGTGTCGCTGTTGGTATTGTATCGGTGACCCAGCGACTGCAACTTCTTGCGCAAAGCGGCGTGGTTATAGATTTCACCGTTGAAAACAATCCAGACTGTACCGTCTTCGTTACTGAGGGGCTGGTGTCCGGTTGCCAGATCGACGATGCTGAGTCGCCGCATGCCGATGCCTACGGAACCAGCGGTATAGATTCCCTCGTCGTTTGGCCCGCGATGGACCATGGCGGCACACATCTGCCGGAGAGTCTCAGGCTCAACCCTCGCGCCGTCCCCGATTTGCATGATCCCGGTGATGCCGCACATTTGCTGTGCTTCCTTTATCTCATCGAGGTTCGGCCTGCCACACCAGCTCAAATCACGATTTCCGAACCGAGCGCCGTCGCGGAAAACGATCGGGCGGCAGACTCATCGGAGCTGAACAGTTGTTGCTGGCCCGCCCGGTTCGTCCACTCTAGCCATTGTAGAGTGGCGTCTTGTGAGATGAGGGACTCGCCCGGGAGTTGCGCGAAACTTCCCTCGCAGAACAGCACATGGTTCACTCGCCGATCCTTCACACAAAAATAGAGGAATCTGGCGTCACTCGCCCATGGACCAAAATTCCATACTGTCTTCTGCGCTTGACGAAAGATCATGCAGTGCGTCGCATGGCCATCCTCGTACCAGTAAGCCGCTTCCGGTAGTCCGTCGTCGCGGTGCTGGCGGTCGTGGCGGAAGAACTCGCCGGTTTTTTCCATTCCGCCAACCGCGGGAATCAGCAATACAGCGTGTTCTGCCGGAAGTCCAACCCGAGCGCTGCAGCGTACGACGGGCGCACTCAGCTTTGCGCCGTAAGCCGGGGACACATTCTCCGAGAGCAGTTCGGAGTTCCATCGCGGATCGACGACCAGCAGAAGGGTCAGATGACTCGATTCATCAGGATTGGGTTGGCCTTGTGCCGGAGTGGCGACAAAGCCACTCCCACGCTTGGAAACTTCGAGCTCCGGTGCAAAGTGCCAAGACGTCTCGAGTAGATGGGAGCCGTTTCCCTCGGCCAAGTCGCGCACCAACCAAAAGCTGCCATGCAAGTGAAACACAAAACGCCGGTGCCGCACGGGCTGCGGGAGCCGTTCATATCCGGAGTGCGATCCTTCAAACAGAGTGAAGTTCGCGCCCGTCATCCACAGGTCCGTCTGAGTGTCAGGGATCGAACTCCAGGCGAACGGTCCTGCGGCTTCTGCCTGATCGAGGCCGTCAACCGCCAGCGTATTGTGGGCGCGTGTACCACGAAATTTATTCCGCTCACCGCCGGGACCGATATAGCAGCAAGTTCCCGCATCGATTAGCCATTTGCTGCCGCCGAAAGCTAATTTGACGTTCAATGCGTCCGCGTGGCCGTGCCCGCTGCGTCCAGCGCCTTGAGGTCCAGCGTCAATGATTATCTGTTGAGGAAACGGCTCAGAGCTTCCCGTAACGTAGAGTCCACCGTCTCGAAAGGACTGAGATTTCGACGTGGGACGCGAGTCGAATACTTGCACGATCCGGGCCACAGCCTCTTCGCCAAACAACCAGATTGCTTCCTCGGTCAAGGCGGCGCTGGCTCGATGGCTCTCGTCCTGAAAAAGCGCAGCTCCGATCGCCAGGGGATCCGTCATGTGTTCAGGGCGGTTGCGTCTGGGGTTGAAGACTCTTCCGCCGTCATCATCGCCGAAGCCGTCCGGCGGACCTGCTTGTGCAAGAGCCTGAATAACTGTCAGCATCTTTCTGACGACAAGATCGAATCCAGGTGGAATTTCCATCCCATTTTGCGATGCGAGCAAGCGCGCGTGCAGGAAGAAATCAAGGGCATAGACGTGGTAATATAACGATTGCTCGAAATATACGCCGTCGGGCCGCACCTGCCGCAAGGCTTCTTCCTGAACGATTCTCCAGCCGCTTTTCTTCCATTTTTCGGCTGACGAAAGCTGAGGGCAAAGCGTTCCGATAAAAAACAGCGCGACCGCTTCCCCCAGCAAGTGCGTGTTGGGAGAGAAGTAAGTAGATAGATATCGGTCAATGTAGTGGCCGTTCAAGGCTAATGCGGGCAGCAGATCGGTCTGGAAACTGGCGGGCACAACGGGACACTCGCCTAGCAGGTGGTGTAGCCAGATCCAGGACAGACTGCGGAATGCGACTTCGAGGCTGCTGGCCCAGTTCGCTCCCAGCGGATAAGGATTGGCATGCTGCCAGGAGTACCATTGCGCGAAGATTTCCCGCGCATAGGCCTCTTCGCCCGTAAGCAGCCAAGCCTTCGCCAGCGTGACCAGGTGTTGATGACGGCTCAACTCCCAAGTGACCTTGTGATCGCCCGCCTTCTCGAAATCGAGAAAGTTGATCTTGAACCACGGTACTAACGGCGAGCGCAAACCATGTACTGCGTCGAGATGCCAGTCGATTTCGTCGCCGTATGCGAGGTCGGCGTATCCCAAGAGTCGAAAACGATGACGGCAAATCTCATTCGCTTCCGCCACAACGGCCGCCGCCTCGTGAGGCAGATGTTCGCGCAAAAGACTGACGCGCTGGGGGAGTTCATCCGTTGAAAAGAAGAAGTTTCCTGGAGACTGGGAGGAGGAGCGCAGTCCGTTCCGGCCCGGTCGCAGTCCGATGCTGCAAAGGGTTACGTCGAGCCGCTTGGAAACCTCCTGACGCATGCGAGTCTCGAGTTCGTCCCAACTCATGTTGGACAAGCGAGACCAGAGTCCTCGTCCGGTGAGAGCCACAACCATAGTTTATCCTCAAGTTCCCGGTATACTCCAATCTGAGTAGAAGAAGATTCTTGAGAAGCGAAAACTCAAGTCACCTTCGAAGCGGCTGAAGAATTGGCATACTGGAAGCTCGTGTTCATGAAGGTGCATTTAGGAGCCAAGAGTGGGTCTGTCGATCAGTGTGTTTGGCATGGGCTACGTCGGGTCGGTTACAGCCGCATGCTTTGCTCACGTGGGCCACAGAGTGACCGGGGTGGACGTTAGCCCCGCCAAAGTCGAGATGATGGCTTCGGGGCGCAGTCCTATCATAGAAGCCCGCATGAGCGAACTGGTGGCAGAGGGGCATCGGGCCGGGATGCTTCATGCCACTACCGATGCTGTGGGCGCAGTTCGCGGTTCGGAGATTTCCTTCGTTTGTGTCGGCACTCCTAGTCTGCGCAGCGGGAAGCCCGATCTGGGTTACGTGGAGCGGGTGGTTCACGAAATTGGCGCCGCCCTCAAGCAGAAGGATTCCTATCACGTGGTCGTGCTGCGCAGTACTGTTTTGCCCGGTACGACCGAGTCGCTGGTGATTCCGACCCTAGAGAAGGCCAGTGGGCACCGTGCGGGGGCGGATTTCGCTGTCTGCTACAACCCCGAATTCATGCGCGAAGGAAGCGCCGTCGCTGATTTTCTTCAGCCCCCTTACACGGTGTTCGGCGCGCAGGACCCGAAACATCTCGCGGTGGTGCGGCAACTGTATGGAACGATCGCCAATCCGGTCTTCGAAACCAGCATTCCTGTGGCGGAGATGGTGAAGTACGTATGTAACGCATTCCATGCGTTGAAGGTCAGCTTTGCGAACGAGGTGGGGACGCTGTGCAAGAGCCTCGGAGTCGACGCCGACGCGGTCACAAAGATCTACACCTCAGATACGAAGTTGAATATTTCCCCGGCGTACCTCTCGCCGGGTTTTGCTTTTGGGGGATCGTGCCTGCCGAAAGATTTGCGTGCGCTGGGTCATCGTGCGAGAGAGTTCGATCTGGCTCTGCCGCTCCTGGAGTCGATTTTACCCAGCAACGCGCAGCACATCGATCGGGCAGTTGACGCCGTGTTGCGGACAAACAAGAAGAAGATCTCGTTTCTAGGGTTAAGCTTCAAGCCCGGGACCGACGACCTCAGAGAAAGCCCTCAGGTACAGATGATTAAACGGCTGCTGGGGGAAGGCAGTCAGGTGCGGGTATGGGATCGAGACGTTTCGCTGGGACAACTGGCCGGCTCGAACCGACAATATATTGAGGAAGTCATTCCCCATATTGGTTCTTTGTTGTCGGCCAACCTTGAAGAAGTGGTTCGAAGCGGCGAGGTTGTCGTTATAGCCACTAAGGTCGACAAAGACCAACTTGCCCGCTGCCTGGGGCGCGACCAGATTGTGATCGATCTCGTAAATCTGGCCTCGGCATCCCAGCTCAGTACGGCCGCCTCCTATCAGGGGATCTGCTGGTAGGCTCTGCGCGTTTTCGCCATCACGTTCGTTTGACTAGACGGCAGCGCACCACCGCTGTTGTAAATTCGCGCGTGAACCGGTTGTGAAAACGTCGAAGCTTCTTGATGGGTACAAGTTCAAGGCGGGCGAACTTGAGGGGGCTGTTCGCTATTAACTCCTCGAACTTCGCTATGGTGATTTGGTTCAAGCCTCCGGCCACCTCGCTGAATCGTGTTGCCCCATCCGTTTTAAAAGTGGACCGCCAACGGATAAGGGCCTTTTCGCTGAATATTAGATGTGCCCATGGAAAAACCGAGAATAAATGACCACCCAATGGGTGATGCCAGGTTGGACCGAAGCTTACCAGCACCTCTCCTTTTGGCTGCAGGAGCGAGCTTATGATGCGCAAGGTTCCCGCGGGGTCCGCGAAATGCTCGAATGCGTCCACGGAAACAACAAGGTCCGCAGTCTCGTTCGTCGAAGATACGAAGAGACAAGTATTTTGAACACCGGCACTGCGCGCCTTCTGTCTTGCCACTTGGAGAACATCCTCACGGATATCAATACCGATGACCCGCTTGGCCCCTCGTCCAGCCATCTCTAAGGCGTCAGTTCCTTCACCACAGCCGAAGTCGATGACAACTTTCCCTGCGATCTCGGCGAAGAATTCATCCCCCATGAGAACCGCGAGCTTCGACTTGCCTTCGTAAATGCGCCCGCTGCAGCAATCTGGGGCCCCGGGAGAGATTCTCTTTAGAATTTGATATTGAAGGTTGGCGAACATTTCACTTTGGTCGTTCTCCCTGTTGAGACGGGCCTTCCGTCGCGCCAGTGACTCCTGCATTGCCTGCCTCAGCCGCAGCTGGAGGTGTGGGCTGGGTTATGACGTCCTGCAGAGTGCGGGCAAAATTTTCAGCCACTTTCGGCCAGCTGTATTTCTCTTGTACCAGAGCTGTCGCCGAAGCGCCCAATTTCTGCCGTTGGTTGGGATCACGCAGCAGGGAAACCACAGAACGGGCAAAATAGTCGGGTGTGTCTGCCAGAAGGATGTTCTCGCCGGCACGCACTGGCAGGCCCTCGGCGCCCACCGAAGTAGAAACGACCGCTTTACTCATCGCCATGGCTTCAAAAATCTTGAGCCGAGTGCCTCCGCCGATGCGCAGTGGCACGATGCAAATTGAGCCCCGTGCGACGAACGGCCGTATGTCTTCCACCCACCCCGTGAGTCGCATACTCTTTTCTTGCTGGGCCAAAGCCTGCAGCTTGCGGGAGGGGCTTCGTCCCACAACCTCGAGAGACACGTCGGGGCACTGCCGCTTGATCAAGGGAAGGATAGCTTCGACGAAGTAAAGAATCGCGTCTTCGTTCGGAAGCCAATCCATCGAGCCTGTGAATACCAGGGAATTCGGGGTTTCTTCCACGGACATGGGTTGGAAGTAGTCCACGTCTACGCCGGTGGGAACCACGGTTAGCTTTCCGGGCTCCACGAAAGGCGCGAAGGCGTCACGATCCGTTTCAGAAACTGTGAGCACCCGGTCGGCAAGACGCAGGTACCGTCGCTCAGCAGTTTCCATCCTTCGCCATTCCAACCAGGAAATAGCCCTCCAGAGAGGGTCGTCAGCAACGTGGTAATGCCGCCGCCAGATTGTGGCCTCTACGTTATGTGTAAACAGCACCTTGGGAGTAGGCCAATCCCAAGGGATAACGCCCGCCGCCACCATGAAATCACAGAGGATGACGTCATAGGTCTCCTGCTTGAGCAGGGCGCGCAATCGGCGGCGCACCTCCGGACGGCAATACTTTGTAATGTTGTAGGGCTGTGAAGAGAACAGACGAATGCCATAGTCGAGCATCTCCGCAGGGCTCTTAGGTGCGGGAAGCCTGAGCGGGAGGCAGACTACACGCTCAAACATGTTATTCAAGTCCGGGTGCAAATCGTTGTCGTGCGCGGCGTAGAAGGAAAAGAAAGTAACGGAATGCCGGCGCGCAAGTTCACGAAGGATGTTGTAACTGCGGATTTTCCCACCGGTATCGGGTGGCACCAAGCCGCCGGCTTTAACCCAGAGTATTTTCATGTCACGGATATCGAGCGGCGTAATTTTGTCGCCCGATCACGACCGAAAAGATACACTCAGCTTTCTACTCCACGCCGGCCGTAGCCGAAGCGATGGCAGCCACATCCGCTCCGAGGTCTTTCCCATCTGTCCCTTTGCCCTTGAAATGGCTGGAGGGTTGCAGCTGATAGTTGCCGCCATTGTAATTGACGAATCGGACTGCTGCTGAGGACGGGAAGAAGTTCCCCGAGGGCCATTGCGCCGGCAAAGCGAGGGCAGGAGGATCGATGATAGCGTTGGTGGAAAACGTGTAGGGGCTAAAACAAGCGTTGAAGGTTTTGAGGGGGTTATCCTGGGCGGCACAGTTCGTCGCACCACCACTGGACCATACCGGGTAGATGCCGGCACTCACAATGTTGTTGGTGAAGACAAAGTTCTTCATCTGCGTAGTGGTTGCGACTATATCGCCGATAATGAACATCATTCTCGGGGGGAAAGCTGTCACATGATTGATGGTCAGGTTTTGAAGGACTGGGGCGCCTGCACTCACCGAAACCTGCGCAAATTCACCTGGACCGGTGTACTTCACGCCGTCAATATCGTCGATCACAATATCGTGAATGCTGTAGCGCTGCCCGTCGAGTGGAGGGCCGTTGCCTGCCAAGGCGTTGGCGATCTGCAGTCCGGCCCCCACATGGCTGATAGAGGTATAGCGGATGGTCACATCGGTGACCTGGCAAATCGGGCAGTGATTGCTCTGGTTAATGGGGGTTAGCAAGATGCCAAAGCCGACCTGAGAGAAGCCGCCCCAGGAGTTCTCCATAATGTTGCCTTCGAGCAAAACGCGCTGTGCGTTTTTCAGTTCGAAGAGATTTTTGACAATAAATGGATTGCCGTTGGCTCCCGCCACGTATCCGGGCTGCCCTTTCATCCAGGTCAGAGGCTTGAACATGTGATTGCGACGAATCTCGATATCAGCCGGAGTCGCGGTGGCCGCGCCCCCGCCGAATAGGATGTTCTCCCCGGAAGCCTCAAGAAAGTTGTCCACAATCTTGTAAGGTCCCATTGGGGCATCGCTCAGACCTCCGGCGATGGTTTGCGCATCCACGCAGGTTCCACTTCTGGACACGCAGTGGAAGTCAGTAAAGAATGAATCCACAACAGCGACATACCGACTCGGACCCAACAGGATGCCCCGGGTGGTTTCGTCCTGGGCAGTGCCATGAACCCACAGACGATCGAATACCACGTGGTCGGCTGGACCGTTAAACTGGATGAGGTTGTAGACGGTCGCTGGGGATGAGGCTCGCGTCACTTCTAACCCAATCAGCCTGTAGTGATTGGCTCCCGGAGAGAAGGTGATCGGCCCTGAGCCGCCCTTGCCATTGAATTCAATCTTGGCCAGGACGTTTGCCGTGGCAGCGCAATTCAATCGAGGTCTGCCCGCCAGAGATGACACGCCTGCGTAGCAAGGGGTCAGGCGAGTGCCCTCCGGAGGCAGACTGGAATCAGGGGCACTGGTGCGGATGATAATCCAATGCGAGTCATCGCAGCTTTTGGCTGGTATCACGAAGTTCCCGCTGAACGTGGCGCCCGCCTGCAACTGAATGACATCGCCGCAGGATGCGCCGGCGAGAACCTGCTCAAGACTCCGCTCGGGACCTACCGCCCAAGTCTTTCCACCTGCGGGAGTATCTTTTAAGGAACTCTGTACATACTCCCTTGGCAGCTCTGCGGGGCCATCGAAATTCTTGCTATTGACCGTCGTGGAGGAATGATCCGAAGTGGCAGCACGAAGCGGAGAAGCCAAAATCAGTAGGAGAAACACGACCCAGGACGCAGCCCTACCTCGGTTGGAATTCTGCATGTTTGTCGACCCCTTCACACGACGATCCTAACAGGCCGGTGGGCTTGGTCGTTTACCGCCTAACCGAGGGGTGGCCGTTTCCCCAGTTGATCAAGCTCTACCCGCGATGGAATCGGGCGGCCGTGACGCAGAGCCTGGTAGACCCACGCAAACAGCGCCGAGTTAATCATGCAGAAGTAGTATGGGAGCCGGAGGACTTTCGGCTTGGGGCTGACCATGGCACCTAGTACGGCGAGTCCGTAGAAGAGCATTTGCCCCAGCAGCAAACAGTTGTAGGGAAATTGCCCGCGCAGAGCGATATTAGCTGCGAGCGCCGTGAGCATGAACAGTGGCACCAGCAGCCGCCCGGTCTTGTGGGAGAGCAAGCAGAACAGCACAAACGGCCGGGGCGGCCAGATCAGGCTCTTGATCTCCCGCAGTTGCTCGATGTTTCCGGCGGTGATCCGCACCCTGCGGGAGAATCCTTCCATTTCATGGGCCTCTTCATAAGCCACAGCGGCCGGTTCGTACGCCACACCGTAGCCGCGCTCGAGGATGCGCATGGGGATCGTGAAGTCGTCGTTAATCGTATCTGCGGAGGGAAATGGATACAGCGCGCGGCGTATGGCATACAGAGATCCATGCGCGCCCGTGAATGCGCCGAGCTTGGCCTCCTGCACCTTCAGGAACGTTTCGTACTTCCAGTAGAGATCCTCTTGCGATCCGAGCTGGGCTTGATCCTTCTTCAACAGACGGTAGACCCCACTGGCCGCGCCGACACGAGAGCCGCTGAAGCTCTGAACCAGCGTGCGGAGGGAATCGGCGGCCAGCATGCTGGAGGCGTCGGAAAAGACCACGATCTCCCCGCGCAATTCCCGTACAGCGTCATTGAGAACCGCCATCTTGCCGCGATTCTTCTCGAAGTTGAGAAGACGCACTCGTCCGCTGGTTTCACCTTCGGCAAAAGAGCGGACGATTTCCGCGGTGGCGTCCTTTGACCCGTCAGACGCGATCACGACTTCCAGTTTGTCGACCGGGTAATCGATCGCGACACTGTTGCGGATCTTGTCCGCTATCACCGCGGCTTCGTTGTATGCGGCTACTAGCAAGGAAACGGAGGGCTCAATCGACTGCTTGCGAGGCGGAGAGCGAAAGACCGATTGCAGCCCCCACAAAAGGGCGGGGTAACCGATGTAGACGTAGACCGTAAATCCGGCTGAGATCCAGAACAGGAGCTTGGCCATCGTTTTAGATTGCAGTGGACCGGACGCAGTACAGTTGCCCCAGGATCTCGCGCGACTCCACGCGGAAGCCCGCACGCTGCAAGTAGTCTTCTACCTGTGGCAGCGTGAAGAAATAGACCGGGCAACCGTCTACTTTCAGCCGCACTTTGCGAATTGCAGCCCGCAGGGTTGCGGCGCGGGGCCAGGCAGAGAGGAAGGTCGTCTTGGTGAGCCGGCGGATGACCCGCAATCTCGGCAACGGATCCGCAACATAGTCCCAGAATCCGATCGCGACCACCAGATCGAACTGCTCGTCCGTCTTCCAATCCAACACATCGCTCATCACGAACTTACATCGATCCGCGACGCCTTCTTTCTCGGCAAGCTGCGCGCCCAGTTTCAGCATCTCCGGCGCAAAGTCGACGCCCGTAACCTGCGCGCCTCGTTTGGCTAGGCTGGCGACAAAGCGCCCGGATCCGCACCCGATATCACATATCTTCATCCCTCGCCCGTCGCCCGCCTGGCTCATCACCCATTCGAAACGCTGGTAGATGTCGCGCCGCAGCCAGCGGTCCAGACTACGGCCAACCGGGTTCTTGTTGCCGGTGTAGATCGCATCGAACTCATTTGCGATGTTGTTCCAGTATTCCGCTATCTGCTGGGTTTCGTCAGTTCTTGTGTTGGTTCCAGGCATAGAAGTCAAAATCCTTGGCCGTGTCGGCGAGTCCGCTTTCCCGGAAACTGGTGTACTTTCCTGCTTGCAGCACGCTCCGGAAGCGCCCAAAGGTCCGCGACAGATTGGTGTAATGGCGAAGCCGGGAACTCAAACGTCCGGGCAATCGCGGCTGTTCGGAGTCGATCTCCCACGGATGGATGTAGATTACGATGGGCAACCCCTCTTCTTGCACCCGTTTTAATCCCAGGCGCGTGTACAGCCGCGGCAACAGGCGAAGATAGCCACCCCCTCCCACCGGAAAGTTGTGCCCAGCCAGGCGAAACGTGGTGATGGGGAACTCCGTCATGGGGCCGGAAGGTGTCTGAAAACGGAAGGGCGAGCGCGGCGCACCCGGCATTCCGTAGCGGTCATGACGGATGGGGAAGATGCTCGAGTCGTAGGAGAATCCCAGCTCGGTCAGAATCTCAAGCGCCCACACGGAACGATCAATCACAGAGTAAGTCGGTGCGCGATATCCGCTTACTGCTTGGCCCGCGATTTGTTCAATAATGTTCTTGGCGCGCCGGGTGTCTTCCCGAAATTCCGAGGGATCCAGTTTGTAGATCAAACGATGCCAATAGGAATGGCAACCCAACTCATGTCCGCCTGCCGCGATCTCGCGTACCAGTGCAGGGAAGCGCTCGGCAACCCACCCCAGTACGAAAAAAGTAGCGTGAACATTGAGCGTTGCCGTTAATTCCAAGAGGCGGCGGGTGTTCACCTCCACCCGGCTGGTGTAGCTATTCCAGCGTGCGCGATCCACGACATCGGAAAAGGCTTCGGCGTGGAAATAGTCTTCCACATCCACCGACACCACATTTTTTGGCATTTTCTCCGACACCCCCCGATGGATCGACCCGCGAAAGACGCCGGCTCAGTATATCAACTCTGCGAAGTCTGCTTGGGTTTGCGTCCTCTGACGCCAATGGGATCCTCACCGACGGTCAGGTCCTCGAGCCCGCAAGTCTCAAACCAACGGAATACCTGTTCATAGGTGTGTTTGGACTGATACTTGGGAGAGTACCAATCCAAGGTATCCAAAAGTCTGGCTTCCGGATCAGGTTGGCGGTTAATGGGGAAGACGTGCTGGATGAGGCCCGCCACTGGCTTGCCGACGATTGGAACCACACGAAGACCACGGTCCAGCCAATAAAAGAAAGGCACGGCCACGCGGAAGAGGCGGTGCAAGGTGCGCGGCGACATGCGGTGGGTGATCTTCCTGTACTGATCGCTGAAGCGATACCACTTGTTGTAACCGCTGTAGAGCCAAACCGCGATGGTCCCGCCGGGTTTCAGATACTGAGGCAGTACCTTGAAAGCCTTTTCGCAATCCGGAGTGTGATGCAGCACGCCCATGCTGTAAATGCAATCGAAGGTTTCGGGCAAGAAAGGGAGCTCAAACACATCCGCCTGGAAACCTACAAAATCCCGGGCAGACAGGTTCTTTACCGCAACTTCGGCGGCGGCGCTCAAGTCTATCCCCACCACGCGAGCGCCCCAGCGGGTCGCCACTTCTGCGAACCGGCCCATGCCGCAGCCCACGTCAAGCACCAGTTTTCCCTTCAGATCGTCGGGCTTCAGTCCGGTCTTCTTTACAAAATCCGGCTCCGAAAAATTACGGCTTCCGTCATCGAGTTGGGTCCTGTCAAATTGCCGCCACTGGTAGCCGAAGCTGTTCGCGTAGTTGCTCTGGTCGACAAAACGAAGCACGCCGCGTACCTCCGGGAAGCTCCGGCCACAGGATGGACAAGAATAGCCGCTCTCTTGTTTGAGTAGCGAAGCCCGGCAGGCGGGGCAACAGAGCAGAGTGAATAGGTCCTCTGAGGCCCTACACGCCATTTCGTTGCCTCTCGTTCGCGGCCACTTGTTTTCTGTTTTTTCCCTGGGCCCATATCGCGCCGAAGGAAGAGGCGCTCATTCGCAGGCGTCTCAGCTCTCTATTCCACGCCAGCGGTGGCCGCATCGATGGCAGCGACATCGGCTCCGAGGTCCATGCCATCTGTCCCTTTACCCTTGTAGGGGCTTGAGGATTGGAGTTGATAGTTGCCGCCATTTCCGCCATTGTAATTGACGAACTGGACCGCTGCTTCTGTCGCTGGGAAGAAGTTGCCTGAAGGCCATGTCGCTGGGGCAGCGAGGGAAGGAGTATCGATGATAGCGTTGGCGGCGAAAGTATAGGGGCTAAAACAAGCGTCGAAGGTAATGAGGGGGGAATCCTGGGCGGCACAGTTCGCTGCAGTACCCTCATCGCCCGTAGACCATACTGGATAGATACCGGCATTCACTATGCTATTGGTAAAGACAAAGTTCTTCATCTGCACTGTCGGTAAAGTACCAATAAAGAACATCGTTCTCGGTGGAAAGGCTGTAATGTGATTGATCGTCACGTCCTGCAGGACGGGCTTGCCCGGACTGATAGAGACCTGTGCAAATTCACCTGGACCGTTATATAGAACTCCGTTAATATCGTCGATCACGATATCGTGAATACTGTAACGCTGTCCCTGGCCAGCAGTACCGGTCAAGGCATTTGCGATCTGTAGTCCGGCCGCCACATGGCTAATGGAGTTATAGCGAATGGTCACATCCGTAACCAGGCAAGTAGGACAATGACCGCTCTGATTGACGGGCGTTAACAGCATGGCAAAGCCCACCTGGGAGAAACCACCCCAAGAGTCCTCCATAATGTTGCCATCGATCAAAACGCGCTGTGCGTTCTTGAGTTCGAGGAGATTTTTTACAATAAATGGATTCCCGTTCGTTCCACCCACGTATCCGGGTTGACCTTTCATCCAGGTCAAAGGCTTGAACATGTGATTGTGGCTGATCTGAATATCAGCCGGGGTCGCAGTGGCCCCACCTCCGCCGAATAAGATGTTCTCCCCGGATGCCTCAAGAAAGTTGTCCACGATCTTGTAAGGTCCGATCTGATCGTCACCCAGGCCCCCATTAATTGCCTGGGCATCGGTACAAGAGCCGGTGAGCGAAATGCAGTGAAAATCCGTAAAAAAAGAATCTATGATCGATGTGTAGGTGCTGCCGCCGAGATCGACGCCCCGGGTTGTTTCGTCCTGGGCAGTGCCATGCAGCCATACTCGGTCAAAAATAAGGTTGTTGGCGGCGCCGCTACCTGTAACCGACGCCAGCGCGTAGACGATCCCGGTTCGAGCAAGGCGGGTGACCTCCAGACCAATCAGACGATAGTGGTTTGCGCCCGTGGCAAAGACGATGGGGCCGTTGTCTCCGCTTGTCAACAACAGTTTGGCTACCACGTTATTGGTGGAAGGACACTGAAAAGCAGGTCGGCCGGGCAGAGAGGCGACCCCGGCGTAGCAGGGAGTCAGGCGACTGCCTTCGGCGGGAAGCAAGGAATCGTCGGCGCTGGTGCGGACAATGATCCAATGGTTGTCATCGCAATTCAGGGCCGGGAACGTGAATACTCCGCTAAAAGTTGCACCTGCCTGCAGTTGAATGGTGTCGCCACAGCTGGCGCTGTTCAGCGCGGACTGCAAATTTCCTCCGGAGTTGACGGTGATCGTGCTGCCGGGTGCCGGGGTATTCGACATAGCAGTTTGGATATAGATAAGCGGCAACTCCGCTGGGCCATCAAATCTATTGGCTAAGGCGGGAGATACTGTGAGGACGAAGGCGGCCGTGGCGCTGCTTCCAGATGCGTCGATCACCTTGGCCGTGAAGGGAAACGATCCGGAAACCGCGGTTGTGCCCGTGATGGTGCCGCTAGAGGCTTGCAGCTGGATTCCGGACGGCAGGGTGCCGTTGACGAGACTCCACTGGTAAGGTGTTCCGCCGCCAGTTACCGAAAGTGAGACAGAGTAAGGCATGCTGGCTTCGGCTGCCGGAATCGCCGAGGTCCCGATGGCCAATGCGGCCTTGGGCGGCGTCACCGTTACCGTTGCGGAAGCCCGCGAACCTGCGTTAGCTACATTTGCGGGTCGTCCCTTGCTTCCCACATCAATCGTATGCGACGTGGTTGTAGTGAAGGCCACACTTGTGGCCGTTATGATTACCGGCGTATTCGTGGCTACGCTAGGGGCCGTAAAGAATCCAGTATTCGAAATCGTTCCGGCGCTCGCCGACCAGTTCACGGCTGTATTTGAAGTTCCGCTTACGTTGGCTGTGAATTGCAGCTGTTCCTGCGACGCCACCGTCGCGCTGCTGGGTGTGAGAGTTAGTGCAGCCGCGGAATTGCTGGCGGAGCCAGTGCTCTGCGAAGCCGCACCACATGCTAGAGTCAGGCCGATAAGGCTGAATGAGAGCAAAAGGACAAGCAAGGTCGGGATAAAATTTCTATGGCAAGAGTCTTTTGTTGATGCCAATTGCTCGGCGTCACACATTGAGAATAACCTCGGAACGGAGTTGGGGGGACCGTCGTTCGAGTCCTTAAGTGGCACTGTAGAGAAGGAGCGGGGGAAAAGGCAGGTCACCTTAGAACAGGACCATCAGGGCACACTAATACATCACCGATGGACCGTGTACTTCCGGGTTTGAAAACTCAAAACTTGAAATTCCAAATGAGGACGAGAATTGTCTGGGCTATGAAAGTCCGTCAGTCGATGATGGATGCCGTGCCCAGGATCAACACTTGATGCTGACTTGCCGCCCGTCCACTCCCGGTTGGGCACGTTTTCAAAGCTGTTCCGGCTGAGGGGTTTCGATCAGGACCGCGGCAACCTGGTTGGCGGCGTCCTGATCGTGAATGCCTTCCACCTGCCAGGCCTTGCGTGTCCAAATTGCCCACACCAGTCCCACGCCATAAACGGCTGAGCCCACCAGAAGCTGAATGGCCAGGTGGAAATAATTGTGGGCAACGGACCAATGGCGCATGAGCAACAGAACAGCCACCAACGGCCCGCACAACATCAGAGGCAGCAGGAATGCCTGGCGCAGGTAAACGCCGATGCCCATCCTCAACACACGGCAAAGATGCCGAGGCATGAAGAACAGGGTCGTGCAGGCTAGCGGAATCGCGGTGCCCACAGCATCCCCCAGAATGCCAAACCGTCTGACCAGCAAAATGCTCAGGAACAGATTCGCGCCGCCTTCCATCAGTGTCACGACCGCCAGAGGTTTGTGCCTCGCCATCCCGTAGAGAATTCGGCCGGAAGCGCCCTGCGCCAACGTCAGCGTGAAAGGGATTACCAGTACCAGCAAGACAGGGTAGCTCATCGCTACATACCGCACCCCGACCCAGGCCTCGATCACCGATTTTCCCAGGATGACGAGGATGGCCGCCATGGGGAAGATGATCAAGGCGCAAGCACGGTTCCCGGCAACAAAGATCTTTCTCAATCCTGCCAAATCCCCGGTGGCATCGGACTGGCTCGACATGGGCACGAACACCTGCGCCAGGCCTCCCACAACTTCTCCGGCATAATCCACCAAACGCGATCCGATGGTGAAGTAAGTGATCGCGGCGGAGGACACAAACGTGCCGATGACGATCGCATCCGTCTTAAAACGGAGGCGGACGGCCACGATGAGAATGAAGGTCGTGCCGCTGTAGCTGGCAATGCGTTTCAAGCTCTCGCGACTGAGGTGCTCGAGGCCGAAGCGCAAAGGCAGAATGCGGAGTGCGACGATTGCATTGACCATGCCCGTAAGTAACGGCAGGGATACTGTGATCAAGGCAACCGTCAACAATCCCCGGCCGTGCCGAAGTGCAATCACGATCAGCAGTGCCCGCACCAGGGTTGAGCTAATGCTGGTTAGGTTCAAAACATAGAATCGCTGCAGACCTTCTAAAATGCCGCCGAATACTCCTAAAGGAAAACCCAGGGCAACGGCCGACCCCACCATCAAGAACAGCCAGCGCGCAAGATGGACGGAACTCCCTGAGATACGAAAGATGGAGCCCACGTTGACGCTGACCGTGATGGTAATCAGGATCGCAACCGTGCCGATTCCGCTATAGGTGAAGAAAGCGGTATTAATCAGGCGGTTCAATTCCTCATTCTGGCCAACGGTAGAATATTTGGCGACGTAGCGAATGATGGACGAGCGAATTCCTAAATCGAAGAGTCCGTAATAGCCAGTGACGGAAAAGATCAACACCCAGAGACCGAACGCCTCGTCTCCCAAGTGGTGGAGGATATACGGCGAGAGGAAGAGACCGACCAGAATATTGAGCCCAAGGGCAAACCAGCTTGAGCCCACATTCTTGAAAATCGCGATTTTATCCAGCCTCTTCATGTAGGCGACTACCGGGGCTTCTGCTGCCAAAAGCGTGCGGCCAAGATCGTCAAACGTGGTGCGATTCGCAGGCTCACCAGCACAGCACGAAGCTTCGTGGTCGGCACAAGAGCATGGGCGCGGCTGAGGGATTCGTGGGCTTTATCCCGTTCTCCCGCTATCAGTAACGCCTTGCCTTCAATGTAGGCAAGCTGCGCCTGTATGATTCGCAGTCTCTCTGCGAGCAACGCGCGAGTGCGGGGACTCAGATCGAGATCTCGATCCAGTTTTCTAAGCGTTGTGGCTTCGCCGGACAGCAAGCGTGCCGGAGCCGAGCCTTGGCTGTCGGGCCGCACATTGCGGCGCAGGAGTACTTGGCGCTGATATGCAATCTTGCCCCCAGCGTAGATGACACGCAACCACAGATCGTGATCTTCGGAATGGCGAATCGCTTCGTCAAAAAGACCCGCTGCCGTTACTTTTTGCCGGCGCACCACAGTTCCCGAGGTGATCGGCTGAGTTTGCAAAACCAGAACGCTCTCGAAAGTTACCGGCCCGGTCGAGGGGCAAAGTTGCATGTAGGTTTTACCCGCCGTGTCCACGTCGCCCTGCACAGTCGCGTCGCAATACACCATATCCAAGGCAGGGTGACTGTACAGGAATCCCATCTGCTCTGCGAGGTAGTGTGGCAGCCACTCGTCGTCGCTGTCCAGAAAGGCGAGGAATTCTCCCTGTGCACGCTGAATACCAAGATTGCGAGCCGCGCTGGGTCCGAGGTTTTGTTGTCTAAGGTAGATGATGCGGGCAAGGTAGGGCGCAATCGCCAGCTCCATCTGCTGGCTGTCCGGCGACCCGTCGTTGATCACGATGACTTCAAAATCGGTGTAGCTTTGCGCGAACACAGAACCCAGTGCCACCCCAATGTGGCCAGCCGTGTTATAGGCGGGAATGATTACACTCACTGCGGGCAATCCAGGCCTCTGTTGTACGTCGTCGTTGAGTATCAAGAGAGAGTATCAAGAGAAAAGAAAAGCCGGCCGGATTTTCATTGGAGGACTGAATGCGTCTTACTGCCCTCGCTGGCCACCAACGGATACCCGAGCGTCGACATGAGATCTCCCCAGGTCGACTCAATCTTCGATACCAAGGTTCCCGTGAGCTCCGACTGCCATCGTCCGCTCACGGCCGTACCCACGAAGGGGATGTCCTTGCGATGTTTCTTCGTCGCTACCCACTGATCCGATTGGGTCCGTTCCATCTCTCGCATCCGCTCCGGCGAACTGGCTTCGATGGCTTGCCGCAACCGCTCCGGCGTGGGTTTCAAGCCCAGAAAAGCTGCGATTCGCTTGAGCTCCCGTTCGGTGTCACTCTTCATGTCTTCATAGCGCAGAAGCAGGAAGCTGCCATGGTGCTGGCGAGTGTAAATCCAACTCGCCACGTTTTCACCCCAACTGCCCCAACCAGACGAGATCAGCCTGCCGTTGACAAAATCGCCCACGTAGTCGGCGAGCGGATAATCGTCCGCAAGCTGCCGGTATTTTCTCTGAAAGTTGTAATAGGACAGCACCAGGTCGCGAGGGTCGCGCACAATGTAGAGCACGCGGGGGTAACGCGGATCGAAGTACGTATGACTCTTGATAATCCGTGGCCGGGGTGTGCGTTTCAGCGCACGGCTGGACTGCGAAGATGTATCCGGGATCAGGCGCTCAATGTTCGTGAAAGTTACGCTTTCTGATGGGAAAACCAGGTTCGCGATGAGAAAACGAGTCCAGGTATTGCCGGAACGCGGATACGAAACCACAAAAGTGTCGTCTGGATATACCGCCAAGTTGCGGTCTGCAATATCGGTCCCTAGCAGATATTTGAAAATAACTTTGATTCCGTAAATCATTGAGAGAAAGCTCCATCAAGTCTAGCAGTGTCCGCGTATCTTCTCCCGGCGCGTTTTCGAGGATCTCATAGCTGGGTGCGGAGCCAATGTTGTCAGTCCGGCTTGCCTAAGGCGTTCTCGATCAAAGCATAGACGGATGCTGACTGATCTAGTGTTACCACCTCGACCAGGTGGGGCAGATTCATGACGGCAGCAAACTGTTGAAGCTTGTGATCCAAAGGCATCAGGATGCAGGGACGCGCGTAGGCGACCGCCAGAACGGCAGCATGCAGCCGCATGCAGATCACGCCCCGGGCATTTCGGAAGCGGTTACAGATCCGTCGAAAATCGTCAGTCCAAGGAAGGATCTCGATCCGCGCCTGATGCTTCATCTCTTTTTCGACTTGCCGATGCATGCTGTTGTCGTCAAAACCGGTCCCTGAGATCTGCTGAAACGGCGTGAACACAACGTCCACGCCGTGCTGTTCGATGAGCGCATCCAGGATCACGGCAAAATTCTTGACCCTGTCCGGGTTGAAATCATAGAAATGGAATGCGTTCGGGTCTGCCCGCAAACAGACGAGCACGTAGGGACGATCGATATTCGCGGGAGAGGGGGTTGGCTTTTCATCAATCAATTCGGGTAGAGAAAGCACGATATCTGGAGCGAACCTGGCTTTCAGGGCTGACATTTGCCGGCAGATGGCTAATGATCGGGGATCACGCACGACAATTTCCTCGCAGCGGGGGAGTGCCCAGCGCAGAAGAAAGCGACCGTACCAGGTGCGAGGTGCTCCCAATCCCACGTTCAACAGATAGACCTTCTTGCCCAAGAGAATCGCCAGGATGAGCTTCTCCATCGTAAAGGAAAAGATCCGCCAGCCGAGGTCATCGCGAATGAGGTCACCGCCACCGATCACGAGGGCGTCGTTCTCAGCCAGTGCCCGGATCACGCGGGCAGCTCCACCTTTGAACCAGGCAAAGCGCCAGGCCCACTGACCCAGGAGTGGGCAATTCTGCACTGCGGGAAGATGATGAAGTTTTTCCACTTCCTGCGGCTGCTCGGACAGAACGGTCAGCCGGAATCCGCGTTCTTCCAACTGACGACGGAGACAGAACAACATCATCTCGTCGCCCAGATTCTTCAGTCCGTAATAGCCCAGCAATAAAGCTTTCACAGTCTTGTTTCGGCTAGCCGGATGTATGGTTCTACCAGGGCGAGCAATTTGCCTTTCAAAAAGGGCCCGCTTGCCAGCAAGCCTGAGAGCAGCGGATCGCGGCGATTGGCGATTAGTTCGGTTTTCTCCAGGGTACCGACAAAGCCACCTGCGCTCATCACCAGGGCTGCTCCTGCCACCACATCCCACTCGTTCTTGGGAGTCAGAGTGAAAGTAATATCTGCCAGTCCGGCTGAAACCAACGCCAGCTTATACGCCACCGAGCCCATAGGGCGAACGGTAAAGGCGGCGTTCTCGAAAGGTTTCCACTCGCCACGCTTGACTTCGCTGCGGCTGGCGAGGACTAACGCGCCCTCCAGAGTTTTGCGCTGGCTGGGTTGGGAAGGCAGGCTGTTGTACATGACGCCGGAATCGATCGAGCCCAGGAAAGTTTCATCGGTTGCTGGATTGAAGATTCCACCGGCCACGGGGCGGCCGTTCTCGACGAACCCGATGGAAACGCAGAACTCCGGAATTCCTTTAACGAATTCCCGGGTGCCGTCGAGGGGATCGACCACCCAAACCCGCGAGCGCTGCAAACGGATGGGATCATCCACGCTCTCTTCCGAAAGCCAGCCTTCTCCCTCACGCAGCAGTTCTTTGCGCAGAACGGCATCGAGGGCACGATCAGCTTCCGTCACAGGATCATGTCCGATTTTGTATTCCGTTTCAATCGCCCCCGGAGTGAAGCGGGCAAAAACTGCGCGGGAGGCTTCGAGGGCGGAATGAATGCGTTGCAGAATCGGTGCGTAAGAATTTGAGCTCATAATCTCTCTTCAAATAAGTTGTCAGTTCCCGGCTCTCAGTTTCCGTCATGCGCATTTACGGCGAACTGAGTACTGGGGACTGAGAACTGTTTTTCAAGCCATTAACATGCGCGCGCCTGTGGCCAGCAATACCGCGCAAAGAATACGTCTAAGCCACGGAACCGGTACCCGCGTGCTCAAGTATGAACCCAGAAGTCCTCCGGGTACCGAACCCAGCAAGAGTGCACCTACAAGATGAGTATCGACATTGTGCAACCGGAAATGGAGAAGGCTGGTCACGCCCGTGAGAAGCAGGGCGTGAACGATATCGGTGCCGACCATGACCTTCGGCTGAAAACTGTAGAAGAGCAGGAGCATCATCATGACAATGCTGCCCGATCCGACCGAAGTGATGCCTACCAAAAATCCGGCGACCAGTCCGATCAGAGCCATCCACGCAAACGATTTCATGGTCGGCGGCCGTACCGCCGCCCGGTCCTCAATCTTCTTCTGGAAGAACAAAAAAGTGGGAATGCATATCAGCAAGACTCCAACCGCGACCGTGATGAAATGATTTACGCCGTTGCCGTACACGTTTCGCAGGTGAACCAGAAAACTCACGCCCAGATACGAGCCCGGAGCGCTGCCGACCGCAAGTGCTAGAACTACTTTGCGCCGAACCGTTCCTTTGCGCAGGTGAACGATGCTGGCGCCGATCTTGGTAAGAAAATTGAAGAGCGCGTCCGAGCCCACGGCGCGCATGGGCGCCACGCCCAAACCGAAAATCAGGATCGGGAGCAACAGAACGCCGCCCCCGACTCCCGTCATTCCGATGAGGGTCCCGACTCCGAACCCCACCAGGCTCTTGATCAGCAGATCCATGACAATAACGGTGTCAGCCTCGTATCAACTGCCGGGACAACCGACGCGGTTTAAACCGACTCCGCATCGGTTCCGATGAAGCCTTCCCGTTCAAGGTGGAGAATAATCTCCTGCGCCGCTTCCTCGGCGGATAGTTCACCCGTGTTGATGGTGACGTCAGCATCGGGTGGAACTTCGTAGGGATCCGAGATTCCTGTGAATTCCTTGAGAATTCCCGCGCGCGCCTTGGCATACAGACCTTTGCGATCGCGTTGCTCGCAGACATCCACCGAAGTGGCAATGTGCACCAGAATGAATCCACCGTAAGGCTCAATCATCTGGCGTACATGTTTGCGGGTTGCGTCGTAAGGCGCGATGGGCGCGCAAATAGCGATGCCGCCATTCTTGGTAATTTCCGAAGCAACGTAGCCGATGCGGCGGATGTTGATGTCGCGATGCTCCTTGGAGAATCCCAGTTCAGAAGAAAGATGCTTGCGCACCAGATCGCCGTCGAGCAGCGTGACGGGACGTCCACCGGTCTCCAAGAACTTCGTCATCAATACATTGGCAATCGTCGATTTGCCGGAGCCGGAGAGGCCAGTGAAGAAGATGGTCACACCTTGCTTGTTGCGAGGTGGGAAACTGCGGCGCAACTCCGCCACCACTTCGGGATAGGTGAACCATGCTGGAATCTCGCGGCCTTCGTTCAGACGCTCGCGCAGTTCGGTGCCGGAGATGTTGAGCACGCGATCGCCCTTCTTCACCTCGTCATCGGGAACGTATTTGTCCTGATCCTCGAGGTAGACCATCATGTTGAAAGGCACCATGGTGACGCCGATGTCAGCTTCATGCTTCTTGAAAACCTCTTGCGCTTCATAAGGTCCGTAGAAGGCCTTGCCGTCGGTGTCTTTGCCGGGGCCCGCGTGATCGCGGCCGACGATGAAGTGACTGCAGCCATGATTCTTGCGGATGAGCGCGTGCCAAATGGCCTCGCGTGGTCCGCCCATGCGCATGGCAAGCGGCAACAGGGAAAGTTTCGCCGTAGACTGCGGGAATTTCGGAAGCAGCAACTGATAACAGCGCACTCGAGTGTAATAATCCACATCGCCGGGCTTAGTCATGCCCACGACGGGATGAATCAGCAGACTGGCCTCGACTTGTTTGGCGGCTCGGAAGGCAAGTTCAACGTGAGCGCGGTGCATGGGATTGCGAGTTTGAAAGGCGACGATGCGGCGCCAACCCACACGCGCAAATTCGGCACGCAACTCGGCCGGTGTTAAACGCAGATTACGAAAATCATAGTGGGAGGGAATCTGTGTTCCCTCGAGGGTTCCGCCGACGTACCAGGGATTCGACTTGTTGATGGCATAATCCGCGCCGGGATGGGCGGCGCTGGTGCTGCCGAAGACTGCCTGGGCCTCAGCCTTGCGGTCGGGTTGCCAGACTTGTTCCACATGCAACACGGCCAACATCACGCCTTCCGGATCGCGCAGCGCTATTTTGCTCGTCCCCGGCGTGAGTTTCTTGGCAAATTCCTCGGTCACGTCCAAGGTAACGGGCATCGGCCATAACGTTCCATCGGTAAGACGCATGTTGTGGCAAACGCCTTCGTAATCGGCGCGCGTCATGAATCCGCGTAGTGGAGAAAAGCCGCCGGTGAGCAGCAGTTCGAGATCGCAAAGCTGGCGACCGGTTAGGTCCCACGAGGGCCACTCTTTAGAATGGGATTTTAATTCCGCGGTTCTTTCCGACTGAGCGATCAGTTGTACAAGTTCTCCACCGTGCGGAGGGATGAGATGGCTGGTCGACGCTGTCAAGTGTGAAGCCTCCTTAAGCACTGCGCTTTGATTCTCTAGTAGACTTATCATCTTTGCCTAGATTGCCTCCAAGTTATATTTTGGGCCACGGGGAAGCCGGCCAATTGCGGATTTCCTAAAGGGAGAGGAACGCCCCGAAGAGTTACCTAACAGAGTAACACTTTTCAGGTCAACAGAATGCCGGATTTCGTTTCATCAGTCACAAAAGTGTCCAGCAATTGTCAGGCCTTCAGTGGAACAAGATTGTCCTTCTAAGTAAATGAAATGCAATGCTTTCCGAAATGTTAACCGAGGGTTTCTGCGATTCGGTGTTAGAAGTGAAAACAATTGCGACAATGGCGAGATCAATTCCCTCGGTGAAAAAGGGGCGCGCCTTACTCTATCCATGTTTTCAGTTTCCAATGTTGACCGCGGACGCAAACGGCGGCGATGTATCCCTGAGTTGATGGTATCTCCTGAAGAAGCCAGCGGCTGGCTTCCGATCCATCGGGCCGAGTCGCGAGCAGCGCGTTGGCCTCCCCTATTTCTAGAGATACGTCGAACTGGCTCAGCGGAAGCGACAATCCGTCCCCGGTTGCTTTGATGTAGGCTTCTTTGCGGGTCCAGCAACGGAAGAAGGCGTCAACTCTTTCGTCGGCGGATAGCGCGGCAAGTTGCGTTTGTTCGCAAGCGGAGAAATATCGGTGGGCGAGAGCTTCTACTTCAAAATCGCGGCGAACTTGTTCCACGTCGACGCCGATCTTTCGCTGCCGTGTAAACGCAAACAGTGCGATTCCACCGGAGTGAGAAATATTGAATTGAAGGTCACTGTCCGCGTACGCCGACCCCAGGGAAGGTTTTCCCTTGTTGGAGTACGAAAAGGTCAAAGCGCCGGGATCCGTCGCCAGATAACCTGCAAGGATCATTCTCAAGATGGCTCGCGAGGCAGCGAAAGAGTACCGATCGCGTGGAAAGTGAAAGCGGAAGGCGCGCGCTGATTCGTCGCTGGAAAGAAGCTTCAACCAGCGAGATTCGTTGATACCTACTGCCTCCAGATCGACTCGCCACAGTTGCACTTCATTGTCGGGTAGCGCGAGAGGTTCGTCGATCTCAAAATCCGCCTCGGTGATGTTCATGCCGTGGCTCATCCGCTTCGCTCAGGCTTGGGTTGTGGGCGGGCCGTCATTGTTACATCACGTCTTACAGTGGTTTGGGAATCAAACAGAACTGGAAGCGCAGGGTCATCTTTAAGTTCCAACGCCTTCGGTCAAAATTCGAGTACCCCACCGCGAAGGGCGGCCAGACAATCAGTCGGACCCTATTCCGCAGGGGGCAAATGGCCGGAAGGACCAGGGGTCAGTGCTTCAGGGTCAGCCGGCGTCTTCGCTGCATGGTGCGCAACCGCGGGTTCAGTAACACAATACTTCACCAAGCACCAGAGCGCGCGCACTCCATCCCTCCACTGAATTTTCTTGCCTTCCTCATAGGTACGGCCCCAGTAGCTGATACCCACTTCGAAGATACGCAACTTTCGCTTGGCGATTTTTACAGTAATTTCGGGCTCAAATCCGAAGCGTTTTTCTTCCAGAGGAATGGACTGAATAACCTCGCGCCGAAAAGCCTTGTAGCAAGTCTCCATATCGCTGAGGTTTATGTTGGTAAGCGCGTTGGAGAGCATGGTAAGAATCCAGTTGCCGACGGAATGCCAAAAGTAGAGCACGCGATGCGGACGCGCAGAAAGAAATCGAGAGCCATAAACCACATCGGCCTGCCCCTGTGTCAGCGGTTCCAGCAGCACGGTATATTCCGCCGGATCATACTCGAGATCGGCGTCCTGGATGATCACGAAGTCTCCCGTGGCTGCGCGGATGCCCCGATGGAGGGCCGCGCCTTTCCCCATGTTCCTGGGCTGAAGGAAAGTTCGGAGCTGGGGATGCTCCTCCTGCAGTTGTGCAAGGATCTCCCGCGATCCGTCGGTCGATCCATCGTCCACGCATATTAATTCGACTTCCAGCGGGACGGCAAGCACTCTTGCCACCACTTGCCGCAGCGTGGCACGTTCGTTGTACACCGGCATAACGACGGAAACTATCACTGTGCCAACCAGTGTAGTGGAAAAGTGCGGTGAAAATCCAAGCCCCGAAGCCGATTCCTATCTGGTTGCTTGGTTAAAGATGCGGAAGCGACGGGGAGCAATCCGCGCCTCGAGAACCGGCGCTAAGCAGCGGCAAGGAACACGCTCTCAGTATTTGCCTCTGCAATAAACATCTCACCGCAGGGGCTGACTCCCCATGAAGCCAGGTCTCGCGCCGGTCCGCAACCTAAATCAAGAACTCGCAAACCGCCCCCGATCGGCCGTACCCTGCGTGGAAGCCGGCCGAGCGGGAATTATATTGGGTTTCTCTACCCAGAGGTATCGTGCTGAAGATGATCGAGGAGGATCGCCACGATCCTTGAAGCCGCTTTACCATCCCATAGGGGCGGACACTGGAACGGCCGCACAGGTTTCTGCAAGATGGATCGAGCGGCCGCGAGAATGCGATCCGAATCCACTCCGACGAGGTGATTCGACCCGTGGTCCACGGTAGCAGGGCGTTCCGTGTTCTCACGCAGCGTGAGGCAGGGAATGCCGAGGACCGTGGTTTCCTCTTGTACACCTCCAGAGTCAGTGAGCACAAGCATCGCATGGTCATTCAGCGAAAGGAAATCAAGATACCCGAGCGGATCAATGGCCCTGATCCCACTGCGAGTTGCCCCTTCCGTATTGACCAGGTATCGCGACAAGCCAAAAGCCTCGATGTTTTTCCGCGTGCGGGGATGAATGGGAAAGAAGACGGGAAAATCGTCGGCCAGGGCGTTGACTGCGTTCAGAATGCCGTGCAGGATTTTAGGGTCGTCGACGTTCGATGGCCGGTGCAGCGTGAGCACGGCATAAGGAAGAGAGGTAGAACCATTCTGACTCACGCCCAGCCGGTCGAGAATCGGCGACTTTGCAGCAAGTTCGCGATGACGAAGCAGGCAATCGATCATGACGTTGCCAACAAGAAAAATTTTCTCTGTCGGCACACCTTCATTTCTTAGATTGTCGATCCCGCTTTGTTCGGTGGCAAAAAGCAAAGTAGAGATGGCGTCCGTGAGCTTGCGGTTTATTTCTTCCGGCATGGTCATGTCGAAGCTACGCAGCCCGGCTTCGATATGAGCCACCTCGATTCCTAACTTGACGGCAGTGAGCGCTGCAGCGATCGTGGAATTCACGTCGCCAACGACGAGAACCATCTGTGGTTTGTAGTCGAGCAAAACCGGTTCGATGCGCGTCATGATTTCTGCGGTCTGCACCGCGTGGCTGCTGGAGCCGGTCTGGAGATTTACGTCCGGCTCGGGCAGACCCAGGTCCGCGAAGAAATTGCTCGAGAGGAGTTCATCGTAGTGCTGACCCGTGTGCACCAGGCAGTGTTCAACATCGGCAAACTTATTCAGCTCACTGAGAATGGGTGCGATTTTCATGAAGTTGGGACGCGCCCCAACCACGCTCAGAAGCCGGATCATCGTGGAAACCCTTGGGCGAGTGGGAAGGCATCGGAAACTTTTTTCGCGATCACTGGGAGCTGGAGAGTCGCCTGGAGCGGGAGATTCCTGCCAGCTTGATCTTGAGGGTGTGATCTGAGGAATTTCATCGTTTGGGCAACAGTGTAGAGCACTTTGTGCGCACCTGATCCATATCTCGCGGGCTCATAACCTGGGTTACGAGAGTGGCTTCCTGCGTGCTCACCGAATGGTGAGTTCAGGCCTGTCAAAATAGATCATGTAAATTGTTCAAAGCCACTCCACGAGCCTAGCAAATTTCACATAGGGTATTCACCTGAGTGGGCGAACTTGGTTGTGCATCGCTCCCTCGTCCAAAAAAACTGATTGCGGCCGCTGCACAGCCCCCAGTCGACGGAACCTTACCAAATGAAATTCGGAGCCCGTCACGGTGTAATCGGCTTCCGATGCGAAAGTGGCTGAATTTACGCAGTTTTCGCACTGCGGCGTCGACCAGAAGGGCGAAAACGCACCCTCCCCCGGTCGCTCTCTACAGGCCCACCGTGCTTTTTGAAGAGCCTGGAAATCCCCGTAAGTGCCTGTGGAAATGGGTGTTCTTAAGTCACATCCCTTTTCGTCTCAAAGTGGCATTCTGGATGCTAAGCAATGCGTAACATCCCAGTTGTAAGCGGTTCTGTAGTTTTAGGCGAATCCATCCAGGGGGCTAGTGATGAATGAGCAGTCCGTTCGACTAGGACCGCGCGAACAGCAAATAGTCGAGTTGCTCCTGCAAGGCTGCGACAACGCTGAGATTGCCTCCCAACTAAAGATGGCACGAAGAACTGTGAAGGCTCATTTTAACCGGCTGTTTCTCCGTTTTGGAATCACCGGCGGAATCAAGCGAGTGAAGCTCGCCACCCTTTTATACAGGAGGCAATTATGTTTGCAAACGAACGCTATGGATCCCGTACCCCCAACCAGCGTGAACACCGCGTCATCGAGCTCGTCGCACAGGGCTTGAAGAACCGCGACGTGGCCGATGCCATCGGCACCACGGAACACGTCGTGAAGAATTATCTTCGTGTGATTTACGACAAGCTCGGACTCTGGAACCGCGTAGAGCTTGCCCTATGGTATGAATCGCGACGACAGGAGCCGGAACTTCCCGCCTGAAACGTATACCCCGTGACCCTCGCAGACGGGCTGCAGGAGGATTTCCTGCAGCCCGCTTCACTGACAACCGAAAGCTTGCAAGTTACGTAGACGATCCGCGGCAGACTTCACACCTTTTCGAGCGGCCGCATCGAGCAATAGGCGGGCTTGGTCGCAGCTCTTCGGAACGCCATCCCCTCGAAGGTACAAATCAGATAAAACAATCGTGGCCGCAGGATTCCCTTTTCCTACAGCCTTCCAAAGCAGCTGTACCGCCTCCTTGCTATCGCGAGCTCTACCCTGATTGCCGTTCAGGTATTTTTCTGCCATAGCCAGGTCGTCAGCGCCGCTAAACTCAGCAGACGCGGAGGAGGAGCTTCCATTCATCGGGGCGATCCCCGGCGCCGCCGGTGCAGAGATTGCTCGTTTGCGTGAGTTAGCCGGTTTAGCGGCAGGGACCATCGGGTTGAGCGGTTCTTGAGTCCTGTCTACTGTTTTTTCTGCACCTGTTTTTTCTGCACCTCCGGCGCTGCCCGTTGCAGCCGCCGGTTCGGGGGGTGCCGGTCCAGGTGTTGCCGATCCAGGTTGCGCAGCGGGAATTACCCGGGAAGGCGGTGACTGCGCGGCATCTGAGAGCGCTCCCGTCCCACGGCGTGCCATATAAATCAGTGCAGCGAGAAGGATGGCCAGCCCCACTCCCACGTAGAGCCGGTAGCGATGGGGAACCCCGCCGCGTTCCGCTGTGCTACTTGGAGCGTCATCAGCGAAACGCGGAACATGTTGAGCGAAACGCGGAGCCTCGTTACGAAAATGCGGAATATCGTTTGGTGAATGATTGCTCGCCCGCGGCCAAGCTGGTTCATTACTTTCGTTTTTACTTTCGTTTTTTTCGGCAGGAGCGGCAAAGCGATAATCGGCCTCGATTGCGGGATCGAGGGAGTCTGCACGGAAAGACGGCAGAGGATCATCCGCAATCGCTCGTATACTCGGCCGGAATTCATCGATTTCGGAGATGCGCTCTTCTGACGTCGCCTCCAGTCGAGAGCCGCACATGCCGCAAAATCTTTGTTCTTCTCGATTGCTATGCCCACACACACTGCAAATGCACACCGATTCCAAAGTTGCTGGCGGCGAATCTGGCGCTTGCGTTGCCTCCGTTTCTGTCTCGCTCAACGTCTCTGTAGCCAGCAGCTTCTCTGTTTCCGTCTGCCTCGTTTCCGTCTGCACCAATGTTTCGTCGACGAGAACCTGAGAATCGGGCTGCGGCGGAGAAGTACTCTCCAGCTCCTTGAGCAGATCAGCGATTGCTTGTCCGCGTCTCTCGGGTGGAGTGGTGAAATAAACTTCCGCCCATCGTCCCATGTGAGCTGCCAGCAGCGGATTCAAAAGCGGATTCAACTCAGGATCCGGTAACGCGTTCTGGTCAGATTCTTCCGTAGGGTTGGGCACTCGCATCTCCGGGATAGGTATGATTGCACTCCCAGGAAAGAAGGTTGTCAAATCCGGCCGAGCGGAGGTGCCTGTTTGCCGCTCTCAGCGCGCCGCAATCAGTCACAAGCCTTACGCGAGGCGGGTTCGAACTGATCTAATTGCGCGTCGCGCTGGCTGGCCAGCTTGCCTTTCGCGGTCTTTTCATAAAGATCGGAACCGGGGCAATAATACAGCGCCGTGTTCAGGTCAACCCACACCTGAGTATCGGGATTACCCTTGTATTCCGGGGCTTCAGGCGGATCAGCCAGACCGAGAGCGATGAGGAATCTGTCGAAGGCAGAAAGGTCGGCGTCAGGAGCGGGACGCTTTGCCCGAGTCGCGCTCCTGGTAGTAACAGCTCCGCCGTCGCCGGCGCTCCCCGAGTGGTTCGACAAGATTCCCCAGCCCAAAACAATTACAACCAAAATGACCGCGACCGCAAGATAAAAATCGCCGCGACGCGAGTTCCAGAAGCGTAAGAATGCGCTTGGCGTACGTATGGCCGCCAGCGATTCCAGTAAATCCTGGGCCTTGGCGCCAGAAGTCCAGGCGAGGTCTTCCCGCGACTTTATCAGAGCCTGAGAGGGTGCTTCGACACCTTGCTCGTCGAGATAGTGTTCAGGCTCGGATAACAAAGGCTCCGGCAACGCAATTTGACGTTCGCTCGCAGTAAACAGGTGAGACAATTGCGGTCGATCTTCCTGCCTCAGTTCTGGCAGAGAGAGCGATTCAAGGAAGTCATCAGCAGTAGTCTCCGCGGGCCTTGGCTGTTTCTCTGGCGGATGCGGCGGGACTGAGTGCTTGGAGTAATCCCCATGCGGCGAGCTCCCATTGGCGGGCTTGGCCGCGACGGTTTTCTCGTTCGCCTGCTGCGCGTGCCATGCCGATGCTAGCTTGCTCTGCATAGTGGACTCTTCACCATCGCGCACACGCGGAGCGCCGCACTTCCCGCAAAACTGCTCTTCTGCCAGCAGCCTACCACCGCACTTCCAGCAGGAAGAGATTCCCGCAGGCACAGCACCCAAACTCGCATTGGCGACGGCCGCGGAACGATCTTCTGGCAAGACTGCGACATTCGCTTGGAACTTCTCAAGTGCTGCCAGCATTTCGGATCGTTCCCCGGCCGCTGACTTCTTTCTTAATGCGGGCGTAGCGTCGCGACCAAGCGCCTCGGTGACGAGTCCGGCCATTAACTGGCAAGTATGGATGTCTTCCTCAACGAAGCCACGAATTCTCGCGAAATACAGCTCCAGTGCTCCGGCGATTTGGCCATCGTAGTAGATCGGCACAGCGAGCAGCGAGCGGATTCCTCGTTTGCGGCAGGGTTCGGGATCGAAGAGAAACTCAGTATCCAGATCCTCGGTTCGGATTACCTGGCCGGTGCGGATGCTAGCCTGGCAGACCGCGGTTTGCAGGGGAACCTCGGTTCCAGCGGGCAAAGCCGGGGAGCCTGCTCCGGCGCGATAGCGCACGGTCGCGTCGTCGAGAATTCCTATGGCAGCACCGCTCGCGCTGGTGATTCGCGCAAGTCTTTCCGCCACCACGGCCAGCGCCTTATCCAATTCGAGATGCCGAATCTGTATTTGATGTTGCGCTTCGACAATCTCCGCCAGCGTCAGCGTATAGTCGACATCCTCGCGCGTCTTTTCGTTGGACTCCGACTCCGATTCGTTCTCAGCGAACAGAGCTTGTTTGGCCAATTCTTGTTCGCGGAGTTGCTCGCTCTGAGATTCCAGACTTTCTTCCAGTGCCTGCATCTTGCGGTTGTGCTCCTGGAGCACAAAAGCAGCTTCCAGCAGCTTTCCGAAAGTCTGCTCGTCGAGAACTGGCTTGTTCTTTTGGTCACTCACGATCTTCTCGCCCGTCTGTGGCCAGCCCGGCAGGGGGAAGGTAGGCTGGCCGGAGACCAAAGTCTATTCTAGAGCAATTCTTGCGCCAAAGAACTCTAGTGTAGGACGTAATTCCGTGGCAATCGCCATGATGCATGATGAAAGATAACTCTGCCGAATTCAAGCGATTATCACGCTTCCGAAGAACAGAAGTTCCAGCGAGCGTTTCAAGACTTTCGCATACCGAAGGTTACTCTCGTAAGCTGCAAAGGTGTGCACACCGAATGCGAAACGCGTCTCGCTGCCGAGATCGCGATGAATCTTTTGTCACCAGCGCATACTTCCATGCGATGCCCAGATCGCGCAATGGTCGCCACAAACCTCGCTACTACTTGTTCTCCGGTAGATCGACCTTGTACGACTTGGGAGGAAGCAGAAGTTGAATGCCAAAATAGCCGACAAAATAAGACTGGTTACTGCGGGTGGCTTCAAGGCTGCGTCCCGCCATGAACAGAAGAATCACGGGACGATGGATTTTGTAGCGACCGCCAAAGTCAATCGTGGGCTGGTTCCCGGAAGGATGAAACGTGCCCTGATTGTAGAATTCTACCTCGCCTTCGAGCTTTGGCGTGAAATCATGGCCGACGACCAAGCCCGTGATCCAGCCGTTCGGCCCCTTGTGGACAGACTCGTACCCAATTTCATAGTCCACGTCGACGGGGCCAAGTTTCTTGGTGAATTCGAAAGGCAGGAGAAAGGTTTGGCTGGCCGGAGTAATCCCGCGGCGGACCGCATCGTTGGGATTGTCGAGGAAGAACTGCGGAAAAGTCGAAATCGAAAGACCCTCTTCGCCACCATCATAGAAGCGCCACTTGACGCCGGGATTAGATTGCCCCAAGCCGTACCTCGTCGAGGAGGAGGGATTTTGAACTCTCAGCCACGCATTTTCGTAGGTGAGTTGGATTCGATCACCCACCCCGAAATTGATGTCGAGGTCTGGCGTGTGGGAAACGGATTGATTGCTGTACAAGAACGGCATGTACCCGATGTTGATTTCCCAGTTGAGATTGCCCGGAGTGCCCGGATCATTGGTGTAGTACGGTGGGCCACCCTGGGCGAATGCCGCACTTGCCAAGAGCCCCAGAACGAGAATCAGCCTACGTAATCTGCGCTGCCAAAACGCTGGTGAAAGATAACACCTATCAAACCGGATGAGCTGCATCGGGGAAAAAGGCTCTCGTACATCAAGCGATATTCTGAAATTTCTCTGACCTGTGCAAATAGAAGCCCTAACTCTCCACCAGCACCAAAACAAACATCGTTGCCTTAATTAGATGTCCGTTTTGGGACGGGTGGATTTCTCTGCGCTGACAACTGGGTCCACACCGCCGGTATGGCTTCCGCGAGTTCCCAGCTGTCAGGTGAGGATCTGCACATAGGTCTGAAGCGAGAAGGATTAGGTTGATACGCTTGGCGGACCATCCCGGCAAACCGGCTGTACCAGAAGTCGCCCGCAGCGAAGCCTGGCAATGCCATCTGCTGGTTCTGGTTTCGCCATCTGCTTCCTCTCCTTGGCCCGATTCGGGAAGACATAGCCTAGCACGGCGTTTCTGAACTTCTTCTGAAAGCCATGGTTCTCGACCCTAAGTGCTGGCACCTAGGGGCCTTAGCGGAGAGGTGGAGGGAAGGAGAAAGTTTGGCGAAAGATGTGCTTAACCTAAAGTGCGGACCGCGACCGGAATCGAAGAAAAATTTAGTAGTGGTTAGTAGTGGAAGGAGAAGGCAGTGATGGATCTCGATAGAGTGAAGGTTACGCCTCGCGATCAGCAGGTGCTGGATTTGCTGGTTCAAGGCTGCAGCAACAAGGAAATCGCTGGCCAACTGAGCATCAGCCCGCGCACCGTGAAGCAACATTTGCGAACGCTTTTTCTGCGCGCCGGAATACGGGACGGGCGCAAGCGCGTAAGGCTGGCTACCGCCGCCTTCGAGAAGGCAGAGTTGAAGTCATGACTCCACGTGAATGTTTGACCCCAAAAGAGATTCAAGTGGCCACCCGGGTTTGGGAGGGTCTTACCAATCGGGAGATCGGAAACCTGATGGGCACGACTGAGCAGGTCGTCAAGAATCACCTGCGCAATACCTTTGACAAACTCGGAGTTTGGAGCAGGCTCGAGTTGGCGATGTACATCGCCAGCCACGGTGGCAAGAACTGGCTGGAAGAGCCGGAATGCTCTTTCCCCGATGTGGATCGCGAGGCCGCGAGATTCGGTTAGGCGGAACTCTGAATTTGCTGGACGAAGGAGTCAACCCTTGCTGCAAAAGGTTTGCACTCGGCCATCCTCGGGGGCAAGCAAGCGCGTTTGTAAGTTATTGAAAAATAAACGCTTGGGTTTTGTTGTGGTAGGTCTTTCAATTGCATTGTGACACTCGATCTGACGGCGGCTTGGCCAGCTTAAGGCAAGCCGCAAGCGGTCCCAGGGTGGGGTGGCATGCTTTACAAAGAGACTTTCTGGATGGCTTGCGATTCCACCGAGCAACTGCGGGCGGAGTACGGCCCGTTTCACACCCGCGCGGAGGCCGAGGCTGAAGCTCGCAAGCTGGGATTCATTTACCTGCTGCGTTACGAACACATGCTCGATGACAACGAAGACATCCAGGAAGTCCGGTGCATCTTCATTGAATTGCCCGGCACGGATTTTCCTGGCATGGGGTTGACCGGCGCATTTGAGGCTGAAGGCAATTCCATTCGCCTGCATACTCGTTGTGCCACCTGCGGTGAATCCGCCGCTCACGACCGGGGATGGAGGGCTGAAGTATGGGCGGACATCCACGAATTTGAACATGCCCGCCATCGGGTTCGGCTCTTCGAACACTCGCGTGGTAATGGACTCAAGGAAATTGGTGGTTGGCGCGGATAGCTCCTCGCGTTTTGAAGCCGGCTTAGTCTAACCAGCCGCATGGCCTCGTTCCCGGTTCGTGGCAAACGGAACACTCACCCTCAATCCAGCCGTAGCATATATCCGGCGGTTCTGCCCAATCTCCCGCCAAAGGCCTGAGCGTCCAGTACGGCCATGTCCCATGAGGTCCACGAAACCGGCACGAGTCGTATCGTGACATCATCAAACGATTCAAACACCGGCCCAATGTGGGGATCGGCAGTCGCTGCTGTGCTCAGATATCGGCTGTGTATCCGCCGGTTGATCTCACGGGACTGGTCACCTGAAATCAATTCCGCTCTTCCTGCCGCGTTCACGCCCCGCTCGGCTCCAGGGTGTCGCGCGTCCACCATCAGTGACGCTTTCGGCCGTGCCGCGATATTGCGCGCTTTCCGGCTTTTGGAAGATGTCGCAATGAACAAGGAACCATCCGCGAAGAGGTACCAGACCGCGGTCAGGTGGATCGTACCGTCTGCGTTCTCGGTCCCGAGGCTAGCGATGTAGCGTCCTTGCAGGAGTCCTTGGAAGGTCGGGTCTAGGGTTTGAGTCGGCATTTTCCCTCCGTTATGTTTCGGGTGATAGGTTTGATCCTCTCACGCCGCCGTTGACAGTTCGCTGGCCGCAGCGCGATCCACAAACCAGATAAGCTTACCGTCGCTGGGGCGCACCATCTTCGAGGGATATTTTTCGCCGGGTGCGTTGCCCTCAAAAACTTCGTGGAGCGCCGGTGCCTTATCGATTCCACTCACTAGAAACGCAACACAACGGGCTGCGTTGATGACTGGAAGCGTGAAAGTAATCCGGCTGGTTTTCAGCTTCTCTACCCAGTTGGCCACGACGAGTCTCGACTTCTCCCGCAGCCCCTCAGTTTCAGGAAACAAAGATGCCGTATGTCCGTCTGGCCCCATCCCCAGAAGGATTAAATCGAAGCGGGGAAATTCTCCCGGCTTAAGCGCAAAGAACTTCCGTATCGTCTGCTCGTAGGCTTCCGCTGCAGCCGAAACGTCGGGATTCTCGGCTGGGACACGAAAAATATTTGCCGCCGGAATCGGAGCCTTCGACAGCAGCGATTCCTTCGTCATGCGGTAGTTGCTCTCCGGATCGTCCGGCGAAACGTGGCGCTCATCTCCCCAGAAAAAAAACATTTGATCCCAAGGCAGACTCGCGCTGGCATTGGCTGCTATCAGGGTGTAAAGGTTCTTGGGAGTTGATCCGCCGGAGAGCGCAATGCTGAAGCGTCCGCGCTGCGCGACCGCGTCGGTGGCTGCACGAATGACTTCCTCTGCCGCGGCCTGAAACAGATCCTGCGGTGTGGTCAGCCTGCGCAGTTCGGCAGTCGCACTCACAACGATCCCACCCCGCCATTCGCGGATTTTGTAGCCGCACACCGCGCCGCCCCCAGCAGACCGGCCTTGTCGTTGGTGACGACTTGCACGGGGATACCTTCCAGAAGCGGGCGCAACCTGCCCTTCTCAAGAAAAGCCTTCATAAAAAGTGGCCCCATAAGTTTAGGAAGAATCTTTGGCGAAATTCCACCACTGAGAAAGATTCCGCCCGTCGCCATTGTCTTAAGAGCCAGGTTGCCGGCTTCCGCGCCGTAGACGCTGATCCAGAGATCGAGCGCCTGCTCTGCCAATGGATTCGTTCCACTCAGCGCGCCGCTGGAGATCGCCGCAGCCGCGTCTTTCTGGGCAAGTTGTGCGGAAAATCCGGAGGGTTCAGCCGCACACCCCCTTTCCCGCAGAAACTCATAGACGTTGACTAGACCGGGTCCGGAGAGGATACGCTCGTAACTCACATGTCCGTAGCGATTGGCCAGAAAGCGCAATAGTTCGATCTGCAGATCGCCTTGGGGGGCGAAATCGGTGTGTCCGCCTTCGCAGGCGAAAACCTCATGCTGGCTGCCATTCCAGAACAATCCGGCTTCCCCTAAGCCTGTTCCGGGCGCGATCACCGCCTGATTCCCATTCGACGGCACTACGCGGTTGAGAGCAACCAGGTCTCCCGGGCCGAGCGCCTCGATGCCCCACGCGTTCGCTTCCAAATCATTGATCAGCAACGTGGCGGGCAATTGAATTTGTTTCGAAAGGCGCGATTGTTCGATTACCCAGGGAAGATTGGAGGTCTCGACGCGGCCATTATGCACTGGCCCCGCAATTCCGAAGCAGGCAATCTCAGGCCGCGTCTCCGCGTCCTGCAAAAACCTGGAGACAATCTCGCCCAGTTCACTGTACTCGCGGCTGGGAAAAATACGCTCCGAAATCAACCGGAGATGGCCATTCTGTTGCTTAAAATATGCGAGTCGAGCGTTGGTTCCCCCGATATCGCCGGCCAGGATCATTGCTCGAAGTTCCTCCAACGCCGGCCATCTCGCTCCAACAACTCTTCAGCCTCTCTCGGTCCCCAGGTGCCTGAGGGATAGTTCGGGAAGTTCCGCGGAGGCAGCGCCTTCCACAGATCGAGAACTGGATTAACCACGCTCCAGCCCGCTTCCACCATGTCCGCCCGCTGAAACAGTGTTTGGTCGCCGATCATGCAATCGTGCAGCAGCCGCTCATAGCCGGTGCTGGGCTGCTTTCCGAAGTATTGCTGATATTCGAAGTTCATGTCCACCGTGCCCAGGCGCATAATCGGTCCGGGTACTTTGGCCGCGAACTGCAGCGAAATGCCTTCCTCCGGTTGAATGTGCAATACCAACTGATTCGGCATCAAGTGTTCCACAGAGGTATCGCGGAACAGCACAAACGGAGCTCGCCGGAATTGAATCACGATGTGAGTGTTACGCGCCGGCATGCGCTTACCGGTGCGGAGATAGAAGGGAACATCAGCCCACCGCCAGTTATCAATCAGCAGTTTCATGGCGACGAAAGTTTCAGTCCTGGAATCGGCGGGGACGTCAGGTTCGGAACGGTAGGCCGGCACCTGCTTGCCATCTTCTGTGCCCTCGCCGTACTGCCCGCGCACGGAGCGGCTGAGAACCTCTTCGTCGCTGATGGGTTGGATGGCATGCAAGATCTTCGCTTGTTCGTCGCGCACCGCGTTGGCGTCAAACGAGATGGGAGGCTCCATCGCGGTGAGGCTGATGAGCTGCATGATGTGATTCGGTACCATGTCCCGCAGCGATCCCGCGTGATCGAAATAGCTGCCTCGGCCCTCCACCCCTACAGTTTCGGCCACAGAGATCTGGATATGATCGATGTAGCGCCGGTTCCAGATGGGCTCGAAGATCCCGTTGGCAAAACGGAAGGCCATGATGTTCTGCACGGTTTCCTTGCCCAGGTAATGGTCGATACGGTAGATCTGCTTTTCGTCGGCAAGCTTTAGCAGTTGCTGGTTCAGGGTTTTAGCCGATTCCAGATCGTGACCAAAGGGTTTCTCGATCACCACTCGTCGCCAGTGATCGTTACTTTGTTCCATCAACCCAGTTGCTGCGAGCTTTTCAACGATCGGCCCAAAGAAACTCGGCGCGGTCGCCATGTAGTAGAAGAAGTTTTGATGAGTTGCGTGATCGCGGTCAATCTGGGCCAGGCGATCCTTGACTGCCGGATAGAGCTTATCGTCTTTGAAATCGCCGGCGTAATAATAGAAGCGCCGCGAAAAGCTCTCCCAAAGATCGTCCTGGATGCAGTCGCCGCAGTACTCTTTTACGTCTTCCTTGAGCCGCTTGCGGAAATCTTCGTCCGTCATCTGCGCCCGGGCCACGCCCAGTACCGCAAACTCCTTCGAGAGCAAGTCTGCCCGGGCCAGGTTGTAAAGCGCGGGAATCAAGAGGCGCGCTGTCAGGTCGCCGGCAGCGCCGAAGATCACCATGATGCATGGATCCCCTTGTTTACCAACGCGTGGAACTGCTGCCGTGGGCTTTTCCGCCAATTCAGCCATCCTGGGTCCTTTGCTCCGGCTCCTTGCTTTTTGCTGATCGATGCCTGCTTATGCAGTTTTCTTTTCCGCCGCGCCGTTTGGCGCCGGCGTCCCGTCGGTTTTGACTTTGGTCAAACTATCTTAACGCCGCTTGAATCGCAGCGGTGAGCTTATGTAACCCTGCATCAACATCCCCGAGATGCACACGGAGCGCACGCCGTCCGCGCTCGGCCAGCACCTGGAAGTCTCCGCGCGCCTGGGCCGCTTTGACCACTCCAAATGTGTATTTCTGCTGCGGCACCGGAAGCTCCAGAGCGTCGTCGCAAGTCACTTGCAGAAATACTCCAGAATTCGGCCCCCCTTTGTATGCCTGTCCTGTTGAGTGCAGGAAACGAGGTCCAAAGCCCAGGCAGGTTGCTACGCGTTTCTTCTCACGCGCCGCATGGCGTATGGTCTGAAGAGCCTTCTCGTGCTCGGCATTCATCTGAATGTATCCCAGGACAGCGAAATAATCGTGCGGGTGGATGCGATTCAAATGCGCCTTCAAGTATCCCGCAAGTGATTTGTCTTTGCCGGCTTCTCGGGCCAAATCCGCCGCGTTCTTTTCGTCCGTAAAAAGCTTGATGCCGTCATCTTCCAGCACAGGTTCTTCCACGGGGAGGCAACCGTTCTTCTCATATTCCGAAGTCAAATTTCGAGTGGCAATTTTGCTCGCTTCGACATCGGGCTGGTTGAAAGCGTTGATCCCAATAATCGAGCCGGCGACTGCCGTGGCAATCTCCCAGCGAAAAAATTCCGCGCCCAGATCGTAGACGTCGGCCATGGAGATTCGCACAATCGGGTGCCCGGCCTTTTCGAGCGCGTCTACTTTAGCCTCCACAGCTAAATCGGTGGCATGTTCCGTATGAACGTAGGCGAAGACACGGTCGTCCCCGTAAACCCCCGGCGCCGCCAATTCTTCCCGGTCGACAGGGATGATGCCCTTTCCAACTTTCCCAGTGGACTCCGCCAGCAATTGCTCGAGCCATGCGCCCAGATCGGAAATGTCAGGGGAAGTAATGATCGTGACTTTATCGCGGCCAGCCCGCGCCGCCGTCCCCAAAATAATTCCAAGCACCGCTCCGGGATTTCCCTCGATCGAAGCGGAGGTTCCGCACGTCTGCACCATCTCCTGTGCGCGGTCGAGAAACTTTTTGGTATCGACTCCAATCACTGCTGCGGGGACCATGCCGAAATTCGACAGTGCCGAATAGCGGCCGCCAATCGAGGGCCGGCCCAAAAAGACGTGCCGGAAACGATCTCCTTCGGCTACCTGCTGCATCTTCGACCCGGGATCGGTAATAGCAATAAAATGGCTGCCGGCCTTATCCGCGCCCACAGCCTGCTTGGTGCGTTCGAAAAAATACTGCCTGAAGATGTTGGGCTCGAGCGTGCTCCCCGATTTGCTGGAAACAATAAAAAGCGTCCGGGCAATGTCGATCTTGTTTTCGAACACTTTCACCTGCGCCGGGTCGGTGGAATCGAGCACGTGCAGATCGGGGTAACCGGCGATCCGGCCAAATGTCTTCCTTAGAACTTCCGGACACAAACTCGATCCGCCCATTCCCAGCAGAAGGACGTCTTTGAAGCCCGCGCTCCAGACTTCTTTCGCGAGGTTTCGTAGCTCGATAGGATGAGCAATCTGGTACTCGGTGATGTCCAGCCAGCCCAGCCAATTGGCCTCATCGTCACCGGTCCATAGGGTTGCATCGCGCTGCCAAAGGCGCTGCATTTTGCCGCCAGACTGCCAGTCGTTCATGGCAGTCTTCACTGCCGCGGCCAGGCTTTCCGGCAGCGAAGATTTCAGTCGACTCACGCGGGTTTTCCTTTTTGCTTCGTGCTCTTCTCTACCGCCCCCAGCAATTTGTGGAAAGCATCGGCGAACAGTTTTACTCCGTCGGTAGTCAGCTTGGTGGTTACTTCTTTGATCGAGATGCCGGCTTTCGCGAGGTCATCCATTACTTTTTGCGCGGCCGGAACATTCTCGGTGAGGCTGTTCCGCAACTTTCCATGGTCGCGAAACGCATCCACCGTCGCCGGAGGCATAGTGTCCACCGTGTCAGGGCCGATCAGTTCCTCCACATACATCACGTCACGGTAGGCCGGATTCTTCGTGCTGGTGCTTGCCCACAACACGCGCTGCGTCTGCGCTCCTTTAACTGCCAGCGTTTCCCATCGAGGTCCGCTGAAAATTTTCTGGTAGCGCTGGTAGGTCAGCTTGCCATTCGCAATCGCAACTTTCCCCTTCAGGCTCCTGAGCAGTGCCTGCTGCTGGGCATCAGTGCTGGTTTTCAGCTTATCGTCAATCATCGAATCCACCAGCGTGTCGATGCGGCTGATGAAGAAGCTGGCCACTCCCGCCATTTTCTTGAGATTGCCGCCGCGCTTTGCGAGATCTTCGACTCCGGCGATGTATGCCTCTGCAACCTTCTCGTAGACTTCCTGCGCGAACAACAAAGTCACGTTGATGTTGATGCCTTCCCCAATCAACTGGCGAATCGCGGGAAGCCCCTCCGCCGTACCTGGAACTTTGATCATCACATTTTCGCGATTCACGGTCTTCCACAGCCGGCGCGCTTCGTCGATCGTCTCCTTTGTCTTGAGCGCGAGTAGGGGAGAAACCTCCAGGCTTACGTACCCATCGCGAAACTTGGATTCTTCATACACCGGACGCAGCAGATCTGCGGCGTCTTGAATATCCCGGATCGCAATCTGCTCGTAGCGGCTGGTGGTGTCCAAGTCAGGCTTCGAAGCCAGCGATTGCAAAATGTCGTCATAGAGCGAGCTCTCAGCGATCGCCTTTTCGAAGATAGAGGGATTCGAAGTCATCCCACGAAGACCATCCTCCTCGATCAGTTTCTTAAGGCTTCCGCCCGTGAACAGATCGCGTCGAATGTAATCGAGCCACATCGATTGTCCGTAGCCCAGCAATGCTTTCAGAGGATTTGTTGCTTTTGAGGTTTCGAGTACTCCAGTTGGCTGCATGATGATTTCTCCCTGATGAATCGACGGCGGACGTCGTTATCTGAAATTAGACGGTGTGCGACGCTTCTCGTTTTTGTTTAGACCCAGAAGGTAGTGTCGCGGTTAATTTTCTGCAATCGCTTTAAGTGCTTCTGCAACGACTGCATCTGCAGTGAAACCAAAAAACTTCAGCAAATCTTTCAAGGGAGCGGAAGCGCCGAAGCGGTGCATGCCAATTTTACGTCCCTTGAGTCCAACATATCGTTCCCAGCCAAAGGTAGCCGCCATTTCCACCGAAACTCGCGCGGTGACCGAAGAGGGAAGCACGCTTTCTTTGTATGCCGCATCCTGGCGATCAAAAATCTCCCAGCAGGGCATACTCACCACCCGTGCTTTGATACCTTCCGCCTTGAGCTTTTCGTAGGCCTCAACGCACAGCGAAACCTCGCTTCCCGTTCCCATCAGGATCACGTCAGGCTTGCCGCCGGGTGCGTCGGCGAGAATGTAAGCGCCTCGTGCCGTGCCCGAGGCCGCGCCGTATCTGGTCCGATCAAACGTGGGAATCGCTTGCCGGGTCAGCACCAGCGCCGCTGGCTGGTGTTGCAATTGCGCAATGACCTTCCACGCTTCAACCACCTCATTCGCATCGCCAGGACGAAACAGGATCAGATTAGGCATCGCGCGCAACGAGGCCAGTTGCTCGATTGGCTGATGCGTTGGTCCATCTTCTCCCAAGCCGATCGAATCGTGGGTAAAAATGAAAATGGAAGGAGCTTCCATCAGAGCGGAAAGTCGAATACTGGCCCGCATGTAGTCGCTGAAGTTAAAGAAAGTCGCCCCGAACGCGCGAATTCCAGAAACCGTCAGTCCGTTCACGCTCGCGCCCATCACGTGCTCGCGAATGCCGAAGTGCAGATTGCGTCCAGCATACTGACCAGCCTGGAAGTCGCCCGCGCCTTCAAACTTTAATGTCGTTTTGTTTGAGGTAGCCAGGTCAGCCGAACCGCCAATCAGCCACGGAATATTCTCGGCTAGCGAGTTCAGCACTTTTCCTGAACTGTCGCGGGTCGCCACTCCCTTCGGGTCGGCGGGGAATGTGGGAAGGTTCTTATCCCAGCCATCAGGAAGTTCGCGTCGCTGCATTCTATGCAGTCGGTCAGCCAGTTCAGGATATTTCTGCGAGTACTCGGCGAACATCTTCTCCCACCGTGTACGAGCGGAGTGCCCGCGTTTTCCAACCCCATCTTGGAAGTGCTCACGTACACCTTCTGGCACAAGAAACTTAGCGTCCTCCGGCCAGCCATAAAACTTCTTTGTCAGGCGAACTTCCTCTTCGCCGAGCGGCTCTCCGTGAGCCGCGTTGGTATCTTGTTTGTGCGGCGATCCGTAGCCGATGTGGCTATCTACAATAATCAAAGTGGGACGGTCCGTGGTTTTATGAAACGTCTCAAAAGCCCGCGCCAGCATTTCGAGATCGTTGGCATCGGCGACACGCGTTACGTTCCACCCGTAGCCGACGAAGCGCGTTGCCACGTCTTCGCTAAACGACCAGTCCGCTGGACCATCCAGTGTGATGCCGTTGTGGTCATACATCCAGCAAAGATTCGAAAGCTTTAGATGTCCGGCCAGCGATGCGGCCTCACCACCGATACCTTCCATAAGGTCGCCATCCGAACACATGGCATAGATGTTGTAATCGAAAATTTCAAAACCAGGACGGTTGAAATTCGCGGCTAGCCATCTGCTGCCGATGGCCATTCCCAAACTGTTTCCCACGCCCTGCCCTAGCGGGCCCGTGGTGGTTTCCACGCCAGTAGCGATGTGTGACTCAGGATGCCCAGGAGTCCGGCTTCCGAGTTGCCGGAAGCGCTTAATTTCCTCCATCGGGATCGCCAGCTCTTTGAGGACTTCTCCGTTTTCGTTGACGTCGCGAACTCCGGCGAGATGAAGCATCGCGTAAAGCAGCATGGAGGCGTGGCCATTCGACAAAACGAAACGGTCGCGGTTCAGCCACTTCGGGTCCTCCGGATCGTAGCGCAGGAATTGCTGCCACAGGCAGTAAGTCACCGGCGCCAAACCCATGGGCGCGCCCGGATGTCCGCTATTGGCTTTTTGGACAGCGTCGATCGCCAGGGTGCGGATCGTGTTAATGCACAGGGTATCAAGTTGCGTACCGGTCACCAACGCCTGTTCACTGGTTGCCATGCGATGCGTGCTCCTCCCACGGACAAAACTGTTGTCAATTGAGGTGTCCTGCTGACCCTAAGCCAATTAGAGTCCCGAGACGGAAAAGGGTTTCAGCGAAAAAGGCTTTCGCTACGCATCGAGTGTATCAATTTCTCCCGGCCTCATGCCGGCGAGGTCTGTGCAAAATCGAAGAGAGGTGCAGAAAAAGTGGAAAAACGGAGGCGTGCTATTTCAACATTTGCAGGTAGCTTTTTTCGCTGTTTGAAGCCTTGGTGGTTTCCTGAACATATTTGAGGAACTGACGGAGATTCTCTTTCTCTGCTGCGTCCATTCCGGCGAAGCGAACGCGAACCCCGCCCGCGGCGGGAGCGCTGCGAGTTACCACTCCATTCAGCGCCAGTCCCTTTACCCAAATCTTACCGCTGGCAACCCAGAGTCCGATCTCAACTTTGGCGCCGCCGCTGACGGCGGTTGAAGTCTCGATCTGGCATCCTCCCATGCTTGTGTTGGACAGATTACCCCAGATGGGAGCATCTCCCTCATTGACGCGCAACTCCACCGCCACGAAACATTTGATCCTGGGATGCCGCCTTCGATCTTGTCCCCAGTTGGGGCTGAAGAGATCGGGCTCAAACGGTGGGATAGCCGTAGCCGGGGAAGGCAGGGATGGCAGCGGCTCGTTAGCCGTGTGGGTTGAAGTAGCTGTCTTCGTTGAGGTCGCGACGATTGTACTGCCAGAAGATTCTTGTTTGATCTCCCGCATCGCCTCAATCAGAGCTTGTTCTCTGCGCTCGGGCGGGGCATCGCGATAAGCCTGCAGCAGCTTTCCCAGGTTGCGAGCCAGATCCGGGTCGGTGAGCAGCCGGGTCCAGTCCGTTCCTGCGGCCGGCGTAGGCCTCGAATTACTCATGATAAAGAATATCCCGTTCGCTTTTTAGAATGACTCTGCAGCTTGAGCTTGAGCCACAAGTAACCGGTTCACAAGATGACCGAAGTCATCCAGCAAGTTCCCGACAATGCACGCGCAGCCTATTCGGGTTCAGGCCTAGGGTGATGGTGCGAGTTGCGGCAAGCTTTCCAGATAAGTCTTCAGCGTTTCCTGCTGCGCACTTGTAAGAGACAGAAATTCAAATCCGTACTGATATCCGCGCCGATAACGTACCACCGCCCGCACCTCCCACAGTTCGATTGATCCAGGCAGCGAGAAGGTTAAGCCGACAACCTCGCCACTATTCATCTCTGTCGCTAGCAGTATGCCAATCCCGGCCTCGGACAGATCCCTGCAATGTCCATTGATCGTCTGGTACTGATTTCCCAGATAACTCACTGCAACTCGGAAGTCGGCACGATATCTCGTGTGCCGTCTACGGCGGCGGTCGATCTGACTTGCTGTGACCTGTGGTCTTGGAGCGGGCATTCCGTGAGCGAACCTTCTGGGGAGTATTTCCTGGAGCTTTCAATTGCGATTATCGAGGCTCGAATGTGATTTCTACGAGCCCGACGGTTTCATCCGGAGCGGCCACAAACTTCCACTTGCGGACCGCATCCGTGGCTGATTGAACTAGCACTGGACTTCCTCCCACCACCCTTGTTGACTCAACGTTCCCGTCAGGCTGAATCACAACTTCCAGTTTGACCGCGCCAGCGATGTGCATCCGCTTTGCGAGATCCGGATAAACCGGAGCGACCTTTCCAATTGCCTTGCGTTCCACGTAGCCCGACGCCTGAGCCGCGCTGGTCCCTGGGAACGGACCCACATACAGAGCAGGGGCCACGATCCAATCACACAAGCGATGCATCGGATGGAAGGACCCTTCCCGTTTACTTTATTAGCAGCGCCGAGACCAGAAAAGTGTCTAAAGTAACCGTTGGGAACCAGATTTCGTTGTTCGGCGTATTTTCCAGAAATCTCATTCCCTTGTTATCTCGAAGGCATCCAATGTCGGTTCGGAGACTGCCCGCCTTTTGGATCGCGCGATGCTTCGGTAGAATCAATAGTTTGACGTTATGCTATGAAGGAGAAAGGTCGTCCCGAGGAGTTTTCGTACAAAGGGACTTTTTCAAAACTGGGAATGCCCCGCTCCCTGTTTCATCCAAACCGCAGACGTCCTGCTCTTACGCTGGTGCTTCTACTGGCAAGTAGCCTCAGCGCTCAAGACTCCACGCCTACTCCTTCTATCACCCTTCCCGGCTCACAGAGTCCTTTCACTGGCAGTGAACCGGAAGGCAAAGCCACGCCGGAGGTGTTGCAAATTGGATTTCAAGAGGCCATTGATCGCGGGCTGCGCAATAACCTTGGCTTGCTGCTCTCAGGTGATCAGACGCTCAATGCCCGCGGCGAGCGGTGGAAAGAACTCAGCAATCTTCTGCCCAATCTTTCGGCCCGAGTGCAGGAGGATGTTCAAACCCAAAGCCTCACTGCCCTCGGTTTCAAGAGCAGCCTTTTCCCATTTCCGCTCCCGCGGGTGATCGGTCCTTTTAATTACCTGGACGCGCGCGCTTCGCTGACGCAGTCTATTTTCGATTTTAAGCAGATCGAAAAGGAACGCGCCGCCTCTGAGAGCTTGAAGTCCGCACAATACAGCTATAAAGATGCTCGGGAGTTGGTCGTGCTAGCGGTGGGCAATGCCTACCTGCTGTCGATCGCCGACGCCGCGCGGATTGAAACCGCGAACGCACAGGTCGTGAATGCGCAAGCCCTCTATGACAAGGCAGTCGACCAACAGAAGGCAGGTCTGAACCCAGCGATCGATACTCTGCGCTCTCAAGTCGAGTTGCAAACCCGGCAACAGCAGCTTATCGTGGCGCGTAACGATTACGCCAAGCAGAAGCTCTCGTTAGCTCGCATCATCGGCTTGCCTCCAGGTCAGGAGTTCGCTTTGACGGAAAAAGCTCCCTACCAGGCGCTTACCCCGCAGCCCGTTGAAGTCTATCTGCAGCGAGCCTACACTTCACGGTCGGACTACCAGGCGGCGCAAGCGCAAGTCCGCTCTGCCGAGTTGTTGCGCAGGGGTGCTACCGCCGGCCACTATCCCAGCATGGATTTAAGTGCAAACTTCGGTGACATTGGCGTTACACCGGCCGAGTCGAATGGGACCTGGCAAGTGGCTGGAAGCCTCAACATTCCCATCTTTGCGGGAGGAAAAACGCATAGTGATGTTCTCGAGGCTGAGTCCCAATTAAGACAAGCGCGTTCACAGCTGGGCGATCTGCGCGGCCGCATTGACTACGAAGTGCGCACCGCGTTGTTAGACTTGAACGCTGCCGCTGAGCAGGTGGAGGTAGCACTGAGTTCGGTCGACCTGTCAGAACAGGCGCTTACCCAATCCAGGGATCGTTTTACTGCCGGAGTCACCGACAACCTTGAGGTGGTGCAGGCGCAGGAGGCAGTTGCCAGTGCCCACGAGAGCTACATCCAGAGCCTGTACACGCATAATCTTGCAAAGATAGAACTGGCCCGAGCTATCGGGGATGCAGAACAGGGAGTTAAGCGATATCTGAAAGGCGAACACCAAAATTAATTATGGAACCGACGACGCAAAGTCCTCCCGCGCAAAGCCCGCCCGCCGCACCGCCGGAGCAGTCTGAAAGCCGTCCCAAGCCGCTACCGGCGACGGAACGGGACTTCCGCACTCGTCCTTCGCGAACCGCCAGCCCGGGCTTTCGAATTGGCGTCATCATTGCAGTGGTGGTGTTGCTGGTTGTGGGGTTCTTCGTCTACCGCTATGTTTCCAGTTACGAATCCACCGACGATGCCGAAGTGGACGGCCACATCAATTCCATCAGTCCTCGCATTTCGGGCCACGTCATCAAGCTCAATGTGAACGATAACCAATACGTGCAGGCGGGTACGGTTTTGGTGGAGATCGATCCCACTGACTACCAGGTTGCTTACGAAAAGGCCAAAGCCGAATTCGAAGATGCGCAAGCCACCGCGGCTGCAGCCGGCGTCAATGTGCCAATCACCGACGTCAGCACGAGCAGCCAAGTGTCATCAACTGAAGCCGACGTGGCCAGCGCCCGCGCCGGAATCGCCGCCGCGAGGCAGCAGTTTGATGCAGCCAAAGCGCAGCTTGTCCAAGCCCAAGCCAATAATGTGAAGGCGCAAAATGATCTTGTCCGCTACAAGCAACTGGTCGACAAGCAGGAGATTTCGCAGCAGCAATACGATCAGGCCGTAGCCGCCGCGGCGGCCGACGCTGCTGCCGTCGAGAGTGCTCGCTACACGGCTGATGCCGCGCAATCCCAGGTGACTGAGGCCCAGGGAAAACTTGTGCAAGCGGAAGCCAACTACCGCAACGCTCAGACTGCCCCCAGGCAAATGCAGGTGATTCGCTCCAGAGCCGCATCGGCGGAGGCGCAAGCACTGCAAAAAAAGGCCGACCTTGATCAGGCGCAACTCAATCTTCTGTACACAAAAATCATCGCTCCGGTTACCGGCGTGGTCAGCGATCGCACCGTCGAAGTCGGACAGAACGTCGCTCCCGGCCAGGAACTGATGAAGGTGATTCCGCTCAACGATGTCTGGATCACCGCCAACTACAAAGAGACGCAACTTCGCGAGATGAAAGTTGGCCAGCCGGTCACGGTTGAAGTGGATGCCAGCGGAAGAAGCTACAAAGGCAAGGTCGACAGCATCGCAGGCGCAAGCGGCGCGCGTTTTAGCTTGCTGCCTCCGGAAAATGCCACCGGAAATTATGTGAAGGTCGTGCAACGTATTCCGGTAAAGATCGTGCTCGATCCGGGAGAAAACAAGGATCAATCACTGCGCCCAGGAATGTCCGTTGAACCCAAGGTCTGGATCCGGCAATGAGTGCCGGTACCACCGCGTTTGACAACACAGTTGCCTGGCGTCCGGCAGTCAATCCCTGGATCATCGCCGTTACCGTTACGCTGGCGACTTTCATGGAAGTTCTCGACACTTCCATCGCGAACGTAGCTCTGCCACACATCGCGGGCAGCCTCTCCGCTGGACAGGACGAGAGCACATGGGTTCTCACTTCCTACCTGGTCTCGAACGCCATCGTGCTTCCGCTCAGCGGCTGGCTCTCCTCCATCATGGGCCGCAAGAACTTCTACATGAGTTGCGTGGCCTTGTTCACCATCAGTTCTTTTTTGTGCGGTTTGGCGCCGAACCTGGCTACCCTCATCGTATGCCGCGTGCTGCAAGGCGCTGGCGGAGGTGGCCTGCAGCCTAGCGAGCAGGCCATACTGGCCGATACTTTTCCTCCCGCCAAGCGTGGCATGGCCTTTGCCGTCTACGGCGTCGCCGTTGTCACCGCGCCGGCAATTGGTCCAACTCTTGGAGGGTGGATTACCGACAATTTCACCTGGCGTTGGATTTTCTTCATTAACATTCCTGTCGGAATCATTTCCATACTGCTGACCTCGCGGCTAATTCAGGACCCTCCCTACTTCAAGCGCCGCAAACTCAGCGAAACTACCATCGACTACATCGGCCTCGGTTTTGTGGCGCTGGGCCTGGGAACTTTGCAGGTTGTCCTTGATAAGGGACAGCGTGACGATTGGTTCGAATCCCATTTCATCGTCACACTTTCGGTGATAGCCGCGGTCTCGCTTCTCTTCGTCATCTTCTGGGAATGGCACCACAAAGATCCCATCATTGATCTACACCTGTTCCGTGACCGCACATTTGGGATCTCCAATCTTCTGATGTTTATGCTGGGCTTCGCTTTGCTCGGCAGCACGCTATTGCTCCCTCTATTCATGCAGACTCTGCTGGGATACACCGCAGAGCAAGCGGGACTGGCTCTAATGCCCGGCGGGTTCACGATCATGCTCTTGTTGCCTCTGGTGGGATTCTTGCTCTCGCGTCATAGTCCGCGCTGGCTGCTGGTTTTTGGCTTAACCATGCTCTCCGCTTCGTTGTTCCACATGACAAGTTTTGATTTGCAAATCGACTTCCACACTGCGGTCTTCGCTCGAGTATTGCAAGCTGCGGGAATGGCGTTCCTTTTCGTTCCGATCAACACAGCTGCTTATGCTTACCTGCCGCGGGAGAAGAACAATGCTGCCTCCGGTTTGATGAACCTCGCGCGCAACATTGGCGGCAGCGTGGGCATTTCGCTTGTAACGACCTTGCTGGACCGGCGCGGCCAGGTTCACCTGAACTACCTGTCCCGTCATCTGAGCGCTTCGAATCCCGCGTTTCAGTCGATGATGCAAGGGGCGACGCAAGGCATGCGAGCGCACGGCGCCAATTCGGTATTCGCCACGCAGCAGGCTTATGCCATGATTGAGGGCACAGTGCAGCGGCAAGCGACAATGCTGGCTTATATCGATGACTTCCGGCTTCTTGGGTTCGCCATTCTGGCGATGGTCCCGCTTGTCTTCCTCATGAAAAAAGGCAAGCCCGGGGCAATGGCTGTACACTAATTCGCGGTAAATTCGTTCGGAGTGAACTGGTTCGCGGTAAACTGGCTGGCGACAAACGGTGACGGGCTATGTTTCGCGTAATCACCATCGAGCGCGAGTACGGCTCTGGAGGCGGCGCCATTGCCGCCCAACTCGCCCAACATCTCGGGTGGAATCTGTGGGACAAGCGTCTCACGGAGGAGATTGCCCGCTTGGCGAATGTCGACGCTTCCACGGTGAAGCGCTGCGACGAGCGCATGGACAGCCGCTTCTACCGTTTAGCGAAAACTTTCTGGCGTGGCAGCCACGAATCCAGCTCTCATCTAGGCAATCAGGCCTTTGATACCGATTGCATGATGGAATGGATGGCACAGATCACCGCCAGAATTGCCCAGGAAGGAAATGCGGTGGTTGTAGGCCGGGGTGCGCCCTATTTCCTTCGTGAGCATCCCGATGCCTTCCATACGTTTCTCTATGCGCCACGCGCCGAAAAAGTTCGCCGCCTTCTCCAAGACGGATCGACGACGGCGGAGGCGGAGGAGCTGGTTGAATCGGTGGACCGCGAACGTATCGCCTTCGTCAAACATTACTTCAACGCCGATTGGCCCACCCGCTCGCTTTACCACCTTATGATCAACACTGCCGTAGGCAACGAAGCGGTCATCGACACAATCATGCACACCATGCATCGGATTTCCGGCCGTCCCAAAGCCACGGACTACGAACCTCCCAGACTTTCCACAACCATCTAACTCGTGTGCGCCCGTGCCGGCCGCTGTGGAGCCGGACAACAGCTTTCCGCACATACATCCGCCCGCGGTCCGAGCGATCCCAGCGCCCTACGTTCCTGTGCTGGATCGATCCGCTCCAGAATCAACTCGCGAATCATCCCGATGAACTTCGGATGCACGCCTACGGTTTTTGCGCGCGTCATCGGCAAGCTCAGCAAATCGCAAAGCTGCCGCGCTTCCACATCCAGATCGTACAACACTTCCATGTGGTCGGAGATGAAGCTGATCGGAGCCAGCACCACAGCGGAAGCCAAACTCTTTGACTTCACCTCGCGCAGATAATCGAGAATGTCCGGCTCTAACCAGGACTGTCCCGGAACGCCGCTGCGACTCTGATAAACGAGCACATCGTTTTGCTGCCCGAGCGCTCCCGAAACCAGGCGCCGTACCTCTTCAAGTTGCTTCACGTAGTCGCTGGTGTTAGCCATCGAATGCGGAATACTGTGCGCGGTATAGATTATTTGGATGTTACCCCTCGCGTCAGCTGGAACAGCCCGCAGTGCCTCGCGCACTCGTTCCACCGTAACTTCGATGAAGGCCGGATGGTTGAAGAATGCCCGCAGTTTGTCCACCTCCGGAGCATCTTGTCCCACTTCACTCTGCGCTCGCGCAATGTCTTCGCGATACTGCCGGCATCCGGAGTAGGAACTGTAAGCCGAAGTCACAAAAGCGACTGCGCGCCGGATTCCATCCTGCTTCATTTTTCGCAGAGTCTCGGGCAGCAGCGGATGCCAGTTGCGATTTCCCCAATAAACTGGCAGCTTGGGGCCGTTGTGCTGCAACTCCGTTTCCAGCGCGGCGATTAGTTCCCGTGTCTGCTGATTAATGGGGCTCTTGCCCTCGAAATGATAGTAGTGCTCGGCAACGGTCAGCATGCGCTCGCGCGGAATGTTTCGCCCCCGCAGCACATTTTCGAGGAAAGGGATTACTTCTTCTTTGGATTCCGGTCCCCCAAAAGAAACCAGCAGAACGGCGTCGTAGTTCATGTCGAGATAATGATTGTGACTCAAATCCAGAGACTAGAGTGTACTGCGGCGAGAGCCTCTCTCGAAAACCTAGAATGTGAACCGCGCTGAAAACTGCAAAACACGAGGAAGCCCATTCGGGCTGATTTCCTGCAGGGTCCCGAAATTGCCAGGTCCGGAATTGGGCACTAGATAGCAGCTTTGGTTCAGCGTTGCGCCGTCCCCGCAATTGGTCCCAATGGGATTGTATTGCAGTTGGTTGACGCCATTGCCGTTCTGCACGTAGTAGTTCGCGTGGTTGAATAGGTTGAAGGCCTGTGCTTGAAGTTCCAACTCCCTGCCTTCCCTGATCTCGAAACTGCGGGCCAGTCCGACGTCGATTCTCTCCAGCCACGGGCCAAAGAAAGAATTCAGCCCGATTCCAGGTGTGGGTCCGCCGCCATTGATTCCACCTGCGGTGTTCGCGGTGTCCTCATTGAAGGCGGTGTCGTTGAGGTTTCCATTGGCACCGTTGCAATTGTTGAACGACAGGGTCGAACTGGTGCACGCGGGGCTCAACAACCCCGCATAAGGCCGGCCAGAAGAGAACTCCATAACACCGCTCAACCTCCAGTGCGATAGCAGAGCGCGGCCGGTACTCGAGCTAGTCAACGCTTCCAGCCCAGGCCGGTAGACCGCAGCCGCGCTAATACGATGCCGTTGGTCGAGCAGCGACGGAGCGTGCGTATCGCTGAAGTCGAATTGGTTGTTGAAGTCCATTCCATCCAGCATGATGCTCTTGGCGAAGGTGTAGGAAAACTGCAGCGAAAGCCCCTGCGACATACGACGCTGCACCTGCAGGAAGAAGGAGTTGTAATGGTTTTGCCCGGGGCTGATGAGTTCGTTGATCTCGCCGAGGTTGGCGTTGATGCGGCCTTCTGTGAGCAGACCATTGTCCATGTTGGGCAGGGTTATCGGCCGCCCACTGCAAGGCAGCGTAATCGTGTTGGGCGGGCACACAATGTACGTGGTCGTACCCTGCGGCGGATTCAGGTTCAGATCATAGGCGCTGCCCGAAAGCAAATGCACTCCATGATTCCACATAGTGCCGATGCTTACGGTTGTGTTCTCGAAAATCTCCCGCTCAATCTGCAAACTCGCCTGCAAAATATACGGTGCCCGGAACTGCGGCGAGACCAGGGAAATATCCGGAGAAGTCGCAAAGAGCGGAGAATTGGCGGGGAGAACATTCGGAAATGTTGGCAGCTGTTGATTCGGGGACCCGCCGTTGTAACTGACGCTCGCTGAAGACTGTTGTGACGCGAGGCCGTTCGAGATGACCGAGTTCCGGTAATTCAGGCCGTTCATGTTGGTATGGAACTGCCCGAATCCCCCGCGGACCACCGTCTTTGCCGCAGGTTGCCATGCAAATCCCAGGCGCGGTGCCAACCTTCGGAATTGGTTGGGATACTGCCCGGTGAGCGGGAAGGCTGGGTTTTCCGCAGGCTGCGGGTAAACTTGAAAGTCCTCGCGCAAGCCCATTTCCAGCGTCAGCTGCGGCAAGGCCCGGAAGGAATCCTGTACATAGAATCCGTAGTAAGGTACCGCAAAGGAAAAAGTCGGGCTGCCGGAGGCCTGACTAAACACGTTGTATTGGCCGAGGGCAAATGATTCCAGATTCGAGAACTCGTAGCTGCCGAGGGGCGACCCGAACTGGACAGCGGCGTTCGGGTCTGCGCCGCCGTCGTTGGTATCCGCATCCCGGGCGCGGCTGAAATCGAAGCCGAATTGCAACGTGTGCTTGCCAATCACGTAATCGATGCGGTCCGCGAGAGACCACTGCCTCTCAAAAACTTTCCCAAGAGAGAATGGAGCGTTGCCAAGAATGAAAGAGGCTGGACTATCCAATATCACCGTGGGCGTGTTCGGCGCCAAACCGGTCGGCGTCGAAGCTTCGTTGTCTTGAGAAGTGCCGGCATGGAATTCGTTCAGCAGCCTTGACGAGAACGTGTGCGTCCATCCCAGGCTGGCTTGGAACTCGTGTACGTAGGCGTTGGCCAGGGTTTGTAAACCATAGTTGCCGACCGTCGGGTCGGTGATGACGCCCCCAGGCGAGTTGAACCGGTTCAGGTTCAAGCTAAGGAAGAGGCCGTCGCGGGAAGTCGCTTGGTAATCCAGCCGGGGCGTAAACACCAGATCGTTGCGTTTTCTCGCTTTGGTGCCGAGATTGGAGTTCAGTGCATTCACTACATTCGACACTTGCTGCAGATACACCGGATTGGCCGGATCAGGGGCGGTGTCGCTGCCTGGAACAGGCAAGGGGCCGTTCGGCGCAGGCAGCGTCGTTCCCGCTGGGATGCCAAAGTTGGCGCTCAAGAAAGCAGGCAAGTTTGCCGGCGTCGTCGCTAAGGCCGAGTTAATGACGGGAATCGGATTGTTCCGCAGTTGTTGCTCATAATCCACAAAGAACCATAAGCGGTCGCGAAGAATCGGGCCACCCAGTCCAGCGCCGAATTGCTGCAAGTCATCTTCCGGTTTAGGAAAGCCGCTGGCCTTGTCGAGAGCGTCGTTAGCTCCCGTAGCGGAGTTCCGATTGTAATAGAACGCGCTGCCGTGAAAGGCGTTGCTTCCTGACCGCGTAACGGCATTCACGAAACCCGCTCCACCGCCATACACGGCGGAGTACGGGCTCACTGAGACCTCAAACTCCTCAATGGCATCCTCGCCATACAGATAAGGGATGCGGTAACGGCCTAAGATGTCGGCGAAGTAATTGTTGGTGGCGTTGGTTCCGTCGACGGTGAAAGCATTGGAACCGTTTCCGTTGGCGTAACCCGAATCCTCTCCACCCTGCTGTCCGGCAATGCTCACTAGTCCAGTGTCGCCGTCGTAACTGGTATTCGGAGTAAGCACCGTAAAGTCAGTGTAGCGACGTCCGTTCAGCGGCAAATCCGCGATAAGCGAACGCTCCATCGTGGTGCTGGCGGAGGATTCGGCGGGCCGCAGCAGGGGCGTCGTCCCGTTCACTTTAACTGTGTCTGTGCCAACACCCACCTGCAGCTTAATGTCCTGCAATGTTGAGTTTCCAACGAGCACCCGCACAAGGACTTGAACATCTCGAAACCCTTTTAGACTTGCCGCGATGGAATAGGTGCCCGGCATGACGGCCGGAAAACGGTAGAGGCCCGCGTGGTTCGTCTCTGCAGCAGTCTTTACCCCCGTTCCCAGATTCTGCACAACCACCGACGCTCCCCGGACCACCGCTCCACTTTGATCTGTGATTCGGCCGCTCAGCGAGCCTGTCAAAACGACATTCTGAGCGGTCAGCAATGCGCAGCTCGACACCGCGACCAGCGCGCTGCTTACGAGCAGACGACCGGCAAGCAGGAGGGTTCTCGCGCTAAATCGAATTAAGGTTTCCATTTTCATTTTGAGGTTCATCCGAGGAGGTTCATGATCAAGCGGTGCTACGCACTTAGAATCTGACACCAACTGAATCCGAAATTCAAGCTAGCTCACGCGCTACTATCGGCGATCGTACAAGTATTAAGGCTAAAAAGGGGCAAGCTGAATGCCTGCCCCCCAATGGAAGAAGCTCGGACCGCGATCCGACAGCACATAATAGGAAGCTTGTATGGAGGAAGTGTTAACCGCACATAAAATTTCCGTGAATCGTCTTTGTTTTGAGGATCGTCCTTACCGATGTGAGAGCCGACGGACCATCCGCTCGGTAGTGTCTTTAAGATGGCGTCTTTAAGATGTTGTAGTGACAGGGCGTTCGGACTGCGGATATCTGCCGGGAGAATTTCTCCAGCGCGTCTAGTGATTTTCTCAGACTAAAACCGTCCAAAGACGTCAATCATAATTGAACGGGAGGACTCGCATGTTACGCTTCAGCGGAGACTATGGAAGGGAAAGTGCTACGGCGGGTCTTTAAAGCATTTCAGTATCGGGACTTCCGCCTGATGTGGTTTGGCGCCTGTACGTCTAGCATCGGTACATGGATGCAGATTGTGGCGCAGGGATGGCTGATCTACCGCCTCAGCCACTCGGCGTTCTTGCTGGCGCTCGATCAATTTCTTGCCGGCATCCCCATCTTCCTTTTCTCCCTGATCGGCGGAGTGGTGGCCGATCGCGCGGAGCGCCGGAAAATTCTCCTCGGCTCCCAATACGTGCAGATGGCCACGGCCGGGATTCTTACGGTTCTCGTCGCGACCGGGCTGGTGCACGTCTGGCACATTCTGTGTCTCTCTTTTATTTCTGGCTTCGCCCAGGCCTTCGGCGGCCCGGCCTACCAGGCGCTGATTCCTACGCTGGTCGAAAAAGAAGACATGCCCAACGCCATCGCCTTGAATTCGATCCAGTTCAATGTCGCAGTTATGGTGGGGCCGGCGCTGGCTGGGCAGGCGTTGGCGAAGCTGGGAGAAAAATGGTGTTTCGGCTTGAACGCGCTTTCGTTCCTTGCGCCTATCATTTCGCTTTCGATCATTAGCGCGCGCTTTCTTCCGCTGAAGACCACCGAGTCCATGTTCAGCAGCCTGAAGCAGGGTATTCGATTTGCCCGCAAGCAAAATTCGATGGAAGCACTGATTGTGCTGGCTTTCTGCATGACTGCGCTGGGCATGCCCATGCGCACCTACATCCCGGTTTTTGTGAAGGACATCTTTCATCGTGGTCCGGAGACTTATGGCAACCTCCTCTCACTGATGGGACTGGGTTCGATTTTCGGTTCGCTAATGATCGCGAGTGCGGGCAATATGCGAAAAAAAGGAATCGTCGCGCTCGGAGCGCTTCTTTGTCTGGGTGCGGGAATCTCCGCCTTTGCCCTCTCAAAATCAGTGCCCTTCAGCGGCGTCATTCTGGTGCTGGTGGGCGCTGCCATGATGGCCGTCTTCGCGACGGTCAATTCCCTGGTGCAGTTAATCACCACGAACGAAATGCGCGGACGCGTGATGAGTGTGTACAACTTCGCTTTCCGCGGCGGCATGCCCATGGGGAACCTTTTGTCAGGCTGGCTGGTTCCAATGTTCACTGCGCCGGTGGTGCTTGGCGTGAACGGCTTACTGCTCATCCTGCTGGCTCTTTATTTCTTATTGGTGCAGCGGCGGCTGGCTGCGTTGTGAACTTGAGGCGTTTTGCGGGCGTGAGCGAAGCGTGAGCCCGCAGCCGAAATCCTGAGCCGGATTTGGCGAAGGATCTTAAACCGAGAAGGAATCGGGGAAGAATTTGGTGCGCCCGGAGAGATTCGAACTCCCGACCTATTGCTCCGGAGGCAATCGCTCTATCCATCTGAGCTACGGGCGCGTACCGGTAGCTCCAGTTTACATGGGAGGGTTGAGAGGCATCAATGTGAGTTCTGTCGTGCGAGAAAAACCCGATAGCCGTTCGGGTATAGAACGCAACGCTCTCGCAGTTGCAAAAGCCGTCGCCGCGCGCGTCCGAACTCTAAACTCTTAGTAGCGGCCGCGTCCGCCGCCGCCACCGCGGCCACCACGGTCGCCGCCGCGATCTCCGCCTCGGCCGCCGCGGTCGCGTCCGCCGCCTCCGGCGTGCTCGGTTTTAGGACGCGCCTCGTTCACGTTCAGCGTGCGTCCGCCCACCTGCGAGCCGTTCAACGCGGTGATGGCCTTGTCTCCGTCTTCATTACTGGCCATTTCCACAAAGCCAAAGCCGCGTGACCGTCCGGTATCGCGGTCCGTCATGATGCTGACTCTGTCCACTTGCCCGAACGGTTCAAACATCTGCCGCAGTTCGTCTTCCGAGGTGTTAAAGCTCAAGTTGCCTACAAAAATATTCTTCAAGCGTCTTCCTCTGCATTGAGCTGTCGAAGTGCAAGCTGGATGCGGCGGGACTGGCAGGTCGGGGATACCTTCCTGAAAATCGAGACCGTTGCTGGCGAACACTCAAATGCGGGCAGAAGTATAGCAGGTTTGTCAACTCGGAGCGGAGTGTGGATGTTTTTGGTATCAATGGTTTAGCGGGCTGGGTTTAGCGGGCTGGAGATGGAGCGATTCGGTCGCTTTGGCAGCCTTGACTGGTAACTGAGAATGAACTGGCAGTAAAACAAGAAGGCCGAACAATTCCGCCAAACTAAGGTCGGAAGTAACGCCGCTAGCATTCGTCCACCTTCCAATAGCCTTCGCGGTGATATCCAACTTGCAGCAGCCGATTCTTGGGATCGTGCCGCTTGCTGCAGTTGGGACAGATCAAATACCGGCTCCATGCGGTCCCTTGCCGGTCGTAGCTTGCTTCAACCGCAAATGTCGCCCCGCAACTGCACGGCACCAGCAACATACGCAGCGGCGCCCCAACTGAAACCTTTTCGGATTTACTGCCGGACTTCACCTTCCTCCACCGTTTCCATCGCCTTCTTCCTGCGCTTGTTCGATTGCAGAACCTTCTTTCGCAGCCGCAGCGATTTGGGAGTGATTTCCACGAACTCGTCATCCGCGATGAATTCGATCGCTTGCTCAAGATTCAATTGCCGGAAGGGCACCAGCCGAATCGCCTCATCCGCAGTTGAAGCCCGCATGTTGGTTAGCTTCTTTTCCCGCACCGCATTGACGTCCAGATCGTCGTCCTTCGCATTCTCGCCAATAATCATTCCTTCGTAGAGTTCAATGCCGGGGCCGACAAAAAGCTCTCCGCGTTCCTGCAATCCCCACAGCGCATAGGCTGTTGAAACGCCGGCCCGGTCCGCAATCAATGCTCCTGTAAGCCGGTGCGGGATTTCTCCTTGCCATTCGGTATATCCATCGAACAGCGAATTCATCACAATCGTCCCGCGCGTGTCGGTGAGCAATTGACTGCGTAGCCCGATAAGCCCGCGACTGGGCACGCGAAATTCGATGCGCACTCGCCCGTAGCCGTGGTTGTGCATGTTTGTCACTTCAGCCTTGCGCGAGCCGAGTTGCTCCATCACCACACCAACAAAGTCTTCGGGCACGTCCACGGTCAAATGTTCTACCGGTTCCATCAGCTTGCCGTCAATGCGCTTGGTGACGATCTCGGGCTTCCCCACCATCAGCTCGTAGCCCTCGCGCCGCATCATCTCGATCGTGATCGAAAGCTGCAGTTCACCGCGTCCCAGGACTTTGAACGAGTCGGTTGTTCCCATCTCTTCCACGCGCAAAGAAACGTTGGTGAGCAACTCTTTCTCAAGACGCTCGCGGAGATTTCGCGACGTAACGTAAGTCCCTTCGCGTCCCGCGAATGGCGAAGTGTTCACCGTGAAGGTCATCGCGATGGTCGGCTCGTCGATGACGATGGGCGGCAATGGCGCGGGATTCTCCGCGTCCGTAATGGTTTCGCCGATGGTGATTCCTTCGACGCCCGCCACCGCGATAATGTCCCCCAACACCGTTTCCGTAATGTCGGTGCGCTTCAAACCGGAGAAAGAAAACAGCTTTGTGATCTTCGTTTTCTGCATCGATCCATCACGCTTGGCGATGACCACGTCTTCGCCCGTGTACATCGTTCCATTAAAGACGCGCGCAATGGCGAGCCGCCCGAGATAATCGCTGTAGTCGAGGTTTGCCACCAAAATCTGCAACGGACCAGCCGGGTCGCCCTGCGGCAGCGGAGTTGTTTTCAAAATTGCGTCAAACAGCGGCCGCAGGTCCTCGCCAGCGACCTTGATATCCGTCGACGCAGTGCCCGCCTTCGCATTCGTGTACAGAACAGGGAAATCCAGTTGATCCTCTTTAGCATCGAGATCGATAAACAGATCGTAGATTTCGTTTAGAACTTCTTGCGCACGTGCATCCGGCCGGTCAATCTTATTAATAACCACGATCGGCGGCAGCTTCGCTTCCAGCGCCTTGCTCAGCACGTAGCGCGTCTGCGGCAGCGGGCCTTCGCTGGCGTCGACCAGCAGCATCACTCCGTCCACCATCTTCAGCGCGCGCTCCACCTCGCCGCCAAAATCGCTGTGGCCGGGCGTATCCACGATGTTGATTTTCACGTCGTGATAAAAGATGGCTGTGTTCTTGGCCAGGATGGTGATGCCGCGCTCGCGCTCCAGTTCGTTCGAATCCATGACGCGCTCGACATGGTGCTCGTTCGAGCGAAACGTTCCGCTCTGCTGCAGCATGGCGTCGACCAGCGTGGTCTTGCCGTGGTCTACGTGCGCGATGATAGCGATATTGCGAATGCTCAAACTCAAAGTATGGTTTGTCCTTTAAAAAGGTGATTCAGGTTGAGGGGACGGACAGCCGTTCGGCAGCGGTCATGCCCCATCTATAACTTTACTATGTGTGGAGGGTTCGCAGCAGTTGACCTCGCACTTACGTAATGAAGGCCAATTAATTGTCGAGGATTAACGACTGTCGATTAATGCAAGTTCGGCTCAGAAATTTGGCGGGACCGGTGGGCAAGCAACATCAACCGGCCACCGCCTTCTGTTTAGGCATTGGCCTGCCCGCCAATCGCGCCTCCACTTCTTTCACGGCGCGCTGTGCCGCAAGGATTCCACTGTCGGTCGTCGATTCAGGACCCTCGGAGTCCGTGTTGGCGAAGAAAACCCGATCCATGGGACGCCGCACGAGCGGCTGAACCTCCGTATATAGCCCAGGTTTGGACATATACATAGGGTGCCCCCGCCGGTAGATGTGAACCTCGACCGGGTCAACATTCAGCCCTGGCAGTAGCTTCTGGAAGTCGCTCAGAACATCAGCAGCGACCTTGCGCGCGCCAGTCTCGGGTAGCAGGTGGCTCCGCTCTTCATCCTTCATCGGCGTGTAACAGCTAACAATGTTGAATTTCTGTTTGTAGCCCGGCTGCTTCTGGACGACCCAATCAGCGACGATGAAATCAGTGAAGGTGTTGCCCGGGCACCAGGTGTCGTAGCCGTGATTAAAGACCGGCTGGTCGAAAATCAGATTTACGACGGGATAGGGAATATAGCGAATCTGACGCATGGCTTCACTTTGTTTTTCGGGCAATCCCTCAACGATGCGTCGGGTGATGAACTTAGGCGTGGCCATGATCACGGCTTTCGCCGCAACTGTCTTCAATTCCCCGCCTAGCATGTAGGTGACCTGCACATTTTCCTTTTCGGAAACGACCGCCACGGTGGTCGCCCCCGTCTGCATTCGGTCTTTGTATCTCGGCTGAAGAATATCCGCCAGCTTTCTCGTGACTGCTCCCAAACCTCCAGGCCAGGTGTACCGATTGTCCACGTCACTCTCTTCGACCATTTCCTGCAGCGACAGAATAGCCAAACCCGCAGCCGTATCCTCACTGGCTGCACCCCAGTTGGATGGCCCGTAGTTATCCCACCATTGCTTGAGTTCTGGCGGATACGCCTTCAAGAAATCGGAAAACGGTTTGCCGAATAGCTCTTTACTGCGTTTCTCGACATCAATCGCCAGCATCTCTTTTTTGAACTTCTCGAAGCCTTCGCGAACCGACGCTGGGTAGGGTAGTTTGTTCAAACCGTTGCCCCAGGTATCCGCGACAAACTCACCCCGAATAATGCTGCCGTCCGGACTATTGACTGGCAACGGCTCCAGCCCAATTTCTTTCGAGAAGGGGTAAGCATGTTCGTCCTTGGTCAAGAACGCCGATCCGGTTGCGTACATGCTGCCCTCATACTCCATGGCATACGCGTTGCCGCCCCAGTGAGGCTCTTTTTCAAGCAAAAGAAAATCTCGATGCTGCAATCGATAAGCCGCCGCCAGACCGCTAACGCCGCCGCCGACAATCACGACATCGTGCCGCGCCGAAGCCGGGGGCCGGGTGAACACCTTGCCATCTCGCACTTGATGGCAGATCCGATTGTCTTCTCCATCGACGTCCGCAGGATGATCTTTCTGTGCATCAGCCGCCTGCGCCGCAACCAGCGATAGATCGATCGGACACCCCGCTGTCACCGCTCCTGCAACCACAAACTTGATGAAATCTCTGCGATTCGCGCTCATGGTGCATTCCCCTCAACCGCTGCGACGATCTCTGAGCCCGCGTCAGTTCGTCCTTCACCGCGCACCCGCAAGCGATACCAGAAGACAATCGTCACCAGCGAAAACACGAAAATAATCGTCGATACCGCGTTAATCTCCGGCGTGATGCCGCGGCGCAGCCGTCCCCAGATTTCCAGCGGCAGTGTGTTGTCGCGCCCGATCAGGAAAAAGCTCACCGCAATCTCGTCCATCGAAAGCGTAAAGATGAGCAGCGCCGCGCCGATAATCGGCAACTTTAGATTCGGAACCGTGATGCGCCAGAATGTCTGCCAGTAATTTGCTCCCAGATCGAGCGAAGCCTCCTCTTGGGCGCGGTCGAGCTTCTGGAGGCCGGCGAACACTTCGGTCGTGGCCACGGAAATCAACGCCGTCCCGTGGCCCAAAATAATCGTTGCCAGGCTGGTGTTTGTTCCCATCACTTTGAACAGCATGAGAAGCGAAAGCCCGGTAATAATGCCCGGCAGAATCAGAGGCAAAAGCACCAACCGCCGGAACAACGCCTTCCCCGGAAACTGCGCCCGCTCGAGAGCGAGCGCCGCCGGCACTCCGAACGTTAGCGAAATTGCAATGGCAGCCATCGCAACCTTTAGGCTGTTGAGCACCGAATCCCAAATGGGGGCATCCGCAAAGAGCGTTCGATACCAGTCGAGTGTTAGATGATGCGGCGGAAATCCGCCCACACCCTCTCCGTTGAAGGAATAAAGAATGAGAACGACAATCGGCAGATACAGGAACGCGAACACAGCCGCGGCGTGGAAGACTAACCAGCGTGAGCCCGAAACCAATTTCGTGTGGCTCACGAGAAGCTCCATTTCTTTTCCAGCCGCTCCGAGAAAGCCAGCAGGCTTACCACCAGCAGCAGCATGCAGAAGGAGATCGCCGCGCCCAGCGGCCAGTTATATGCCGCACCGAACAGGCTGACCACAATATTCGAGATCATGATGCCACTCGGACCACCGAGCAGCAGCGGCGCAAGAAAATCACCCAGACTCAGCACAAAAGCAAACGTTGCCCCCGCCACTACTCCCGGAATCGAAAGCGGAAGAATTACCTTCCAAAATGTTTGCGCAGGAGTAGCTCCCAAATCGTGCGACGCTTCCACAAGGTTGCGCGGAACATGTTCCAGTGCCGCGTAAATCGGCAGAAAGGCAAACGGCGTGTAGATGTGCGTCAGTGTCAATACCACGGCAAACGGGCTGTATAGCAGGAATTCCAGCGGATGTTTCGTCAGGTGCGCATACTGCAGCAGAGTATTGAGCACTCCATCCGAGCCCAGGATTGTCTTCCAGGCATAAGCCCGAACCAGATAGCTGACCCACAGGGGGATGATTACGAGTTGATAAAGCAAGTCTTTTTTCTTGCTCGCATAAAAGGAAAGAAAATATGCCAGCGGATACCCCAGCAGCAGCGAGAAAATCGTTACACGCGCAGCGATCCACATGGAGCGCAACAGAGTCTGCCAGTAAACCTCAACCCTTAGCAGTTGCAGGTAATTGTCGAAGCTCCAGGAATGCACAATGGTTTGCGCCGCCGATACCGACCAAAAGCTGTAGCAAAACATCAGCGCATACGGCGCCAACAGAAATACCGTCACCCATACCAAAGGAGGCAACGCGACCGCCGTTTTGTAAGCTCGTGAAAACATCAGATTCTTTCCGGAGACTCGAGCACCAAAACCGCATCCGTAGAAGAAAACTCCAGTTCGACATCGCCAAGCGCTCCGCTACTTCCCGGAGTTCGCACCACTAGCACCAAGCCGTCGGCGCATTCCACGCGAATCAACTCCGTAGCACCATGAAAAGCCTGTGAGAGCACCGTTCCTCGAACCCGCACACTGCCAGGCACAGCTGCGTTTCCGGACGCCAATCGGATATTCTCCGGTCTCAGTGAGAGGAGAACCGGCCCATCGGGAAGCGCCGCTAACCATGTCAGCGGACCGGAGCGCAGCATACCTGCTCGCACTTCGCCCTTCAGCAAATTCGTGTGCCCGATAAACTGCGCCACGTATGCGGTTGCCGGCCGGCCATAAATTTCGCGAGGTGTGGCAACTTGTTCCAGTTCACCAGAGCGCAGCAGCGCGATCCGGTCCGACATCACCATCGCCTCTTCTTGATCGTGAGTCACAAAGATGAATGAAATTCCAACCTCGCGCTGCAGAGATTTCAGCTCTACTTGCATCTGTCGGCGCAAGTTCGCATCCAGCGCGGAAAGCGGCTCATCCAGCAACAGCAGCCGGGGACGATTCACCAACGCTCTTGCCAGAGCGACGCGCTGCTGCTGTCCGCCGCTGATTTTCGATGGTTTGGATTTCGCGTGCGCGGACATCCTGACTTTCTCCAGAGCTTCGGCTACGCGGGTCGCAATCTCTGCCGCAGGTCTTTTCGCAACCCGCAATCCGTAGCCCACGTTCTGTTCGACCGTGAGATGGGGGAACAGCGCATAGTGCTGAAACACTGTGTTTACGCGGCGACGGTAGGGTGGCTGCCGGTCCAATCGCTCCTCACCCATCCACACCTCGCCCGCGCTGGCGGTCTCAAAGCCCGCGATGATTCGCAGCAGCGTTGTTTTGCCCGACCCGCTCTCACCAAGGATCGTGAGAAATTCACCTTCCGCCACATCCAGAGAAATATCTCGCAACACCGCGTTCTTGCTAAAACTCTTGGCGACATTGCGAATGCTGAGAAGTGCAGCTGATGAAATCGAATTGTCGTCCTTCGCTGGGATCATTGAAGCGGTTGAACTGGAAGACATATTGGATCGAGCGTTCTGATCGAGTTTTTCAAAAAGGGCTATTGCGCCGCTTTCACTTCATTCCAGATCTCGTTGTACTTGGCGCGGCGCGGGACGTTTTGCCAGAAAGAAAGCCGCTTCTGGTAGTTGTCGACGTCATCCAGATGCAGGTTCTTCACTTCTTGTGACGTCATGAACTGCGCTGCCTGCGGGTTCGCCGGAGTATATCCGGTCACGTCGGTTACCTTCTTCTGCGTCTGCGCCTCAATCATGTATTCGATAAATTCGTAGGCCAGATCTTTGTTCTCGCTGCCTGCCGTAATCATCAGGTGATCGATCCAGCCGGTCGTATTCTCTTTTGGGATCGTTTCTCCCACGGGGAAGTTGATCTTGCGGAGTTGGTTCGTCATCAGGGGCCATCCCATGGCCGCCACCACTTCGTGGTTCTGAAAGAGATTTGTCAGCTCTCCGCCGGTCGACCACATCTTCCGGATATTCGGTTTCAATTCCAGCAGTTTCTTCTTCACAGCTCCAAGCTGTTCATCGGTCAGGTTGTAAAGCTGTGATGCATCGGGCTTGTCATAGCCGAGAACCTGCGCCGCCATGTAAACCGTCGACAGATCGTCCCATACCGAAATCTTCCCCTTGTACTTTGGATCCCAAAGCACATTCCAGCTTTCAGGAGGCTGCGTGAAAACCGTGGTGTCGTAGAGTAGTGGATCTGGGCCCCACATGAACGGAACGCCATACACCTGCCCTTTCATCCGCACGAGCGGCAGGGAAGTGAGCTGGGGAGAGAGTTGTCCGTAGCTCGGAATCTTCGACAAATCCAGCGGCGCCGCCAGGCTCGCCGATGCAATCGAGGTTGCTACGTCGCTCGAGGGTGAGATCACGTCATAGTTTCCCGCGCTGCCGCCGCGCAACTTGGCCACCAGTTCGTCGCTCGACCCCATATAGGAAGCCGAAACCCTGCAGTGATGCTGCTCCTCAAAAGCTTTGACGAACGTGGGGTCTGCGTACCCCTCCCACACGAGTAAATTCAGTGTAGGTGTCTTCTTGGTGCACGAAGTTGCGAACACAATCAAGGTCAGCAGAGTTAGCGAAACCGATCTTCGCGTCTTCATCGTCCTCCAGTGCGCATTCAGCTCAAAACGTCGGTGGCGTGTTTACCCACAACACCAAGGTTTCCGCCCGCCCCGGGTTTTTCCAGTAATGCGGCGTCGCGCTCTCAAAATAAAAACTGTCCCCAGCTTTGAGGCGGTATTCTTCATCCTCCAGCGTAATCGTCAGCGCTCCACGCAGAACGTAGAGGAACTCTTCTCCCGCGTGCGCGTAAGAGTCGCCGCTGCTAGCTTCCGGCGCAACCCGAAACAAATGCGGTTCCATCACTGTGTTTCCCCAGGCCAGCAGCTCCATGCGGACGCCGGGGCCCGCCTCCAGGACTTTTCGTTGTTGCGGCTGGACCTGCCGGCTGCTCACTCCGGTGGCGTCAAAGAAATCGAGGATGTTGGTCTTATAAAATCGCGCCAGCTTTCGTAGCGTTCCCACCGAGCCGCTCATCTGGGATCGTTCCAGCGCGCTCAAGAATCCCACCGAGATGCCCACCGCCCGCGCGACTTGCGCCAGCGACAACCGCCGTTTCGCTCGCAACTGACGCAAGTGTGTGCCAATCGCTCCAGCGTTTCCGTCCGCTGCCGGACGCGTTCGACCTTCGCGGCGCAGCAGTTCAACGATCGCAGGCGCGTTCAGCCCGCGCACCTTTCGCAGAAATCGCGCGCGCTTCAGCAACTTCACATCTTCGGCACTGTATAGCCGGTACTTGCTTTCCGTGCGCCGCGGACGCGTAAGGCCCAGGTTTTCCCACGACCGGATCACCGACGGTGAAACTCCTACCTGCCGCGCCACGTCTCCGATCTTTAAATACGCTCTCACGCTCGAAGGATTCATCGTTCACCGGACGTCGTTCAATGGACGAAAAGAAAAATTTTCTATGAGAGAGAACGCTTTTTTTCTTCTTGACAGTGCGCGTGCCTCTTCTCTAACCTTGCGGGATTATAGCAAGGTTGCGGCTTCACACAAGCTATAGCTTTCAAAGAAAAACCGCTTCCAAGATGCTGGAGGTTCCATGCCGTCACTGCGAGCCCGCTGGACCGCCGTATGTCTTGCCGCTGCCGTCTCGATACTTGTCCCGACCTTCCTTCCAGCCCAGGGCGCCAGTGGCCGCATCGTGGGACGCGTAGCCGATCCCAGCGCAGCCGTGCTCGCACAAGTAAAAATCACTTTGACCAACGAAGCGACCGGCATCAGCCGCGATGCTCTCACCAACGACAGCGGCGACTATTCGTTTGTCGAGGTGGCTCCCGGTACCTATACGGTTCAGTTTGAACTCGCCGGCTTTAAGAAGAACGTTCAGAAAGATGTGATTGTCGACGTCAATCAAGTCGTAACGCTGAATTCTACGCTTCAGATTGGCGGAGCCCAGGAGACTGTCGAGGTGACCTCCGAGGCTCCTCAAATTGACACTACCAGCACTCAGCTTGGCGCCGTCATCAACGACCGATCGGTGAACGAACTGCCGCTGAATACCCGTGACACCTATCAGTTCCTGCAGCTTCAACCCGGCGTACAGGCCCAGCTCGGATCTAGCAATGGCGCTTTGTTCTTCGGCTCCGATGACGCTGGTTCAGTCTCCGTCAACGGCGGTCGCACGCGCGCCAACAACTTCAACGTCAACGGCGGTGACGCCAACGATCAGTTCGTAAATACGCCAACTATCCAACCCACTCCCGACGCCGTCGAAGAGTTTCGCGTCATCACCAACACCTTCGACGCCGAGTACGGCCGCAACTCCGGCTCGGTCGTGAATGTGATTACTAAATCGGGCTCCAATAGGTTTCACGGAAATATCTATGAATACTTCCGTAACACCGATCTGGATGCGCGCAACTACCCCGCCCCCGCCACACCCCAGCTCAACCAGAACCAATTCGGCGGCACATTCGGCGGTCCGGTCAAGAAGGATCGTACTTTCTTCTTCCTCTCTTACGAGGGACGTAGGATCCGCGCCGGTACTGTAGGAGATTTACTGAACGTGCCCACGGCTGCGGAAAGGAATGCCGCAAGCGGAAACTTCGGCGGGCCGGGGGCCTTTAACGTCATCAATCCCGTTACCGGCGCTCCTTACGGAATCACAAGTCCGTTTGTGGCTCAGGCTTTGGACGGCCGACCTGGCTGCGATGCCGCCTTGGGTTTACCCGCGGGCGGCATCTTTGCCGCGGGCGGAGGCACAGCCTTCACCGGCGTCCCCTGGACGTCAGTCTTTCCCAACGGCACGATCCCGTCGCAATGCCAGGATCCTGTGGCGGCGAACCTGATGCAACGGTTTATTCCTGCGGGTCAAAACGGCCTATATCAAGCCATCCCCGTAGGAACCGACAACGCTGACCAGTTTACTGCCCGATTCGATCACAAGATTAATGACCATCAGAGCTTCACAGCGTACTACTACTTCAATGATCAACGTCAGCTCCAACCCTATGACACTTTCGAGCAGGCGGGTGCCAACGTTCCAGGTTTCGGAAACAACAACAACCTCCGCTTTCAGCAGTGGAACTTCTCCCACACTTGGACTATAAGCAACGCCCTGGTGAACGAAGCCCACTTCACCTATATGCGCGAGGGCGAGCTCGGCTTCCTGAAAGCGCAAACTACAAATGCTGTCACCTCATCGTGCACTGGGGCCGCCACCGCCTTTTGTTTCACGGGGGTATCTGACTCCAGCGTTGGACCGAACTCTATCCAGGGTCAGTTTGGAACCAATCCCAAGCTCGGCATTACTACAGGATTGCCCGCGAGTCTTACCGGAGTTCCTTTCGTCAGCATCTCTGGAGGGGCGTCATTCGGCAACAACTTCGAGGGCTTCCTGCCCCAGGTGGGCAACAGTTTTCAATGGTCTGATGGCCTGACGTGGGTCAAAGGCAACCACACCCTCAAGTTCGGCGTAGATATACGCCGCGCCCGCTTCGACCAGTATTACTACTTCGACGTCAATGGCGAGTACACGTTTAACAATACCGGTCCCAATGCGATTGTTCCTACCGATGGCGACAATTATGCCGAGTTCCTGCTGGGCCTGACCGATCTCTATGTTCAGGGCTCCGGACAGCGTGAAGATATTCGCGCCTTTGCTGCCTATCCATTCGCCCAGGACAGTTGGAAGATCAAGCCCAACCTGACCCTGAATTACGGCTTACGCTGGGAATACTCCCCCCCGCTGACCGACATCAGCGGCCACGTCGAAAGCTTCCGCCCAGGGCAGAACTCCAGCGTTTACCCCTGCGGAATTACGACGAGCGCCTCCTACTGGCAGACTCTTACTCCGACCCCCGTTCCCAATCCCACGTGTGCTAACACCGGCGCTGAACCCACCGGCTTGGTGGTCCCAGGCGATAAGGGCGTCCCCGCGGGAATGACTTCGACCTACTACAAGGCTTTTGCCCCTCGCATTGGCATAGCTTACAGTCCTAACTTCACCAGCGGACCATTTGCCAAGCTGTTCGGCAACAATGGGAAAACCAGCATTCGCGCCGGCTGGGGTATTTTCTACAACCCAATTGAAGAACTGGTTTTGGCACAGTTCGGCGCCGAACCTCCTTTTGGAGGCAGCACCGCGCTCGCTGATGACTTCTTCAACACCCCATATGTAAATCAGGGAGACTTCACCAGCCCAAATCCTTTCAACGGAATCATCACGCCCACGAAGGGCCGGCCCACCGATCTTTCTCTGTTTCGCCCAATTCTTCTTTACGGAGAATTCGGTCCTCACTTGCGCTCGCAGGACACTACTCAGTACAACCTTACTATCCAGCGCGAATTGAGCACCAGCCTGATGTTCCAGATTGGCTATGTCGGCTCCCAAGGTCACCGCCTGCTGGCAACTCACGATATCAATCCATCGACGCCGGCGAGTTGTGTGGACATCATGACTATTGCGGCACTACCCGGATCGAACGTGACCTCCTACGGCCTGCCAGCCACTTGCGCACCCACCTTCGAAGACTCTCAATGGAGCGTGACCATTCCGTCTGGCTTCAAGTTCCACATGCCCAATGGCAGCATCCTCAACGGGACCGGCCAAACCATCAACCTCGTGGGGCTGCGCCCGTATTCCTCGCCGAATTGCAATCCGTTGCTGCCGGCGTTTACTCCCGGCACTGGCTGCCCCGTCGACGGCATCCCTGTCTTCACCGACATCTTCGCCGAAGACACCATCGCCAACTCCAACTACAACGCGCTGGAGATGATGCTTCAAAAGCGCTTCTCTCGCGGTTTACAATTTCAGGCCGCCTACACGTTCAGCAAGTCGATCGACGACGGTTCCACGTTCGAGGAAACGCTCAATCCCTTTAACTTCGGTGCTAGCCGGGGTCTGTCGTTGTTCAACTCGAAGCAACGCTTCGTCGTCAGCTATGACTGGGAATTGCCGATCGCCAAGCGCCAGGGTTTCGCCGGTAAAGTCCTCAACGATTGGGAAGTCTCTGGCATTACGCAACTCCAAAGCGGATTCCCCATCCGCCTCGACACTGCTGATGACACCGAGTTGATCAACAGCTTCTTCTTCCTGGGGACAGAGGCCCCCAATTTGAACGGCCCTCTGCAGATCGAAAATCCGAAGAAAACCGGAGGTTTCTATCTCAACTACAATCAGTTCTCCGACCCTCCGCTCGGTAGCTTTAACAACGGCACTCAGCGCTCATTGTGCTGTGGCCCAGGCCTGGTCGATTGGGACTTCTCTGTGCATAAGAAGATTTCTCTGAGTGAAACCAAATATTTTCAGTTCCGCGCGGAAGTCTTCAATATCTTCAACCGCACGAACTTCTCGAATCCAGACGGGCACTTCTCGGACGGCCCAACGCTCTTCGGTAAGATCACGTCGGCCGGAGATCCGCGGCTGTTGCAATTTGCTTTGAAGTTCTTTTTTTAGCGAAAATTGTTTTGAAAGGGCGCGGCTTTAAGCCGCGCCGCAACGAGAGTAAAATAAAAGCTCCATCCCCCGGGCGGCCTCGCTGCCCGGTAATCTAATGGCCGCCTCCGCTAAGAGCCGGCGGCCTGAGTCACCCCGGAGAATCCGATGTACCCCGATCTGCAGAAAGAGCTCGCGACATACGAGCGCCGCACGCCTAAGTCCGCCGAGGCGCACAAGAAAAACCTTAAACGCATTCCGCTCGGCGTCGCCAGCAACTATCGCCATTACGAGCCCTGGCCGATCTTCGTGAAAGATGCCGGCGGCAGCAAGTTTCGCGACCTCGATGGCAACGAATACATCGACCACAATCTCACCTTCGGCGCGCTCATGGCCGGACACTGCCATCCTGCCGTGATGAAGGCCGTCGAAAAACGTCTTTCCACGGGAACGATGTTTGGCATGCCTCACGACATGGAGTGGGAACTCGCCGAAGAAATCTGCAAACGCTTTCCGGTTGAGATGTGCCGTTTCGGTAACAGCGGAACCGAAGCCACGATGCACGCGATCCGTCTGGCTCGCGCCGCCACTGGCCGCGACAAGATCATCAAATTCGAAGGCGCCTATCATGGACTGCATGACTCCGCCCTGGTGAGCGTGAAGCCGCACGCCCCCGACTTTGGCGATATCGACAATCCCGTCTCTGTGCCCGGCGGTCTCGGAGTGCCGAAATCCGCAGTCGCTAACGTCGTCGTCGCCACCTTCAACGACCTTGGCACAGTCGAGCGCCGCTTCAACGAAAATCCCGGCGAGGTCGCTGCGATTATTCTCGAACCGATTCTGATGAACGTTGGCCTCTGTCTTCCGGAACCTGGCTTTCTGCAGAGTCTACGCGAACTCGCTACGAAGAAGGGCGCACTCCTGATCTTCGACGAGGTAAAAACCGGCGCTAAACTCGGCTGGGGAGGCGCCTCCGAATACTTCAACGTTCAGCCTGACATGATCTGCCTGGCAAAGTCGATTGGGGGAGGCTTCCCGCTCGCCGCGTTCGGTGCTAGTAGGTCAGTGATGGATCTCATTTCTCAACACAAGGTCTTCCACGGCGGCACCTACAACACCAACCCGGTTTCGATGGCTGCGGGCCTGGCAACATTTAGAGAAGTCCTCACGCGCGATAATTACGCTCACGTCGATAAACTCGGCAAAAAGCTTGCGGACGGATATCGGAAAACCATCACGAAAGTGGGCCTGCAAGCTTACATCGCGCAAGCAGGGGCCAACGGGGCGCTGATGCTTTATCCCAAGGAAATTCGCAACTACCGCGACTGGACCACGATTGACATCGATCTCTGGCGGCACTATTGGTTCGCCATGGTCAATCGCGGTGTTATGCCTCAGCCCTACTGGTGGGATGAGCAGTGGACGATTTCCGTCCAGCACACCGACGCCGACATCGATAAGCATCTATCCGCTTTCGACGACATCGCGGCGTCGCTCGCGAAAGCGCAACAGGAGCGTGCCGGCCAGCCCGTGCTCGCTGCGCACTAGATCGCCGTAGCGTGCTGGAAAATTGATTGCTTGGGGCGGGCGTTTCGGCCCGCCCTGCTTGACAAGTAGAAGAGTAAACAAAGATCTTTTCCTTGCGAGCCGGGCAACGCCCGGTGAGGAACCTGCTGTTCGGCCACTGCTGGCACAAACTTTGTCTGCCACCACCCAACCCGCTGCTCAACCTCACTTGGTCCGCGCCCTCGGGCGCCGCGACCTAGTCCTGCTTTTCGTCGTCGCCGTCTTCAACCTGAACGTGGTTCCTTCCATCGCCGCCAACGGCGGTGTCACCATCTGGCTCTGGATCATCTCCCTTCTTCTTTTCTTCTTTCCGCAAGGCATCGCCGTCATCGAACTCTCACACCGCTACCCGGGTGAAGGCGGAGTTTACCTCTGGGCCAAAGAAGTTTTCGGCGACTTCCACGGATTTCTTTCTGGCTGGTGCTATTGGACGAACAACATGCTTTACGTGCCGACCATCATGCTGTATTTCGTCGGCGTCTCCGTTTACATCCTTGGACCCAGCCGCCACTTTCTCGCCGACAATAAACTCTTTGCTTTAATTATTTCGCTGGTTCTTCTCGCTCTTCTCACTTTTTTCAACATCCTCGGCCTCGGCATCGGCAAATGGATCAATAATTTCGGCGCGATTGGAACCTTCCTTGCCGCGGGCGTACTCATCGTTTTGGGTGTCGTCATCTCTTTTCGGTTCGGCGCTTCGCTCTCCGTGGCCGACTTTAAGATCCCAGACAATCCCCGTTTTGTTCTGAATTCTTTCGGCGTCATTTGCTTTGGCCTCATCGGTCTTGAACTGGCCTCCGTCATGGGCGACGAAATAAAAGATCCTCGCCGCACTCTTCCCGGCGCGGTCGCCTGGGGAGGCGTTCTCAGCGGCCTCCTCTACGTTGGAGCAACTCTCACTCTTCTCATTGCGGTGGGGAAAAACGTCAGTGTGCTACAGGGCATTGTTCAGGCTGTCACCCACATGGCCGGACGAGTCGGGCTTTCGGCCATCACCATTCCGTTCGCAATCGTGCTGAGCCTTTCCATTGCAGGCATTGGATCGGCTTGGATCGGTGGCTGCGCACGCATTCCGTTCGTTGCCGGCCTTGATTCCTACATGCCATCATGGCTCGGCAATATTCATCCGCGCTATTGCACCCCTTATGCTGCATTGATAGTTCAGGCTATTGTTTCAGCTCTCCTCGTCGTCCTGAATTTTGCCGGTGCCGGAGTGCAGGAAACGTTTCAGAAACTGCTTTCTCTCGCCGTCGTTTTGAACCTCGTTCCCTTCGTTTATATGTTCGGAGCGCTGGTGAGGTTTGCTCTGCGCGAAAGCACGCCGCAAGGCCGGTACAGCCGCAACACGCTGTTCATCGCGGGATTGAGCGGTCTGCTCACGACGGTCCTGGGCATCGCCCTAGTATTTTTCCCGGCGCAACAGATCACGTCGCTATGGTCCTACGAGTTATGGATGTTCGGAGGCACGGCATTTTTCGTTGGTGTGGCCGCCTTCTTCTTTTTCGTCTATGGTCGCAACAAATTGCAGCAAAAGATTCGGACGGGCACGACTTCAGTCTTGCCACTGACCGCTGACAAACTTTGATCTTGGGTGGCGCAACGCTTTAGCGCTGCGATAAAGATCGCAAATCGACGGGCGGCGTTAGCCCGTTGAGGTATAGGGAGGTCGAAAAAATGCCCGGCGGAGTCACAACAGAAGTCCGCACCTATCAGATGTTCATCAACGGGGAGTGGGTCGCGAGCAAATCCGCGAAGACGTTTCCCGTCTACGATCCCTCGACGGAAGAAGTCATGGCCCAAGTTCCAGACGCTGGCGCGGATGACGTCAACCGCGCCGTCGCAGCTGCGAAGACCGCCTTTGAAGACGGCCCATGGGCGACCTCAACCGCACAGGAACGCGGCCGCGTGCTCTTCCGCCTCGCCGAAAAAATCCGCAGCAATCTTCCCGCGCTCGCCGAACTCGAATGCCGCAACACCGGCAAGCCCATCGTCGAAGCCGAATTCGACATCAACGATGCCTCAACCTGCTTTGAATACTACGGCGGCCTCGCCACCAAAGTTGTTGGCTACGTAAATCCCGTTCCGGACAATGCGATGTCGCTCTCGCTCAAAGAGCCGGTCGGCGTCGCCGGACAAATTATTCCGTGGAACTATCCGCTGCTCATGGCCGCCTGGAAACTCGCTCCAGCCATCGCCGCAGGCTGTACTTGCGTGCTCAAGCCCGCTGAGCAGACTCCGCTCACCGCTCTCGAACTCGCAAAATATTTCGCCGATTGCGGCTTGCCGCCGGGAGTCGTCAACATCGTTACCGGCTTTGGAGAAACCTGCGGAGCGCCGCTGGTTCAGAATCCCGACGTCAACAAAATTGCGTTCACCGGCAGCGCCGCCGTGGGAAAGATCATCGTGAAACAGGCTGCCGACACGGTGAAGCGAGTCACCCTCGAACTCGGCGGCAAATCGCCCAATATCTTCTTCGCCGATGCCGATTTCGAAGCCGCCATCGATGGCGCGTTATTCGGAGTTTTCATCAACCAGGGCGAAGTCTGCTCCGCTGGTAGCCGCATCTTGGTGCAGAAGTCCATCTACAAGAATTTTGTTGAAGCAATGACGGAGAAAGCCAAGAAGATCAAGCTCGGACCACCGCTCGATCGCGAAACTAAGATGGGCCCGCTCGTCAGCAAAGAACAGTACGACCGCGTTAACTCCTACATCGAGATCGGGAAGAAAGAGGCGAAACTCGCTTCCGGCGGAGGGCGTCCCGAGAAAATTGGGAAAGGATATTATGTCCAGCCTACGATTTTTTCTGATGTGACGAACTCAGCCCGTATCGCCCGCGAAGAAATCTTCGGCCCCGTCGCCGCCGTGATTCCTTTTGACGACGAAAAAGACGCGCTTAAAATCGCCAACGATTCCCCCTACGGCCTCGCCGCCGCGGTTTGGACGCGGGACATTTTCAAAGCCATGCGTGCAGTGAAGGCCCTGCGCGCCGGCATCGTGTGGGTGAACCACATGCAACCAACGTACGTGGAAGCCCCCTGGGGCGGCTACAAACAATCCGGCTTCGGCCGCGAACTCGGCCCCTGGGGAATCGAAGAATATCTCGAAACCAAGCAGGTGTATATCAATCTGAACGAACAGCCGATAGGTTGGTACTGAAAAACAGTGGCCAGTGGTCAGCGACCAGTGGCCAGTTTACAAACCTGAATTGACTGGCCACTGATCACTGACCACTGGCCACTTGAGAACTGATGATGTCAACCATTCAACTGCGTACATCAATCCCCGGCCCCAAATCCCTTGCGCTCTCTGAGCGTCGCGCTCAAGCCGTACCCCGCGGCCTTTCTCACGGCACATTCATCTATGTAGCTAAGGCCGAAGACGCGTGGCTCGAAGACGTTGACGGCAACCGTTACATCGATTTCGCCGGAGGCATCGGTTGCGCTAACGCTGGTCACCGCCAGGAAGCCGTGGTCGACGCCATTCGCGGCCAACTGGACAAATTCCTGCATACCTGCGTACAGGTTACGCCCTACGAAGGCTACATCCGCCTCGCCGAGCGCATGAACGAAGTCACGCCCGGCAAGTTTCCGAAAAAGACTCTGTTCGTCAATAGCGGCGCTGAAGCCGTCGAGAATGCGGTCAAGATCGCGCGCGCCTACACGAAGCGCCCCGCGATCATTGCCTTTGAGGATGCGTTTCACGGCCGCACCATGATGACGCTTGCTCTTACCAGCAAGACTCATCCTTATAAAGCCGGCTTCGCACCATTTCCGGCCGAGGTTTACCGCATCCCGTTCGCCTACTGCTATCGATGCTCCTATAACTTGAAATATCCCTCGTGCGATCTCTATTGCGCACGCCATCTCGAGGACACATTCAAGCGCGTTGTCGCTAACGAAGAAGTCGCCGCCGTGATCGCCGAGCCAGTGATGGGCGAAGGAGGCTTCATCGCCCCACCGCCCGATTACTTTAAAGTGCTGATCGATCTCTGCCACAGGCACGGCATCCTTTTCATCGCCGACGAAGTGCAATCCGGCTTCGGCCGCACCGGCGCGCTCTTTGCCAGCGAGCGCTACGGGATCGAACCTGATCTAATCGTTACCGCCAAGTCCCTCGGCGGCGGTTTGCCGCTAGCCGCTGTCACGGGCCGCGCCGAAATTATGGACGCACCTGCTGTAGGCGGACTTGGTGGTACTTTTGCCGGCAATCCACTTTCCTGCGCCGCGGCACTGGCCGTGCTCGACTTGTTTGAGAACGAAAACTTGTTAACCCGCGCCAGTGAGCTCGGCGATCGCTTCCAGCGTCGCGCCTGCGAATGGCAACGACGCTGGCCCATCGTCGGTGACGTGCGCGGCCTCGGTGGCATGCAAGCCATTGAACTTGTGAAGTCGAAGGAGACAAAAACTCCAGCTGCTGAAGAGACCAAGCAGATTACACAGTACTGCTACGAGCACGGCTTGATCACGATTACCGCCGGTTCGTACTCGAATGTGATCCGCGTTCTAGTTCCGCTGGTGGCGACCAACGAGCAAATGGACGAGGGCCTGGACGTGCTGGAGGCCGCCCTAGCGACGGTCTGCGACAAAAAAGGCGCGATGACGCAGCTGGTGTGAAGCGAGATGAAGGAACTTATCTTGGATGCTTCCGCGTGGAAAACGAGGGACGATGTTTACGACTCTTTTTTCAAGGCTGTCGGAGCACCCGAGTGGCACGGTAGAAACCTCGATGCACTGATCGACAGCATCGAAACCGGCCGCATCAACGCTGTTGAAGTCCCGTATCGGTTGGTCATCAAACACTACGACTCCATTGCCGCCGGAGCAAGAAAGATGGCTGACGACTTTGTTGATCTGATTCGTGAAATTGCGGGACGTGGATGTCCGGTCGAAATCGTAGTAGAGAAATGACCCTGCCCCGTAGGGGCAATCGACAATAGCCCGCCGCTTTAGCGGCGGGTAAACAAACGAACGTGAGGAAGCCCCCGGAGGGGCGGCCGAAATCCCCCAACGGATTCAGCTATGATTCAAAGCATTCTTTGCGAAGCAGAGGCAATCCCGTGACCACCATCGCTGCACCACCCGCCATCAAACTTACCAACTACATTAACGGCCAATGGACCGACTCCCGCGCTCGCGAATGGCGCGACGTCATCAATCCTGCAACCGGCGGCGTGCTGGCCCAAGTCCCGCTCGCCGACGCCGCCGAGGTCAACCAAGCCGTCGAAGCCGCCGCCGCCGCTTTCCCTGAGTGGCGGCGCACTCCGCCCGAAGACCGCATCCAGCCGCTGTTTAAGTTGAAGATGCTTCTCGAAGATCACCTCGACGGCATTGCCCGCATCATCACGCAGGAAAATGGCAAGACTTTCAGCGAAGCCAAAGCTGAGATGCGTCGCGCCATCGAGAACGTCGAAGTCGCCTGCGGCATTCCTATGATGATGCAAGGCTACAACCTGGAAGACGTCGCCCGCGGCATCGACGAGATGATGATCCGCCAGCCCCTCGGCGTCACAGCAGCCATCGTGCCTTTCAACTTTCCCGGCATGATCGCGTTTTGGTATCTGCCCTACGCAATTGCTACGGGCAACACGTTTATCCTCAAGCCTTCCGAGCGCGTTCCGCTCACGATGCGTTACATCTACGAGTTGCTCGAGAAAACTGGATTGCCCAAAGGAGTAGTGAATCTGGTCAACGGAGGTAAAGCTGCTGTCGATGCGCTGCTCGACCATCCGAAAATTCGCGCGATCAGTTTTGTTGGCTCGACGCCGGTGGCGAAATACGTTTACTCTCGCGCTGCCGCGAACGGCAAACGGGCGCAGTGCCAGGGCGGAGCGAAGAATCACGTTATCGTTCTCCCGGATGCGGACATGCCCATGGCTACGCAGATCATCAGCGACAGCGCCTTTGGATGCGCCGGCCAGCGTTGTCTCGCCGTCTCCGTCGCCATCACGATCGGTGAAGCACAAACAACATTTCGCGATTCCATTACCGACGCTGCTTCAAAACTTAAAGTAGGAAATGGTCTCGATGACGGCGTGCAGATGGGTCCCGTGATTACGCCCCAAAGTAAAGAGCGCGTCGAATCGCTCATCGGACTCGGAGAAAAGCAGGGTGCAAAGGTTTTGCTCGATGGCCGCAACTCGAAGATTCCGAAATACGAATCGGGAAACTTTGTGAAGCCGACGATCCTCGACGACGTTCCAGCGACAAGCGATCTTGCCGACACGGAAATCTTCGGCCCCGTGCTAAGCCTCGTTCATGCCGATAACATGGACGACGCCCTCGCCTTCCTCGAACGCAGCGCCTACGGCAATCAGGCATCACTGTTCACTTCGAGCGGATCGGCCGCGCGCCGTTTCCGCTACGAGGCGCCCGCGGGAAATATCGGCATCAACATCGGCGTGGCGGCGCCCATGGCCTATTTCCCGTTCAGCGGATGGAAGAACAGCTTCTTCGGAGATCTCCACGGCCAGGGCCGCGACGCCATCGAGTTCTACACCGACAAGAAAGTAGTAGTCGAACGCTGGGCGAAGGAACATTCGCGCAAGTTCTGAGCTTTAACAGAGAAGAACCATGAAACTTCTCACCACAGAGTCACAGAGACACAGAGAAATCGAGAACCAGCAGGACCCCCGAACTGCTGCGATCATTGGCGCGGCGATCGAAGTGCATCGTCAACTCCTGACATACCTGAAACTGTCAGGAAAAAAGGGCGGACTACTAATCAACTTCAACAGCTCATTACTAACGCAAGGCATCATACGAAGAGTCCTATAAAAGGTTTTCTCTGTGTCTCTGTGACTCTGTGGTGAATCGGTTTCAAAGAGGAAATAATGACCACTACTGTTGCAAGTCCGTCAATGTCCGGCAAGGAAATTGTCGACCTTTCCCGCAAGCACACGTTGTACGAGTGGTCCGCACAGTCGAAAGTCGATCCGATTCCCGTAGCCAGCGCCAAGGGAATTTACTTCTACACGCCGGAAGGCAAGCGCTTCATCGACTTCAATAGCCAGCTCATGTCCGTCAACATTGGACACGGCGACGAGCGCGTCATTCAGGCGATCAGCGAACAAGCGGCGACCCTCGCTTATGCGAATCCGTTCATGGCTACGGAAGTTCGCGCGCGACTCGGTGCCAAGCTCGCCGAAATTGCTCCCGGTGATATCGACACTTTCTTCTTCACCAACGGCGGCGCCGAGGCCAACGAGAACGCCATCAAGATCGCGCGCTTCTTCACCGGACGCCACAAGATCATCGCTCGCTATCGCTCCTATCACGGTGCGACTGCGGGCGCGATCAGCCTTACCGGCGATCCGCGCAGATGGGCCGCTGAGCCTGGCATTCCGGGTGTGGTGCATGTGCTCGATCCTTATCATGGCATCGAGCGTGGATGGGAATCGGCCGAATCGTCGCTGGCCATGATTGAGGAGATCATTCAGCTCGAAGGTCCGAACACGATCGCCGCATTCATCCTCGAGCCGGTGACCGGAACCAACGGCGTTCTCGTTCCTCCTGACGGATATCTCGCGAGCCTGCGCAAGATCTGCGACAAGTACGGCATCCTGATGATCGCCGATGAAGTGATGTCCGGCTTCGGACGAACCGGCGCGTGGTTTGCCGTCGATCACTGGAAGGTGGTTCCCGATCTGCTTTGCATGGCGAAAGGATTGACTTCCAGCTATCTCCCCCTCGGCGCGGTCGGCATGCGGCACCACATCGCACAGCATTTTCAGGACAAAGTTTTCTACGGAGGGCTGACTTACAACAGCCATCCGATGGGATGTGCGGCAGCTCTGGCCACGATTCGCGTGTACGAAGAAGATGGGCTGATCGACAATGCGAAAAAAATCGGCGCGATCATGAAAGCGTTGTTATCGGAGTTGCAGGCGAAGCATCCCTCGGTAGGCGCCGTGCGCTCGATCGGATTGTTCGGCATCGTGGAACTGATTCGCAATCGCAAGACGCGTCAGCCGATGGCTCCCTTCAACGGCACGTCCGACGAGATGGCTGCCTTGGGACGCTTCTTCCGCGAGCAAGGGCTCTACACCTTCGTTCGCTGGAACACTTTCTTCACCAATCCTCCGCTCTGCATCAACGAGCAGCAGATGCGCGAGGCGTTTGCCATCCTCGATCGTGGGCTGGAGATCACTGATAAGGCCGTGGTCGATTAGATTTTGGTTTTGGGTGGCGCAGCGCTTCAGCGCTGCGATCAAGCCCCCTACTGACGATGTCATTCCGAGCGCGCCAAAGGCGCGCGAGGAACCCGTTGTTTGCTTGCGGAGGCACGCCCCGTGCTCACCCAGAGGCAGCAGAGACAATTCGCGCAAAGTGGGGCGTCCGGCCAAAAGTCGGTAGGCAACTCCTTCTTACCTTGATCTTGACCTCTAAGTCCCTAGCTAGAAGGATTTTGCGGGCCAGAACGTGCTTAAGTTGATAATTCTAGAGCTACGGGGGTGCCCATTGCCCATTACGAAAAGGTAAACTGCTTTGGCGGCTGAAGCCGCCGGTTAGATTTATTTTTCGCTTAATCGCAGCGCTGAAGCGCTGCGCCACCCAAAGGCAAACAGCTGGTTCCTCGCCCGCCTTCGGCGCGCTCGGAATGACAAGTTTTATGTAAGAGGCCTAAGAGAGTTAGCCGCGCCAGAGGCGCTGCTGGTTATCAAGGGAGGAGAACATTACAGGCTCGTGGTGGATTTTGGTGGCATGCTGGTTGATTGCGGTGGCGGCCTGGGTGCGAAGATTGCCGTCGCGGGCGTCGAAGTCGAGGGTGCTGACGTGGTGGGCGCAGTGAGTGCAGGTGAACTTCATGCCTCCCTTGACGCGAGCGATGGTATAGAGGCGCTTCATAATTTCGAGTCTAGTCTTTTGGCGGGGAAGGGAAAGGTACGGGGGTGAGGCAGCGAAGGTAATGATGGGATAGTTTTAATGGGGGAATCCGACAATGGCGTCGGACTTTCGAACCTCAGACCTCAGGGATCGAAGTCAAGGTCGAAATGACAACAGCGGCGGCAGGATAAGGAAGGTCGCGTCGCGCTTATTGCGATGCCAAAGGACGGCATCGCGGCGCGGTCGCTCCCTCAGGTCCTTCGTCGGGCAAAAAAGCGCCCGCCTCAGGATGACAACGCTTTGACGAGCGCCTGAGGTCATTTCCCCAGCCGGTTGTATTTTTTTAGTATTTCGCGGAGCCGGTCGTGGGGGAGAGCGATCACTTCGTGATCGTCGATGCCTTTCATGCTTTCGGCGGCGACCATGGCGTTGACGACGGCTTCCTCGGTGGCTTGCACGGTGGCCAGGAAAATTGGGTCGAGAGAGTCGTTGGGAAGCATGGTGAGTTGATGCAGACCTTTGGTGCCAACGGCGCCTGGGTTGGCGGTGGAGAAGGCAAGGAAGATGTCACCGGAACCGTCGCCTGAGTAGCTACCGTCACGGCCGAGGCCGAGGGAAACTTTTTTGGCGACGCGCTTGAGTTGCGTGGGGATGAGCGGGGCATCGGTGGCGACGATGACGATGATGGAGCCGGTGTCGTCGCTGTTGCCATAGGCGGGCTTTTCGGGAATTTCCTTGCCGACGGGGACGCCGGCGATGCGGAGCTGGTCGCGGCGTCCGTAGTTGCATTGGACCAAGACACCAACGGTATAGCCTCCAGCTTTAGCGTCGATCACGCGCGAACTCGTGCCGATGCCACCTTTGAATTCGTTGCAGACCATGCCCGTGCCGCCGCCGACATTGCCCTCTTCGACGGGGCCGGAGTGGGCGGTGTCCAGTGCGTGCCAGGCATCTTCAGGATGGACGTGGAATCCGTTGATGTCGTTGAGCCAGCCGTCCCAGGTTTCGGCGACCACGGGCAGCGACCACCAATAGCCTTCCATGTCAGGACCGCCATGCTTCACCTTCCAGGCGATGACGGCGTCGCGGACTACGCCAACGCTGTGCGTGTTCGTAATCATCACCGGGCCGTTGAGAAATCCGGAGTCGTCGACCCAGGTTGTGCCGGTCATTTCGCCGTTACCATTGAGTGTGAACCAGGCGGCGAAAACGGCGTCGTTACTGGCCTTGCCGCGGGGATGGATAGCCGTGACGCCGGTGCGCACGGGACCTTTGCCGACTTCAAGTTTGCCGTTGCCTGAAATGAGTGTGGTGTGGCCGACTTCGATGCTGCCGACGTCTGTGATGGCGTTGTTGTGGCCGGGAGTGCCGTCGAAGGGGACGCCCAGATCGCGGGCGCGGGGTTTGGTTTGCGCTGATGCGGCGAGGACGCAGGAAAGGATCAATATGGCTAAAGCTGCGCGCGTTGCGGAGAGGGGAAACGACGTCCATCTGGATATGTTGCGATTCAACATCGGCCTCCACGTGACCGAAGAAGTATATAAGGATCGCGCCTCTGGGAGGTGGCAGCATGCTCGATTGCTGCGATTGCAAAAAGACGATGCAGACAAGTGACAACGCAGAAGTGGGAACCAGCATCGGAATGGTGTGCGTGATAATCAAATAAGCGGGAGTACAATCGCATGAGCATATTTCGCAGGAGAAACATGGACCCGTGGAAAAAGGCGCTGGTGGCGGGATCGATCGGGGTCGCGACAATTTTGTTCTTGAAGAAAAACTATCCGGCCGGAGTTCTGGCTACGGGTATTGGGCTGGCGGTGCTGGCGGCGGAGTATCCGGAGAAGTTTGAGAGGGTGCGCAGGTCGCTGCCGGATTATTTCGATCGCGGCATGCGAGTCATCGAGATGGCTGAGCGCGCCGGCCGGCGTATCTCTGATCAGGGCTCGCTGGATTGGGGCGATATGGGTGGGTAGAAACGCCCGGGGGCGTCGGCTTTCGGGCGTCGGCCCGCTGGCATTCAGAATTTCATTCCTCGGTTAGTCGTTCAAGCTGAAACAGGCAGGGATAGTATTCTTTACGCTGTGCTGAAAGCCAAAGCCCGAAAGCCAAGGCCGGTCACTCGATGCCGAGTTGCTTGCGGGCGTCGGGGCTGAGGCGCTCCGGGGTCCAGGCGGGAGTCCAGACAACGTGAACTGTGGCATTGCGGATCCCTGGTAGCTGTTCGAGCCGCGACTTCACCTGGGCGCTGATGTTGACGTGTTCCGGGCAGCCCTGCGAGGTGAGGGTCATATCCACCGTGACGTCTTGCTTGTCTTGCTCCGGTAACTCGACGGGATCGAACTTTACGGTGTAGATAAGACCGAGATCGACGATGTTCACTGGAATCTCGGGATCATAGCAACTCTTCAGTGCGCTCAAGACATCTTGTTTCGTGACAGTTGGCATCAGGGTTTCCTTTGCGGCGTTCGGCTCCAGGCTTCGTGTGTCGCGATCCGGTTGCCGGTTCTCCATTTAGTGTAAACCAGCCGCTGACGGTGCAACGCCCCCGGTGTCTTGCCGCGATCTGATAGAGTTCTTGCCCATGATGAGCGAAGAGGCGAAGAGGAGGATTCAATTTGCTCTGGCGCTGGCCCTGGTGGTGGCGGGAGTGCGCGCCGGCTACATCCTTTACCAGCGGCATGAAGACTATCTTGCGGCGCAGAAGCAGGAGGAGTCCAGGAAAGCTGGGTATTCGAATGCCGATTACTACGTCACGCCGAAGAAACTTTATCCTTTCGATTTGAAGTCCGCGAAGACTTTGACGCAGCAGCCGGTGTGGGTGAAGGAAGGGTATCGATATACCTATTATCCTTACGATACGGCGCACAAGCGGACGGACTTCGCACATGAGGCCGGGCTGCTGTTACCGATTCAACGGCTCGAGATCAAGGATGTGGTGGCAGAGATGGGACCTGGGGGAGGGAACCGGCGGCAGTTGATGGCGGTGTTTGAGAAAGAGGGGAAGAGCTTTGCTGTGCCGATCGGGTTCGAGAGCGACGGGCAATACAAGATTTATTCCGATGAGATGTTTTATGTGGAAGATCCGCATGACTTGTACAAACATTGGCCTGCGGATGTATGGCAGTCGGTGGCGCAGCATGAAGTTAAGCCGGGGATGAACGAGTTGCAGGCGGATTTCGCTGTGGGAATGGGAGTTCCGGATGCGGGCGCATCGTCGGACGAAAAGACGGTGCACTATCCGAATGGAGGGAAGCCGCTGGTCGTGATTTATCGCGGTGGGAAAGCATCGGAGATTAAGGCGGGAACGCCAGCTTCTTAAGGCCCGGCCCGTATCTCGAAAACCTTCCACCACAGAGGGCACGGAGGAACACAAGGTAAACCGCGCACCAGCGTATCCACCTCTTTGTCGTTCTACTTCACTGCCGCCAGCGCTTGCGAGACTTCTTTTATGTCGGGCACCACAGGAATGTCATAGTCCTTCTGCCAGGCGAGTTTGCCGTCGCGGTCGACGATGAAGATGGCGCGGCCGGTGATGCCTTTATCTTCGAGATAGACGCCGTACTTGGCAGCGACTGCGCCGCGCGGGTGGAAGTCGGCAAGCAGCGGGTAGTGGATTCCCATCTTATCGGCATAGGCCTTGTGCGACCAGACGCTGTCCACGCTGAGGCCAAGGACTTGCGCGTCGAGATCTTCGAATTGCTTTTTATCGTTGACCATGCAAGCGTGCTCCTTGGTGCACACCGGGCTCCAGTCGAGCGGGTAGAAAACTAAAACCACAGGCTTCTTGCCACGGTAGTCGCTGAGCTTTACGTCCTTCTGATCCTGATCTTTCAGTGAGAATTCGGGCGCGGGTGCGCCGACGGTTGGTGACATGGTTCCTCCTTATTCCTTTAATCCTAGAATAATTTCTGGTTTCATCATAAACGAGTTGCGTGACAGGAACGAGCGGAGTGGGAAAAACGAGCTGTGACACTCCTTGCCTGGCCTGTCGTGACGTGGCGCGGGAAAGGGATCCCCTTCGGCTTCGCTCAGGCAGGTTTTCAACTGCGGTTGCGCTTCGTTTGGGCCAAGCACAAACTTCGCTCAGGATGACAGAGTCATTTCACCACGAGCGACTTGGCATCGGCGGGCTTTTCCTCGTCGGCATGGATTTTGCCATCGTCCTCGGCGTAGAAGGACCGATGCTGGGCGTCGAGCTGCTTGGGTGTCATGGTAAGGACAAAGCTGTCTTTTTTGCCTTCGAAGCTGGCGATGTAATCACCGCGATCGGGATTGACCATGCGTTTGGTGAAAGAGCCGGAGTGGACAAGTTCGGCGAGAGAGGTGGCGAAGTGTCCGTATTGTTTGTTGAACTGGCGCTGGGCGCGGATCACGACCCGCATGTAAGCGAGAGCGGCGGCTTCGGAGTCGGAGCGGGCCGGATCGCCAGCAAATTTTGGCTGATAACTACCGGCAGAAGTCTGCGCTGCAAGGTCCGAAATCGGCACAAACAGGGTAGCGGCGAGTGCGAGAGTGGCGAGAATGGCAACAACCCGAGCAAAACTTTTTCCCATGCTGAATCGTCTCCGCGAGTGGCGCGGTCAAGGATTTACCCGCCAACATCGGCCGTCGAAGGGCTTTTCGTCCTTCCTTTTCATGTTACTCCCGTAATTTAACTTCGGTCACCTTCTCTTTGCAGCGCGGGCAAATGCCGCTATGCTCTAGCTAAGTAATTACGCCCTACAGGGAAACCTATGAAAGCAGCAGTAGCGAGAAAACCGACTATCAAAATTGCCGTGGTGGAAAGCGACCCGCTGAGGTTCGTGGGCTTCCGCGCATTGTTCGACACGGAACCTGAGTTCGAATTAATCTCCGCGAGCCTGCCCGAGATTTCCACGTTGCAGGACGTGGACTTGATCCTTCTGGGAAACCGCTCCGGTCAAAATTTGTTCGATGTAATGGCGAGCCTGAAGGCAACGCGCCCAGATCTGCGCATTATTGTGACCGGGTCAGGCGTGGACGAAGAGACCATCCTTAAGGCGATCGCTTCCGGGGCCAAAGGCTATGTGGACGAGGCAGCTTCGCCGGCAGAATTTGTGCAGGCGATTCGTATCGTCAGCCAGGGGTCGGTGTGGGCGCCGCGGAAGGTGCTTTCGATGTTCATCGAGCGGGTATCGTCGGCGCCGGGGCGTATCTTTCCCGCGGGCCGCGTCACGTTCACCGATCGTGAAAAGGAAGTACTGGAGATGCTGGTGGCAGGGCGCTCCAACAAAGAGATTGGCGCTCAGTTGGGAATTGAAGAGCGCACGGTGAAAGCCCACGTGGCAAAACTGATGCGCAAAGTCGGCGTGCAAAACCGAATCGCGTTATCGGTGCATGCCATCACTCATTCGCTGGTGGCCGCAAAATAAGAATAGCAAAGCGTCGTGACCTCAGTTACTTCAGGACAGTGACCTCGGTGATCTTGTAGGCAAAGCCAGCCGGACGCATACTCGCGTCACCTACCACAGAACCTGGGAGACGGGGTTGGGAGTGGCGATTAGGGTCACCACTTTCAGCCCCGATTTTTTTGGTCCTCAGGATCTCCGGCCAGCAGGGAATTTCAGATTGCCGATTGGCAATTTCGTTTGTGATTGCGTCCCGGCTATTTTGTGTAGCCGACACAATCCCGGCATCATCATTTACAATCCAGTTATTGCTCCCAGACAATTTCAGATGAATGAGGAACCATGAAAAAGTTCTTACTCTTGACCCTATTTGCGTCTCTCTGTTCTTTCTCGTTCGCCTCGGATGATGAGCCCAAAGAATCCAAAGCTGCGGACCGTGCGCAGGCGGCGGCGGATGTGCTGAATGAAATCCAGGGAGCGCCAGATAAGGGGATCCCCCAGGAAGTGTTGGGCTCGGCCGAGTGCGTGGCCGTAGTACCGTCGATGCTGAAGGGCGGTTTTATTGTCGGCGCCAAATATGGCCGCGGGCTGGCGAGTTGCCGCACGCCGAAGGGATGGAGCGCTCCCGCGTTTTTTGTCGTGAGCGGCGGCAGCTTTGGTTTTCAGATCGGCGGGCAGGCAGTCGACCTGGTCATGCTGATCATGAATAAAGAGGGTATGAAACATCTCCTCTCGAGCGAATTCGCACTTGGCGCGGACGCGTCTGTGGCGGCAGGACCAGTAGGCCGTCACGCCGAGGGAAATACTGACTGGAAGATGCGGTCTGAAGTCCTGACGTATTCGCGCGCTCGCGGGTTGTTTGCTGGCGTGAGTCTGAATGGAGCGGTGATCAAGCAGGACAAGGACAGCACACGCGAATTTTACGTACGCATGGTGCCGTTCCGAACCTCGCTGATTGGAGAGATCGATCCACCGGCGGGGGCGAATGCGTTTTTGACTTCGCTGGCGAATTGGGCGCAGGAAGCGGCAAAATAAGAAGGTCGTGTGGGGACGGCCGTCCCCGGCTGTCCGTCGAGCGAAGCTCGACCGCGCTGCCTCGATGATCGTTTGCAAGATGATGGTTTGCAAAAACTTTTTTACGGTGATACCGTCACGCTTCCCCGATGCGGCAGCGACTTGAGTACGCGGCAGCCTGGCCGTTCATCAAGATTCTCGGTATCCTGCCGCGGCCTCTGGCACGAGCCGCCGGCATGGCTTTAGCGTGGGCGGTTTATCTTCTGCATGTGCGGTTGCGGCAGGTCGGAATGCGCAATCTCGCCATCGCGTTTCCCGAAAAAAGTGAGGCAGACCGGGCGCGGATCCTGCGCGCCGAGTTCACTTCTCTGGGGCGACAACTGGCCGAGGTCTGCCACTTTCCCAAGTACACGCGGGAAAACGTTGAGCAGGTCGTGGTCTATGACGGACTGGAAAATTACGAGCGGGCGCATGCGCGGGGCAAAGGAGTGCTGTTTCTCACCGCGCACTTTGGCGGATGGGAACTTTCCGCGTTCACTCATTCGCTGCACGGGCACTGGATGCACGTCGTGGTCCGAGCCATGGACAATGTGTATCTGGACCGATTGATCCGTCAGTACCGCACGATGCACGGCAATCAGATCGTAGAAAAAGACGACTTCGTCCGTGGGTTGCTGGCTGCGATGAACGCGGGTGAAGTGGTCGGTATATTGATGGACACCAATATGACCCCGCCGCAGGGCATCTTCGTGGATTTTTTTGGCATTCCGGCTTGTACCGCCAGCGGACTGGCCCGGATTGCGCTGCGCACAGATGCGGCAGTGGTGCCGACGTTCACGATCTGGGACGCGCAACTGAAAAAATATCGATTGCGCTTCGATCCGGCGGTGGAGTTGATGCGCACGGGCGACATCGAAGCCGATATTCAGGCGAATACGCAGAAATTCACGACCGTCATTGAAGAATACGTGCGGAAGTATCCCGAGCAGTGGCTGTGGGTACACCGTCGGTGGAAGACGCGACCGCCAGGGCTGCCGCCGTTGTACTGAAGGGGTTGAAACATGGGCGAATCCCCAAAGTACGAACAATGATATACCTGTCATCCGCCCATGCGACCAGAGAACTTATTGTGCCGTGCGGAGCTGGAAACGCGCCCATGCTGGTGCCTCGACGGAAAGAACAGCTAGTGGCGAACATGCCTCGCCATGGTGAGGTTGTGTGTGATTCCTAACCCAGTTTCGCTATTTTGCTGCGCTCTTCGTCAAATCTACGATCGTTGTATCGGGATCAAAGATTCCAGCTCCCACTACATACGGAGTACCAGCGGCCAGGAAGCCGTAGCTGATTTTCCGCGACCCTTCCATTTCGCCGGGTTTCGGAATCCAGTATTCGGCCCAAGTGCCACTCGGATTCTGCGTGGCCGCGCACAGCAGTTCGAAGGCTGGGTTGCCTTTGACGTCTTTAAGCGACGCGACCGGTTTGCCGATTAGCTCCGCCTTCATGGGATGGGCCGCCATAACACCCTTCGTGCAATCGAGCACAAAGACATAGCTGTCCTTCCAAACCCATGGCCCAGGTTTCTTATCGAAGTCGGCTAAACCGGGTTCCCCCGATTTCGCTAGAATGTCGGCGGCCTCGCGCACCTTGCTTACCAATTCTTGCGGCGTCGCTTTATCTTGCGTCACTGCGAAATGAGGCAGAGCACAGACGAAGCATATGGTGAGTAGCCGAACAACGAAAACTTTTGCGAGTTTCATATTCACATCCCTTTCGTTTGGTTTGGTGTGTCGTATTAAAGATGTTCTTTGCATGTTCGGGGAGCAGTGCTGCCCACCTCCTCTTAGGTGCCGGCACGCGCTGCCATCACCCGTGACGGGTCGCTTCCGCCGGATCCATGGCCGTCGTCCGCGCTAATCCGGAACTGCTCGATCAGGCGGCGAAGCTGGGTGGAGGTCTCCAACAGTTGATGCGAAGCCTGCTGGGTGTCGGTGGCGCCGCGGGTCGTGCCCTGCGCCGCCTCTGCCATACCCGCGATGTTGCTGGTGATTTCGCCGCTGCTCTGCGCGGCTTCGCTCACGTTGCGTGACATCTCGCTCGTCGTCGCGTTCTGCTCCTCTACCGCTGTCGCAATCGTGCTCGAGATATCGTTGATCTGTTTGATCACTCCAGAGATAGTGGCAATGGCATCCACTGCAGCTTTAGTGTCGGTTTGAATGGCTTCAATTTTCCGGCTGATGTCTTCCGTTGCTTTTGCGGTTTCTTTGGCCAACTCTTTCACTTCGTTGGCCACTACGGCGAAGCCCTTGCCAGCTTCGCCGGCGCGGGCGGCTTCAATCGTGGCGTTCAAGGCCAGCAGGTTCGTCTGTTGGGCAATCGACGTGATGACCTTAATCACCTGTCCGATCTCAGTCGAGGAATCGCCGAGTTTGGAGACGGTCGTGGTGGTCGTCTCAGCTACTTTGACGGCGCTCGTGGCGATCCTCGCGGCTTCGGTGGCGTTTTTGGCGATCTCCCTGATGCTGGCCCCCATTTCTTCGGCCCCGGTCGCGACGGTTTGCAAGTTCTGGCTGACCGCCTGTGCCGCCTTGGAGACGACATCGGCCTGGGCAGAAGTCTCGGCGGAGTTGGCAGTGATGTGTTGGCTGGTAGCGTCCAGCTCTTCGCTGGCAGTAGCCACCCGCGCGGCGCTCCCTGCAATGGATCCGATCATCGTGCGTAGGTTGTTCTTCATGCTGTTGAGTAGTGCGCCGGCCTTGCCGACCTCGTCCTGGTTTCGAATCTGCATGTCGTCGGGCGAGAGATCGTTAGTCGCGATCGCCTGGATCATTCGCACCATTTGCGACACTCGGCCGGTGATGTTCCGCGCGATATAGATCGCCATGGCAAAACTAATGACCAGGCCAGCTGCCACCAGGCTCACGACCGGGATTATTGCCCGAGATTTCGCCTTCTCTTGCGCCTGGACAGCCGCCGCTCCAAGTTCTTGCCCTCTCTTTATCAAGCCGGCAATGCCCGATGTCACCCGGTTCCGGACGTCATTCGACTGGGGCGAGTTCATCAATTCCACGGCCTCCTGAGTCTTGCCTGCGCGCCGCAGCTCGATCGTGCGATCCATGGTCGTGTGATATGCGTCCGAGGCCTCGCGTATTTGGGCGAGCATCTGCTTACCTTTTTCGGTGTGGACGATGGCCGTCATTTCGGAGAAGCTGTCCGCGAGCAAGCGATTGTCGTCCGTGTAGCGCTCCGCTCTTTCTTTTTGGCCATCGAGGAGGAACCCACGATATTCGGCTTTCTGATCGCTGAGGCAGCTCTCCATGCCCTGCAGGACGCTTAGAGAGTGGGCTTTTTCAGCAGCGTCAGCGCCGAGCGCACCCAGCGTCTGGAACGTGGTGTAGGTCACGATCCCCATTACCACTAGGATCAGCACCGGCAGACCGAAGCCCACTGCCAGTTTCATTTTCAAACTCAGACGTCTCATGAACCCGTCTCCTCTAAAGGCAAACCATCCAGATCGACATGTCTGCAAAATCGAGAACCATAGCTCACGCGCCCGCGCGCGCCGCCAGCCTTCTGGCCGACTCGCCTCCGCCGGGGCCCTGGCCGCTGTGATCGGCGCTAATCCTGAACTGCTCAACCAGCCGGCGCAGTTGCGCGGACATGTCCACTAATAGCTGCGCCGCGTTTTGCGTTTCGGCCGCTCCGCGCGACGTGCTCTCCGCCGCCTGCGCCACCCCCGCAATGTTGCTGGTGATCTCGCCGCTGCTGTTCGACGCTTCGCTTACGTTGCGTGACATCTCGTTGGTAGTCGCGTTCTGCTCCTCCATCGCCGCCGCGATGGTGCCCGAAATTTCGTTGATCTGATGGATCACCCCGCTGATCGACGCAATGGCATCGACCGCGGCCTTGGTGTCAGTCTGGATGGCTTCGATCCTGCGGCCGATATCTTCGGTAGCCTGGGCCGTTTCCTTGGCTAGTTCCTTCACTTCATTGGCAACTACGGCAAAACCTTTGCCCGCCTCGCCGGCGCGCGCGGCTTCGATCGTGGCGTTCAGGGCCAGCAGGTTGGTCTGCTGCGCAATGGAAGTGATGGCCTTGATGACTTGTCCAATCTCAGTGGAGGAATCGCCAAGTTTGGACACGGCGGCGGTGGTGTTTTGCGCTACAGTGACGGCGGAGGTTGCGAACCTGGCGGCATCGCTGGCATTTTTGGCAATCTCCCTGATGCTGGCGCCCATTTCTTCAGCGCCGGTGGCGACGGTCTGGAGGTTCTGGTTGACCTGTTGTGCGGCCTTTGAAACCATGTCTGCCTGCGCCGAGGTTTCCCCGGAGTTAGCCGTGATTTGCTGGCTAGCGGAATTCAGTTCCCCGCTCGCACTGGCCACTTGCGCAGCGCTGGATGCAACCCCCTGCATCGCGTTCTGTAGCCTCCCCATAAAGGAATTGAAGGCGCCGCTCACTTGGCCCGCCTCATCCTTACTGGAAACATGGATACGGGTGGTCAAATCACCTTCCGCGCCCTGCCGGAAACCCGCGACCAGTATGCGCATGGGCGTCGCGATGGTATTGGCTACCAGTATGGTCAAAACAATTCCGACAGCAATGGCTAGGGCCAGAAGCAGCAGAGTGACGTTACGCGCACTCCGGTATTCAGAGGCGGCTTTTTGGGCCGCAGCATCGGCGCCTTCACCGCTCTGGGCAATGACTTTTTCAATTGCGTCCAGCATGGCATTCATCAGCGGCGTTTGGCTAATCGCCAGCCTCCGGGCTTCTTCGTTCTTGCCCGCTTGCCGCAGTGGAACGATCTCGCCATGAAGTCCGACACACTTTCCCAGAGCTTCCTGAAACTGCTGGTACAGGCGGAGGTCCTCTTCTGTCGCGACGGACTGGAACTTGTCCTGTCCTTCTTTGATGACCTGCTGTAGCTTCTGCAAGGCGGACGCTAACTTCGTGTCGTAGTCCGCAACCTCGTCCTTGGACGAGACCAACAGCCACATAAGCTCTGTACGTCTGGTTGCATCGATGTTGGCACGGACCGAAGAGAGATAACGCACTTCAAACATCCTCTTTTGCGTGATGTCCTCAGTGGCCCTGTTCATCGTTGCCATTTGATCCAGTGAGAAGACACCCACCAGCAATATGACCCCCAGCAAAGCCCCAAACCCTACAGCCAGCTTTTTTCGAATTGAGAGATTTCTGTAGCCAAACATGATTTTTGCTCCTTCCCCCGATCGCTTCTGACCTTTGGACGGCTTCGATCTTGTAGCCTTGGCGGTTTCCTTGGCTAACTCTTTCGGTACGTCGGCAATCTTGGCAGATCGCATTAGGGGCAACCTCGCCGTTGCATGAGTCTTCTTCAGAAGTTTCCGATTCAGGCAGTTCGCCGATATGGAAGCGCTGCAATCTACCAATACAAGGTGGACGGTAAGGACGAAATCCTTTCCCAAGGCCGCGTGGGATAAGCGGAATTTAACTCAAGCCTCTCTGCTTGCCTGCCGATTGCACAAACTTGAGCGTAGCCTTCGGTGGCAGAAGTTCCCCGGGGGAATGTTCGATACCACAATTATTTCGGACGACAATCTCAGAAACGGAGAATGGGGAGAAATCACATGGATCAATCAGTCGAGTACAAGCGGGCACGTAAAGTGTTTCGCGGCGCGTTGCTGACGCTGTCTTTGTCTTTCGCGATCGGCCTGACCGGAGTTGCCAACGCAACGGAGAATGGCGCAAGCGTCTACCCCGTTGGAGTCGAAACCGTGATGCCGGGCATTACCCCTCCTCCCCACGGAACCATGTTCTACGAATATACCGCCTCTGTTTCCGCTAATCAGACCTACAACGGCAACGGTACAGCCGTGCCGGTTGAGTTCAAACTCCGGGTCTTCGCCAACGCCATCAAAGTCAACCACAACTGGGGCCTGCATTTCCTCGGCGGCAACGTGGAGAGTGTCTTTGTGCTTCCGTTTGTCTCCCAGGAACTTCACGTCGAGCCAGGCAAATTTTCGAAGTTCGCAGTGGGCAACATGATGGTCAGTCCACTGGGAGTGGGGTACGTCAGGGGCCATTGGCATTTTTTCTACGAAGGGGAACTCTATTTTCCGGGCACGGGCCGGTCCGCCACCGATGTTCTCAATGTCGGACAGAACAACTATGCCGCAGCGCCGGTGGGTGGGTTCACGTACTTAGCTGGGAGAGAAGAGATCAGCTCCAAGCTCCAATACATCATCAACCTCAAGGATGCTGCCACCAATTACCAGAGCGGAAACGAGTTCACCTGGGAATTCGACGGCATGCATGGAGTCACCAAGAAAGTCGCCCTTGGCGCCAATGGCTTTCTTTATCAGCAGACAACCAACGACACCTTGAACAACGCCCTCTACCTGGGTGGAAATCGTGGCCGCGATTTTGCCATCGGGCCTGAAGTCCGCTTCAATCTGATCCCTCACGGCGGGTTCGCGTTCAAGTACCTGCGCGACACCATGGTCGAAAACCGGGCGCCGACCAACGCTATCTGGTTTCAGATGGCGGTGCCGATCAGCATCGGTCACAAGGAATAGCCCAACAGCCGGCGGATGCTCCTGCATGCCAGCGGTGGCGAGGTTTTCGAGGTAAGACGCAAGTTTTCGGCTAGTAAGTAACTAGCCTCGGAGGAGACCATGATAGTGCATGAAATACCGGGTACGCTTCTTGTTGAATGGAACGATGAGGTCAGAGCCATGGTTGACACATGGTCAGCCTACAGGATTACGGTCCCGCAGTTTCGGGAGGCGATTTTGAATAAGGGGCTTGGATATGCCAAGACCCATAGAGGTCGAGCCTGGGTGATGGACGGCACAAGAGCTAAAGGAGCTATGCCCGAGGACGTACAGAAACTTATTGAGGCTGAGGTTTTCAAAGCCTTTGCAGCAAACGGCATCAAGTATTTCATCACCATCAAGTCGACTGCCTCCGCCGTAGCAAATATGAGCATTAAGAGCTTTGCCGCCCATGCTGGTCCGTGCGGAATCCAATTGGTCGAGGTTCCAGACCAAGATAAGGCCATAGCCTGGCTGAGGGAACATCCGTAGACGAAATCAAGGACACAGAGCGCATCCAACGGCGCTAGGCGGCTCCGAAGCGGACAGAGACCAGTAGGAAAAGGAATGAGTGGAATCGAAACCTGCCACCTAAGGTGGCAGGTGCTTCCAAGTCGAAAGCTCCAAGGTACCCGTATCCATGCATCCAGTGCTCGTTGGTTTTCTGATGGCGTGGAGGGATAGAACTTCTTGTGCGAAGGATGACGACTACGTCTTCCCGAGCTTTCGGCTTAAGGGCAAGAAGCCGTTGTCGGCTTCAATCAGGGAGTTCCCGATAAAGTGATTCAGGCCATACTTCGCCACTCAAACGTCAACGTCACGCGTGGCTCTCACATCAAGCCACAAACCCAAGACGCCGTTGCAGCCATGAGCAAGTTCGAAGCGGAAATAGCTGCTCACGATTTTGGGGACACCGATTGCACACTAAATCGGACCTCGGGTGCAATTCCAGAATCCGTAAACTGATTTGTTCGAAGAGGTTAGGATGGAGCCGACGAGCGGACTTGAACCGCTGACCTGCCGATTACGAATCGGCTGCTCTACCAACTGAGCTACGTCGGCTTCTGGTTGGATTTTAGTTTACCAAACTGTTGACTTCTGGCGGGTCTGCGGAAACCGGCCTTTAGGTGAACGGCGCTTGTTCTGCCGCGCTCACGGAATCAAAGAAGCGGAAGAATTGCTCGACATGGGTGACCTTCAGCGCATTGTGGATGCGCTCGCTCACCCCCACCAGGGATAGACTCCGCCCGCCGCGCTGTCGCGTCACATACGCTCCCACCAGCGCCCCGATGCCCGCGGAATCCACATAAGGCACGTTGGTGAAATCGATGATCAGCGAGCGTGAAGAGTCGGCGCGCACCGTGGATTGAAATTGAAATACTGTGGGCATTACCAGGGCCCCGTCGAGGCGAAGAATGCGTTGTCCTGGTTGGCTTCCGGGCTGGTCTTCAATGCGAAGGGACTCTTGCGGCATGCCGGAGATATTAACTCCTACATAAACTTTGATTGTTAACGTAGCATTAAATTTCGTCGCCCGAAGCCAACCCCCTAGAGCGCGGCGGCTTGTTCCCGGCGCCGGGCTTGGATTTCGATGTACACATTGACCAGCGACACGGCGGCGGGGGTTACTCCGGGGATACGAGAGGCCTGCGCGAGCGTGCGCGGCTGCACATGCGTGAGCTTCTCCTGCATTTCGCGCGAGAGTCCGCTGACGGATCGATACTCGAACCACTCCGGAATCGACCGCTGTTCTGACTTCTTCATGCGCTCGATGGCGCGCTGCTGTTGCAGCAGGTAGCCTTCGTACTTTATTTCAGTTTCCACGGATTTGAGTTCGTTGCGAATTTCGGAAGAAAGCTCTGCCACGGATTTACAAGGATTCTCGCGGATTGTTTCTTTTTCTCTAGAAAAGAAAACAGGATCCAGCGCACGTAAAATCGTAGCCAGTTGCTCGATGGTGATCTCTGGCCGCTTCAGCAATTGGGCGCAAGTCTGGCCAACTGCTGATTCCCACTGACTGATGACAGCCGGCGCGCTGGAGGCAACAGCAGGTTCCTCGTCGCTGTGCTTCTCGGAACGACAAGAATTCATACTTTCCAACATTGAAACAGTTAATTTGGTGCGCTCCAGCAATGTCTTCATCTTTTGCAAGCGTTCCTGCTTCGCCTGAAACTCTTCCCAGGCTTCGTCCGAAATCAATCCCACGCGGCGGCCGTGCGGCGTGAGCCGGCGATCGGCGTTGTCGATCCGCAGGTGCAATCGGAATTCCGCCCGCGAGGTAAACATCCGGTAAGGCTCGTTCGTGCCCTTGGAAATGAGATCATCGATCAGAATCGCGGTATAAGCTTCGGTGCGGTCGAGGATCAGGGGCGGCTGCGCCTTCACTTGCAGCGCTGCGTTGATGCCCGCCATCAGTCCCTGGCAAGCGGCCTCTTCGTAGCCGGAGGTTCCGTTAATCTGGCCTCCGAGGAACAGCCCTGCGATCTTTTTCGTTTCTAAAGTGCGCTGCAGTTCGGTGGGGTCGATCGAGTCGTATTCAATGGCATAGCCCGGACGCAACATCTCCGCGTTTTCGAGGCCGGGAATCGATTTCAGGATCGCAATCTGGACCTCTACTGGTAAGGAGGTGCTCATGCCGTTGACGTAGATTTCGTGCGTGTTCAGGCCTTCTGGCTCAAGGTAGAGCTGGTGCATTTCCTTGTCGGGAAATTTGACGATCTTGTCTTCGATCGACGGGCAGTAGCGCGGACCGATCGATTGGATTTGCCCGCTGTACATCGGCGAGCGGTGAACGTTTTCGCGAATTATGCGATGTGTTTCGGGAGTAGTCCAGGCAATGTAGCAGGGAACTTGCGAGTCGTGATGGGCCACGCGCTTGGTGCGGAAGCTGAAAGGCGTGGGATCGTCGTCTCCCGGCTGCACCGCGAAGCAGGGCCAATCGATGGTGCGTCCGTCCAGACGCGGCGGTGTTCCGGTCTTGAGGCGGCAACCACGCAGGCCAAGCTTCTTCAGCGCTTCGCCGAGCAGGACTGCGTTCGCTTCTCCGGAGCGCCCTGCGGGATATTGCTGCTCGCCGCAATGAATCAGGCCGTTGAGAAACGTTCCGGTGGTGATGATGACGGCTTGCGCGCCTACGGTGCGGCCGTCGCGGAGGCGAACGCCCAGGACCCGAAGGCGGTCGTTGGTCGTTCGTCGTTGGTCATTAGCAGAACGGTCGTTAGCAAAACCGTTTGCGCCATCGTTTTCGGCCGACGACGAACAAGCATCGACCAACGACTCTGTAATCAGCTCCGCGACTTCCGCCTGCTTGATTTTCAGGTTCGGCTCCGACTCCAAGACCTCGCGCATCTTGAGCCGGTAGGCTTGTTTGTCGCACTGCGCCCGCGGCGACCACACGGCGGGACCACGCGACGTGTTCAAAAGGCGAAACTGGATGCCCACCGCGTCGGTGATCTCGCCCATGATGCCGCCAAGCGCGTCCACTTCGCGAACCAGATGTCCCTTCGCGATGCCACCGATCGCTGGGTTGCACGACATCTGCGCAATCAAGTCGACGTTGAGCGTGTAGAGCGCCGTCTTCAGGCCCATGCGCGCCGCAGCCATCGCGGCTTCGCATCCGGCATGGCCAGCGCCGACGACGACTATGTCGAACTGTTCAGTGAAGGACATCCTTGAAATCTTGGGAGCAACCCATCTACTTTCATTCTAACAAGTTGCCAAGCAATCGTGATCCCCATCACTTTCTGTCGCTGAGCCTTGCGCTATAGTAATCGGTCATACTTTAGGCACTGGAGGAGTCATGAATAGCGCTGAGTTCTTCGAGCGAGTGGAGGCAGTGATCACCAAATATGATCTGCTTTGTCATCCATTCTACCAAGCGTGGGCGGCCGGCGAGTTGACTCGCGGCGATCTGCGCGAGTATGCCCGCCACTATTACCACCACGTCGAAGCATTTCCCTGCTATCTGGCAGCGTTTGCGCTGCGCCTGGAAGAAGGAGAATTGCGGCGCGCGGTTTTGGCCAACATGTGCGACGAGAAGGGCATGACGGGAAAATCAGGGAAGGATTCGGTGCCTCACTCCGAACTGTGGCTCGATTTTGTCGAAGGTATGGGAGCGCGACGGGACGTGAGTTGGCACCCGCCGGTGATGGAGGTTCGCGAACTGATACGGCACTTCCAGCGCGTGGCAGGCGAAGGCACGCCGGAAGAGGCGCTCGCCGCATTTTACGTCTACGAATCGCAAGTGCCGCGTATCGCCACAGAAAAAGAGCGCGGGCTGCGCGAGTTCTATGGCGCGGATGACAAGACCTGCGGCTATTTCTCCCTGCACACCACCGCCGATGTGCACCATTCGAATGTATGGCGCAAACAGTTGGAGAAGCGTCTCGCTACGAATCCGCAAGCAGCGCAAGCCGCGCTGGAAGCGGCTGAGGTCACAGCCAGGATGTTGTGGCAGGCTCTCGATGGAATTGAAGCGGCGCGAATGGCTTTTGCCTGATGCATGGCGCCGTACGTGACAATGAGCCAATGTTTCCCGCAGCATCGCGCGGGATCATTGGCTCTTCGTTTCTGAGAATTTCAAAAAAGAGCAGGACGAAAAACTAGAAATGGCGAGAGATGTTCCCATCGGTGTACGAAGTGAGGCGCAGGAGGTTGTCGAGTTTAAGCACACGCTGGCCGCGCATCATCCCGAATTGCCTCCTGTGTATTCCACGCCTGACATGATTCGTCTGATGGAGATCGCGGGCTTTCGCGCGCTGCAGCCTTACTGTGAGGGCGACGAGATTTCTGTGGGAACTTCGATCAACATCGAGCACCGCGCGGCTAGCGGCGTCGGCGCGAATATCAAAGCCAGGGCGGAACTGGAATCTTTTGATGGCCGTTTCTATACCCTGCGCGTATCTGCGTGGGACGATGTCCAGGAAATCGGTCGGGGAAGGGTGGGGCGTGCGATCGTGAGTATCGGGAGGCTTCTCGAGAAGATGAAGACGAAGTGAACAAATTCAGAAGCAGAATGCAGAAGTCGGAAGTTGAAAGACCTAAGACCACGACCTAAGACCTGATGCCTCCCATCCTGATCGGCGTCGTCTCCGACACGCACGGCCTGCTGCGGCCTGAGGCGATGGAGGCCCTGCGCGGATCGGAACATATCATCCATGCCGGCGATGTTGGTGAACTGGAAATCCTTGCTGCGCTCTCGGCAATCGCTCCTCTAACAGCGATACGAGGCTATGTCGATAAAGGGGCCTGGGCTAGGAAGTTGCGTGAAACCGAAGTGCTTGGGTTGGGCGGCGTTTCCATTTACGTGGTGCACGATCTAGTGCAGTTGGACCTCAAACCCAGAGCGGCTGGATTTTCAGTGGTAGTCAGTGGCCACAGCCACGTTCCAAAACAGGAGAGTCGCGACGGAGTGCTCTATTTCAATCCCGGCAGCGCCGGACCTCGGCGATTCAAACTTCCCGTCAGCGTGGGAAGGCTCATCGTGAATGAAAGCGGCGTTCGGGGAGAGATTCTGAAGTTGCCTGTGGGGCGATCCTAATCGCTGATTCCGTCCCGTTGCTACAATCGCAAGACTTAAAGATTCAACGAATGTCCATTAGGTTCCATGTCGATGCGCGGGCCGGCGCGGCGCGCGCCGGCCGCCTGCTCACCCCGCACGGCGAGGTCGAAACCCCTGTATTCATGCCTGTGGGCACAGCCGCCACGGTCAAAAGCGTTCCACAGGATGTTCTCGAGGAACTGGGAGTCCAGATCCTCCTCGGCAACACCTATCACTTGTATTTGCGTCCCGGAGTCGAAACCGTGCGCAATCTGGGCGGTCTGCACGGCTTCATGGCATGGCCTCGGGCGATCCTCACCGATTCCGGCGGTTTCCAGGTTTTCAGCTTGAATGAACTCCGTAAAGTCACTGAAGAAGGAGTGACTTTCCGCTCGCATCTCGACGGCTCGTCGCACTTCTTTACTCCCGAGAGCGCGACGCAGGCGCAGATCGGACTCGGCGCCGACATCATCATGGCGTTTGATGAGTGCACAGAGTATCCCGCCGACCGCGCTCGCACCAAGGCTTCCATGGAATTGACGGTGCGCTGGGCGGCGCGCAGCAAGAAGTATTTTGAAGAGCATAAGCATGAAATGCCGTGGGCCGGCGATGCCCATGTGGGGACAGCCGCCCCCGGCTGTCCGGAAGAGCGAAGCTCGCCTAGCGTCGAAGGCGGCGCTCGACTAGATGGCGAGAAATCGGGCCTTCGGCCCGAAGGACAGCCGGGGGCGGCTGTCCCCACATGGACTGGGAAGACGCAGTCGCTCTTCGGCATTATCCAGGGCGGCATGGATTTGGAATTGAGAAAAGAATCCGCCGAGCGCACAATCGAGATCGGCTTTCCTGGCTACGCCATTGGCGGGTTGAGCGTTGGCGAGCCGCGGGAGCGGACTCGCGAGGTCGTCCAAGCTACGCTTGAACATCTTCCCGCTGACAAACCGCGCTATCTGATGGGAGTGGGCACACCGGAGGAGATTGTCGAGTACGCCAGCCTCGGCGTCGATATGATGGATTGCGTGCTGCCGACTCGCGCGGCCCGACATGGACTTCTTTTTACCTCCGAAGGAAAGGTGTCAATCAAGCAGGCGCGGTATACTCGGGATGAGGGGCCGCTCGATCCGAATTGCGGCTGCCGGGTTTGCCGACGCTATTCGCGCGGGTATTTGCGTCACCTGTATGCTTCTAATGAAGTGCTGGCTCAGGTTTTGAATACCTTGCACAACCTGAGTTTCTACCTTGACACTATGCGGCGGGTGCGTCATTCTATTCGACTTGGGGAAGAGTCCCGTTTTCTTTCTAGCGTCTGGTCTCGACCGAAGCCGTGACCTTGCCTATAAAGACTCTTTCCGGATCCGCCTGAGTCGCTGATGATCCGGCCGGAACCGATTACTCCCGTCGTGAAATGACAGGACTGCCGCGCATGCAAGTGTGGGGAGTTGTTCGTGGGTCGGCGGCGAGCAGCTGTAAGCGTAGCGGTCTGAAGATAGTCTGATGAATATGCAACTCTGGTTGGCAATGCAAACTGGTGGTGGCGGAATGGGCTGGTTAAGCGTCGCCCCACTCATTTTCATCTTTGCAATCTTTTATTTTTTGCTGATTCTTCCTCAGCAGCGCCGCCAAAAGAAGTGGACGGCGATGCTGGATTCGCTGAAGACTGGCGACAAAGTGACCACCAGCGGTGGCCTAAGGGGAACAATCATCGCCTTGAAGGATGACTCCCTGCATCTGAGGGTGCCTCCGGACAACTTGCGCGTGGAGGTAACCAAGGCGTCGGTCACACAGGTCACGACCGCGGAAGACGAAGCGAAAGCTAAATAACGGCCGCACAACCTGATTTTTGAGTTTTATTTTCTTATGAATAAGAATCTTACCTGGAGATTGGCAGTCATCGTCGCATGCCTGCTCGTTTTTTTGTTTGGGATCTTCGGCGTTCCGCAAAGCTTTTCCGGCCAGGGCCTGCTCGCGGCTATGACCAACCGCATTCACCTCGGGCTGGATTTGCGGGGCGGAACTCACTTGATCCTGCAGGTGCAGGTCAACGACGCGGTCAACATCGATTCCGATAACGCCGTCGAAATCCTCAAAGAGCAGCTCAACAAACGCAAGATCGCCTTCGCGGATATTTCCAAGCCCGATCCGCAGAACAGTCCCGACAAAGTCGTGCTGAAGGGTGTGCCGCCGGAGGGACGAAAAGATCTGCTGGATATCGTCTCCGAGCGGTTGCCAGAGTACAACCTGAGTTCGGGAGCGGAGAACAGCTTCGCCCTGACCATGAAGCCGCAGATGCTCTCCGACTTGAAGAACAAAGCGGTGACGCAGGCGATCGAAACCATCCGCAACCGCATCGACGCGCTGGGGGTGAGCGAACCTACCATCCAGGAGCACGGCCTGGGGCAGTACCAGATTCTCGTGCAATTGCCGGGCGTCGACGATCCCGGCCGTGTGAAGGACATCATGCAGTCCACCGCTATGCTTGAGATCAAGCAGGTTTTGGGCGGACCCTACCCGAGCGAACAGGCTGCGTTACAGGATAAGGGAGGAGTTTTACCGGCGGATGCAATTCTTCTGCCGGGGCACGCGGCTCCTGGAACTCCCTCAGATCAACAGGCCTGGTATCTGGTGTCGCGAGTCTCCGCCGTGAGAGGGAAGGACTTGCGGGACGCACAGCCCAGCACTGACCAGAATGGACAGCCGAACGTGCGCTTCCAGCTTACGGGTGAGGGTGGGCAGCGCTTCTACAACTTTACTTCCGCACACGTGGGCGAGAGTCTAGGCGTGGTGCTCGACGGCAAAGTGCAGGAAGTCGCAAACATCAAGGAAGCCATTCGCGACAACGGCGAAATCAGCGGCGGCAGCATGAATCAGCAGCAGTCCAAGGATTTGTCCATGATCCTGCGCTCCGGCGCGCTGCCTGCCGGAATTAAATATCTCGAAGAGCGCACGGTCGGGCCGTCGCTCGGCACCGATTCCATTCGACACGGCATAAATGCCGCAATCATCGGCATGCTGGCCGTGTTGATCTTCATGCTCATTTATTATCGTGCGGCTGGCATTAATGCCGACATCGCCCTCTTGCTGAATCTGATTATCCTGCTCGGATTCATGGGTTTCTTCGACGCTGTACTGACCCTGCCGGGAATCGCCGGGGTGATTCTCACCGTTGGTATGGGCGTCGACTCGAATGTGCTGATCTTCGAGCGCATTCGGGAGGAGTTGCGCAACGGCAAAACCCCGCCATCCGCGGTGGATCAGGGTTTCGGCCATGCCTGGATAACAATTGTGGATACGCACGTGACGACCATCGTCTCAGCGGCCATCCTGTTTATCTTCGGCACAGGGCCAGTGAAGGGATTCGCGGTTACACTCACCTTCGGTCTGCTGGCGAATTTGTTTACGGCAGTATTTGTTTCGCGCACCATCTTCGACTGGATATTAAGCCGCAAGGAGCGCGGCGAAGCGTTGAGCATTTAGGGGAATTAGAAAAAGACGTTGTCATTCCGAAGCGCGGCTGTATCGCGCGAGGAATCTGCTTCTCGGCGGCGGGCAAACGGCGGGTTCCTCGCTTCGCTCGGAATGACAAGCGGTTAGTGGAGCTTACTAAAATAAGGGGCTTATACAGGTGGAGTTCTTTCGCAATACGAACATCGATTTCTTAGGCAAGAAATGGTACTTCCTCGCTTTTTCACTGGTGTTCAGTGTGGCGGGCGTGCTTTCCATGTTGTTCTGGCACGGCATCCCATACGGCGTGGACTTTCGCGGTGGAACGTTGGTGTACGTGAAGTTCTCGCACCCCCCAGACGATAATGCGCTGCGGGCCGCCATGGATCGCGTCGGGCTGCACAACGCGAAGATTCAAAGATACGATATTCCTTCCAACAACGAGGTCCTGATTGATCTCGACGTGCAGGAAACCAGCGAGCAGGCGCTGGACAATGGCAAGAATAAGATCATCAGCACGCTTGAGACTAATGTGCCCGCCGGCAAAGCGGATCTCAACAATGCCAGCTCCTTGGGCATCAAGAATTATCTGATGGATAAAGATCCGCTGCACTTGGGCTCGGATGCTGACCAGAAATATACGCAGCAAGCTCAGGCGATCGTGGATACGCGTGATAAAGTGCTGGGCGGTGTGCTGAGTTCATTCGACCAGCTGAAAGGGCCGGTCGATCCCGCGGTTGTGGCGTCTTTGTCGGACAGCTATTTTCTTTCTGATTTCGGGGTTCGCAACGTTGAGATCGTCGGGCCGCAGGTGGGTGCGCAGTTGCGCAAACAGGCTCTATTGGCGACAGCGTACTCGCTGGCGGGGATGCTGATTTACCTGGGCTTCCGCTTTGAATGGATCTACGGCATCGCGGCCGTGGTCACTGTCTTTCACGACACGCTCATCACAGTGGGTGCATTTTCGCTGCTCAACAAAGATATTTCCCTGACCGTGATCGCCGCCATCCTCACCTTGATTGGTTACTCTAATAACGACACCATCGTGGTGTTTGACCGCATCCGCGAAAATATTAGACTCATGCGGCGCGAGAAGCTGTCGGACATTGTCAACCGGAGCATTAATCAGACCTTAAGTCGAACCATCTTGACAGCGGGATTAACCTTCATTACCGTACTCGCACTCTATATGTTCGGCGGCGAAGTGCTTCGCGGCTTCAGCCTCGCGCTCGTCATCGGCATCTTGATTGGGACCTATTCGTCGATTGCTATTGCGGCCCCGATTCTGGTCGCTTACCAGGATTGGCGTATCAGCAAAAGTAAGCCAAGTGGCCGCAACGCCCGTCCAGGGCAGGTTGTGGCCCGATAACGGTGCGGTTGATTTTGTGTTAAGCGTGTGTTTGTAGAGAGTTGCAGTGGGTTGCGGACTTGGCCGGATTTCTGTGGCGCCAGCGAGTCAAGCCGCTGAATTTGGGAGCAAAGGGGACGCCGTCGGTGTCTAAGTTTACGTAAGCTCTGACGTAGGAGAAATCTCATGTTTGAAGACAGCCTTCTGGAGTCTGGCGGCAGACTCAAGACGAAGCGGGGACGAACCACCACCTTCGCTATCATCCTCGAAATAGGGTTGATCGGCTTGATGGTGCTGATGCCCCTTATCTTTACCGAAGCTCTGCCCAAGCAACAACTTATGACCTTCCTGGTGGCCCCTCCGCCGCCCCCTCCACCACCACCCCCCGCCGCCGCTCCGGTAAAGATCGTCAAGCAGATTCAGACCGATATCGTGAATGGGGCTTTGCGCACCCCGACCAAGATTCCTCAAAAGATTCAGATGATCAAGGAAGATGAGGCCCCACCGCCGTCGATGGCAACGGCTGGCGTAGTCGGAGGCGTTCCGGGAGGAATTCCGGGTGGCCAGATGGGCGGGGTAATTGGCGGCATTATTAGTTCCACGCCAGTGGCCGTGCCTAAGGTCGCGACCCCGCAGCGTGTCCGCGTATCGCAGGGCGTCTCCGCGGGCCTTTTGGTCCGTCGGGTTAACCCCAACTACCCACCCCTTGCCCGGCAGGCCCGCATTCAGGGTCAGGTTGTGCTGAGGGCCGTCATCAGCAAAGACGGTTCGATTGAAAACCTTACGCTGGTGAGTGGGCATCCAATGCTGGCTCCAGCGGCTATAGACGCCGTGAAGCAGTGGAAGTACAAACCTTATCTCCTCAATGGCGAACCGGTCGAGGTGGATACGGAAGTGTTGGTCAACTTTACCCTGTCCGGAGGCTAGTCCGGCGGGAATTGGAAGCAGAGAAAAGTAGCGTCAGGAAGTGCCCGTATGGCCATCCCCTTCCCACCTAAAAATGGTGGCCGGGAGAGAACCCTTTATAACTCTTACAGGGTTGCGGTCGCCGTACTTTCGTTTCAGGAAAATGATTGCAGAGCAGCACGAACAACTTTGTGTCCATCACGCTTTGCAGCGTCTATCGATCTCGCATCAAAGTCTAAGAAGGTTTAAGGAGGGAAGCAACTCATGTTCGCAGCTAACTTCGCAGGAGCAATTCTCAGTCATGTACCTCGGGTAGCCGCCTGGATTGTGCAGGAGGGTGGCGCGGTGGGATGGGATCCGATTTCGCTATGGAAGCAGATGGGTATCATCGCGAAGATCGTGGTCGTCATCCTGTTCATTATGTCGGGCTGGTCGATCGGGGTCATGATCGATCGCGCCATGGCATACAACGCGGCTCGCAAGCAGTCTCGCGCCTTTGCTCCGGCGGTTGCTGGAGCTCTGCGCGACGGCCGTATTGACGAGGCCATCAAGGTTGCCGAGCGCAACAAGAAGAGCCATCTGGCCAAAGTTGTCACCGCCGGCCTCATGGAATTCAAAGCTAACCAGGATAGCCCCGGCGCAATCCCTGGCGAGACTATTGAAGCTTCCAAGCGCGCTCTGGAGCGCACCGAAGCCATCGTCCACGCCGAATTGAAGCGCGGCTTGGGCGGTCTGGCTACCATCGGTTCGACAGCCCCATTCGTGGGCTTGTTCGGCACGGTGATGGGCATTCTGAACGCCTTCAAAGGTATTTCCGAGCAGAAGGCTACCGGTCTGGGCGCGGTCGCAGGCGGTATTTCCGAAGCGCTGGTAACCACGGCGTTCGGGCTGCTGGTGGCCATTCCCGCCGTCATGATGTTCAACTACCTCACCGGCCGCGTTGAAGCCTTCGATGTGGAGATGGACAACTCGTCGAGCGAGCTGATCGACTACTTCCTGAAGCGCCGGGACGTTCGCCGCTCCTAGCAGTTCGGGCTGGAAGTCCGTTATGAGTTGCGGTCCGGCGCTGGGAACTGTCCAGCGCCGGCCTTCCCAACCGAAAGAGTGTTACTGGGAACTGGCGACTGTTTTACGGGAGAGGATTAAGTTATGGCATTAGCCAAACGAAACGAAGGGGCCAAAGTAAACTCTGACATCAACGTTACGCCCATGGTGGACGTAATGCTGGTGCTGTTGATCATCTTTATGGTGATCACGCCCATGTTGCAGAAGGGCATCAGCGTGGACATGGCCAAAGTAAACAATCCGACGCCGATGCAGGACGCGGACAAAGAAGACGCGCTGCTGGTCTCGGTGATGCGCGATGGAACCGTCTACTTCGGCGCCGACAAGATCACGCCGGATAGCCTAACTGGGAAGGTGAAGGATCGCCTGACCAATCGCACCGACAAGCGAGTTTACGTGAAAGCCGATGCCCGCGCCCACTTTGGCAATGTGGTTCAAGTAGTGGACGGAGTGCGCGCAGCGGGCGTTGACGACCTGGGCTTGCTCACCGAGCAGAGAAAGAGCACTCCGAACGCGCCGCCTGCCGCCCCTGCAACCGGCGGGCAGTAGAATTCGGGTAAAAGAACTTTAGAGGAGATCGACCATGAGTATGGCAATGGGCTCGGGCGGGGGCCAAAGCGCAAATATTAACGTTACTCCGCTCATTGACGTGCTGCTGGTGTTGCTCATCATTTTCATGGTGATCACGCCCCTGACGCCCAAAGGTCTGGATGCGCTGGTCCCCCAGCCGCCTCCGCCGAACGCGCCGAAAAACAACACGCCCGACCGCACCATCGTCGTGCAGTTGATCGATCGCGGCGCCGGCCAGGATCCCGGCCTCAAGATCAACCAGGAAGACGCCACGTGGGATAACCTGCAAGGTCGTCTCGCCGATATCTACAAGACCCGTGCCGAGAAAGTCATGTTTGTGAAGGGCGATGATGCGATTCCCTTCGCCGACGTCGCCAACGTGATTGACATCGCGCATGCTGCTGGAGTAGACAAGGTTGGTCTGATTACCGCGAAGATCGAGGCAGGCGGCTAAACCTACGCTCAAGCTGCGATGTTGCTGTGGCGCGGGCACTCCTGCCCGCGCGCATGGGGCGCCAAAGAGTCTCGTGGGCAAGATGCCTGCGGCAGACAGGTCAGTTTCCGCCCGCTAGACGCTTGTCAACTTGCAGTCTTTGGGCCTAGGATGCTGTGGCAAGGGAGACTTATACCGCAATGAATAAATCCATCCGTCTGCTCACATTGGCGGCCGCTTTGTTTGCCCTGTTATCTTCAGTGGGCTGTAGCAAGCTGCGCGCCCGCGACCAACTCAACAAAGGCGTGACGGCTTACAAGAACGCCAAATACGAAGAGGCCATCGACCACTTCCAACAGGCCGTCGCGCTCGATCCCAGTTTAATTAATGCCAAGATGTATCTGGCCACGGCCTTCGCCCAGCAATACATTCCCGGAGCCGATACTCCGGATAACAACAAAATGGCGGAACAGGCTATCGAACAATACCAGCGGGTTCTCGACATGAATTCCGCGCGCGATCAGAAAGTAAACTCCGCCAAGGGAATCGCGTATCTGTACTTGAACATGAAGAAGTTCGACCAGGCCAAGAAATATTACCGGATGGCGGGTGATCTCGATCCCAACGATCCCGAACCGTACTACTCGGTGGGCGTTATCGATTGGACGGCCTGCTACCAGCCCCGCATGGAAGAGCGCGCCAAACTCGGCTTGAAGCCCGATGAGAACCTGAACCCTAAGAACAAAGATCAGAAAAAAGTTTGTTCCGAGTTGAAGGCGAAGAACGACCCGCTCATCACGGAAGGCATCGACAGCCTGAACAAGGCGATCCAACTTCGCCCTGACTACGACGATGCCATGGCGTATCTAAACTTGATGTACCGCGAGAAGGCGGACGTAGAATGCGACGACCTGGCCGCCCGCCAGGAAGATTTGAAAAGTGCCGATCACTGGGTTGACCAGACCTTGCTCACCAAGAAGGCCAAGGCCGAAAAGCAGCCCGGACAGCAGGGCATCACCATGGATCAGCCAAAGTAAGATCAGCCAAAGTAAGATCGGTCGAAATATGGACGCGGCAAGTTTCCTGGTTATCACACCGACGCCAGTACCTCAAACACACAAAAGGCCCGGCAGTCATCCGGGGCTTTCGCAGAAGTACTGACGCCGCCCGCCAAGCATCTACCGCATAACTTTGGCCGCAGCTTTTTCAATGCACCTTGGATCACCGGTTGCTGTAGAGTCTGACCTCCACCTGAGGAAATTGCAGGCGCTCGATTTGCGGGAAAGATTCGCCGAACGTCTGGCTCAGCATCAGCGTCGTTGCATCAGGGTGGCCGGGACCTCCGTTGCTCATCAGCACCACCCAAATCCTAGGATACTTGCCGGCCACGGAGCGCAAGAATTCGCTCGTCGGATTTCCGGTAACATCACGGTAATCGAGATGGTCGCCGTGGCGCGGGAAGATAATTTCCGGCCCGTTCGCGGCCTTGTGTTGCGCGTCCTTCGTCCCACGAAGCGAAACAAAAAATGCGTATGGAATCCGCGCTTCGGCGATATGAAACAGAATCGCATCGCCAGGCTGCGCGTGATCGTAAATGTAGTTCGCCGCCGCTTCCGAGCCATCGCGCTCCAGATCGAAGTCGTGATCGTAATAAGAAACGGTTCCTTGCCAGGAAAACAAGATCATGGCCGCGAGGCAAATCGCCATCATCCAGGTTTTCCGCAAACTCGCCACACCAGCTGCCGCCAGAATAATCAGCGCGGGCAGGCAGAAGATGAAATATCGTGGCAGAAAAACTGGTCGCGCCAGCGAGAGCAGCACGGTCAGAACCACCGGGAAAAATAGCCAGATCAGCAGGAACCGGATTCGCCAAACGTCCCAATCGGCCGCCAGCCCGAACAGGCGTCCTCGTAGAGGCAGGATTGCGGCCAGACACGCGGCTGAGTAGAGCAGCAGCAGCGGCAGTCCATCGTTTCCCGCGAGATGCTCCCAATAATCCAACAGAGTGTGAGCGCTGGGCTTTGGAATCCAGCGGATTGGTCCCGCCCCAGTCTTGCCCACAAATGCCAGCAAGGGCAGCACCGCGACCCCGATCGTAATCCAAGCCCGGTGAATGCCCGGAGAAATCGGCACACGCCGCTCCGACTGTTGTTTATCAGCTAGCCTTCGCACTGACAACCACTGCGCAGCCACCAGCAGCAACGCATAGAAGTGAGCGTAGACGGCAAGAGTGCTAGCCAGAATATATCCCATGCGGTTTCGGCGCGACGGTTCGAGGAGATACGCGACAAAGAAACCACTCGAGAGCGTTGCTAATAGCACGAACAGCGAATAGCTGCGCGCCTCCTGCGCGTAACGAATGGAGTACGCGTTGCAGCTCATCAGCGCGACAACAATCACACCAACGCGTTTGTCAAACAGCTTGCACGCCAGCCTGAAGGCGGCCGGCAGCGTGGCCAGCGAGGCCAACACGGAAAAGCTACGAATAAAGAAAGGGTTGAACGCGTAGCGATGCGCTGAGCCTATGTCCAGCCATCCCCGCAGCAGCAGGTAATACAGCGACATGTTAGCTTCGCGCCACCACAACAAGCGACCGAAGTCGTGCCCGCTCAGCCGGGCGACTTCCACGCTGAAACATTCATCAAACCAAAAGGGCTTCCGTGCAAGAAACAAGAAGCGCAACGCCGCAGCGACTGCAGCCAGCAAAATGAGAGTACATATCGAGAGCGAGGTCCAGGTCGGACGCCGCGAAGAAGAATGGTTCGTGTTGCCAGTGTCCTGATTCAGACAAGTCTGGTTCACTGCGGTCTGGTTCACTGCCACTTTTTGGGCACCACGCTGAACAGGGAGTTAAACTTGCGGATTCCAGATGATACTATGCTAAAAATACCAGGAAGAAAGAAACCCCAGGTCGCAACCAGCAGGTTTCCGTACAGCCATGGGTACAGCTTTGAAGGCATCGCCGCGCAGCAATGACGCCGCCGCATTTTCAGCGAGTGAGCGGTGGGCCGGATGCGTGTCTATAATTGTACCCGTCTACAACGAGGTGGCGCACCTGGATGAGCTTCTGCAGGCTATCCAGGGGTCGCCCGTCAGAAAAGAGATCATCATTGTCGACGATGGTTCTACCGACGGCACGCGCGAGAAGCTCCAAGCTATGCCGCCTGCAAACGATGTTACCGTCGTTTTCCATCAAAAGAATTGTGGCAAAGGGGCGGCTATTCGTACCGCGCTCCAGTATGCTCAGGGTGAATATGTCCTGATTCAAGATTCGGATCTCGAATACGACCCCCAGGATTATCCGGCTCTTTTGCGACCACTCGAGCGGCGCGAGGCGAACGTGGTCTACGGCGTGCGTCCGGATCGGCCTGAGCGTGGCCTTCGGTTTTTCCTGGGCGCGAAGCTTCTAACACATCTCACAAATTTGCTTTACGGCGCTGGCATTCACGATGAGGCGACGTGTTATAAGGTTTTCCGGCGATCCCTGATTGCGCAACTTGATTTGCGATGCCAGCGCTTCGAGTTCTGCCCGGAAGTGACTGCGAAGCTTTGCCGCATGGGGGAAAGAATCGCGGAAGTACCGATTTCCTATACGCCGCGCTCGCCGGGCGAGGGCAAGAAAATTCGCTACGCAGACGGTTGGCTGGCTGTTTGGACTCTCTTCCGCTACCGCTTCAGTCGCCGCACGGCGAATCCAGGCTCTGGGGCAGCGCAACCACGAGCGCCTTTCGCCGTGAGTTTCTCCCGACTGCCGCCGAACTGAGAAAGCACAAACTTCCCCTGGCTTGCGATGGTGAACACAGCGTTTCCCTGCGTAATCGTGTAGTCTGAACAGCGCGTTCGTAAATCGCCGATCGCGGTTCGATCACGATCGATGGTCGTTGCTCGCTGTTAAGTACGTCGAAGAAAGCAATGTTCAAGAAAATTCTGATAGCCAACCGCGGTGAGATCGCCGTGCGCGTGCTGCGCGCCTGCCACGAGATGGGAATTCCCGCGGTGGTGGTCTATTCCGACGTGGATCGTGCTGCGCTGCATGTACGCAAGGCCGATGAGGCTTACCCTATCGGTGCAGCGGCGGCGTCTGAGTCTTATCTCAATATCGACAAAATTCTCGACGTCGCCCTGCGATCCGGCGCCGACGCCATCCATCCCGGCTACGGCTTCTTATCCGAGAACGCGAAATTTGCCCAGGCCTGCGCCGACGCTGGAGTGAAATTCATCGGGCCGACTGCGGCGGCCATGGAAGGCATGGGATCGAAGACGCGAGCCCGCCAGGCCATGGAGAAGGTCGGCGTGCCCTTCGTGCCGGGCACGTCGCGAGGCGTGGAGTCACCCGAGCAGGCCGAGCAGGTGGCCGCAAGAATCGGCTATCCGGTGATGCTGAAAGCGTCTGCGGGCGGCGGAGGCAAAGGCATGCGGCACGTGCATGGTCCCGATCAACTCAAGTCCGCGTTGGAGGCGGCTCGCAGCGAGGCTGAACGCTCGTTCGGCGACAGCGAAGTCTACATTGAGAAGGCGATCATCAATCCGAGGCATATCGAGATGCAAGTTCTCGCCGACGAACACGGCAATATTGTCTACCTCGGCGAACGCGAGTGTTCGCTGCAGCGCCGCCATCAGAAGGTGCTGGAAGAAGCGCCTTCGCCGATCGTCGGTGCCGACATGCGGTGCCGGATGGGTGAGGTCGCGGTTCGCGTCGCGCAGGCGGCGGCTTATACCAATGCGGGGACGGTTGAGTTCCTGGTTGATCAAGAAAGCAATTTTTATTTCCTGGAGATGAACACGCGCTTGCAGGTGGAGCATCCGGTAACCGAGTTGATCACCGGTCTTGATCTCGTGCATCTGCAGATTCGCATCGCGGCAGGCGAGAAATTGCCTTTCAAGCAGGACGATGTACGAATTCGGGGACATGCCATCGAGTGCCGCATTTACGCGGAAGATCCCGATAACAATTATTTTCCCAGCCCCGGCAGGATTACTTTGCTGCTGGCACCTTCGGGACCCGGTATCCGGCGCGACAGCGGTATGTACGAAGGCTGGAACGTTCCAATGGATTACGATCCGCTGCTGGCCAAGTTGATTGGTTACGGCACGGACCGAGATCAAGCCGTCGCGCGGCTGACCCGAGCTCTCAGCGAATACTTTGTGGGCGGGATCAAAACGAACATCTCGCTGTTTCGCCGCATTTTGCGCGATCCGGAATTCCGCGCCGCTAAGCTTGATACTGGATTCCTCGACCGAATGTTGAAGCGGCCTGAAGATCGGTCAGTCGATTCAAAATCGGCGGAGGTAGCAGCTATCGGCGCCGGCATGTTCGCTGTTCTCGGTGCAACTCTGTCGGGAGCATCGAACGGCACGGCTGGCAATGCTACGCGTGCTGAAAATGCAAATTCGAATTGGAAGATGACCAGCCGGCGTGAAGCGTTGCGTTGACGGAGACGAATTCGGATTCGAAGCAACTGGAAACTGGCCGCTGACAACTGCTTCTCATGCTCTACGAGGTAACCATCGACGGCAAGAGTTACCGGCTTAACCTCAACCGCGTCGACGGCCGTTGGCTTTGTCGCCTCGATGGACAGGAGTTGGAGGTTGACGCGATTCTTGCTCGCCCCGATGTGCTTTCCCTTCGCATCGGGAACCAGGCCTATGAGATCAAGTCGGAGCATGTCGCGAACGATTTGCATTTGTGGGTGGGTAGTAAGCGCTTCGCCGTGGAGATCCGCGATCCGCGCTCTTTGCGGGGCCGCACTCGCGGCGGCGACGATCAGGGTCCCAAGAAGATAACTGCGCCCATGCCCGGCAAGGTTGTGCGCCTGCTGGTCCGCGAAGGAGACGAAGTGGAACCGGGCACCGGGGTTGCGGTAGTCGAGGCAATGAAGATGCAGAACGAGATTAAGTCGCCGAAAAAGGGGAGCGTTCAGAAAATTCTAGTCGGCGAGGGTGCCACTGTGAATGCGGGCGATGTGCTGGCAATCGTCGAATGATCCAAACTTACTTTGCCTGCCCGTTGCTATCCAGTACCTTCTTCGCATAGTAATTTTCCACCTTGGCGGAGTCGCGCAATACTTCGTAGTAAGCGGCCTTCAGCAGTTGCTCGCGGCGGTCGTGAAGTTGTGAGCGAATGGCTTGCTGGACGCGGGGATCAGACAAATCGCGCTGGCCGGAGGGTTCCTTCGCGATCAGCTTCACCACGCGAAAACCCGCTACCTGCTTGGTTGATGGATTCACCACCGAGATGATCGGGCTATACTGCCCTGGCTTCAGCTTGAGCACCAAGTCTCGCGTGCCGGGATCGGTGTTGCGCAGCGAGGATTCTGGAATCGTTCCCAGGTCTCCGCCGTTGCCGGAAGTTTCCGGATCCTCGGAGTAATTCATCGCCAGGGTCGCGAAGTCGTCGCCACTGTCCAGCCGATTGGTAATCATCTGAATTTTCTTACGGGCGTCGGCTTCGTTCTGTGCCTTGTTGTTCTGGTTGTGCACCTGCGGATTCGGCGTAGGAGTCACGAAGATCTGCGCCAGGTGATATTGCGGCTCGATGAGATTGAATTCGGACTTGTGCGCGGCAAAATAGTTAGTGATGTCCTGGTCGGTCACATTGATCTTTGAGGAGACTTCCTTGTTCATCACCTTGTCCACAGTGATGGAGCGGCGGATGTCGCGTTTGAAATCGTCCAGAGTAATCTTTTTTTCCTGCAACCGCTTATCGAACTCCTCCTGCGTGTAGGGAGATTTGATCTCGTTGAGCTTGCGGTCAACTTCTTCCTCTGTGGCCAACAAACCAAGTTTCTCCGCGCGGCGCATTACCATCTCGTCGTCAATCATCTGGCGCAGAATGTTCAGGCGGAGAATCGTAGCTTGTTCCCCGACGGGCGCTTGCTGAGCGCTAGCCACCTGATTGTCGTAGTATTTGTCGACATCGGAGCGGAAAATCTTGCGGCCATCTACGGTCGCCATCACGTCGCCGCTCACTTGAGACTTACATCCCAGCAGAGTCGCCAGCAGGCTGGCTGCGGCCAATAGGACTGCGAGCCGGCCCGGGTTTATAGTTCTTTTCAAAGAATTTCCCCCACACTCACGGTCTGAGCAGAATTCGGAATCTGCTGCGGGTCTAAATCCACCCTAACTTTGCCGATATCACTTTGAGGCCGGGGCCGCGGCGGCGGCCGTATGCTCGGGCACGGGCAAATTGGCATCCTTCAGCGCGCGATCCAGCGCGGCACGTAATTCGCTTATGGGCACGGCGCCGTCGACCTTTTCTCCATTAATGAATAATGTCGGAGTGGCTTCCACGCCCAGTCCGTCAGCCTCCTTCATCGACGCCTTCACCGCACTCTCATCTTGCGCTTTAACGCAGGACTGCAGCTTTACCACGTCGAGATTATGCTTCTGGCCCTGCAGTATGGTGAGCCGGTCGAGTTCTTCCAGCCGCGCGGGCGGCGTTTTTTCGTTGCTCACATCGTGCTGGTTGGCGTGAATATAGTCTGCAAAATCCCAGTAAGCATCGCCGTTCTGCGCTGCCAGGCAGTTGGCGTCGACCGCGGCGTGGATTGCCCACGGATGAATTTCCGACAGCGGGTAATCCTTGTAAATAAAAGTGACGCGGTCGCCATACTCCTTGAGCAGCCCCGGAAATAGAGTCTGATGCATGCGCGCGCAGAACGGGCATTCTAAATCGTCAAAATTCACCACCACAACCTTGGATGCCTTCGCACCGCGGGTGGGCCGTCCGTTCACGTCGATCTTACTCATCGTCTCGGCGAAGGGATCCTTGTTCAGGTCGAATTTGGTCAGGCGCATCATCGCCGAACGATCTTTGGAAACCAGAAAGGTAAGATCCTGTTTTTTCCCGTCGTTTTCGACGGTTACGGTTACCGACTCGTAGTTTGGAAAGTCCACACTTGGGGAAGGAGTACCCACCAGCACTTTCACCTCGGGAGGGATTTTATAGTAGGAGCGTACCTGCCGTTCGACCTTCTTCGCCAAATCAGAGGAGGTTGATTGGGCCACACAGCCTAGGCAAATCACGAGAAGTAGGACAAGAGAACGCCGAATTAGAGTCACCAAAAACCGCCTGAACATTACGGGTTAAGTGTTGATTATCTCATAACGAAGGACGGCTCGGAAAAGTGGCTCGCGGGAAACTGCTTAGAAACGAACTCACTATACGAACTACTATACGGCCGGCTACTTAGCCCATCCGCCGCGATAATTGCTCTGAGGGAAGCAATACATTCATTGATCCGGACCGAAAACCTTCTAGATCGAGGGTCACGAACTTGAAGCCCAGCGCCTTGAATATTCTGGTGAACTCGGCAGCCATGCCAAGGTCGAGCGCCCGTTCCAATTCTTCACCAGCGATTTCAATGCGGACGATCTCTCCATGGTGCCGCACTCGGAATTGGCGGAAGCCCAGCAATCGCAATGCGTCTTCGCCTTTCTCCACCATATCGAGCGCCTCTCGCGTAACCGGTCGACCGTACTCGATCCGCGATGATAAGCAGGCCGAGGCCGGCTTATTCCATATGCGCAGGCTTGCGTTCCGCGCGAGCGTCCGAATTTCTTCTTTGCCAAGCCCGGCGTCGAGTAACGGAGCCACAACCTGGTGCGCGCTCGCCGCCTTCTGTCCGGGACGCCAATCGCCCTGATCATCGAAGTTGACTCCGTAGGCGATGGCATCGAAACCCTTCGAAGCGCACAATTCTTCCATCAGTGTGAATAGTTCATCTTTGCAAAAGAAGCAGCGCTGCGCATCGTTGCGCACGTACTCCGGGCGATCGAGCTCGGATGTGGCAATCACCTCCAGAGGGATGGTTTGCTCCCTCGCAAAGGCAATCGCGTCGGCAAGCTGCGTGCGCGCCAGGCTGGCGGAATCGGCAATGATCGCGACCATGTCCTTTCCCAACGCCTGATGCGCAGCCCACGCGAGGTACGCGGAATCCACACCGCCGGAATAAGCGATAAGAGTTCTTCCCAGTTCTCGCAGGCTGGATTGCAGCGATGAGGCTTTGGCTTCGAGGTCCATTTTCCGCTATCTGTAGGTATGTTAGCAGGCCTCGTGAGGTTGCACGACCCCGTAGCAATTTAGGCAGACCTCAGTAAAGCCGCTGCTGCGGGCGCAGGCTGCCGAAACCGCCAATATTTGCCAGAGTGAAGGTGAAGCGTAGTAGATTCTCGTTCCGCACATTCGCCACGGTGTAACTTTGATATTCCACCGTCATCCCGCAGCAGTTCCAGTTGTAAGTGGTTTGCGCGTTGATGAACTGCAACTGCTTGCTCTCTGCATCAAAACCGAAGCTGGTAGCGCCACTGAAGCCGCGCTTATTCGGGCTGCCATATCCCAGGGCCAAACGAAATTGGTTGAACGTCTCGGGCTGCGCCACAGTGGATAGCGAGGTTCCAGTCTGAACTGGAATTTGCAAAAATGCGTCGCCCCCGCCAATCGTCGCCTGGCCGATGTGGTAATTGGCCAGCAGAGTACTGGCATTGGTGGTGTTGCTTTGGAAGTCGTAATCGAGATCCCACTCGGCGTCCGTGCGCGAACTAGTTTCCACACGCAATCGCGAGACCAGAGGCGAAAGATGCCGCGCCTCAGTTAGAAACGCGATGCCCGTGAGGTCGACAGTGGTAGTGAACACATTGCGTTGGCCCGCAATTAGCGCTCCCCCAAACGTGGGATCGAGGAAGTATTTCTGCGCCAGTTCCCAGGTCACGATTTCGCGTGAGGAGGGTCCAGGCTGGCAAGGAGCATTTGCCAAGGGGTTCACATGCTGCCACGGGATGGCTGATTCCGGCACGGGGCCACCGACGGTGAGAGCCCTCATGATGGTGTCGCAATCCTCGGGCTTGCCCGAAGTGCGCTTGGCATAAAGCCGCGTCACAAAGCCATATTCGACTTCGTTCGTATCGGTGAGAATGTCGCGCTCGTCGAATTTCAAAATACTCGGGTAATTGTTCACGCCGGTGACATAGCGGTAGATGACTCGCGGTTCAATCACATGCTTCCACTTTCGTCCCATGAATTCTTTGTCGAAGATGCGCTCCAGCGAGGGCGGCCGCAGCTCGACGGCTGTCTCCAGCGCCTGCCGGTTCGTGGGATCGCTGACCGCCGTCCCGGGATTCTGTCCGCTCTCGCCAACCAGCCTTTGCGTGTAATAGGTTTCATGCAACGTCAGCTCCGGACGCACAGACCATCCCCGGAACAATAACGGCAAAGAAATTTGCGGATTCAGGTCGAATCGTCCGAGCAGGTTTGCGGTGCGGAACGGCGGTATGCAAGACTGCGTCGAGCCTACCGTCGAACACTGCTGAGGCTCGCTGCGGGAAAGACCCGCCGCCGATGCGTCAAACGACCAATCGAACGGCGTGTGCCACAGAGGCCGGTCGACGCTTGACGTGTCGACGCTAGGGGCGTGCAGAATGGTGATCACTTGACCCGGAGTCGTGCCGAGGAAATTCTGATAGCGCTCCGCAAACCCATTGAGGCTGAAACCATCCGCGGACTTTGAGAGAAAACCTTGCGACTTCACCTCCGAATACACGGCCTGACTGAAAACTTCGTTGAAGGCTAAACGAAAAACAAATGAACTCAAGTAATCGATGTTGGTCACAGCGCGAAAACCATCGAGGTTTCCGGCAGAGTTGAGGCGCACATTTTCTCCGCCTTCTTTGAGCGGCGGTGAGCCGATGCCGCGGTCGATTACTCCAAAATAGTTCAGGTCTACATACGAAGTCTCGCTGGGGCGCACTCGCAACTCCCCCCGCCGCGACCAACCGCGCAGGGACATGTACTCGGCGCCAAGGGTGGCATCCATCATGCGATTGATGGCCCAATAGTAAGCATCGGTTAACGTGTAGCCGTATGTGGAAGAGTGGCCTGCCGAGGGCATGAGGAACCCCGATTGCCTGGACTCTTTCTCCACCGGATGCGTCGCGAATGGAAAATAGAGGATCGGTAGCCCATGCAACTCGAACGTGCTGCGGTAAATTTTGGCGTTGCCACCCACATCCACCATCACCTTGCGCGCGTCGAATTGCCAGTTAGGATGCGGCAACTCGCAGGTTGTAATGGTGCCGTCATAAACGAGGTAGTGATCTGGACTTGTTTTCTCGACGAGTTTTCCGGTAAAGGCGAAGGGAGCAGTCGATGTTAAGATCACGCGGTTGGCGTGAAAGCGCAGGCCAGTCGTCCCCGTCACATCGTAGAAGCTTCCGGTTTCGAGCTCCAGATTGTAAGTTCCGTGCGAGGCGCGAATGTGGTCGTCATTGGGGCCGCCGTCGAGCGCGAAGTGTCCCTGCGCGGTGGCTTCTTTCGTGTCGGAGTTGTAGGTGGCTTCGTCGGCCCGCAGAATGTAACTTCCATAATAGATTTCGACGGCTCCATGCAGTTTGTAGATCGCGCCTTGCTCTTCCTGCTGAATGGCGCAGATCGTTTCAACGTCTCCTTTTTCTTTCTGGGCCGCGGCCGCACGGGCGCAAGGGGTTTCCTTAACTTCCGGTTTTTTCGAGGTCGCTTCCGCGTGCTCCACTTGCGCGGCCGTGCTGGAGGGCGGCAACTGGCTGGTAACTAATGATGGGACGAGAAGCAGGTGACAAAGCACCGCCGCCGTGATAAGGATTCTTTTGCGACTCATCGGAACAAGATCATCGGAACCAGTTCGTCCGGACGCAAAAGGAAGCGCTCGGAGTTTGTCTACGTGAGCAGTCGTCGTGAACTTAGCACGGCTGTGGCTTGCGAGGCAAAGCCGTTAAAGCCCTTGGATTCCACGGGAGTCTCAATGGTTATCCGCCAGGGTTATCCGGGATGGTGATCGGTTCGTCTCCGATGTGGAAAGTCCGGCGAAGATTGTGATTCATGTCCTGTCCGATTTGTGGTGCCATCTGCCGCTGCTCAACGAACGTAGAATCCGTAGCCTTGCCGCGCTGGCTGCCCGATATCGACGAGGCTGTTGCGACAGCGCATCCCGGGATCGAAGAGCCGGCAACGAAATCGCCGGCACTGTCTTCGGCAATGGAAACCTGCGAGGCCGGGAAGAGCCAAGAGAGTGCGGCGGAGGATTCTATGGCTTGGCGCGAGGAAGTTGCAGCACGGCTAAACCGTTATAACTCCCGGCGCAAGCCGCGTCCGCCGCGCTATCCCTCTCTCCGTTTGCGTTTCGAGGATGCCGATCGAGTTCGTGCGGCGGGTGGCAACTCGGCAGAGTCCGTGGCTTTTCCCCAGAGTACGAACGCCTTGGCCATAAACGAATTCGCCATTAGAGCCGATGATTCTCCCGATCCAATCACGGTGACGACAGCTGTGCCAGACGTCGATGCTCTGCACGCGACTGCGCCATTTTTCCCCACGCCAGAACCTCAGCAAGCGGCTCTCACCACGCCTGTACCTTCGGCCCCGACAACGGCAAAGATTATTGAGTTCCCGCGTTCCTGGACTCCTGCTCCACCGCCTATCGACGAGCTGGCGGAGCCAGTTATAACCCGTCCTCGCATCCTGGAAGCCCCGGAAGTTGTTCCCCCGGCGCCGGCCTTGGGCGGAATCACAATTGAGCCAGTCCAGCAATCTGAGTTGGAGAAACGTCCGGGCATCGATATCCCGCTGCAGAGTGCGCCTCTGGGGCGGCGCATTCTCTCCGCCGTGATCGACGATGTCATCATTGCGGCGGCCTGTCTTCTCTTCGGGTTCATCTTCTGGAAGGTGACTGCACTCCGTCCACCGCAATTCCAGATTGTGGGGATTGCCGTCGGCGTGGCTGGCCTATTCTGGGCAGCTTATCAATACCTCTTGCTGGTTTATTCCGGCACCACGCCCGGGCTTCGTCTAGCGCACCTGGAACTGGCCCGCTTCGATGGGAGTCGCACGGGTCGCCGGCTGCGCCGCTGGCGTGTGCTGGCGTCCTTTCTTTCTGCCGTTTCTCTCGGCATGGGATACGCCTGGGTTTTTCTCGACGAAGACGCTCTATGCTGGCATGACCGCATCACTCACACCTATCTCGCACCGAAGAGGCGTGAAATAGCGGTCGCGAGGGATCGGGCCGACTAGCTACCGAGCACTGCTCGGCAGGGTCGCACCGCGCATCAGGTTGCGTGCCCGGCGATCAAGTAAAGAGAGTCGCAAAAGGTATCACGATGTTGCTCAGGTTGTGGCCGAACACAGATGGCCAGACACTATCCGTGCGCTCGCGAACCCATCCTGAAACCAAGCTCATCAGAAACGGGGCGATAGCTGCGTGGAGAACGATGCGCGCATGAAGTTGATCATCCACGGCGACAAGACCGTTGGACCCGGCGAAGAGTATGGCAGTGACGATGAGCCCCCAGCCGAACTCCGCGCCGGCTAGGTGCCACGGTTTCCCCAAGGCGCGGTTCAACAAGGGCTGATACACGCCTCGGAATACGAGTTCCTCGGCGAGGCCGGGCATGATAAGCAGGAAGGCCCAGCCCTGGGCGTCCAGTTTCTTCCGAGCCCCAAGAATGAAGAAGACTGCGGGAACCGCCAGAGCCAGGAGCCCAGCGATGATCGACGGCTTCAACCAACCGGTCCGGAAGCGAGAGGTCACGCCAACTGAGGCTAGCGTGATTCCGGGGACGAGAGCGACCAGCAAGAACGGCCATGCCGTCGAGAGTAGGCACTCCTGCCAACTCCAGTGCAGGTGCTGGAAACCATCCACCCGAGGTATTTCGGTGAGGGCAACGTTCAGGACCACTAAGGATGCCACGAACAACAATAAGCGCCAACGCCGCGTGCAGGAGTGCCAGGCGGCAATCAACACAAATGGAAGGGCGCACGCCAGCATGAGCCCCGCTTCGAGGGCGACACGATAAAGATAAGCGCGAAGCTGCACGCCGCAGTATACTCTTGATCCCTCGCAAAGCCGTTCGAAACACAAAGAAGTAAATGGTGCGGTCGCTACTTAAGAAGGTCGTCCTTCTCGGAGACTGCACCCACTACCACGAGTTCCGAAACCGCCAAGCCACCCGCGCCCCCGCCCAGCCTTCCCTGTGCTATCTTCAAGGTTTGTTTTCAAATTGTGGTTCGCATTCATTTTAAATAATGGCTACATCGGTGGAAGGTTCCAAACCGGCCATAAAGGTCTTCGTTGCCACCACGGTGATGTTGACCTTCATCTCGTTCTGGCGGGCTTCCGCGATAGTCCTCTCCGACCTGGCATCGTCGGCATATTACGCCGGCGGCGACGCCGAAAAAGTGATCGGCAAAAGCGCCCCCTGGTTCATCCTCGCCGTGATGTTGTTCAGCTATGCGGTCCGGGCGCTCTATATCGAATCCAGCAGCATGTTCGTCCGCGGCGGCGTGTATCGCGTGGTCAAAGAAGCGATGGGCGGAACGCTGGCCAAGTTTTCCGTCTCTGCTCTGCTTTTTGACTACGTGCTGACCGGGCCGATCAGCGCCGTTTCCGCCGGCCAATACCTGGCCGGTTTTATAAAAGACATCGGAGTGTACCTGCACCGCCCGCTGAATTTTTCCGACGATCACTTCGCCGCGGGCCTGGCCGTTATTGTGGTGGCCTATTTCTGGTGGAAAAATACCCAGGGCATTCACGAATCCAGCCAGAAGGCGCTGCAGATCATGGTCATCACGACGGTGATGGTGGTGATTCTGTTGGTCTGGTGTACGATCACGGTTTTGCGCGCTCCGATTCAGTTGCCGCCCAACCCCCTGCATTCCGGCATAATTCCGTTGAACAAGGAATCTCTGGGGTGGCTCAACGGAACCTGGTTCTCGCACATTACCTGGATCATTCTTTTCGTGGGTTTTGGCCATTCCGTGCTGGCCATGAGCGGCGAAGAGACTTTAGCGCAAGTCAACCGTGAGATCGAACATCCCAAGCTGAAGAACCTTGAAAAGACCGGGCTAGTAATTTTCATCTACAGCCTGTTGTTCACCTCACTGGTTTCGTTTTTCGCGGTGATGATCATCCCCGATAAGGTCCGGCCCGACTATTTCGCCAACCTCATCGGCGGCATCGCCATGTACTTGGCCGGCCCGGAGAGCCTCAAGCTGCTTTTTCATGGTTTTGTGGTGCTGGTGGGCGTGCTCATCCTGGCAGGGGCGCAGAATACGTCTATCGTTGGGGCGAATGGGGTTTTGAATCGCGTGGCCGAAGACGGCGTGCTCACCAGTTGGTTTCAGAAGCCGCACAACCGCTACGGCACCAGTTTTCGCATCATCAACCTGATCGTGGGAATGCAGTTGCTCGTGATCTTCCTCAGCTTGGGCAACGTGTATGTGCTGGCTGCGCTCTACGCTTTCGGCGTGATCTGGAGCTTCGCCATGAAGTCGATCGCCGTGCTCGTGCTGCGCTTTACCGAGCCCGGGAACCGCGCCTGGAAGGTGCCGGGCAACTTGCACATCGGCAAAACCGAAATCCCGGTGGGCTTGATCCTCATTTCCGCCGTGCTGCTGATCACGGCGGTAGTGAATCTTTTTACAAAATACGAAGCCACCATCGCGGGAGTGATTTTCAGCGGCGTCTTCTTCACGATCTTCACTCTCTCTGAGCGCCACGTTGCCAGGGAGCGTCACGGCAAGCCCGAACAGCTCGACCAGTTCCGCGTCTACGGCAATCAGGAACTGGGCAGCGGAGCCATGGGTGTTCGGCCGGGAAATATCCTGGTTGCGGTGCGTGATCCCCGCAATTTGTACTACCTCCGCCAAGTGCTGGCACATACCGATACCAACAAGCAGGATGTGGTCGTGATGAGCGCACGCCTTTACCATCGCGAGCCAAGCTTCGGCGGCAGCTCAGTGATGGAAGCCAGCCAGGTTTTCGACCACTACGAGCAGGAGCTGTTCACTGCCGCTGTGGCTGTTGCCGAAAAAGAGGGTAAGCCGATTTCGCTGCTGGTAGTCCCCGCGACCGACGTTTTTGATGCCATCATGGTGACGGCGCAGCGGCTCGATTCCACGCGTGTGATCTGTGGTTTATCGAACAAGCTCTCCTCCGACGAGCAAGCCAAATTAACGGGAGATGCCTGGGAGCGCATGCCTGAGCCCCGCCCACGCCTCTGCCTGGAGGTGTGCGCTCCCGACTTAACGGTGCGAGAGTACGCGATTGGCCCGCACACTCCGAGCCTTCGCCCACAGGACGTCGAGCTTATGCACAAGCTCTGGCTTAACATCACCACGGACCCCAAGTTCGCCGGCGCCCATCACTACCACATCGTGGCTCTTGCGCTCGAAGAATTGCAGCGAGAGTTGAGCACCGACCAACGCGCTCAGCTCCTCGACAAACTCCAGGAGGAAATGCGTCGCTCCAATCCCAACTGAACCAGATTATGTCTGAGATCAGCGCTTCAAAAGCGCTTCCAGGGCCGATCTCAATTCGCAATAGCGAAACGGATAGCCGCTCGAGATTAGCTTGCCGGGTTCCACCTTCTGGCTCGCCAGAAGCAGTTCTGTGCCCATCTCGCCGAAGAGGGCTTTCACCGCGAATGCCGGCATCGGTAAAACCGCCGGACGCGAGAGCACGCCGGCCAAGGTGCAGGTAAACTCCGCGTTCGTGACCGGTTTGGGTGCAACCATGTTCACCGGCCCCTGCAGCAAGTCGTTTTTTAAGATGTGATTAATGGCGCCTACCATATCCTGCACATGAACCCAGCTCATCCACTGCCGGCCATCCCCGATGCGGCCTCCCACGCCTATCTTGAACGGCAGAAGCATCGCTCCGAGAGCGCCGCCTTTAGGGCTCAGCACTACTCCGGTCCGAATATGCGCCGTACGGATGTCGGCTTGTACGGCAGGCGTGGTCGCTTCTTCCCATCTTTGGCAAACGTCAGCGAGAAACCCCGCGCCCGGCGCGCTTTCTTCACGCAACAATTCATCTCCGCGATTGCCATAATAGCCAATCGCCGACCCGCACACGAAAACCCTGGGCTTCTCTTCGGCGTTCGCTAGAGCGTGCGCTAGATTCGTTGTCCCGTCCAGGCGACTGTTGAGAATCCTCGCCTTCTTAGCAGCAGTCCATCTTCCAAAAATGCTTTCCCCCGCGAGGTGGATAACGGCGTCGAATCCGGAGACTGCTTCCGGCGAGATCTGCTTTGCTGGATCCCATGCGATCTGGTCTCTGCTTGTGGGCTGACCGCGAACGAGGCGTACCACGAACCATCCACTGGCCCGCAGAGAGGGAAGAAGAGCGGCACCGATCGGCCCGGAGACTCCGCTGACGAGAATTTTAGAATTCATGACTGGCGATTGTCACTCTACCAGTTCGGGAAGCGGAGCAACAAATTGCGGGTGGATTTGAAGGCTTTGAAACGAGTGAAATACGAAAAGAAGTGCAGCTCTACCGCTGGTTTGGCGTGAAATAGCGCACCGTAACGTCGTTTCCGAAGTGTGTGACCTGGCTCGCCCTAACCCCTCCGTGAAGGGTTGCAGGCTTGTAGGTGAAATGACGCACCGTAACATCGTCTCCGATGTATTCGACTTCGTTTTGTCCTACTCGCGCGCGCCGAACCCTTGTTCTGTCAAGCGCCGGCTGCGGCCGTGGACCAGGCAGAGGCCTGAGCGCTCCCTCAGCCGGCTTGGCCTTGGCAGATTCGAGGCCCTCAGAGTGCTCGATATCGCCGCCAGATCCGGGGGGAGCTGAAGATCCGGGGAGAGCTGACGATCCGATGGGCAAAGCCGGGCCGCGACCGTGGGCGGTCCAGAGGAATAACCCGAACGCGGCGGCACCTGCCGCAAAAGCGATAACGCGACGGCGCTTGTCCCAGTTAACTTCTTGAGCTCGGTGCAACCACGCCTTTGCCATCGCGACCGGCTGCCTCACTGCCGACGACTCCTTAAGCACGGCGAGAGCACCTTCGCAACGATGGTAGATGGCCTGAGTGCGTGAGGCGAACATGGCGCGATAGCGTTTAAAAAAAACTCCGCTGTGGGGAGTAATCTCCTCGACGGCATGGGGAAAGACCAGATCCGCCGTCAGATGTTCCTGTTCAACCTGAGCGGCCACCTCCATAGCTGACTCGATCAGCCCAGCCATCAATCGATAGGTGCGTACCTCGCGATCCCCGAAGATGTGTGCCTCGCTAAATAGAACTTCCAGGATTCCTGCCAAAGCCCGGTGATGATAAATCGGCAAGATGAGGAGGGATTTAGCTCCGAACTGCCGGCAGATTGCGGCTTCAATGCGCGTATCAGTCTCGGCATCCTCGACACGGAGAATCTCGCGGCTCGACTTGGTATTCGGCGGGAGGGTCAGGGAAGCCTTAACGCGACTTCCTATATTGGCGGCGGAAGATCCGCTTCCAGCCCGGTAAACTATTTGATTTCCCTCAAACAATCCGATTGCTGTTCCGGTCGCATTGGCCAAGTCTCGCCCGGAATCAACGACCAAGGGCATTACGGCGTCTAAACCGAGGTCTCTTTTTGAGATCAGGCGCTGGACTTCCATTATGCCGGACAGCAGTGGAGGATCGATCTGGCTCTCTTGTACGGCAAATGCACTTGCCAAGAGACGCTGGAAAGATTCGCGATCAAGGCTGTCATTGGCATTCATACGGATCTAGAAGGGCCGAAAATGGCGCACTCGTTTCCCACACACCGAAAATGGCAAGCCCAAAGAGACTTGGCTCTTGGATTCGGATGGCGGGAAGGGGGTTTTCTGCGGTTTTACGAGTTTTCCACAAGTTCCGGCCAGCTTCTCATGTTCGGATACGGACGTTCCCCCAGTCTAGTCCCGCAAGATTGACAAGGAAAGGTCCAAACGCGCGCTTCGTGCCGCGGACAGCCGAGAGCGGCCATCCCCATATGGACTTGAATCCACATGCGCTTGGGTCCGCGTGGGCTTATCTTGCAGCCCTGCACGCTATAATCGTATATGGCGAGCTTGCGCCAACAGATCGCGACCACCGCTCTTACGCTCACAAAATTCCGCGAGTTGATGAAGCGGATTGAGGAAAACCGTCCGCAGGACGATCTGTCCCTTGTCAAGAAAGCCTACGATTATTCCCTGAAACATCATGAAGGCCAGAGCCGCGCCTCAGGCGAGCCGTACCTGGTGCATCCACTGGAAGTGGCGCTGGTGCTGGCCGAGATGAAGATGGACCCGGTCGCCATCGCTGCCGGTCTGCTGCACGATTCGGTCGAAGATACCTCGGTGACCATCGTCGACATCCGCAAGGAATTTGGCGAGCAGGTCGCGCACATCGTCGAGGGTGTCACCAAGATCAGCAAGATCGACTTTGCCACACGCGAAGAGGCGCAAGCTGAGAACCTGCGCAAGATGATGCTGGCCATGGTCGACGACATTCGTGTGGTGCTCATCAAACTGGCCGATCGGTTGCATAACATGCGCACGCTGGAACATCTGCAGCCTGACCGTCAAAGCAAAATCGCCGAAGAAACGCTTGAAATCTACGCTCCCATCGCGCACCGGCTGGGCATGGGAAAGATTCGCGGCGAACTCGAAGATCTCGGGTTCCGCTTTCTGGATCCCGCCGGCTACGAGCAGGTAGAAAAAGCCGTAAACGCGCGCCGCAAGCAGGGCGAAGTGTTCCTCGCGAAGATGCAGTCGATCATCAACGACAAGCTGAAAGAGGCGGGCATCCAGGCCAAAGTCGATAGCCGGATCAAGCGCCTTTTCAGCATTCACAAAAAGTTGCAGCGGCAGCGTATCTCGGTCGAGCAGGTCTACGATCTTTTTGCCATGCGCGTGATCACGCGCTCGCTGCAGGATTGCTACGCGGTGTTGGGGATCATTCACAACATCTGGCGTCCGGTGCCGGGACGCATCAAGGATTTCATCGCCATGCCGCGGCCCAACTTTTACCAATCGCTGCACACTTCGGTGATTACGGAAGACGGGACGCCATTTGAAATCCAGATTCGCACCGAAGAGATGCACAAGATGGCTGAGGAGGGAATCGCTGCGCACTGGAAATATAAAGACGGCCCAGTTTCGGCGCAGGACGAGCAGCGGCTGGCATGGCTGCGGCAGGTGGTCGAGTGGCAGCGCGATGTCAGCGATCCAAATGAATTTTTGTCGGCGCTGAAAGTCGATCTCTATCCCGAAGAGGTTTACACTTTCACTCCCAAAGGCAAAGTGGTGGTGCTTCCGCGCGACGCCACGCCGATCGACTTTGCCTATACGATTCACACCGAAGTTGGCCACACGTGTATTGGAGCGAAAGTCAACGGACGCATGGTTCCACTGCGCCACAAGCTGCATTCCGGCGACATCGTTGAAATCCTCACCCAGGCCGGTCACAAGCCCAGCCGCGACTGGCTGGGGCTGGTCAAGTCGTCGCGCTCGCGCAATAAGATCAAGCACTGGCTCAACGTGCACCAGCGCGAGCGTTCGATCGAAGTTGGCCGGAAGGTAATCGAGAAAGAAGCCCGCAAATACCGCATCGCGCTCAAGGAAATCAAAGAAGAAGAGCTGCTGAAAGTCGCCGGAGGCTATGGGCTGGGCAAGGTTGATGACCTCATGTCCGGCATCGGCTACGGAAAATACTCTGCGCGGCAGGTTCTGGCGCGGCTGTTGCCGGCCGGCGCCACTCCCTCGATGGCAGGCGATATTGAAGCCGAAGGGCTTTCGAACAAGCCGGGGGCCATCGCCAGCGTCGTGCGCCGCGTTTTTGGCGACCACAACGCCATCATGGTCAAAGGCCAGGGCGATATGCTGGTCTACCGCGCGCGCTGTTGTAATCCCATCCGCGGAGAAGGCATTGTCGGCTACATCACGCGCGGCAAGGGAGTGGCGGTGCACGCGGCGAACTGTCCGAACGTGACCAACCTGATGTACGAACCGGAACGCCGCATCGACGTGGAGTGGGCTCGGGATGAGAGCACGCCCACGGCTTACCCGGTCAAGCTCACCGTCTACTGCGATGATCGTTTCGGGATGCTGAAAAATATCACCAGCGTTATCGGTGACGCGCAAAGCAATATACGCAACATCGGAGCGCACACCGCCAACAGCCAGGCCAGCGTCGAAGTTGTCCTCGACATCACCGACCTTAAACACTTGGAGCAAATCATGGCCGGCCTGCGAAAAATTCCCGGTGTTCATGAGGTGCAAAGACTGCAAAAAATCTAAAAGCAGTGGTCAGTGGCTAGTGGTCAGTGTCCGTAAAACGCAAACCCTGGTAGTGTCTGAAGTCTTGAGACACTACCCAAAGCCTCTTCAATTGACCTTTGCCTCTCAATCTGAGTTAATTACTGAGGCGTGTGGCATTCCACTGGCCACTAGCCACTGACCACTGCTTTTATGCGGGAAATCATTTCCACCAAAGACGCCCCTCAAGCCATCGGCCCCTACTCGCAAGCCATCAAGGCCAACGGATTTATATTCACCTCGGGCCAGATCGCCATCGATCCGTCGACGAAGCAAGTCGTCACGGGCGACGTGGCCGCACAGACCGAGCGCGTGTTGCGCAATCTGTCCGAGATTCTCGAAGCTGCCGGGAGCGGACTAGGCAAGGTGGTGCGCTCAACCGTCTTTCTCAAAAACATGAACGACTTCGCCGCCATGAACCAGGTTTACGGAAAGTATTTCACTTCCGCGCCGCCAGCTCGATCGACGGTAGAGGTAGCACGCCTGCCGAGGGAAGTGCTTGTCGAAATTGATGTGATCGCTTTGGAATAAAAAGTTCTGCGCGGCAATCGATTCCGGCCTCGCTCAGGAATCGTAGGATTTGAATCCTCTATGCACCTCGGTGCCCTCTGTGTTTAAGATTGTTGTTTGAGACTCATTGAGGAGGAAAGAATGACGAAGTACATCGTACTGATTGCAATCATCCTGGCGCTGACCGCGGTATTTGTCGTGGCGCAAAGCGCAGCCAACAAGACCGCACCTCCCAGCACCAACGCTCCCACCAAAGTGACCGGTGACGGGGTGAAAACTCCCTCCGGCTTAGCTTATTGGGATATTCGGGTTGGAACGGGCGAGGTCGCCAAAGAGGGAAGCCACGTGCGCGTCCACTATACGGGCTGGCTTACCAATGGCAAGAAATTCGACAGTTCAGTCGATGCCGGGAAGCCTTTCGATTTCACTATCGGTAATGGCGAAGTCATCAAGGGATGGGAGGAAGGAGTCGCCGGTATGAAGGTTGGTGCCAAACGCCAGCTGCGTATTCCGCCCGCCCTGGGATATGGCGCTGAGGGCACGCCGGGTGGCCCAATCCCGCCCAATGCCACGTTGATCTTCGATGTCCAGTTGCTGGGCGTGCAGTAGAGGATTTTACCGCCGAGCACGCAAAGATCGCCGAGAAAAAGATCGCCGAGTAATCGCGGAGCTTGACTCAAGAGTAGGAATCGTTTCTTGACGGCCTCAGCGATCTCGGCGGTAAGTCGTTTTTATGCTTTCGTGACTTTTCCGCTGCGAATGCAAGAGGTGCAAACGCGCATGCGCTTGGTGGTTGCGCCCACACGGGCGTGTACGGGACGCAAATTCACGTTCCAGCGCCGCTTGGTCACATTATGGGCGTGGCTGATGCGGTTTCCTGATTGCGGCTTCTTGCCGCAGATATCACACTGTTGTGCCATGACTGCTGTCGATCCTTTCAAATCCTTAACGGAAGCCCCTATTCTACCGGATTCGGTGGCTTCCCGACAATTCGTCAACGCCAAGCCGGCAAGGTAAACTAGCATGGTCTTTTAGCGGAGCGGGAGGAAGCCTTATGTCAGGTCGTGGGAGAGCAACCCTGGTAGAAAGCGCGCTGGTCCTTGCCTTGATGGGAATTTTGGCTGGAGCCATTGGAGGCTTGGCCGTCGGAGTAGTCACCGCCCCGAAGTCGGCATCGACTGCGCACTAGCGGGCGCCGGCCACCGCTGCGCGCGCCGTATGCGATACTGAAACCATGCAGTCCCCGCTTCAGTCGCCCACTGCGGCCACAGACCCTAAGTCAGTAAAAGTGAATCTTACTGCCGGCACGGGTGTCGACATCGAGTGGGCCGATGGCCACACTTCCCACTATCCCTTCGTCTACCTCCGCAACGCCTGCCCCTGCGCGATGTGCAACGAAGAGCGTGAAAAAGCGGGACGCAAACCCGGGGCACCCCCGAAACCCGCTCCTGGAGCGCTGCCCATGTTCAAGCCCGCCCCGAAGCCCGTCTCCGCCGAAGGCATCGGCAAGTACGCCATCAAGTTCACCTGGAACGACGACCACGATCTCGGCCTCTATTCCTGGAAATACCTGCGCGAAGTCTGCCCGTGTGCGGAGTGCCAGGCGGCGCGCGTGTGAGCCGCAGGGTGCTCCAAAAAAGTGAAGGCCCCGATTTCTCGGGGCCCATCGAATCTGTAACGTACAGCACCCTGCGACACTTTCAGTATAGGTCACACATGTCTGCAGTCAAGTTACTTTTGTAGGAAAGCTATCCCTGCTTTGCTCCCCCGCAGAACCCGCGCTCTGTATCCCAGAGCGTGGACCCGACGGAACTCAAACCCGTATCTGCTACCGTCGCAGGGTGCTGTGTTCCCGTTACACCACGGGCCCTGCCAACAAGTCTAATCGCCCTTCGCAACCATGAATCCATTTTGACGGCATATCCAAACTTAGTGCCTCCCGAAAGAGGAAAGGCGGGGCTTTATAATCACCCAATGTCAACCTCTGCAGGCAGCTCAGTCGTCGCTCATACAGCTTACGAGCCAGTCATCGGACTCGAAGTGCATGTTCACCTTCTGACGGCGACGAAGATATTTTGCTCCTGCTCCACGCGCTTCGGCGCTCTGCCCAATACGAATGTCTGTCCAGTCTGCCTGGGCATGCCCGGAGCTTTGCCGGTGCTCAACCGCAAGGCGGTCGAATTCGCTACGCTCGCCGCGATGGCGTTGAATTGCCGCATCAATGAAACTTCGATCTTCGCCCGCAAGAATTATTTCTATCCCGATCTGCCCAAGGGCTATCAGATTTCACAATACGACAAGCCACTGGCCGAGGAGGGATTCATCGAGATCTCCGCCGGCAACGGCAAAGAGCCGGAAACTGAGAACCGAGAACTGAGAACTGCCAGAAAAAAAATCGGGATCACTCGTGTGCACCTCGAAGAAGACGCGGGCAAGAGTTTGCACGAGGGCTTTCCCGATGCCGCCGAGAAGACCGCCATCGACCTCAACCGTGCCGGGGTTCCGCTGATCGAAATCGTCAGCGAGCCCGACATCGCCACGCCCGACGAAGCCTACGAATACCTGACGCAGTTGAAGGAAATCATTCTCTACACCGGCGTGAGCGACTGCAACATGGAGGAAGGTTCGTTGCGTTGCGACGCCAACATCAGCGTGCGTCCGCGCGGCCAGAAAAAGCTGGGCACCAAAACCGAAATCAAGAATGTGAACTCGTTCCGTTTCATCCGCGAAGCGCTCATATACGAGATCGCGCGGCAAGTGGATGTGATCGAATCAGGCGAGAAGGTTACGCAGGAAACGCGCCTCTACAACCCGCAGGAGGCCAAGACCTACGGCATGCGCTCGAAAGAGCAAGCCCATGACTATCGCTACTTTCCTGAACCAGATCTTCTACCATTGGTGGTCGATGAGAAGTGGAAGACGGAGATCGCAGAGACTCTGCCTGAGTTGCCAGAATCGCGCCGTGCACGCCTGGTGAAGGAATATGGCATCACCGAATACGATGCGCAGGTTCTGACGGTTTCGAAATCCCTCGCCGATCAGTTCGAAGCCGCCGCGAAGGCCGCGAAGAATCCCAAGCGCGTTGCGAACCTGGTGCAGAGCGAACTGATGGGCCGCCTCAAGGCCATAGGCGCGGAGATCGAGCAGTCCCCGATTTCGATGAAAGGCGTTGCAATATCTGCCGATTTGGTCGAGAACGGCGCAATCTCCGGCAAGATGCTCAAAACTTTATACGACCTCAGCTTCGCGCGAAACAAAGATTTCCCCCAGGTTTACGAGGAGGAAGGCCGCCCGCAGCAGTCCTCTGACTCATCGGCGCTGGAAAAGATCGTCGACGAAGTGCTTGCGGCGAATCCCAAGCAGCTCGAACAATATCGCGCCGGCAAGAAGACCATGATTGGATTCTTCGTAGGCCAGGTGATGAAAGCCTCCAAAGGCCAGGCTAATCCGCAGTTGGTGAATGAACTGGTTACGAAAAAACTGGAATGAATGTGGGTGTGTAGGACCGGTTCTCTGGCTCGGTCATTCGTACACGTGACGGAAGTAATCTGATTCTCCTCTCTGTTACCGTTACGATGACCTCATGAAACTTAAGCTTGATCGCATCATTAGCATTGCGACGCTTGGGGCCTCGCTGGTGGCTATTATCCTGGTCTTGAAAAAGCCAACGCCAGTGGCGCAGCCGCAGACTCCGGCGGCCATTGCAGCCAACGCTCAGTCGTTTGGACAAAAGCTGGATCAGCTCGAACAGGCCTCGCAGCAAGCTCCGTCAGCGCCAGCCTCCGTCTCAGCATCCAGCGGAAATTATCAAACGACGCCTTTCGGAAATCAGCAGGCGGCTCCTTCCAGCTCCCCGTCAAATTCTCAAGCGAAAGCGGCGGTTCACATCAAGTCCGACGAAATCGGCGCCGCGCTGGCTCAGGCTCTGGGAGCGGCCGGAAGCGGACAACTCTCGCCCGATTCGAATGTAGGGAGTGGCGCGCCGACTATCAAAGATCAGCAGGTCAGTTTCGAAGGCGACGTTGTCCACGGCCAATTTCTTACCGAGATCGCGGGGAAAGACGTGTGGGTGACTGTTTCCGGGCACCTTGCCTCAAAAGACGGATATGCGACTTTCGAGCCCACGGAGTTTAAAATCGGTGATCTTAACGTACCGGTTTCGCTGGTGAATCCCGCGCTGCAGAAAAAACTTGCCGAGCAGCACGATCGCCTGAAGCTTCCGGAATTTGTCGGCGATGTGAAAGTGCAGAATGGCGAACTGGTGATGCAGCAGAAATAAAAAAAGCGGCGGTCTTCTGCCGCGACCGGATGAGAGACCCAGTCCTACAAGTTACAGGGGTCCTACACGATTCTCCCCAGCCACCCGCGCGTACCAGCGTCCTGATTCCTTGATGGTGCGCTGTTGCGTTTTGAAATCCACGTAGGTCAAGCCGAAGCGTTGGCTGAAACCTTCCGCCCACTCTAAGTTATCCAGCAGGCTCCAGGCGTGGTAGCCGCGGACGTCCGCACCATCGGTGATCGCCCGCGCCAACGCCTGCAAGTATTGCCGATGATACTCAATGCGGCGACTATCACGAATGACGCCATTCTTGTCGAAGCCGTCGTTGTAGGCGCATCCATTCTCGGTAATCTCAATCTGTGGCCGGTTGAAGTCTCGCGTGATGCGCGTGACGATGTCATAGAGCGACTGCGGCCAAACCTCCCATCCAATATCGGTTTTCGGGCCTTGTTCGCCCCCCACTGTCTTAACCGGAAATAGCCATTCCTGCGCGTGGGCGATTCGCTCCATCACGCTGGGCGCCGAAGCGATAGTGCGGTAGTAGAGATTGATGCCGATGAAATCCAGCGGCGCCCGCATCTTGTCCAGATCACCTGGCTTGATTCCCATGACAGTCTCCGGGAAAAATGCCAGGGCCGCGGGGTAGCGCCCATTCAGTGCGGGCTCCAGAAACCAGAGATTGGTAACCGCGTGGGCGCGCTCGGCGGCCAGTTTGTCTTCTTCGGAGTCGGTCGCTGGTTCGCAAGGCGACATGCTGAACGCAGTGCCCACGCGCGCCGACGGACGGGCGGCTTTCAGCGTGCGAAAGCCCGCGCCTTGTGCCAGGTTTACCGTGTGGGACGCGCGCAGGAAATCAATGAGGCTTTTGCTTCCCGGAGCGTGCGTTCCTTCGAGATATCCCCGGTACGTAAAAGCTAAGGGCTCATTGAACAGCATCCAATCGTTAACCCGGTCGCCCAAAGTACGCGCGACAAGCTCGACATAATCGGCAAAGCGCGACGCCGTATCGCGATTGGGCCAGCCTCCGGCATCCTCTAAAGCTTGCGGCAGGTCCCAGTGGAAGAGTGTGACAAAAGGGCGAATTCTGGCCTCCAGTAAGGCATCGACAAGGCGGCTGTAGTAGTCGATTCCCTTGGGGTTCGCTGCACCCGCGCCGTTCTTCTGAATGCGCGGCCAGGCAATCGAGAAGCGGTAGCTGTTCAGATTCATGGCTCGCACGAGTGCAACGTCCTCGCGCCAGCGATGGTAGGAATCACAAGCAACATCGCCGGTGTCGGCACTCTTGATCTTGCCGGGCGTATGCGCGAAGCGATCCCAGATGGATTCAGACTTGCCGTCTTCGTTCCACGCACCCTCGATCTGGTACGCGGCCGTGGCTGTACCCCAAAAGAAATTTCGCGGAAAAAGGATCTCGGAAGCACCCTCGAACTGTGTGGTCCTGGAATTGGCAAAATGCTCAGCGCGCGCGGCATTCGACGACACTGTGCAGCCCGTGAACAAGCTGGCGGGCAGCCCTGCTGCAACCCCAGCGGCGAGGGCAGACTGCGCAAATCTACGGCGCGTCAGGCGCAAGGTGGAATGAGGCTCCTCAAGAATAATACGAGGTGCGACTTCAATTATGCTTCATAAACTTGCCGGTCTTCTGCCCGGTCAGTGAGTTGCAGAGCGTCTCCAGGAACGCGTCTTCGGTGATGAAGTCCCCGTCATATTTCTTCCAGGGAGCGAGCAGCTTTGCCTGCTTCATCTGTTCAAGCGTCTCGCCTTCTTTCAATGCCTGTTGTACCACGTCCCGGGTTTCCTTCAGCATCGTCTCATAGTCTCGCACGTTATCCAGGCTGGAGACCGGGCCGTGCCCCGGAATCACTTTCACATCCGCCGGTAGCTGCGCGATGACCTGCGCTACAGCGTCAATCATGCCATTGATACTACCGCCGCTCTCCACGTCAATGAAAGGAAAGCCGTAGGTGACGAAGTCGTCGCCCATGTGGACGACATTCGAGTGGGGAAAGAAGATGATCGAGTCGCCATCGGTGTGTCCAGCGGGGAAGTACAGGGCGCGAATGTCCTCGCCATTGAGATGCACGGTGACGTCATGATCGAAGGTCAGAATAGGCAGCGCCTCGTGAGGCGCGGGCTTCATGTCAAAATGCACGGAGCCGCCAGTGCCGCCGCCTCCGCCACTCTCGAGGCGTTTGCGAACGTTGTCTTGCGCAATGATAGGCGCCTGCTTTTGGAAGTAGGCGTTCCCCCCAGTATGGTCGCCGTGATAGTGCGTGTTGATGATGAAGCGTACCGGCTTGTCGGTGATGCCTTTCAATGCAGCTTGAATCTTCTCGGCAAGTGGGGCGTATTGATCGTCGACGATGACGATACCGTCTTCGCCCACCGAAGCGCCGATGTTCCCGCCCGCACCCTGCAGCATGTAAACGTTGCCTGCCACTTTCGAGACCTTCATCTGCACTTTGCTGAAGTCCTCGTCCTGAGCGGTTGAGAGAACCTTGACGAACAGACAGACGGCGAGAGGAATCCAGAATCTGCGCATGATTGTCCTCGTTTCCACTTTGACCTCGGGCAGACATTCTAAACCGGAAAGAGGAACCGCGCACTTAGGACTCGGCCTAAGGTGCTGCGTGGCCGGCTCGGCACAGCGATTGCACGGGGAGGGTGAGGGTTTTGAGCAGCGGGGATCGAGCTTAAGAGCACGCAGGTATGAGCAGCACAGTTGGCCTGCAGATGCCGGCCTGGAAGGAGCACGTCCACATCCATGCATGTACATGCGAGCCAAATCAATCCCTACGCCCAGTTGGATTCGATGTACGCTGCACAGAAGGCGGCAGGCAGGCGGGCAGCCGCGCAAACGCGAAGAAAGTTGCTGGAGTTTGCTTCAGCACTGGCCGGCGAGGCTGATCTTGAGGGCGCTCGCGTAGCAGGGGTGGCCCAACGCGACCAGGAATCCCATAGGAACCAGCAAGATCAGCAACGTGCCGAGGATGTCGAAAAAGCGGCCTAGTGGTCTCATTTTCCCTTCGAGGTAGCGGAAAGGGGAGCGTCATTCAAAGCTTTGTAGGAGTAGATCACCTGCTGGGTGTAAATGACCTCGCTCGACCACCATCCCAGGGATGCCGCGAAAGTGAGAAGGAAGGAGAGCAAGGCCAATCCCGCCCTCGCGGCGCTGCCGTAGCGAATTTCCTTCTGCGAAGCGGCGGGTTGGGCTCCCTGGACCTGCTCCCTGTTCGTTGCCGGGGATTGCGGCTCATATTTCCATAGCAGACACGCTGCGATCGCGGTAGTAGCGAGGAGAATTGCCTGCCCCACGCGAAATGAGATTGAATCCATACAGTGCAGACTGCCGGCGCTGAGACGTTCCCAGTGATGCAGAGCGCCGGCTGCGGATACAAGCAATCCGGCAGTGACGAGATAGCGGCCAGGATGCTTCCAGACCAGCCACGCTCCGGCGCCGCCAATGAGAAGCAAAACAAATTCCATGTAGGGTGGATCGGAGATGGCCCGCTCGGAAAGATGATTTATGACGGCAATCGCGAACATTACAATATACACAACTGGGAGCGCCAGCAAGACCCAAAGCGCGCGCGAGACAGTTTTCTCGCGCCGGAGGGCTGCGCCCCACGCGAAACAGCAGAGCGAGAACGCAACCACACCATTAAACGCGGCGCCGCGGAGCACCATGACCTGGTCATGGAGTTGACGGAGCCGTAGCGTGGAATCCTCGCCTTGAAGCAGGAGCGCACTTTCCTGGTAGGTGAAAATGTCTACCGCTGCAGCGATCAGATCGTCATCTCCTTTCTGCCCATCTTCGCGCTCTTCTTTTTCCTGCTCTTCTTTTATTTGTCCTTCTTTTTTCTGCTCTTTCTCCCGTCCCTTGTTCTGCTCGCCCTGCGGCTCATCGAACTTGACAGACCACCTCAGAACCTGCCAGCAAGAAGGATTCTTACGAAAGTCGTTGATTTTGCCAAGGAGATAGTCGGCTTTGACGGTTGATGCCTGCTCATCAAACAGATCGCTGCAATAAACGCTGGTCCGGATGCGGTCTTCGGTTGCGCCGACGCGAAGATGATGGCCGTCAACGGGCAAGTTAAGATCGTCGTCGTCAAAGAAATCCTGAGCGATGCGCGAGACGGCTGAACCGAGAGTATAGGCAACGGCAAACAGCAGCACACCCAACGCGGCCGACTGGCTGACCGGCTGCACCCAATCGCGGAGTGTACGAACCTGGCCCGCGCCGTCGGAAAAAAACAGGTAGATGATGAGTACCACCCAGGGAAGCGCCAAGGCGCCGGCGATGACCGTGTCGAACGCGATGCTGAGAGCGCCCATATCGCTATCCCCTGATCGATAGTGAGAACCGCCGGTGTTTCGTTTCACTTCACTTCAAGTCCGCCAGATCCTCCTGTAATTGCGTCAGATTGAAGCCGTTGGGAGCGACAGTCTGACCGCCTTTCTGCTCGAGATAATCGGCGCTTAGAATTGCATAGGCTTCATCGCAATACGCCGCCCAGAATCCCCAGGTCATTGTCTGTAGAGCTCCCCAGGTGACGACCGTGAGACTGCGGGAGTCGTAGGCGATCACAGGCAAGGCGTGTCCGCCCCAGGATCCAGGTGCGCCGTCGCCTCCAGTCCCTTGCGGCGGAACCGACCACGTCTGCTTGTTGCTGGTTTGAGCCTGCGCGCTCTTGGGCAATGCCAGCCCGATGTAGCAACCCCCGAAGATCCAGACCGCGTCCATCACATGGCTGTGGTTCGCGGGTTCCAGAGCCATATAGGCCTCAATGTTGCGGTCGGCTATCCCCTGCTGCCGCCAGAAGTTCAATACGTCAAGCTCCTGAGCTCCGTTATCATTGGCTCCCGTCGTCGGATTGTATCCAGTGATGGCAGAATAGGCGGCCACGATCTGCTGGTCGGAGGGTGTATCCATTTTGGATTGCGCGTTTGCCGTCCATTCCATGATCAAGTGGCCCGCTGCGGCGCAGGTGCAATCCCCAATCTGGTCGTTATCCATCATGCCCCATAGGCCTTTCACCTTTTTGGCGACATTGGCAGCGGCGGGCGGCGCAGGCAGCGCGGGCGTCGTGTAGGAAGCCATCAGCAGAGTGCGCGGGTCATGCCGCGCGGCCAGTTTGCCAAGCTTCAATTTGTAGGGATCGATTCTGGTTGGGTCAGATTTTAGAGTGACACTTTCACTCGCGGCGGTGGGGTGGGTATCCAGCTTCTTTACGGCCATAGCTAGGTTTTCCTTTCTGGATCGGCGAACGCTGCGGAAGCTCCCCTCGTAGGTTAGTGACCAAAAGGAGCGGAACGTTTCATCCTGTGGAATCGTGACAACCGTTGGGGGAAGACTGCGTGGCGAATAGTAGAACGGACGGAGGGACGTCGTTAGGACGAGGCTAAAGTTGTTACGAAAAACGAACAAAAGCTACGGAGGAGGAATCTGGACGAGGGTCAAGATCACGGAACCGACCCCCGGGTAAGGCGAAGCGGATACGCGGGCAAGCGCGCCGCTTGTGGAGTTGATGGCGAAGGGTTGGATGCCATCAAGTCCGGCGACGTAGAGATATTCGCCGAAGGAATCAGTGACCATCGAAACACCGCTAATGGCGAAAGGCGAACCAGAAAGCGGGGTGAGCACACCGCTGTTCGAATTAACGCTATAACCGGAGATCGAGCTGTTGGGCGTAAAAGGTTGGTTGAGCGCGTAGAGGAAGCCATTGGCAAAGGCGAGCGTGGAGGGGTTGGTTCCTGAGGAGAAGGGTGAACCCGGCACGGGGGTGAGGGCGCCGGTGCCGCTCACAATAGAGAACGCGGCGATCTGATTGGTTAGTGGCAGCGTGGTATAGACGTAGGAGCCGGTGTCGACGATGCCGGTGGGCACGTTGTCGGCTTGCCCGGAATAGTAAATGGCGAACCCGGCACTTGGGTTAGCGCTCCGGTGGAACCGATCGTGAAGGCTGCGACGCCGCCGGAAGGACCGGCGGCGTAGAGGAATCCGCCGGAGGGGGCGGTTGCGAGAAGGCCGCTTTCTGAAAGGAAAGGAGAGCCGGGAACGGCTGAGGGCACGCCGGTTGAGCTTATAGTAAACGCTCCGACCGAGCCGATGTCTGAGGCGTAAAGAAAATTGCTGCCCGGCGGCGAGGCCAGGCCGGTGGGAAAGCTGAGAGTACCGGTGGAAAACGGGGAGCCCGTGATCGTGCTGAGAGCGCCCGTTGTTTGATCGATGGAGAAGCCGTCCAGCTGCGACTGGGAACGGTCAGAGGAAAACAGGAACTGATTGTTCACGGCTGCGAGACCGACCGTCAAGAAAGGGGTGGAAGGCCCAGGCCCGGAGCCGATTGGGGTTAACGCTCCGCTGTTGCGATCAACGCTGAAGGCTAGAATCTGGGCGCCGAGGCCGCCGGTGCCGCCGGTGCTGGTGATGCTGATGGCATAGAGAAACTCTGGGCCGGGGCTGACGGGGCACGCAGCAGCTCCCGAGCCGCAAGCGCAGGTGGCAGCGCTGCTGCTGGGGGGGTGGTTGCAAACGCTGGGTCCGTTCGAGCCGCATGCGGTCAGGGCAAAGAGCAGAGCGCCTACGGCGAACAATCTTGTCGGAGTTCCAAACGTGTTTGCCGGCATAAGCTCCTCCGTATGGAGAGAACGATAATAGCCGTGGGGCGGTCGAAACTGCCCGATGGAACACATTTTAGAGTGTCGCAACCACGAATGCACGGGAAAGGTCCTCGACTATTCCTGAGGAAATCAATGCCAGGAAATCAATGCGACGAATCAATGCCAGGCGTCGAGCACGTTTTTCAGGATGTCCACAGCCCGATTCAACGTGGCTAGCTCCACTGGTGCAAGGATGCTGAGATGGCTGGCAAGGGATTCAATGCGGCGGCGACGCGCCTGCTGCAGAAGGCTTGCGCCCTTGCTGGAGGAGCGGATGTGCATGCGGCGAGCGTCTTCCGGATCGCGAGTGATTTCAATCAGGAGGCTGCGCTCGAGTCCGGCAACGATGCGGCTCATGGTGGGCGGCTTGACTTGTTCAGCAGCGGCGAGTTCACCGAGCGTCTTAGGACCGGCAAAAACCAGCACCGAGAGCGCCGATAGCTGTGCGGGACCTACGCCGGTGGCATGGTCCTGCTTGCGTACGCGGCGCAGCAGGTGAATGGCTGCGGAATGAAGGCCATCGGCGGCGGCCAGAGTTTCCTGCCGGGGCGCGATATTTTTGTTCTTGACTTTGCTCATTGAATATAGTTAGCTATGCTAACTAATTTGAATGAGGAGGTCAAGACATGAATGCAACCGAAACTGGAGTTGGAATTACCCGCCTCGGCCAGATCGCGATCAATGCCAAAGATGTGGACCGCGCAACCGCCTTTTATCAGGGTGTGTTGGGATTAAAACTGCTTTTCAAGGCGCCACCGAGTCTAGCCTTCTTCGACTGCGGGGGCGTGCGGCTGATGCTGGACCACGCGGAGAAGCCGGAGTTTGATCATCTCAGCTCGGTTCTGTATTTTTCCGTCCCCGCTATTCAATCGGCATATCACAAACTGAAAGAGAACGGGGTGCGCTTCGAGGACGAGCCCCATGTGATTGCCAGGATGCCGTCGCACGATTTATGGATGACATTCTTCCGCGACTCGGAGAGCAACTTGCTGGCGTTGATGAGCGAAGTGGAGCGGTAGGCCGATCGACCGTAGCCATGACACTTCGTGCGCCCGCAAAGAGCTGATTTCGATTGCCAACGCTCCGATTGGTGATTCAGAATTTGACAAGTGATCCTTGACATTCGGCGAGCGCCGCCCGCACTCTCAGCGTCGGGCTTCGGCAGTGCATGGTTTGCGCTGTGCCTGGCGTTCGCGCTGCATATTGTCGACGAGGCCTGCACCGGCTTTCTGGCTGTCTATAACCCGACCGTCACTATCCTGCGCGAGTGCTGGGGCTGGTTTCCTCTACCCGCGCATGAGGTTCGCGACTGGCTCACAGTTGTGACGCTGGTTTGCGCAGTGTTGTTCTGCCTGACTCCCATAGCTGCGCGCGGGATGCGCGGCTTGCGCCCGCTCGCGTGGTTTTATGCCATCCTCATGTTTCTCACCGGCCTGGGTTACACTGTTTTCTCGATTCTCGGCCGCATGGTCGTGACGTTTCCGCGACCGGCTCCAGGATTTTATTCTTCGCCGTTTTTGTTCGCGACATCGTTGTGGCTGATGTTCCGGTTGCGACGTACCGCGCGCGTAGATTTCCAATTGCCAACCGGTTTGTGACCCAGGACAATTCTTCGCATAACCGCTCCCACGTGACGACGCCGGCCCTGTTATCATCTTCTGCGGAGCACCACAGCACTATGGAAGACGAAGAACAACTTCCTTATATATCCGGTTCAGGAGAAGGACTCATGGAAGAAGCGCCAGCTTCGCACGCGGGGTCGCGCCGTAACGAAGATATCGCTCTCGATTTGATGAAATTTGTTGCCATGACCACAGGGTATGGCCGAACTACCTCTTCCGGAGTAGGCTTCCAGGGCACGGGTTCAGCGTCGAAGCCCGACGAATACGCTGCGCAATTGCTCGAGTTGTATAGCAAGTGCCGGGCAGCGGTAGAAGGAAAGAAGTAGCGAGCACCCAGTAGCGATAGGTTTTCGCGTCCGATCACCCGGTTCGCCAGGTTCTCCGTTATTTTCCGGTCGCAGTGTAGTTGATTCCCAACTGATCAAACAGGAAGCTGAAGACATCGGCCTGCTGTTCGATTCTCTCATCGAGTGCGGTGCCAATCCCGTGGCCGGCGCTGGCCGTAGTGCGCAACAGGATTGGATGTTCGGAACTGTTGGCGGCCTGCAAACGCGCCGTCATCTTGCGCGACTGCATGGGGTTCACACGGTGATCGTTCTCCCCGGTAAGGAACAGAATCGCGGGATAGGCCGCGCCATCTTTGACGTGATGGTAGGGCGAGTAGGCGTGGAGGGCCTTGAACTGAGCGGGATCCTTCACGGTGCCGAATTCGGTGATATTAAAAGCGCCGTTGGGATCTAGTTCGACGCGGAGCATATCGTAAATCCCCACATAAGAAACGACGGCGCGGAATAAGTCGGGGCGCTGAGTAAGCGCCGCGCCCATGAGTAAGCCGCCATTGCTTCCACCCAGGATCGCAAGGTGCTCGGGCGATGTATATTTCCGGTCGATCAGGTGCTGGGCGCAGGCGATGAAATCGTCAAAAACATTCTGCTTACGGGTCAGATTGCCCTGGTGATGCCACTCTTCTCCATATTCGCCGCCGCCGCGAATGCTGGCATAAACGTAGACTCCACCCTGGTCGAGCCATAATCGTGCCTGAGAGCCGGCAAAATAGGGTTTCTCATTGACACCATATCCCCCGTAACCATAAAGCAACGCCGGGTTAGCGCCGTCGAGCTTTGTGTCTTTGCGGCGGACGATGTTGACGGGAACGCGAGTGCCGTCTTTGGAGACGGCAAATTCGCGAACCACTTCGGCGTCATCGAAATTAATGGGAGATGTCTGATAGAGCGCTGTGCGCACAGACCTCCCTGTGGCCGCGTCGAAACGGTACCAGCCGGGCGGACTGAGATAGGTGGAAGTGTAGAAGAGCACGTCGCCTTTGCCGATTGAGACAACTTGGCCGACCGCTGAGATGGGCGGAAGCGGCGGGGCGGCGAGCGCATGGCCGTGATCGTCGAATACTCTCACGCGGGAAGGACCACCAATGATGTCGACCACATACAAGCGTCCAGGAGTGGGGACGAAATCTTCAATGGCAGCGCGCAAGCCTTCACTCGAAGTAGAGCCGGGACTTTGCGGAACGATCAGTTTGGCCTGTGCAAGATCGAGATGCGAGAGCGGCAACCGGAGGATCTGGCCGCGGGGAGCCTCTTTGCGTGAGAGGAGGTACAGGGCATCGTCCTCACCAATCTTCGCTGAAACAATTCCGTCATCGAAGTGCGTGACCTGGGTCCAGCGGCCGGCGGAATCCATTACGTAATGCGCGAACTGACCGCCATCCCCGTTGGCGACGGCGGCTATCAGCCAGCGGCCGTCATCGCTGCTGTGGAGTTGAACTTCGGCGATGCGCGGGAAGGCTTTGCCGATAATGTATTCGTCCTGCTTGGGATCGGTGCCGAGTTTGTGAAAATAAACCTGCTGGTAGAAGTTGGCGTCCTCCGGAGGACGCTCATTGCCTTGCGGATAGCGCGTGTAATAAAAGCCGGAGCCATCGGCTTTCCAGTCGAGGCTGCCTCCCGCGGTTGCGAAGTTGACCCGCGGCACGACATCGGAGAGTTCCTTGCCGGTGACAACTTCGAAGATGTGAGCCGAGCAATCTTCCGAACCAGCATCAGAGAGCGCGACCGCAACGTATTTGCCATCGAGTGAGGGAGTATAAAACTCCACCGACAGCGATCCCTTCGTACCTGCCGCATTGGGGTCAAAAATTACCTTCGCACTGCCAGGATCGTCCGCAGAATGCATTGCCACCAGTATGGGCTGCTGTTGGGGCGGTTGGAATTTCATGGCGAACAGAATTCCGCCGCGAAATTGCAAGTCGTGGTACGAGGCCGAGGAGGCAGCGACTAATTCCTTCAGGTGCTGTTTGATCGCGGCACGTGCGGGCAAATGATCGAGGTATTCCCGGGTGCGGGTATTTTCGGCCGCGTTCCACTGTTTAACGGCGGGGTCGTCCCAGTTCTCCAGCCAGCGATAATCATCGGTGACTTTTGTGCTCTGATATTCGTCTGTGACAGGACGCTTGGGAGTGTCAGGCGGCCCGGGAATCGAGGGGCTCTGCGCGTATGCAGCAAGTGTCAACAGGCAAACATAGAACCAAGTTTGAAGTGAGCGTGAGAGACACATGGATGTTCCCTTCCTTGGAGCGGGGAATTATACTCCGGCGTCATTTGAGAATGTATCGCGAGATCTTCAAGCGAGTAATCCGCACGAAAAAAACCGCGGCTTTCGAGCCGCGGTTCTTGAGGTCGTTCATCTCCGCATCAGGATCTCCGCGTTAGCGGCGGCCCTTCTTGGCCTTTTTCTTCGCTGCTTTCTTTTTGGCCGTCTTCTTCGCCGGCTTCTTCGCAGCCTTTTTCGCAGCCTTCTTGGGAGCCTTCTTCTTGGCAGCTGGCTTCTTCTTCGCCGGCGCTTTCTTCTTCGCGGCTGGCTTCTTAGGGCTGCCACTGGCGGGAGCGGAGGGCTTGGGCTTGGGAGGTGGGGGAGCGGAAATTACCGGTTCAATGATCTCCGGTTCCGTACCACCGGCCTCTTCCTCCTCTTCTTCTTCCTCTTCGAAATCCTCTTCGAGCGACTCGCTATAGGCGCCGCTGTCGCCGAAGTCTTCTTCTTCATCACGTGCGTAAAGGGTTGGATCGTAGACCGTCATTGCTCCTCCTGATCTTGATTGGCGTCCCGGCGCAAGAACGGCCGCGCAAGGTTGCCGGGAACTAGAAATTAAAAGACCGATCACAACTGTGCTCGAACGGCGGGCGATTATAGCACGACGTTCCGTATAGGCTGCAAGGACTGCAGATACTGTTGATCCATTCATCTGTTATCACAGCGGCATGGGAAAAGGGAAGGGAAAACGTAATCAGGTGGAAATGAAAATCCCCACTCCGAAAAGTGGGGACCAGATGTTACTTTGTAGTGCGTCGGATTGCCAAGCTTGCGGACGCCCCCGAAGGAGCGTCCGCTTAAGTTAACCGAGCCCTACGGACTGGTTAGAACTGAACCGCCGGCAGGACGGGAGTTCCCTCCGCCAGCACCGCATCCAGGGCGTTAGGATTGATACCCAAAGCGTGAAGAATGGTAGGTGCCACTTGAGCAGTCCCCACTACGGTGCTCACTGTCCTAGGTTGGATGCTGGGGTTGGACAGCAGCAGAACGACGTTGGTGTCGTCATGAGAGAACCCGCCGTGCTCCTCCTGCTTCGCATGGCTACCGGAGTACGTAACGCCGACATTCGGGGTCACGATGATGTCCGGAGTGCGGGGGTCTACGGTTGGGTCGTTGAAGTTAAGGAAGAGCGAAGGGCCGTAATAAATCTGCCCCAGCCCGATTCCGGTAGTAGTGGAAGGGTTCGCTTCGAGGATTGAGACGGCGTCGTTCGTATCGAAGGAGCTCTTCAGCCAAATCAGCGAAACGTCATCTTCCGTCGGTCCAATTCCGGTGGGATTGTTGGTGGATTCCGAGAATGGAATGAAACCCGCGTTGGAGAGCAGGGTGACCGGTGAAGTGCCATTTATGGTCTGACCCACGTAGCGGCTGGGATCGATGGGCGACTGCCCGTGTTTGGCGGTGATCACGATGAGGGTCGAATCAAAGAGTCCTTGTTTCTTCAGCTGGCTGACAAATGCCCCAATCGAGGCGTCGACGAACTGGAATTCGTTGATCAACGCCGCGCTCGGCGTGCCAGCGGCATCCAGATATCCGCCCGTCACATGGTTGCTGGCTTCAATGAGCTTCTGGCCCACGCTAAGCGCCTGGAAGTTCATGCCGAAGATGGTGGGAACCTTGGTAGGTTTGGTGCCGAGGTGATTCTTCCCGTTGATCTCGTTCAGAATAGCATCTACTTTCAAAGAGTCGTAGCATTGGATGTTCTCGAAGCTGTTGGTCCAGGACGTCAGATCCGAGCCTTTATCACGGATTGTGGCGCAAGAGATGCCCGTTGGCGTTGTAACTCCGGGAAGACCGATGACGGTGGAGTTGATTTCAGGTGCGTAGAAGTCGTCGAGCGCCTTCGGTCCGATGCCCGAGGCAACCGAAGCGTACGCAGGGTGTTTGTCGGACCACGCGGCATATCCGCCAGCCGCATGAATCACGCTGAAGATGCTGTTGGTGCGTACGAATTGCCACGGGAAAACGGGCGCGCAGCCTTGACTGGGGTCGCGAACCAGTTTCTTGGGGTCGATGGAGGCCAAGCCGCCGTCCGTTAGCGCCGCGCCGGGTGCGCCACCATTCACCTTGGTCTTGTCGAAGTCTATGCCTTCTTCATACTCGGTTGTTGTGCCCGTTGGCGCCCCATACGGCTCGCAAGGGCCAGCCCCAAGGCCGTTGCCAGTGGTTTGTGCGGGAGCGTTGTAATTTCTCGAATAGGCCACGTCGTAATAGACGCCGGTCAGGGCCGGGCTTCCACCCGTGACAATGGCGGTCAGGCCGGGGAAGGAATCGGAGGGTTTTGACGTGCTGGCGGAGACGTAGTTGATCCCAGTATTTCCCAGGGCAGCAATCGCCGGGCAAAACGGCTGGCCGTTGTTGGCGGTGCTGATGCCATTGGCGCAATTCAAGAAATCGACTGCGTGCATTCCATCGACGCTGATGAGCAGCACACGCTGAATCTGGGTTTGACTCTTGCTCTTGCTGGGAGCTTGAGCGAATGCCACCGAGGCTGCGAGTAACAACGCCAGCAATGGAGTGCTGATGCGAAGTCTACGAGACAAATTCATGGGTTTCCTCCAGGGGATTGAGAAAGCTCTCCAGAAATAGCAAAGGAGGATCAATGCAAAGTGACAGTAGGATTAATCCAATATGAAAATGGAGGACTAAGGTGTTTCACTGACTGGGCTGTACAACAAGAACCATGCCGGGCCGCAATGTGGCGAGGTTGCCGTTGTTGCGCTTGAGAGCGGCGACAGTGGTTTTGTAGGCGGTCGCGATGGAATAAAGAGTCTCGCCGGATTTCACCTTGTGACGGAGGACGCTAGCCTGTTCTGAACTCTCTTCGTCATCAGATTTTGCCGGCTTGTGATTGGTGAGCTTCGCAGTGGCCGTTGGTGTTGCCTTCGACTTGTGCGCGCTCAATTTTGTCGATGCGGTCGATGTGGTTTCGCTGTTCGGCGTAACCGGGAGGTGCAGTGCGAGAACTTTGCGTCCGCGGAGGCTGTCGCCCCGGGGCAGGCCATTCCACTGCCGCACCATCAGCGGCGAAACACCGAAATTCTCCGCAACGGTCTCGACTGTATCACCCTTCCGGACTTTGTAGCGTGTAATACGCCGCGCGTAGGTGGCTCTATCGCTCGGCGCGTGTTTTGTGGGTGCGACCGGAATGATCACTTTGGCATCCGCTGGAAGCTCCGAGCCGTCAATGTGGTTCGCAGTGGCGATCGATCTGGCCGTGACCCGATACGATCGGGCAAGGGAAGCCAGCGTATCGGCCGGCTCAACTTGGCGATAGCGCCACCATAACCGCATTTCGCTCGGGATTGCAGCAATTTCCGTCTGATATTGTTCTTTCGTCCCGGCTGGAAGGTGGAGTTCGAATTTGCCTTCTTTCGGCGTAGTCAACCGCAACAAGCTGGGATTCAGCTCCTGCAGTTGGGCGGGAGTTGCGTCCACGCATTCTGCCACCAGGCGCAAATCCACAGGATAAGTGATCGTTACCCTGTCATAAGCCACCCGCTCGTCCATCGAGACGTCATCAAAACCGTACTGAGACAGGTTCTTGGTCATGATGGTGACGGCCAAAATAATGGGAACGTAATTGCGGGTTTCTTTAGGAAGAACGTTGCGCCGGTAAAGCTCCCAGAAATCGGCGTACCCGGTCCGCTTGACGGCAGCCTGCACCGTGCCCGGTCCGGAGTTGTAGGCGGCCATGGCGAGATACCAGTCGCCGAACTGGCCGTAGAGATCTCTTAAGTGACGTGCGGCAGCTCGAGTGGATTTTTCCGGATCCTGGCGCTCATCCACCCACATGTTGTGTTGCAGGCCATAACCACGGGCCCGGCTGCCCATGAACTGCCAGATGCCGCGTGCCCCGACGCGAGAAACAGCGAGGGGATGAAATCCCGACTCGGCCTGAGCCAGATAAATCAGATCCTGCGGCACGCCCTCTTCCTTGAGAATTGAAACCATCATGTCGTGATAGCGGCCAGAGCGGGCGAAAGCGCGCTCGAAGGTGCCGCGTCCACGATTGGAGAAGTAGCTAATGTAACCAGCGACCGGGTCCGTCATCATCAGGGGCAGGTCGGAGCGAGTAGATTTGATTTCAGCTTGAGCCTTGGCCTTTACTTTGGCGTCTGCCGAAGGAGTGATGCCGTTAGTCTCGTCGATCGGTGCGGGTTCGCTCTTTTGTGCCTCCGAGTCGGATGCTAAAGCACCCAGATCCAGATGATTGACGCCGTCCGTGATGTGGTCAAATTCCTTTTGCAGGCGGTCGTCGGAGCGCACATCGAAGTTGCTTTCCAGCAATGCATTGAAGGCGTTGTCGAAATCTTCTTTGGCGGCGTCGGTCTGGCCGGAGTGATAGGCGTCTAATCCAGACTGATATTGTTTTTCAACCCGGGCGATCAGATCGTCCACCGCATCGCGAGCCGCTGGCGCCGATGGCGCTTGGGTCTGGTGCGCCGCCTGAGGTGCAGCCTGCGCTTGCTCTGCAGGGTTTGGCGAGGGCGCGGCGGGTTCAGTCTGGGTTGCCGTCGACGCTGGTGCCGGATCGGAAGCCACAGCCGTGAGCGATGGAGCAGTTGCGGCGGACGGCAACTCAACTGGCTTTTTCGCTGACTGGCAGGACGAGCCAGCGATAGCGGTTACCACCAGCACCAGAATCCGCACCTGGAGTTTTGCAACTCGCATAATTTTCTTGGAGATACGAATTGCTCCCTAGTGTCAAAGTTCGGTGAATTCTATCAAAAAATCGTACGCTGCGCGCGGCATCGGGTCAACGCCGAAAAGGTACGTGCAGCAGTTACTTTCGGCACCGGTCCGGATGGTTACCCCATACACTGAGACGCCGAAGAGAGTGGTAAAGGTTTGTCGGGATCATCGGCCAGCCGTATCTTTCCAGCGCCAGGCATGCGATTTCAGACCCGCCAGTAGTCAGGACGCCAAACTTGAATTGCTTTCTTAATATCCGCCGCTGATAACTTCTCAGACAGAGTTCGTTCCGCTAGTCTTGGTATTTCCACATCAGAGGCGAAACGCAGCGCGATTAACTGCCGTTCGGTTAACTCCGGAATACGCGAGCGCAATGGCTCAGGCAAAAGTGCGGCCAGCCTCAGCCGCTCCTCGAGGCGAATCACGCGATCCTGGACCTTGAGCGAGTAAAGCCGAAACTTCACGACTGCAGTAGCTGCAGCTACCGCTACCACGAAGAATGCGGCTGAATGCCAACTGGGATGCCAGAAGAAATGGACCGCCGCAGCAATTGCCGAAAGACCGAAGACTGGGAGGACGAAAAAGTGAAACGGTGGATCGAGACGCGAGTGGTTCGCCAATGTCTGGGGCTTCTTTTCGGCCATGGGGATCCCGTTGCGCGAGAGACGTGCCAGTCTAGCAGAGAAGGCGGAGGCTGGGATCGATTCTGATGAGAGTGACGCTATTATAGAAACGCAAGGGTTCGGGAATTCCCCTGATTCCCGAACCCCTTGCGTCGCTTGCCGGAGCTATTTCAGAGAGGCTAGCAATACCTCTTCGGCATGGGGCACGTTCTGGGCGCGCAATTCGGCCTCCGCCTTGCTCTCCGGCAGCTTATAGATGGTCTTTGCGTCCGCGAGCTTGATTCCCGAAAGGAAGTATTGATTTCCGTAATGGTTGAAAACCAGCGCAGACTGGACAGCGGGTTTCTTGGTTTCGCTCAGCGTCGCCGAAGCAAACAAATTCACGGTGGCGCCGGCATTACGGATCATTAGTGTCCTTGCGTTCATCGTGGCGGATTGCACTATACACTTGCCGGCAGGCACGATTTTGTTAGCCACCGTGAACTCAAATGGCACCTGCGCGACGAGCTTCTGCTCGCTTGTTAATTGTGCACTTGCGAAGCCCGAAAGCAGCGCTAACGTCATCGCGAGCATCCATTTTGCGTGTTTCATAAATCACCTCCGAAAGCTGTTTTGTTCGACCTTGAAACTGATTGAGATCTTGCGCTCAGATTTAAAAAAGGTCCATGGAGGCAGTCTGAAGCGGTATTAATTGATCTGAAGAACGGAAGATGGCTTGACAGAGCCCGGGCGGCATACAAGAATTGTCGACAACTCTGAAAGGCGTGTGTGGTATGCCGGAGAAGAAGATATGTTTCGCCGAATTCGAGTTGGATTTCGGCCGTTTTCAGCTCTGCCGTGGCGGAACTCCAGTGCGGCTGGAAGGTCTTCCCCTGCAATTACTGATGTTCCTGGTCGAAAACAGAGGGCTACTGGTAACACGAGAACAGATTGCGGAGGCGCTGTGGAGCAAGGACGTTTTCGTCGACGTCGAACAAGGTATCAATACCGCGATCCGAAAAATACGCATGGCGCTGGAAGATAATTCTGCGCAGCCACAGTATTTGCAGACGGTAGTCGGAAGAGGCTATCGCTTCGTCGCGGCGACCATCATGGAAGAGTCGACCGCCGGGAATTCTGGAACCGCCGAAGGGTTTACGGTTTCGGCCGAAGAATTAGGACGCGCAATCATGGCAGCGGCAGACGTGGACCCTGATGATCCTAAAGCACCCCCGAAGGGGCCCGGCGAGTCCTGATTTAGGCCAGCCCCGGAATCCTGCCCGCGGTTCCGCGAATCCAAGGCAAGCATGAAAGCTATCCAAGTCAAGCAAATCGGCGGACCAGAAGCGATGGAGCTGGTGGAGTTGCCGGTTCCGCAACCGAAGGCGAACGAGGCAGTGGTGAAGCTGGCTGCCTCGGGCGTGAACTTCATCGACGTATATTTCCGCGAAGGCCGCTATAAATCGCCCCTGCCGCTTATCCTCGGCCAAGAGGGCGCGGGTATTGTAACTACTGTAGGCGCGGAAGTGAAGTCGGTGAAAGCAGGAGATCGTGTGGCGTGGAGCGGCCTGCAGGGAGCTTACGCGGAATATGCAGCGGTTGCCGCCGACCGGCTGGTGCCGATTCCACAGGGAGTGAGCGATCAACAAGCTGCGGCCGCCATGCTGCAGGGCATGACCGCGCAGTACCTGTTGTACGACGCTCATCCGCTGAAGCAGGGCCAGACGGCTCTGATTCATGCCGCGGCGGGGGGTGTAGGCCTCCTGCTGGTGCAGATGGCGCACAACATTGGCGCGCGCGTGATTGCCACGGTCTCCACCGAGGAAAAGGCGAAGATGGCGCAAGACGCGGGTGCGGACGAAATCATCCTCTACACGCAAGCCGATTTCGAAGCCGAGACAAAACGGCTGTTGGTCGGCAAGGGTGTGGATGTCGTCTACGACTCGGTGGGCAAAACAACATTCGAGAAGGGGCTGAACGTCCTGCGGCCGCGCGGAATGATGGTGCTCTTCGGAGGCTCAAGCGGCGCCGTTCCGCCATTTGATCCGATTGTTTTGACACAGAAAGGTTCGCTCTTCCTGACCAGGCCGTCACTGGGAAACTACATTGCCACGCGCGAGGAGTTGGTGGCGAGATCAAGCGCAGTGTTCAGCATGATCACGGCAGGCAAGCTCAAGCTTCGCATCCAGCACACCTATCCTCTCTCCGAAGCGCAGCGTGCCCATCGCGATCTCGAAGGCAGGAAGACGACTGGGAAGCTGCTGCTAATCCCTTGAATTTTAAGCTCAAGGTCTCCAACCAAAACTCATTGTCATCCGAGGCGAAGCGACAGGTAATGTATGCTTTCGGAGCCGTCGGTGTTCCGTACAATCGCTGCGTCGTGGAACCCGACATCCAGGAAACGATCATGAAAGCAATTTTCGTGCAACGCACGGGCGAGCCGGAAGTGATGGAACTGACGGAGGTTCCCCTCCCGCAACTAAAACCGTCAGCAGCGTTGGTGAAGGTCACGGTTGCCGGTGTGAACTCCATTGACGCCCAGTTCCGCGACGGAAGACTGCGGACTCCGCTGCCGTTCATCCCCGGACAAGAAGGCGCGGGAGTGGTGACCGCGGCGGGTGCACAGGCGAAGACAGCGAAAGTCGGCGACCGTGTAGCGTGGAGTGGAGCGTTCGGATCGTACGCAGAGTTCGTGGCGTCTCCGGAGGAGCATCTGGTGCCGGTGCCGCAGTCAATCAGCGATGAACAAGCGGCGGCAGCGATGGTGCATGGGTTGACAGCGCACTATCTGGTGAATGACGCGCGTAAGCTGAAAGCGGGCGAAACGGTTCTGGTGCACGCAGCGGCGGGCGGAGTGGGATTGCTGCTGGTGCAGATGGCGCACGCGAGCGGCGCGCGGGTGATTGGCACGGTCTCAAGCGAGGAGAAGGGCCGGCTCGCGCGCGAGGCCGGCGCGGACGAAGTGATCGTCTTCACGCGGCAGGATTTTGAGGCTGAAGTGAAGCGACTGACCGACGGCAAGGGTGTGGAAGTGGTGTACGACGGCGTGGGCAAGGCGACCTTCGAGAAAAATCTGAACTCGATGCGTACGCGCGGGATGCTCGTGATCTATGGCATGTCGAGCGGCCCGGTGCTGCCGGTGGACCCAGCAAAGCTTTCGGAGAAAGGCTCGCTCTACATGGCACGTACCACGCTCGCGCATTTCACCGCTACCCGGGACGAACTGCTGGCGCGCACCAGCGCGCTGTTCGCGATGATTGCCGAGGGCAAACTCAAGCTGCGGATTGCAAAGACGTATCCTTTGGCCGAAGCGGCGCAGGCACATCGGGACTTGGAAGGGCGGAAAATGACCGGGAAATTCCTGCTGATTCCGTAACGGAGGTGACTATCCGCATCGCGATACATTCTTCGCGAAGTCACAGCCGCAAAAGAAAAGCTGAGTTAGTATTCTTTCGATATTGCTGCTAGCGTCTTCTACGATCGAGGTGTCCATGCCGCGTTTTTCGTTCGCGATTGCTCTTGTTCTTTGTGCTGTCCATCTTCTTTCGCAGTCTCAGGAGCAAAAATCCGCTCCACCGGGGCATTACTTGTTTGCCTGGACTGGCGACGTGGCGCATAAAGGCAATGACTTCCTCGCGGTCATTGACGCGGACCCGGCATCTCCCACCTATGGGCACCTGATGACCACGCTGGCCACCGACCAGCAGACGATGAGAGTGCACCACACCGAATACACGATGCCGGCCAGCGGGATGCTCTTTGCCAACGATCACGACGCCGGAAGGACATTCATCTTCGATCTGCGGGATCCGCTACACCCCAGGGTTTCAGCTTCCTTTATGGATATGGCGGGTTATATGCATCCGCATTCCTATCTGCGGCTGCCGAACGGCCATGTTCTGGCCACATTCCAGCACGAACACCACCACATGACCGGCGGACAGATGGCTGTGACCGGTGGCTTAGTGGAAATTGATGACGAGGGCAAAGTGATTCGCTCCAGCAGCAACGCCGACGCTGCATTTCCCGATGCCCTGCTCACGCCCTACAGCCTGGTCGTGCTGCCGGAACTGGATCGCATCGTGTCCACAAACTCTTCTATGCACCTGGAGGATATTTTTCGCGGCGTGACTTATCAGGTGTGGCGTCTCAGCGATCTCAGACTGCTCAAGACAGCCTACTTCGACGTGGGTGAAAACCGCTATGCCCAGATCAGCCCGGAAGAACCGCGTCTAGGTCCGGACGGATCGGTGTTTGTGCAAACTCTCGGGTGCGGAATCGAGCGCATTACCGGTGTGAACACAGACGAACCGAAGTCACAGCTGTTTTTTAGCTTTCCCGGGGACTGGTGCGGAGTTCCGACCATCGTTGGGCATTTTCTGATTCAAAGCGTGCCCGACACGCACGGCCTGATTGTGCTCGACGTCAGCAATGCCGCGAAGCCAGTCGAGGTTTCCCGCCTGGAGCTCGGCGAAGGCTTTCGTCCACACTGGACGGGCTGGGACGCGAAAACGCAGCGGCTGGTGGTGACGGGATCGGAATCCCGCCTTTACTTGGTGAAGCTGAACCAGGCGACCGGCGCTCTTGCGATGGATGATGCCTTCCATGACGCTGAAGGCAAGCCCGGCTTCAACTTTGAGAACCAGGACTGGCCACAGGGATGGAAGGGATCGGGCCTCCCGCACGGAGTCGTATTCTCCCGGTGACGTCGGTTGTCGATTGTCACTCGGCAATCGGCTTAGGACGGCGGGAGTAGTTTCGCGCGTATGGCGGCACCGCGCGCATAGGATCCAGCCTCGGGTCGTTGATTGGCTGGCCCGCCTTTGTTTCCAGCGGCACGACTCCTGCCCAGGTCGGAAACGAATAATCCTCTTCATCGTCAATCGCCGGCCCGCTCCGCACCTTGGCCGAGAACTCATCGATGGGCACACGCAACACAGATGTTGCCTTGAGTTCGCGCTCATTGGGCTGACGCGAGTCGGCCCAGCGGCCCGGAATGATGTGCTCGGAAAGCAGTCGCAAGGCCTCGAGCTTTTCTGCAGGATCATCTACCAGCGTAGCTTTTCCCAGCACAACCACCGACCGGTAGTTCATCGAATGATTGAAGATGGAGCGGGCGAGCACGAGCCCGTCGAGCAACGTGACCGTGATGCAGACTGGGACGCCCTCCCTCAATTGCCGCAGCATGCGGCTGGCGGCGGAGCCGTGAATCAATAGCATGTCGTCTTTGCGGCCATATGAAGTAGGAATGACGAACGGCTGTCCGTCGACGACAAAACCAACGTGGCAGAGGAAGCCTTCATCAAGAATGCGGTACGCGGCTTCACGATCATAAACCGCGCGCTCCGCTTCTCGGACCAGACGGGTCCGCGGCGTCGGCGTATAGGGCTGAGACATGGGGAAGAGACTCCGGCAAGCGCCAAGGATGGATGAAGGAAGAGTGTACCACCCGCCGTATTTTTCAGGCTTCCTGCTTACCAGTTCACCTTCAGCGCAAACTGAAATTGACGTGGATCATAGGCGGCAGTGACTTGGCCGGCGTTGGTGAAGAGCGGGTTGACAGCGGCTGCGTTGAAACGATTCGCCAGGTTGAACATGTCGACGATCAAGTCGGTATTGATGCGCTCGCCGAAATAAATGCGCTTGGAGACACGGAGATCGTTGAAAACGGTCCAGGGCTGAACCCCGCCGTTGCGCGGAAAGTCGCCGTCCAGCGACAGCAGCGTGCCGTTAAAGTCAGCGGGGCAGGGCTCCTGAAAAACGCCGGTGGGCGAAAACTTGGAGTTGACGACTGGATTTCCCAGGGCGGTGCAAGCGGGACTGACAAAAGTGTCAGGCCGACCGGTATCGGGAGAAAACTGGAAGTTATCGGAGTTCCCGGTGATGATGTTAAAGGGCCGTCCCGAGGAGAACTCGATGATGGGTGCGAAGGTCCAGTCGCTGAGAAGCTTGCCGGAAAATCCTTCGCCCACCTTCCCCGTTTGATAAAGGCCGCTGAAGACAAAGCGGTGGCGCTGGTCGAACAGGGAATTCGAGCGCTCCAATCCCGGATAGTAGCTATCCTGAGGAGCAAGCGGCGCTTGCAAGTCTGTGGAATCGTCGATCGCGTGCGACCAGGTGTAAGACGCGAGAAATTCGTAATGGTTGCCGAAGCGCTTGCGCAGATTGGCGCTCAAGCCGTGGTAGACCGAACTGCCGTTGGAGTAGTTTGCATCCATGTCGCTGAACGGAATGCAACCGGCTAGGGTGCTGAGATTGCAAGGATCGGTAAGTCCATCCCCTTGCAACACGGCGGGCAATAAGGTCGTCACGCAGGGAGCTGACGCCGGATTCGATAACAATGCCAGAGCAATCGCGGGATTGACCGCCGAGGGCCGGAAAAAGTTCGTCAGCGCCGCTGAAACCCAAGGCTGCCCGCTGGGGTTGACACCGCAAGGAGCGAAGCCCTGAGAAGTAGGGCCTGCGCCTACGCCAAGCGGCCCACCGACCGAGGCATACGAAGCGGGATCGGTGCTGGCCACCAGATAATTCTTCATCACCAGGTCGCCCCTGGTGGTATTGGCGTTGATCGGGCGATTCAAATGACGTCCGCCATTGAAGTTATAGGCAAGGCTTAGAGCAAAGCCATCCCCGAGGTCGCGCTCAATGCTAAAGTTCGCCTGTTGGGAGTACGCGTAAACAAAATTCTTAGCCTGCGGATAGCCGAAGGGCTGAAACACCAGCGGGAAAAAAGTTTTTGGATTCAGATAGTTCTGATTAACGAACAGACCGGGAAACTGCGGATTGGAGGCCTGAGCTGGAGTAAACGGCGCGGTATTGAAACGCTGCTGTGCTGCGATGTAGCCGGGCACCGTGGGCAGGCAGGATGGAGAATTTAAAATTCCCTGAAAGGTGTTAACGGCGTTTAAGCTGCCAGGACCCGCGGCTGAGGATGTACTGCATGGCGATCCGGGACCAAATACCAGCTGGCCGCTCTGCGAAGCGTCGGAGGCGTCGCCGAGGAAGTAGAGAGCAAGCAGCGGATGGTCGTAGAAAATGCCATAGGAGGCGCGCACCACAGTCTTCCCGTCGCCCCTGGGATCCCATGCCATACCTACGCGGGGTTGAATATTGTTGGTGTCCGTCTGGATTCCCTTTTGCAAACCCAATTCGTTATAGGCAGCCTTGGCGAGTGCGTTGAGCGGGCTCAGCTGGGGCGGAAACTCTACGTCATAACGTACGCCGTAGTTTAGGGTCAACTTCGGCGTAACCCGCCAGGAATCCTGCCAGAAAACTCCTAAGGGCTTATTCGAAAAACTATCGGTGGGATTTCCATAGCCTTGCACAAGTTCATTGGGCAAGCCTAGGCCGTAACTCTGCACAGCCGTGAACCCGGGGAAGGTCGGGCAAAGAGCGGCGGGAAGTCCGTTAGCGGAGCAAATATTGCTGAAACCCAGACTGGATGCGTCGGTCGTGCCGAAGTCGTACAGGCCGCCGTAGTTGACGGTGAAAGTGGCATTGATCGGAAGGTAGTTGAAATCTCCGCCGAACTTTGTGTTGTGGCGGCCAATGGTCCAGGAGAAATTGTCTGTGAACTGGTAGCGTTGCTCGACACGTTGAACGTAGGAATAAGGCTCGCGCCCGAAATAGGCGAAGCCGGGAATGTTTTCGGCGACATCGCCGCCGCCGGGGATCGCAGTGTTGTAGAAGTACGCCAAGCCGCGCCGCGCATACTGAAAGCGGAACTCATTCACCTTGTTGTTACCAATGGTCCACGTGTCCTGAAAAACTCCGCTCAGGTCGCGATAGGTTTGCTGCGAGGTGCGGGAATATGCGTTCTGCCCAAAGACTTGGTTTTCTCCGTTAACTTCGATGCCAGTGATCGTGCTGGGACTTACGTTAGCGCGCAAGGTCAGTCGATTGTTGTTGCTCACATTGTGATCGAGGCGGAGAGAGTACAGGCTGGTGCCTTCGAATACAGGGAAGTTGCCGACTTGCGAATTCAGGCTGAGAAAGTTGGCTGGCAACGAGTTACACAAAACGTTTCCCGCGGCATTGCACGAAGTCGGGAATTGTGTGAGCGGCCTTGAGCCGTTCGGTGGTATGGGAATTGCCGTGCCCGCCAGTGCGCCGAAAATCAACGGGTAGCTGCCGTTCAGGGCAATTCCCGAGGAACCTCCCACAAATGTCGCGTAGAGTGCTGCTTCCTTGCCGTACCCGGCTGCCAGCGCCGGACTCACCGTCGCCAACGCCGCTTCGGCGGCGGGCAGTTGCTGAAAAAACTGCTCCTGCAGAGCCGTGGCGCTCACTCCTTGCTGAATCGTTCCGGCCGGCAACCCGAATGCGTTAGAAAGATCGACGTTGTTCAGCAGGCCGAAATTATCCTGACCAATGCTGGCGAAGCCCGTTTCGTGCCGCCGGGTGATTTCGTAAGAAAAATAAAAATAGGTTTTGTCCTTCTTGATCGGTCCGCCAAAAGCGGCGCCGGCCTGCACACGCGTGTAAGCCGGATTCGGAACCGTACTGAAGGGGTTCACCGCCTGGAAATTCCGGTTGCGCAGATAACCGAAAACGTCGCCGTGAAAAGCATTCGACCCGGAACGAGTGATAATGTTCACCACGCCGCCCGCGGCGCGGCCATATTCGGGTGCATAGTTGTTGGTGATGATCTGAAATTCCTGTACCGCTTCCTGCGAAACTGTGGACCGCACGCCGTTGGTCGAATTGTCAGTGGCGTCGGCGCCGTCGACGTTGACCAGGTTCGAACGTGCGCGCTGGCCGCTCATGTTGAGCCCGGAGGTAGGCGCGGCGCCGGTGTCGGGGGCGTTGTCCCGAACCACTTGCGAATCGGTCAGGGTGAAATTGATGTAGTTACGGCCATTGATTGGAAGATTGTCGATGCGCCGCTGTCCAATCGTGTCTGTCGTAGAGGTACGCGAGGTCTCTACCAAATCCGCTTGGGAAGTGACCTCCACTACTTCTTTTCCGGTAGCGACCGCCAGCGAGACTGGAAGCTCCACCAGCCCTCCGACCGTGATGTTAACGTTGGTGGCTTCCACTCCGCCAAAGCCGGGCGCTCCTACGTTGACGATGTACGTTGCCGGGGGCAACTGCCGGGCACTGTAGCCGCCCTGGCCGTCGCCGGTGGCGCTGCGAACCACTCCTCTGGCCGCGTCTTTTACAGTGACCGTGGCGTTGGCCACAAGATTACCCTTCGCATCCTTTACGGTTACATGCAGGTCGCCGGCAGCCACTCCGCCCTGACCGAAGGCAATGGAGGATAACAACACAAACAGCAGTGCGACGGAGAAAGTTCTGAGGCTGCAGATCATGGTCATGCAGAATATGATCATGCGGATCCTGATCATGCGGATCATAGAGGCTCCCTTGATTCTGCTCACTTGAAAGTGGCGGCAGAACAAACTCCAACGGCGATTAGGCCGAAGCACGAGCAAAATTGAGAACAGTAGATTCCCGCTGGTTTTTACACCAGAACGGGTGACGAAAACAAGGCTGGAATGACGAGGGGTGGTGCGCAAGTTACCCCGGCAGTTCGTAAGGCACGGCAATACCGAAGCGATTTTGGCATAAAGCCCGCCGCGCCGTCTGTGATAACCGTCACACCTCTACCGCATTGCGGACAAACGAACCGGAACAGCGGGATTCTGCAAGCGGCCCAGCAGCATTGCGGCTCCGCTCAGTTGCTCGTAACGGTCGACCACTCGCACCGCCGCGAACCCAGAGTTGGGCCAAGCCAATGCCAGGTAAATTCGCGCCAGCGCCACCGTCGCGTTGCGGCGAAGTAGCAGCGCGTCATTCACCAGTTGCTGCGCAGCGCCAGCGACGCGCACATCGCCGCCGGCAAGAGCCGCTTCGCCAATGCGCACCAGCACAGACGCGTTTCTTCCCGCAATCTCGACATAGGCGGCCATGGCGCGCAAGCGTTCGCGACGGACCATGCGGAACTGACTCGGCTGCAAACGGCGCCGCAGGTAATCATCCTCGGCGGGATCAATCAAATTGCGGAACGCTTCGATATCGATGGGACGAATCGCGACCGCCAAGTTGGTGCTTCGCCTGGCATGCAGGCTTTGAGTTACGGCCACGCTCAAAATAGTGGCGAGCGCAAGTACAGCGGCAATGACGATGATAATGGCCAGATTCATTGTTGCAGTAGACGCTCCAATTCCCGGTTCCAGATGTCGAGATTATTCTCGGGCAACGGAACCGCAGACGTAGTGGCAACTTTCTGGGGGACGAGGAGGTAGTAAAACCAAATCAGGACACAAACGTGGTACGTGGCCATGTTCAGGAAATCGAGGAGGTAACGATTGTGAGGCAAACCGCCATTGGCCATGACGGCCCAGGTAGCCAGGTGCACTGAAGAGGAAATGCCCCGTCCCAGCCCAATCCCCAGAGTTGCCCTGCCCCAGGTGAGCCTGAAACAGGCGGCGAACACGAAGAGGAACAAGATAAGGCCGCACTCGATCATGTACAGCGTCTGTTGCAGGATATGTGCGCGGTACCCGATCACGAACTGTTGACTGTCGACGGGAGCGTAGGCTGCTGCCAAAGTTGCGAGCAATACAAGAATTCCACCCGCGCCGGTAATCAAGCGCCCGCCCACTTTGGCGATCGCCGGCCGCGAGCGCAGCAAATGGAAAAACAGTTCTCCCATGACTGCGAGCCTGATGAATCCTTCAAGCACCAATCCGATGCAGCAGGCGTACCACCATGTCGTCACGCTCCCCAAAGGGATAACATCCATCCCGTAAAGCGTAATTTGCTCAATCGCTTCGAAGATAAGATAAGAGAAGAAAACAGGGAACCGCCTATGGATTCCGCGCCGCCACAAGAGCACCGCGAGGATCGCTTGTAGAATGTGCGGCCCGATCCAAAGGTAGTGCCAGAGCAATGAGTGCGGCTGCAACATAGGCGTAGATCGGCACTATACCGCGACTCGCAGCAGACGGCAACGTCGGCGCTAACCGTGTTCGGTTTTCGTAACGACGCTCAAGAACTACGGCCTACACGCACCGCTGCAACTGGGCATGCCGTCGGCATGAGCAACGGTGGGGACGACCACAGTGTTGAGGAACATCAGGGCTGCTGCCACGACAAGTAACATACGTTTCACGGTTGTTTTTCTCCTTGTTTGGAAAAGCGAACCGTGATATTTTCATGTCCCTGAGCTGCTAGGAAGAGCACGCTAGGCTCGTTCCCTGTTCGGAATTCGTAACAAGCCTATGACACTGAAGTCCGCCTTGCAGGATCTGCGAGAAACCACGCTGGCCGCCATTTCGGGGCTGTTGGCGAAGCTGGCTTATCTCGCGTCGCTGCGCAATCGCGAGGGCGGATACTTGCACTGGGGGTTTGCGCTACTGCATGGAGCGGAAGCCTCAGACCGCGCGCTGAAGGCAGCTCACACCGAGGTATTGTCCACGGTGCTGCGGACACCGATATCCGAGCTAGTAGAAGATTTGCGCCAATCCAGCCACGATGGGAAGCAAACCGCGGGGGCTTACGTGGAAGGCATGCGCCAGCAGGTCGACCAACTTCTTCCTGCCCCGCAGGATGTAGCCTCTGCCCGGCACCTTAATTCAGTGCTGACTGCCCTTTCGAGCCTGGAGCGGGAGAAGAACCAAAAGCGTGCCACTCCGTCAGCTTCATAGCCACGCCCACCACCTGGCCGATGATCTCCGCCTCCTGAGGACAGCGCAGCACTCGAATGGGAACCGGCGACAAAGGATGCGGCTGTAGAACAATGTCGTCGCGACGCATGCTGCACCAGCAGCAGGTATGTCCCTCGCGGGTTTCCACAAAATAAATAGGACGCTCGTACTCGCAGCGCCACAAACCCTCCACCACTTTATTCCTCGCTTCGTCGACTTGGATGAAGCTGCCGGGCGGAAGAATCGGGTACATCGTGAAATCCTGGTTGCCGATGTAGCCGTAGGTAAAATCGCTGTTCGCAAATTGCGCCAGATAGGACAACGGCACAAGTCCCCACTGTTCTACAATCCTGCCCAGATTCGTGGTCCGTTGCTGATCGAAGGCAGGATCGATGCGGACCGGCATTTGCACGGAGGAGATTCCAGCGAGCGCCTCGGACACATGTGATCGCGGCGGAGAAATAAGTCCTAAATCGGCGGCCATGTTATTCATGTCAACGCCGTACCAGGCCAGCAGCTCCCGCAAGTCCCGGCGGTAAATCACGGCTAGTGCGTAAAGGCGGAAAATACTGGGCAAAACGCCTTTGGTTTCAATATCCGACAAACGGCTGGGAGGAATCGAGAACTCTTCGTTGCGATATTTTTCGGCCATACGCGCGCTGGATGTTTCGATGTCGCGCAGGGTCAACCCGAGTTTCTCGCGCAGGGTTCGAAGACTCTTACCGGCTGGAAGCATGTTGCCCCTCCAAGGAAGTGTCCGACATCATAGCAGGGCAGTGATGCTTCTTGTCACGATTTGCAAAATTTTTTTATCCGGCAACGTTTGTTACGAATTCCGAACACGCTCAGCCCAGCGACTGGCTTGACGAAACGCTAATTCAACGGTGACGGGCTAAGGTGAAGCCGGCGGGGCGACTTTTCTATCAGCTCACTCAGTTTGTTCGGATTTCGTAACAAGACCGGCCAGAAATTGCAAAAACGTCCTCTTCGAGCCCCTACGGCTCCATCCTGAAATTTGACTGTTCCAGGCCTGCGTCTTCTCTTTCGAGCGTCCTGTGGGCCCACGCCATGCGCGGAGTATTATGCGCGATGCCGAACTGACCTCGGCTGTTCAGCACGATAATCCCACCGTGGCCATGCAAGCGTTGCTTCAAGTAATTCATGGCTTCCTGCGCAGCCCACTCCGGCAGATTGCCCGCCGATACGCGGTCGGCAGTCCACTTCGCCAGCACCAGCTTCATAATCGGCTCGCCCCAGCCCGTCGTCGATACGGCTGCGCTCGAATTATCCGCATAACAACCGCACCCGATCAGCGACGAATCGCCCAGCCGTCCCGGAGCCTTATTCAGCGTGCCGCCCGTCGATGTCGCCGCGGCGATGTTGCCTTCAAGATCGAGCGCGACAGCTCCTACCGTGTCGTGCGAAATGGTTACATCGTCAGAGCTCGGCGCGAACAGGTCGTTGCCGTGCTGCGCGGCTTCCCGTTGATATTCACGTAGACGTTCAACCTCCCGCGGGATGATCAAATCATCGTTATTGCATAGCGGAATGCCATGCTGCGCGGCGAACTTTTCCGCGCCTTCGGCCACGAAATACACATGCGGGCTCTCGCTCAAAATCTTTCGCGCCGCCCGCACCGGATTGCGCACGCGTTCAACGCATCCCACTCCTCCAGCCCGCAGGGTAGCGCCGTCCATGATCAAGGCGTCGAGTTGCACCTTGCCGTCGCGATTGAGAAAACTGCCCCGTCCCGCGTCGAAGGTTTCATCGTCTTCCATGATGACGACGGCTTCCTCGACCGCATCCAGCGCCGCGCCGCCGCGCTCAAGCACGCGCCAGCCTGCACCTAGCGCATTTCGCACCCCGTGTAAATGCGCTTCCACCATGTCATCAGGGATAGCCCACGCACCGCCGTGAACCACCATGACAGGGTTAGTCGGCAAGAAGATTCCTCGGAAGAAGTGAAATGACCGAATAGTCTAGCACTCAAGGAGTGGGAGGACGGGTGAGGCGGATCGTCACATCTCGTCGGAGGTAAGCATCCCTTGGACAACTTCTGCCAGGAAGCGGTACCCCTCAGCGTCGATCTTCCCTTGCGTTGCGACCTTGAATTTGACCGCCCGTTCTTTGGCATCGAAATAAAATACCAGGTCGGCGAGAACCTCGTGGGCCTCGCGGCAAAGAGCGCGCGTATGCATCAGACCATCCGCATCCAAGGGCGAGCTTTGGACGCTCGCTATCTGCTCGAGCACGCGCTTAAGTTGCATCTTCCATTCCTCGAGTTCGGATTCATATTTCAAATAATATTCTGCGTCTCCGACAATCAGCAGCTCTAACGCTTTCAGATCGGCCTGTGTCAACGGAGCTTGGGAAACAAGCTTGGCAAGTAACGACTTCATATCAGTCTTGGCCTGGACGGCTTCTCGTGCCTGCGCTTCGAGATCGTCTATTTGCTCTTCCAGAAGTTCGTAGTTGTCGCTACTCTCACTCCCACTGCAGCGTGCCGCGAGTTCCACGGTTTTCTTAATGGTAATTTTTACTTGCTGGTCCTTCACCTGCTGCTGGTCCGCGGCCATCGTTTGCTTCCTTTCGAAGATCGGATTCAAGGTTGGTAGTAAGCGAGCTATTCTCGCATCGAAATCGCAAGTCAGCAATGAATATGGCTTCGCACACCGTTACAGGTAGATTTGGATATGTCCAGAATCGGCAAGGCCTATGCGGCCTGGCCCGCCTTCGCGGCGGCGGGCTGCCCGTCCTGGGTTCGAGTCCAGGTGTAGCGCATGCGGTGGATTACCGTGAGCGTCGATAGCACTGCGATCACCCAAAGCACGGGCGCCATGCGATTGAAGAGTGCGCCGATGATTACGAGCACGAGCCGTTCGGGGCGCTCCATGAAACCGACGCGGCAGGATCCAATGAGCGACTCGGCGCGGGCGCGCGTATAGCTCACCATGATGGCGCTGATCATCACGAAGGCGGTGAGCACGACATAGAAAAAGCGGTCGCCGCGCGCGTAGAAGACCAGCAGGCCCAGGAACTGTGACGCATCGCTGTAGCGATCGACCACCGAATCGAAGAACGCTCCGAAGCGCGTGACGCGGTTGGTGGCGCGGGCGACCTGGCCGTCCACGAGATCGAAGAAGCCGGAGAAGATGATCACCAAACCCGCGTAGAAAAACATGCGCTGCTGCGTGACCGCATTGGCGGAGCCGAAAAGAATTGCGGCCCACGTATTCACTACCAATCCCATGAAGGTGAGCACGTTGGGATTGATGCGCGACAGCGCCAGCCAGCGCACAATGGTATCGAGCAGCACGCCGCAGGCGCGTCCGAAGGCGCTCGTCCAGCTACGGTTTGGGTTGGATCGCGTTGGCGAAGCGGCCACTAAGCGCCCGCCTTTTCGGGCTCAGCCTCGTCGTGGATCGTGGTTAGCGCGAGAATTTCCAGTTCGCGCTTGCCGTTGGGCGTGATCACGGTGGCTTCGTCCCCTACCCTCTTATTCAGCAGCGCGCGGCCGATGGGAGACGTGGTAGAAATCTTGCCCGAGCTCACGTCTGACTCTTCGCTGGTCACGAGCTTGTATTCCATCTCTTCATTCTTAGTACTATCAAAGACCTTCACCGTAGAACCCAGCCCCACTTTGTCCTTGGGGATGTTGTTCATGTTGGTCAGCGACAAGTCCGCGAGACGCTTGCCCAGTTGGCGGAAGCGCGCCTTGACGAACTCCTGACGCTGCTTGGCCATGTGATATTCGGCGTTCTCACTGAGGTCGCCGAGAGCGGCGGCCCGCTTGATTTCTTTGGGTAACTCGTGAACCAGTTCGTGTTCGAGCGCGTCGACTTCTTCCTGCAATTTTTTCTTGAGTTGATCAGTCATTTCTAACCAGGTGTGCGTGCGGTACGCTCTTGGGATTATAAACCTGTTGGGTTGGAAGGATCGCAATCTGCCTACGATTAATCTTCGATTGGATTGAGAACTAACGGATTGAGAACTAACGGATTGAGGAGCTGCGTAGAACGCTTTGGATCAGGGGTTGCGATTTTGGCAGTTTAGGCTGCCATCGCCAAAATCTTGAAAGCACAAGATTTACTTTCAGAGCCTTGGGTTCAGTGAAGAACATATTTTTGGCTCTTACGGGTCATTGACAGATGGCCACAATAGTAGGAAACTTTTGGAAACAACGGTTCCCCCCAAAGCATTTGGTCTAACCTCTTTGCAGGACGCTATCCTTAACGATTGGTTCCGAGCTAACAGACTTGTGCAAGAGGTACTTACAAGCTGGGTGCTTATTGGAGAGGTTCGCCGGAGCCCATTGGATCTGTGATTTTGGCACGAGAAAGTAATCAATCCTTGGGGGAGTAGACACTTCGATGGCTCTTCGCTTGACATCGCGCAACGTCACGGAAGCGCGGGTGCCGCGCGACCAGACGGTCCCGCAGGGGGAAGAGCGCCATGAGGAGCATTTGCCACGCGACGCCTCGGCTGGCGGACGGAGCGCCGATTCTCATAAGAAAGTGGTCGCCGCGGATGTTGCTCTGGATTGGGTTTTGCAGGAGATTGTCCAGCAGGCTCGCCTAGCCACAACAGCCACGGGGGCGTTCATCGGCATCGTCCGGGCACACAGCATTATTTGTCAGGCAACGAGCGGTTCGAACGCGGCTGAGTTTGTCGCTTATTTGAACCGCGACCGGCGAATGCTTGACTCTTGTCTCTCTGCCAACGCTCCGCAGCGCTGCCGTGACTCCGAGAGTTTTGAGCAGCTCGACGCGAACACCTGTCGCTATTTAGGTGCGCGCTCCGTGGTCATCGTTCCTATTGTCGATGCCGAAGGAGAGAAACTCGGGGTTTTCGGTGTTTTCTCGCCTCAGGCAGATGCCTTTTCCGCCGCGAACATCGTAGCCATGCAGACATTGTCTTGCCGTATCGGGGACGCAATGGCCCAGATTGATCGATGCACTTCTGCTTCTAACGGGAGTGCATCCCCTCGGCGCCACTCTGATACGGGCAAGTCTTCGATTCACGATCGACTGCTTCGCGCCGCCCGACGCCCGCTGCCGGCGATCAGAGGCCCAGTCGCGTGGGTTCTTGGAATTTTGGCAGTCTTGCTGCCAGGATTCTGGATTCTGAGCCGCAATGGCACTATAAGTCAGTGGACGATACACATGTCTGCGAGAGCCCCCGCTGCCGTAACTTCACCGGCGCCTTCCGTTTCGTCAGCGCCGCCCTTGTCTGACCACCTCTCATCCGGCAGTGCAGATGCAAATTCCGGCCAGAGTTCAGCGGTCGGAGCTGTTGCTAAAGAAGGCGCTGCCATCACAGTGGGAGGCAAACCGGTGAAAGACGCGCCGGTCGCTTCCACGGCAGGGAAGAAAATCTCTGCTCGTTCCACACCCCGCGTGCCTGATCTGGAGATTGAGAATACGCTGGACGACGCAAACTCAGAATCACTCCCGTCTGCATCCGTGGACACATCGAGAACGCCCAATCAATCGAGCATCTCAGTGCCGCCCCCGTCGAGCGTCGGCAAGCAGGCAACCGCCGGGAATGCCGGTGGTTCTTCTGTGCCGGTTGGCGCGTCAGCGGGATCGCTCGCGCCGGAAGCTGTGCACCTGACAAGAGCTCCCGAACCATCGCGCGCCGAGGCAGCGACCCCGGCAGGCGGGACAAGCCAGAAGGCCAGTGCAGCGAGTACCGACCCTGCGCTAGAACCCCCGATCATGATTCCCGAAAACACCGCTCTCGATCGCATTGCTGAGCAAGTGAAGCCAGACTACCCACCAGATTACCCGGAGGACGCGAGAGCCAAAGACCCGCAGGCTACGGTTGCGGTAGATGTGATTGTGGGCAAAGATGGCCAGGTCGAAAGCGTCGCTCCGTTGAAGGGAGATCCGCGATTGCTGGCGGCGGCAGCTAAAGTCGTGGCGAAGTGGCGTTTCGAGCCGCTTCCGCGCAACCACCGTTTCGTGAGATTTGAAAGTCACATCACTGTGCAATTCGCCTCGCCATGAATTTAAAGCTACTGCGCTATCGAATTCAAAACTCTCGGGACCGACGCTCTCATCTATGGGCGGCGGCGAGACTTGCCGCTTTCTCCCTGGCGGCCTTCCCGCTCGCCGCATTGGGCAATCCCCAGGCGAAGCTAGAGCCGTCCAATTCGAGATCTGACAAAGCGGCATCCGCCTCAGTGCAGCACGTCCAAATTCTTTTGGATAAAGGCGCCCCGGCTGTGGAGATCATTACCACTGCGCCCGTGACCCCGCAGATCAGCAAGTCGGATGATGCGATGCGAATGGATATCGACTTGCCGAATACCAACATGTCCGTTCCGGAGAAAGTTGTGCCCATCAAGAATAAGGATCTGGGCACCCTCCGTCTGAGCCTTCGCAACACCACACCGCCGATGGTGCACGTGGAAGTCGATTTCCGGATGCCGCTGTACTACCGGTGGGATTCCGCCGGGAACCGCCTTCTGATTAATTTCCACGAGATCCATAAAGAGGAAACTTCCGCTGTCTCCTCCACGGCCGGCATGACTCCGCTGCCCGTCTCCGCTCCAGCTGATGTCGCCGACTTTACTCACATGGTGCCGGCGGAGCAGTTAGCTCCAGGAGCTTCCGTAACTGCTGACGACGATACCCTCGTTCTGCGTCTGAAACGCTCCGGAGATGTGTACGTCTGTCCGCAAACCGCCGTTTCTGTTGTGCAGTCGCGGAATGGCCCCGACGTTACATTGGCGATGAACAACGGAGGCCTGGAAACCCACCTCGCTCTGAAAAATTCAGCGGACGAAGTGGTCACCCCGGATTTTCGTATTCTCCTGCGCGGTCCCGGAGAATTTCACTACGCCATTCGGGCAGACTCGCGCGGCAACACATGTGTTAAAACTCTTCCCGGGAACACAGCCTCCGCCATCATTTATGAACTGATGGGAGATGGAAAATATGAAGCCCAGGCCGGTGACCAAGTTGTTTTCCACGATGGGAAGTTGAACGCTGCCAGCGTATCTCACACGGAATCTGTGCTTGCCGTGGAATGCGGATGCCCAGCCCCTTCTCGTCCGACTCTGCCGTCGCTCAGCAAGCCACAGACTGAAATTGCGGTAGGGAATCCGTCTCCTGAGCCCTCCGCTTCTGCCGAAGGTCGCCCTGACCCGAGTCCGACTTTGACCAAAAATCCGGTTGCCGCCGGCTCTCTCGCTCCACCCAATGCAGGACTCGAGATTCCCGAATTACCGGAATCGGTGCGTCAACAACCGCACGCGCAGGTAGAAGCGTCGCTGGCCTTCACTCCCAATCCTTCGGAGATGGCCGCGAGACATATGCCTGCGACCTCGCGCCAGTTGCCATCGACACTCAGTGCCCTGCCGCCGTTGCCACCACTGGAAAAAGCTCCAGAGGAGCACAAGGGAGTTTTCGGCAAAATCAAAACCTTCTTTTCACGAGTGTTTCGCTAGAAAGGTCGAGAACTGACGTTGCGCGATTTCACCGCCTCCTGACAGGCGGCAGAATGTCAGCGCTACGCTTCCTTCACTGCGGCCATCCCTTGCGGTCAGACTAGTGGCGATCGTTATCGCCGTGGCTGTGGCGCCACGTCCAATACTGCTTTTGCTGTTCGGGAGGGAGATGGCGGAAGTCGCGATGTTCGTCGTAGTGGTTTTCGCGCGACCACTGGTGATAGTAGACAACTTCGTTGTCGTTCCAAACGTGATAGTCGGAGTAGTAGGGGTCGTAGACGCGGTAAGAATGATGTGCGCAAGCGGTACTCAATACGGAAGCCGCCAGCGCTGCCGCCAGGAAACCTGAAATGAGAAAGCGCGACTTGCTCATCTGTGAGTGATCCCCCTTCTTGGTATCGGCTGTTCGTTCGTCCCAAATTCTAACCCAGTGCTTGCACGGTTGAGTAAAGTTGGTTGCCGGGATTCGCTAAACGGGTTGCTGACAGATGAGGAACCTTCACTCGATTCAGCAGCGTCCGTTTCTGCGCTAGAATCAGAGACGCTGATATTAATTCCAAGGAATGAAGGAGCCCAATCGATGTATCCGGAAATCATGGTGATACCCATGCGTGAAGAGTTGACGCGCCTGGGAGTTGAGGAACTTCGCACGGCCGACGACGTTGACCGCGCGTTGAAGGGGCGCTGTGGCAGTGCACTCGTGATCGTGAATTCGATTTGCGGGTGCGCCGCCGGACGCATGCGGCCCGCGGTTCGTCTTGCCTTCGAGAGCGCTGCCCATCCCGAAAAATCTGTCACTGTATTCGCCGGACAAGACAAGGAAGCTACGGAACGCGCCCGCAGCTATTTCACCGGACAACCTCCGTCCTCGCCTTCGATCGCCATTCTGCAGGATGGCAAACTGGTATACATGATGGCGCGCCGCGACATCGAATCCCGCGAGGCGCCAGCAATAGCCGCCGACCTGAAAACAGCTCTGGACAAGTTCTGTGCCAAGCCAGTGCCAGCTTCGGCATCGTCTTAAGACGCCCGGGATCTCACCGGCCACCTACCCGGAATGCCTTGACCACGATTGCATTCGGCTGCATGCCCACAGGAATCATCGTCAGAAGCGAATATTCCGTTGGCTCAAGCTTGCGCGGAGTGCGCCGCTGAATCACTGTGACATCGCCCGCTTGCGTATCGAGCACCAAGATATAGTTTTCATCCTGGGAGAGCGCGAGACCTTCCGGCCGGCTGCCCACCGCGAGGGTTGCGATCCTTCGGCCAAGGTCGATGTCGTAGACAGCAACACTATCCGAACCAAAGTTGCTGATGTATAGCCTGGAGTTATCGCGTGTAATCATCCCCCGAGCGGGATGCTGTCCCACGACCACGCTGCTGCCGACCTCGTCGTTTCCGGTTTCAACAATCGAAATACTATCCGAATCAAAATCGCAAACCATCAACTCGCCACCATCCGGCTTGAGGGCAAGATTCACCGGCGTTCGGCCCACATCCAGCAGCGCCAGCACACGGTCGGCCGACTCCTCAGCATTCTTCAACGCGATCGACGCCACTTGCGACGAGCCCGAGCACGCTACAAACGCTTTGCCGGAGTCGGGTAGAATGGCAATATCCTCCGGATGATCGCAGACCGGCAAAGTTGCCCGTACCCGCAAAAGCTTCGCGTCAATGAGCGAAACCGTATTGTCGCTTCGATTTGACACCACCACGGTTGCACCGTCAGGCGAAACGCGTGCTACTCCAGGCCCGGAACCAACCCGCACGTTCCCTACAACCTCGTGCTTCTCGAGATCGATGACTGAAACATTGGCGGACGCAGAATTTGCCACGTAAGCGCGTTTACCATCTTCCGAAACGTCGATGAAATAGGGTTTGCCGTGTACCCCGATCGTTGCGACCACGGCATTTTTCTCGGCATCAATCACGCTCACATTGCTCGAACCCGAGTTGACCACGTAGATCTCATTCTTTCTCTTGTTGACCGCGACGCCCGTCGGCGACGCGCCCACGGCAATCGTTTTTGCCGGTTCGAACGTGCGCAGGTCAATCACGCTCACCGTGTTACTTTTGCCGTTGGTGACATACGCGTACTCGCGATATGACGGGCCGTAATCCGGAAACGCGCGCTCGCGGAAATACCACCAGCCGAATGCGCCGAGCAGCGGAATCAATAAAATGATAAGAAGGAGTTTTCTCAAGAGGCAGTCGCTTCCCTGGAGAAAATTAAGATTACCAGAGAGCAGTTTTTGCGAAGCTAGCCTAGCGTGGCGCGCTTTCCGCGGTCGACGACGGTCCCTTCGCTTCGCTAGCTTTCAACTCGCTGGTTAGTATGGCCGCCTTGTCGCTGGAAACCTGGATATCGCCGTTCAAGACGATGCTGAGCCTGCCCGCTCCAGTTTCCAAAAACTGCGCGCGGCGTAGTGTGACGTTGCCCTGCGCTGCGGAAGGAAGCAGCGCCTTGTAGTTGGAAGCCGACTGCACGGAGGTGAGCAGCGATTCCGTTATCCTGTCGCGCACAACTTCCCCGAGAGTGCCTGACCGCAATAAGTCGCCTACCAATCCCTGTGCGTCGACCCGACCGATGGTCGGCACCAGGTGCAGCGAACCATCTTCTGCAATGCCCAATAGCAGCTTCACTTCAATGGCACCGTTGCCCTCCACCATTTCGTTGGGAGCACCGCCAAAGCACGCCCAGCGCTCATAGTGCATCTGTACGAGGACCACACTCGCGGGCGCCGATGGCGTGAGATTCGCGCTTTGAATCACAACCTGCTCCCCGCAACGCTCTCCTTTGTCGAGCTGCGAGCCCAAAACTTCAGAGATATGTTGCTGCAGGTCGGACAAGTCTGCGGTCAGCTCAAAGCGGAATATGTTCTCCCCGCTTTGCAATGCGCCCTTGGAAATCACCCCGGAGGTAGTAATCGCCACTGACAGATCAGATGGGCCAACCGAGGCCGGATAAAGTACTGCAAATTTCACTTCGTTCTTCACCGGCGGAATTTTGAAACTCACTTCCTGGCCGCCGTCGCCAGCCCCAATGCTCATTTCCTCTCCGAGATCGACCTGCTGGTTCTGGAAACTCGTGAGCGTGCGCTGCAAATTCTGCGCGGAGTTCGCGATGAGGCTTCCGCCAGTTTTTGTATCGATTGCCAGGTCCAGTGCCTTGGCCTCCTGTGCCAAGTCGGAATCTGTTTTTACTAATTTCTTGATCGTATCTTTCAGCCCCGATTTCTGGCGATCGGAGAGTTTTTGCAAAAACGCGGTGTTCTCAGTCCTCGCTTTCTCGAGGGCCTGTTCTAAAGCCTTATCGCGATCGGCAACCGCCGAAGCATTATTTTCCTTGGCTGCCTGTTCCAGGAAAGCTCGCAATTCGGCTGCGCTTTCCGTGTCCTTGATCATCAGTTTGTATTCGATGATCTGTTGGCTGTTTGCCTGCAGAGCCAAAGTGTCATGAAAGGTCTTTAGGTCATCTTTTAAGTCGAGACCGGTCGCAGGGCCGCTTCTACCCATCGCGCCCCCGCCCGCAGTGCCACCTCCAACACTTGCGGCTCCGCGCTGGGCGACCATTGTGCACGAATTCCCCAACGCCGCGATCACGAAGATCGTTTTTAGTCCGGAAATAAAACTCCCCGTGCGAAACATGGCTAAATCTCCTACAGAATCCCTTCCCGCCCGACGCCGCGGGAGAACCCTAGCTTGCCGCAGCTCCAAAAAAAAGGCCACAAACTTTACAGTTCTTTGCAGAACGTAGAAGTCAGCTCCAGTCCAGTCCGAGACCCAGCCCCTACTGGCTAACTCCCACTGTCTCCTTCACTTCAATCCCCGGAACAGTCCTCCCGACCACTGCCGCAATTTGACGCACCTGCATCATCAACTCATCGAACTGATCGGGAAACAGCGATTGCGGACCATCCGACATCGCCTCGTCGGGCTTGTTATGCACCTCCACCATCAGTCCATCTGCTCCCACTGCGACTGCCGCACGCGACAGCGGTGTCACTTTATTTCGCTTTCCTGTGCCATGGCTGGGATCGACAAAAATCGGCAGGTGGCTCAAGCGCTGCACCGCTGGAACCAGGCTCAGGTCGAGCGTGTTGCGAGTGTGGTCGGCAAATGTGCGCACGCCGCGCTCGCACAGCGCCACGCTGTAATTACCTTCACTCAGAATGTATTCTGCGGCCATCAGAAATTCTTCCAGAGTCGCTGACATGCCGCGCTTCAGCAGGACCGGTTTTTTCGCCCGCCCGGCGCGCTTCAGCAAGGAAAAATTCTGCATGTTGCGCGCCCCGATCTGGATCACATCCGCATACTCCTCCACCAGGTCGAGCGATTCGTTATCGATCGCTTCCGTGATGATTTTCATTCCATACTGTTGCCGGATGTCTGACATGATCCGCAACCCTTCCTCACCCAATCCTTGAAACGAATAAGGAGAGGTTCGCGGCTTGTACGCGCCGCCGCGAAAGAATTGCGCTCCAGCGCGGTGCACGCGTTCAGCCACAGCAAACGCTTGCTCGCGGCTCTCGATTGCGCACGGCCCTGCAACAATTGCCAGGCCGCGCCCCCCGATGGTGGCCTCCGTTCCCGCAAACCGTATCACCGTGTTGTCTTCTTTAATATCGCGGCTCACCAGCTTGTAGGGCTTTGAGACTTTGATAACTTCCTGCACGCCCGGCATCTCTTCCAGCGTGCCCTGCTCCACTTCGCCCTTGTTACCGGTAATGCCAATCGCGGTGCGCTGCGCCCCCGGCATGGCATGCGCGCGGTATCCCAGCTTCTCAATTTTTTCGCAGACGCCACGAACCTGCTCATCCGTGGCATGCGCCTTCATGACGACTAACATAGATTCCCCTTGCTGCGAACCTTTACATCCCTTATGTGGGGACAGCCGCCCCCGGCTGTCCACGTCGAGCGAAGCTCTACCAGCCTCCCGCGCTGTCTGAAAGCAGCGAGCCCATCAAGTCTACCTTCGCTCGCTCCTGCACCGCAAACGCAGCAGCCGTTCACCTTTATACTTTTCTCATGCCCCACTCCATTGCCCGCGAACAAGACATCCTCAACCGGCCCGCACCGAGACGCCCGCCCCGCCTCACTTCCCGCCGCATTGGCATTCACACTTCCACTGCCGGAGGAATTCACAATGCCGCCGAGCGCGCCTACCGCATGGGATGCAACACGCTCCAGATTTTTTCATCGAGCCCACGCCAGTGGGCGCCCTACGAACTTAGTTATCCGCAGTGTGAGGAGATGCTTCGCCTGCGCGCTGAGTACAATCTTAAGCCGGTGGTCATTCATACCAATTACCTGGTCAATCTAGCCAGCACGAGTCAGTTGTTCCTCAAGAAATCCATCGAAGCCTTTCGCGGCGAAGTCGAACGCGCTCTCGCGCTCTGTGCCGATTATCTTGTGGCTGCATCCCGGCTCATTCCGAGGAGCTGATCGAGAGGCCGGCCTGCTCCAGACTTCGGCGGCAATTGCCGCAGCCACGCAGGGACTCGAGCTCGCGCGGGGTGGACTGACGATCCTTATCGAAAACACCACGGGGTCGGAGTTTTCTCTCGGAGGCAGCTTCGAGCAGGTTGCCGAAGTGATCGAGCGCTTGCGCGGTATCGTTCCTATCGCCGCCTGTATCGATACTTGCCACACTCACGTCGCGGGTTATGACATTGTTAGCGAAGCGGGCATCTATCAAACGCTACGACACATCGATGCAACCATCGGCCTGAACCATGTGAAGGTGGTTCACTGCAATGACGCCAAGGCCGGCCGCGGCTCAAAACTCGATCGCCACGAACAAATCGGGAAGGGAACCATCGGCAAAGAGCCGTTCCGCGTCCTATTGAACGATCTTCGCCTCGCACACGCTGCTTTCATCGCCGAAACTCCGATAGACAAGCCCGGCGACGACCGTAGGAATGTTGAAACGCTGAAGAAGCTGGTGGGCTCCCTCTGATCTCAACACACAATCTCCGCGTCATTGTAAAATCTAAGGTTTACCAGTAGCTCCTCAAATCCTCTTATGCCGCAGCAAGACAGAGTCGAAGAAACCACAACCGCGAGCGCCAACCCTACCGGCTCGCGCCGCGCCGCCGATCGGCCCGACGACGAGCGCTACGATCCAAAGCGCGTTGAGAGCAAATGGTTTGAGCGCTGGCAGAGCGATTCGGAACTCTATGCCGCCGAGCACCACTCAACCAAGAGGAAATATTACGTGCTCGAAATGTTGCCCTATCCCTCGGGCGTGCTGCATATGGGACACGTGCGCAACTACTCGATTGGCGATGCTCTTGCGCGCTACATGTGGATGAACGGATATAACGTTCTCCACCCGATGGGATGGGATTCCTTCGGCTTGCCCGCGGAAAATGCCGCCATTCAGAACAACACTCCGCCGCGCCAGTGGACTCTCGGCAACATCGCCAAGATGAAGGCGCAGATGAAGCGCCTCGGCTTTGCCTACGACTGGTCCCGCGAAGTCACCACCTGCCTTCCCGACTACTACCGCTGGAATCAGTGGTTTTTCCTCAAGTTTTACGAGAAGGGTTTGGCATATCGCAAGAAAAGTAAAGTCAATTGGTGTCCGCAGTGCGCCACTGTGCTCGCGAATGAGCAGGTGCTCACAAATGGGTGTTGCTGGCGTCACGAAGATACGCCAGTAGAGCAGCGCGCGCTTGAGCAGTGGTTCTTGCGCATCACGAAATACGCAGACGAATTGTTGCGCGATCTCGACAAGCTTGGGGGCTGGCCCGAAAAAGTCCGGACCATGCAGCGCAACTGGATCGGCCGCAGTGAAGGCGCGCTGATCGATTTCAAGCTCGACTATTCACAACCTCACACCGGATTTGGGCCGGCCGGTGCCACCATCAGTGTCTTCACAACTCGCGTCGACACAATCTACGGCGCAACTTCAGTGCAGCTTGCTCCTCAGCATCCGATGGTTGCCGATCTCACCGCCGCCAGCGCCGATCTTCGCGCCAAAGTCGAGCAACTCATCGCCGAGCAACGCAAAGCCAAAGAAGTAGGCGACATCGGCGAAATCGAAAAACACGGCGTCTTTACTGGGCGCTACGCCATCAATCCCTTTAACGGCGAGAAGATTCCCATCTGGGTGGCGAATTACATCGTGATGGATTACGGCACCGGCGCCATCATGAGCGTGCCGGCGCACGACGATCGCGACTATGAGTTCGCCAAGAAATACAAAATCGAGATCCGACTGGTAGTTCTTCCAATCTCGGACGACCCAGAGGAAACCGTTACCGAGCCGCGGCTTCCATTTGTCGCGCACGAAGGCATGCTGATTAACTCCGGCCCATATAGCGGCCTCGAATGCGCCGAGGCGATCAAGACAATGTCAGCGTTCGCTGAACAGAATGGTTTCGGCAAGGCAACGGTCACTTATCGTTTGAAGGATTGGGGAATTTCGCGGCAGCGCTACTGGGGCACGCCGATCCCCATGCTCTATTGCGAAAAAGATGGCATCGTCCCTGTGCCTGAAAAAGATTTGCCCGTTATCTTGCCGGAGAATGTCGAGATAACCCTCGCTGGTGGATCGCCGCTTGGAAAGATACCCGAGTTCGTCAATGCGACATGCCCCAAGTGCGGCGGTCCAGCGCGCCGCGAAACCGATACTATGGACACGTTCGTCGATTCGTCCTGGTATTTCTATCGTTACGCCGACGCGCACAACGACCGGGCTCCCTTCGATTCGAAAATCGCGCGCTATTGGTTTCCGATCGATCAGTACATCGGCGGCGTCGAACATGCCATCTTGCACTTGATTTACTCGCGCTTTTGGACCAAGTTCATGCGCGATCTCAGCCTCATCACGAATGACGAACCGGTGGAACGCCTCTTCACCCAAGGCATGGTGATCAAAGACGGCGCCAAAATGTCGAAGAGTCTCGGCAATATCGTCAGCCCCGACGAAATGGTCGCCCGCTACGGCGCCGATGCCGCGCGCCTCTACAGCTTATTCGCCGCTCCGCCCGATCGCGATCTCGACTGGCAGGATTCCGGCATCGAAGGCATTCAGAGATTCTTGGGGCGCGTCTTTCGCTTCGTAATGCGAAACGCGAGCGCCGGCCATGAATCCGTGGAGATGTTGCCTGCAACGTCTCTCTCGCCCCAAGCACGGCAGATCCAGCGCAAACTTCACCAGACCATCAAGCGCGTCAGCGACGACTTTCAAGGACGCTGGCACTTCAACACTTGCATCTCGGCCATCATGGAACTGGTGAACGCGCTCTACGCCTACGAAGAAGCTTGCCGCTCTACCTCTGACAATGGCAATCACACCTCGGCAGCTCTCATGGCCGAGGTGCAGCGCAACCTCGTTTTGTTGCTTGCACCTTTCGCTCCCTATCTCGCCCACGAACTCTGGGATATCCTCGGCGAGAAAGGGAGCCTTCTCAAAGCTCCGTGGCCCAGGTACGATGCCGCGCTTGCAAAGGAAGAAGAACTCGAAATTCCCGTGCAGATCAATGGCAAGCTGCGCAGCCGCATCGTTGTGCCTGCCGATGCCTCCGAAGAGTTTGTTGTGGAGCGCGCCCTTGCCGACGAAAAAATACAAGCCGCAATCGCCGGCAAACAGATCGTGAACAAAATTTACGTCCCCGGCAAACTGGTCAACATCGTTGTGCGATGAAGTCCGAGGTATTCCCTCCTCCATTGTCATCGTGAGCGGGGTGACTGTTTCGCTGAGGGAAGCAGTCACGCAGTCGAACCCTCCGTAGTAGCTAAACCTCCGCTGCCGCTTCGAGGTGTTCTCCCCATATTCCACACTTATTGAGTTATGCTGAGCGTTCGTGCCTCATATTTCTCCGACGATCGAGGGCTTTCGCGCCGCGTTTCGCCGGCCGTCGCTGACGCTGGCTGAGATTGCCTGGCGCTGGACGGTTGGCGCGAGCGCAGGAGCTTTACTTTGTTTTGGGTTCATTGAATTCCTCGACACATTGACGGTGGATAATGTCGACGCCACTCTTCTTGGGACGAAACAACCGTTACTTGTGCTAAGAGCGATTAAGCACATCCTTCGTGGCAGTCTCAGTCGCGCCACGTTTGCCGCTTTATTCGCGGCGTTGGCATTATCGCTGCTATGGATCGTCGCCGCTTCGATTGGCCGCGCCGCCACGATTCGCGCTCTGCTCGACCAATTCGGAGGGAAACTCTCTCACAATGCTCCATCCGATATTCCTGGTCCACCAACATCATTCCGTTCGCTCATCGGTCTAAATTTCCTGCGCGCTGCCGCGACGCTTGCTGGGATTCTCGCACTCCTTGGAGCAGTGATTGTTGCCGGCTTCGCCTCGCCCGAAGCAAACCCGAGACCCGGCCTGTCGTTTGTCATTTTTATGCCACTGGCTGCAGTCATCTGCATGGTGTGGGCGGCGCTGAACTGGATACTGTCACTCGGCTGCGTATTCGCTGTGCGGGACGGCGAGCACGCGCTAGGCGCACTCTCGGCAGCCGTCAGCTTTTTGCGGGAACGCACGGCGCCTGTCTTCGCAGTGAGCACATCGACCGGACTCGCGCACCTGACGGCTTTGTTCGGAGCATCTACCATGGCCTCACTGCCCGCTGCTTTCGTCCATATCGCTCCCACGCGGCTCATCGTTGCAGCGGTCGTTCTCGTCACGCTCACTTATTTCGTCGTCGTAGATTGGTTGTACATCGCGCGCCTCGCTGGTTACATCTGCATCGTCGAGATGCCGGAAGCGGTAGCGTCGGCCGAGCCGCTGCCTGTTCCTCCGCCCGCGGGCCAAGGCTTTGTGCCGAGCACTCCAATCCAGACCACAATCGACCGAGACGAATTGATTATTGGGGATGTGCCGGGGAGTGCCCCGGCTCTGTCGTAAAGGGCAATCTGCGTCGGCTCGCTTTACACGTTCTCTCCGATTTGAGAAACTCATTGGTGGAACCCCAATCCCGACTCAGCCCATCTCTACCCGTTCAATCCATCGTCATCCTCGACTTCGGCGCGCAGTATACGCAACTCATTGCGCGCCGCATCCGCGAACAAAGTGTTTTCTCCGTAGTGTTGCCCTGCAACGCTTCACTCGCTGAGATTAAGAATTGCGGGCCCATGGGCATTGTGCTTTCCGGTGCGCCGTGGTCGGTCTACGACAAAAATGCGCCGCCGGCCGATCCGCGCCTCTTTGAGCTGGGACTGCCCGTCCTCGGCATTTGTTACGGACTGCAATTCATGGTGCACACTCTCGGCGGCAAGGTGCGTCCGGCCGAGAAACGTGAGTACGGCCACGCGGAGATCGACATCGTGGCGGATTCCGTACTTTTCCAGGGACTGGCGAAGCGGCAGCCCGTGTGGATGTCGCACGGCGACGAAGCCCTGGAGTTGCCTTCGGGCTTTGAATTAACCGCGAAGACTTCTCATGCCGTAGCGGGAATCCAGAATGTCGAGAAGAAGTGGTTCGCAGTGCAGTTTCATCCTGAGGTACACCACACCAGGAACGGTACCGAAATCCTTCGCAACTTCGTGTTCAAAATCTGCGGCGCCAAGCCAACCTGGACGCAGCAACGCTTTATCGACTCCACTATCGAGCAGGTTAAGCGGCAAGTCGGAAGCGGCCGCGCGATCTGCGCGCTCTCCGGCGGTGTGGATTCGTCGGTCGCGGCAGTGCTGGTGGATCGCGCGCTACGCGACGCAAAAGGCAAGTCGCGGCTGACCTGCATCTTCGTAAACAATGGCGTGCTGCGCAAGAACGAGTTTGAGAAAGTACAGAAGACGCTGCGCGACAAGCTTGGGCTGCGGCTGGATGCAGTCGACGCGACCGAGCGCTTTCTCGGCAAGCTCAAAGGAGTCAGCGACCCCGAGAAAAAACGCAAGATCATCGGCAACGAATTCATCAAAGTGTTCGAACGCGAAGCGCGCCGCATTGAGAAAGAAGGCAAGGTCAAGTGGCTGGTGCAGGGAACGCTCTATCCCGATGTGATCGAATCGCGATCGGTGCGCGGACCGTCGCAGGTAATCAAGTCACATCACAACGTAGGCGGCTTGCCAGAGAAAATGAAGTTGAAGCTGATTGAGCCGCTGAAGGATTTGTTTAAGGACGAAGTCCGCAAAATCGGCCGTGACCTCGGAATGCCCGAAGAAATTTTGCAGCGGCAGCCCTTCCCTGGTCCCGGCCTGGCAGTGCGAGTGCTCGGCGAAGTCACGCCCGAGCGCCTGGCGCTGCTGCGCGAGTGCGATGACATTGTGGTGGGCGAAATTAAGAACGCCGGCCTTTATACCAAGGTCTGGCAGTCGTTCGCCGTACTTCTTCCGGTTATGTCCGTTGGCGTGATGGGCGACATGCGCACCTACGCTTACACCTGTGCGATTCGCGCCGTCAGTTCCGAGGACGGCATGACCGCAGACTGGGTCCCGCTCCCGCATGAAGTCTTGAAACATATTTCCACGCGGATTGTAAATGAAGTGAAGGGAGTAAATCGCGTAGTGTATGACGTGACCTCCAAGCCTCCGGGAACGATAGAGTGGGAGTAGGGACTCGGCGGCGTCCTAAGCCCGCATTCCGCTATACTAGAAAAGCATGCCGGTACTGAAAAATATCGCCGCCATCGCCAAGGGTATGAGCATCACCTTCATGGAGATGTTTCAGCCCACTACCGTCGAGAACTATCCCGACGGCAAAGGCCCACTGCGCGGCGCGCGCATCGAGGCTCGTTTCCGCGGCGCTCACGTGCTGCAGCGCGACGAGAACGGACTGGAAAAATGTGTGGCTTGCTTTCTCTGCGCTGCCAACTGTCCCTCGAATTGCATCTATATCGAGGCTGCCGATAACACTGCGGAACAGCGCGTGAGCGGTGCCGAGCGCTACGCCAAGGTCTATAACATCGACTACAATCGATGTATATTTTGTGGATATTGCGTCGAGGCTTGCCCGACCGACGCCATCACGCATGGACACGGATTCGAGCTGGCGACCTTCAACGCCAGCAATCTGGTTTACCGCAAGGAGCAAATGCTGGCTCCCCGGCCGGGACACATGGGAGCAAACGTCGTATTCAATCAGGCCGACGTGGATGGCGGAGCTCCCAAGGAGATGGTCGCGGGAAGTTAAGGTAGAAGTGAATTTCCACAGAATCCCCCGCGCTCCCAGGGACCGGCGTTTCGCGTCGAAGTGTAGTCTAGAGGGAGCGCCAGCGTCTCCTTACCTTGCCAACCGACGAACACAGAACAGCATCTTTTCCTGCATGATTCGAAAACTACAATCCGGCGAGTATCGTTTGTATTCCCGCAAGAAAGATGCCAAGACTGGGAAGCGGAAGAATCTTGGGACATTCTCTTCGCGCGCGGCTGCGCAGACGCATGAGCGTGCGATTCAGTATTTCAAGCGAGCTTAAAGACCGCGCCTGCCGAATAGGGATCCCTCAACTTCGCATGATTGTCCTTCGGACACTCACGCTGTGCTCAGGATGACAATCTCAAGAAAGACAATCTGAAGAAAGAGTTCCGCTCTAGAACGTCGCCGCCAGGCGGAGGGAATAGCTTCTGGGAGGTCCGATGGCATTGCCAGAGAAGAGGCCCCCGAAGTCGATGATGTTGAGGCGGTTATTGAGGTTTTCGCCGTCGGCTTGAAAGTTGAGGGCGAGTTTTTCCGTCTTGTAGAGCTGAGCGCCGAGGGAGGCATCGAGTGCGAGAGTGGGCTTGATCCGTCCGCTGTTGATGTTGATGCGGTCGACAACCGCCTGACCGTACTCGGCGAGGGCCTGCTGCTCGGTTCCATCGAAGTCGAAAGGCAGGCCACTGCCATATTCTGAGCCGCCGGCAATCCACAAACGCGAGGTTAGCTGATAGCGAATGCGCAAGCGCGCCGTGTCGCGTTGATCCTGTGAATCGGGAAAATGTCCGCTGAGTTGTGTAGTGGCGCTGACGGCGTCCTGCCCGGCGAAGAGACCTCCGGTTGCCGGAAACCAAGAGTTGCCGACGATGTAGGAATAACTGAGAAAGCCGGAGAACCGCTTCCAGTGCGGAAGTTCGAGTTTCGCTTCGGCTCCGTAGAGTATAGCTTTGCGGAACGCGATGGGGAAGCTGATGCTGGTGTTAAGAATCTGGTCGTCGTCGGCGTAGTTGTTGACGTAGCGGCGGAAATAATTCACATCAAAGCGGAACTGCTCGAGCAAGCTTGTGGTCGCACCGAATTCAAAGTAGTTGCCGTGGGAAGGTTGCACCGGCAGTCGAAGAACTGTCGGTTCGAAGGATTGTACCTGGGCGGAACTGGAAAGCAGGATGTTTTCGAAAGACGGGGTCTGAAAGATGCGGTCGTAGGAGGCGTGGATGATCAGTTTCGCCGCTGGAAAATAATGGGCCATGGCGAGACGCGGGCTGACGGCGTTTTGATTGAGGAGTAACTGGTAGTGGTCCCAGCGCAGTCCAGCGTTGATCGTCCAGTTGCCGAGGTGGATGAGATCTTGAATGAAGGCGGCCTGCTCAAGATCGGGACGGCTGCCTAGGAAACTGAAGGTGGTTGCGGTGCCGGGGTCGAAGGGATAGTTGGCGAAATTTGGATTGGCAGTGATGACGTCGCTGTAGTTTTCGTGGAGAAAGATATTGTCGGATTCGATCCCGGCCTTCCACTCGTGGTGGCCGTGGTGAACGGAGATGGCGTTGTTGAAATATCCTTCTTTGAAGTCGTTGTGCTGGAAGACGATGATCGGCCAGGAGAAAGGGTTGGAGTAGAAATCGTTAGAGTTGTCGCGAACCATGCCGCGGACGTCGACTAGAACGTTGGGCGAGAAAATGTGTTGAAAAGAGGCAATGCCGATCGTCTCGAAATTGTCGGCGGTCTGGAGCTGGGGCGGAGTTCCCGGCGGAGGTGCAGGCTGCCCAAGCTGCGCCAGGAGCTGCGGGTCTTGTTGCACCTGCTCATTAGGAATCTCGTAGCGGGAGAGTTCATGGCGAACGCTTAGTGTGAGATGGTCTTTGGGAGTCAAGTCACGCTGATAGGCTACGGAGAAGTCGCCGATGGTGCCGCGATTGGTGAAGTTTTGAGGGACAACGGGGTTGAGGTAGTGGGCGGTCATGTCGCCGGAAGCGCTGACGCCGATCGTGTTTTTTCCAAAGGTATCCTGCAGGCGGGCAAAAGCGCCAGCGGTATCGAAGCTGCCGCCGGAGAGAATGAGATCGCCGTGAACGGCGCCATTGGCCTGCTGCGCGTCGCGAAGAGTGTTGACTTCGACGACGCCACCCATTTTGCGTCCATATTCGGCGGGAATGCCGGCAGTGTAGATGGTGAGAGAGTCGACGTCGTCGGCCTCGATTTCGGGGCCGAAGCTAGGCGAACGGTTGTCGGTGAGCGGGATGCCGTCAACGACGAATTGAGTTTGATACTCCGAGCCGCGTGGATGGAGGACGGCGTTGCCTTCGTAGAGCCAGCCAGGCTGGGAGTTGACGAGATCGGCCATGGTGCGGCCGGGAATCGAGGCGGGGCGATCGGCGATTTCCTGTTGATCGATATGGTTGGCAGAGCCTGCACGTTCGGGATCGAGCAGCGTGTTTTGCGCGTTGACTTGGACGGCGGTGCTCACGGAGGCGATGCTAAGTTTGACGGCATACTCGGTTGGAAATGCGGAACGAATTTCGACGGAGCCGTCGTAAGAAGCGAAGCCATGGTCCTGCACCTTGAGCCGGTAAAGGCCGAAAGGGAGATTGCGAACGATGAGCTGACCGGTATCGTCGGCGGAGAAAGAGCGGTGGAACTGGATGGCGTCGCTGGAGAGTTCCGCGGAGGCTTTGAGGGGCAGACCATCGGGGCCAGTGATCTTGAGGCGAAGTTCTCCGGCGTTGCTCTGCGCCAGCAGCGGAAGAGCGAGGAAGAAAATGCCGAGGTGGAACCATAAACGCACGGGGTTGGATGGAGGAATCTTCATGCTATCAGTTTTCATAGCGCGAAATTGAGTTACTAAGGGCACGCAAACGGACTGCCGTCTTCATAAACCGTTCTTGAGTGATCCTGCCGGAGTTGTGTAGAGTCAGAGCATCCTTCCTTTCAATTCCAAACCGATGGGGCGCAGGTTGAGCGCTCCAAAGCAGTCACGCTTGTTCTTTTTGGTGCAAACTGCGGGTTTTCTGCAAACTATGCCTTTTCTGCGACCTGCGCGCAGAACTGGCGCGGCGGCCGTGTTTGTGGGATCGCTTTTCCTGTTCGCCGGGTTAGCTGCGACGGGGACAGAAATCAAGACCACCCGTCCGGTTGGTACAGTGCGGCTGCCGGCGGTGGATGCCGTGATTGAGCAGGCGATTCACGATGGGAATATTCCGGGTGCAGTGCTGGTGGTGGGACATGATGGGCATGTGATCTACCGGAAGGCGTATGGTTCGCGGGCGCTGGAGCCGCGGCGCGAGGCGATGACGCTCGATACGATTTTTGATGTGGCGTCGATGACCAAGGTGATTGTGACTACGACTGCTGTGATGCAGTTGGTCGAGCAAGGCAAGGTTCGGCTGAACGATCCGGTGGCAAAGTATTTACCGGAATTTGCGCAGAACGGAAAAGAAGACATCACAGTGCGGCAGTTGCTCACCCATTACTCAGGGCTGGAGCCGGATCTGGATCGGAAAACCCCGTGGGAAGGAAAGGAGACGGCTTACCGAATGGCGTTTGCGGAGACGCCGGAGGATGCGCCGGGGTCGAAGTTCACGTACAGCGATATCAATTTCATTGTGCTGGGCGCACTGGTGGAGCGAATTTCGGGCGAGATGCTGGATGCATATGCGACGAAGCATATTTTTGTGCCGCTGAAGATGATGCATACGCGATTTGTGCCTCCGACAGCTTGGCGCGCCGGTTGGATTGAAAAGACCGCGCCGACGCAGTACGACGAGAATGAGCACATGCTGCGCGGGGTGGTGCACGATCCGACGGCGCGGCGGATGGGCGGCGTGGCGGGGCATGCTGGATTGTTTTCGACAGCCGACGATCTGGCGAGATTCGCGCAGGCGATGCTGAATGGGGGCGGAGGGATTTTGTCGGCGTTGACGGTGGAGAAGATGACGCGGCCGGAGCAGCCTCCCGCGGCTCCGGTGCTGCGAGGGTTTGGGTGGGATATCGATTCTCCGCTCTCGTCGAATCGCGGCGATCTGCTGCCGGTGGGCGGCTATGGGCATACGGGGTTCACGGGAACATCGATCTGGATCGATCCGACTACCGAGAGCTACATCATTCTCCTGACCAATGCGGTGCATCCGCGCGGGCAGAGCAATGCGATTGCCTTGCGCTCGAAGGTGGCGACGGCTGTGGCCGCTGCGTTGCCACTGACGACGAGCGAGAAAGAGGCGCTGCGCTGGCGGAGTATCACGGGCTACAACGAGGCGCAGAGCGCGGCGCGCCGCATGAGTACGCGCAACGCCAGCGTGAAGAATGGGATTGATGTTTTGGAGGAGCATGGGTTTGATGTGCTGCAGCACATTGAAGGGAAAGACCCGCTTCTCGCAAAAGATGCGAGAAGTGGGGCACCCGGCAAGAAGATTGGTGTGTTGACCAATCAGACTGGCGTCGACGCTGAGGGTCGGCGGACGATTGATGTGCTAACCCAGGCACCGGGGATGACGCTGGAGGCGATCTTTAGTCCGGAGCATGGGGTTGCTGGCGTTCTCGATACGACTCATGTCAGCGACACCAAGGATGAGGTGACTGGCGTTACAGTGTACAGCGTGTATGGCGGGTCGGATGCGGCGCGGCGGCCGCCGGTGGATGTCTTGAAGCAACTGGATGCGATGGTGATCGATATTCAAGATGCGGGAGTGCGTTATTACACCTACGAGACCACGCTGGGATATTTTCTGGAGGCGGCGGCGCAGGCGGGTGTTGAACTGATTGTGCTGGACCGGCCTGATCCGGTGACGGGGGCGTTTGTGCAGGGTCCCGTGTCGGATGCGGGTCGGGAGAACTTTACTAATTACTGGGCAGTGCCGGTGCGGCACGGCATGACGATGGGCGAACTCGCGAAGATGTTTAACGCCGAACGGAATATCAACGCCAAGTTGACCGTTGTGCCGATGGAAGGGTGGCAGCGCGGAGACTGGTTTGATTCGACAGGCCTCGAGTGGGTGAATCCGTCGCCGAATCTGCGGAGCGTGACCGAGGCGGCGCTGTATACGGGCGTCGCGCTGATTGAGGGAACAAATGTTTCTGTGGGGCGCGGGACAGATGCTCCGTTTGAGCTGGTGGGTGCTCCGTGGATGAAAAGCAGGGAACTGGCGGCTTACTTGAACGCGCGCGGGATTGCCGGAGTTAGATTTGTCCCAGTAACGTTTACTCCCACGTCCGCGATTTACAGCGGACAGAAGTGTGGAGGAGTAAGTGTGGTTCTGACGGAACGGAACGCGTTGGACGGGCCGGAGTTGGGCATTGAGCTGGCGTCGGCGTTGAGAAAGTTATATCCCGCCGATTACAAGGTGGAGCGCATCTCGGAGTTGCTAGTGAATCATGCGGCTTACGATGGGCTAGTGGCAGGAAAAGATCCGCGGCGGATTGCGCAGGATTGGCAGGAGGAGTTGGAGAAGTTTGAGCTAATTAGGAAGAAGTATTTGATTTATTAGTGAGCGGAATTGTATGGCTCCTCAAGTCAAGTTTTCTCGGACCGTTCCCGATGCTGATCGAATCCACTACGTGAACGAGGAGGACGTCCGCATTGTTCTGAGCCGCATGTCTATCGAACTCTGGCAGCAACTGCGTGCTGTCCACTTCAATGATCGCAGCCGCGGTGCCCGCGTTCTTGGCTATGTCAACCGTGAGCGTCGGGATATCGCTCTTTGTGCGCTGCCGCCTCGCGTGAGCCTGAAAGGACGCGGCCAGCCACCTGAGCAGTTCGGCGCTAGAAGAGGGCACAAATGGCCGACGATAGCGGTTCGTCGCTTCATGCTCTATTACGTGTTCCTTCATGAGCTCGGGCACTTGCAGCCCGTAGACAAACATGCTCGTTCGGTGCGGCTCAAGTTTGCCAAGGAAGCATTGGCTCATGCCTTTGCTGTACAGTGGCGCAAGCGGTTGTGGGCCGAGCCCTTCATCCATCCCGACCTCGTTCATAACCCGCCATCCAGCCGAAGAGTTTGAGGGGCTTTCTCTCTAGCCCAATCCAGGTGCATCGCTCGACCGGATAACTCCGAACCGGAAAAGACGCATCCTAGGCGTTAATGGCGTGGTATTCTCGGCTTGATTTAGTGCCGACGAGGATTTGGCGAGGAGGTACACGATGCGTGGGTTCTTGCTAGTTCTTTTCATTTCCGGGATAGCGTTGGGGCAGGTGGCGGACACCCCGAAAAGAGATGACGCCTCTGCGAACTCTAATCCCGCGGCTACGACACGAGCGTCCGCGCCTTCGGCTGCCGATTCGAATGTCGTCACGATTCCTGCGGGAACGAAAATTCCGCTTTCTCTCAAGCAGGCCATATCCACCAAGAATGCGCGCGAAGGGGATTCAGTTTATGCGGAGACGGCGTTTCCCTTTGTCGTGGATAACCGCGTGGTTGTGCCGGCGGGCTCGTACATTCAAGGGAAGGTAGCTCACACCGAGCGCGCCGGACATGGGCACGGGCGCGCCGAAATTCTGATCCACTTTACGTCGATGATTTATCCGAGCGGGTATACCGTGATGCTGCCGGCTTCAGTCGAGAATACGCCAGGGGCCGAGCACAATTCGGTGAAGGATCAGGAAGGAACGATTCAGCAGGACAAAGATACCGGGAAGAAGATTGAGGATGCCGCGAAGAATGGTGCGTACGGGACTGTGGCGGGTGCGACAGCTGGCGGCGTAGCGACGGGCGGGTTGAACGGAGCACGGATCGGAGCCGGCATTGGTGCGGCGGCCGGTATTGGATGGGCGCTGTTGAAGCGCGGAAACGATGTGAGGCTGGATGTGGGTACGTCGATTGAGATGGAAATTCAACGTCCCATCACGGTGGATGCCAGCCGGATTGCTGTGGCGAAGGCGATGCCGTAAGGATTCTCGGCGTCAGGCCGTCGCCCGGCTGAAGCCCCTTATTAAAATTCACATCTAACACGGTGCTGAAGCGCCACTCCACGTCACCCCCGGCCTCGTTTTTTCTCCACTATTTATTTTGTCTTCCAACTTTTTTCTCAAGTCCTTCGGGCCCATCATTTCTTACCACTGATTATTTCTGTTACTCATTTGAGATTGAAAAGTGCGTTCACATGCGCCGTCACCGTTACGTTTTGCGGCGTGAATTCCTCGGCGGGAGCGGGCGTGGCGTTGGGCGCTGCTGCCATGGCACGGGCCATTCGCGGGACAGGAATACGCTGGCTGTCAAAAGTATCGACCGATGCGTAGGAAAGTTCTCCCACTGTGCGGCCGCTGGCGCGGGCGAGGGCGTCGGCGGAGTTGCGGGCGCGGCGGTAGGCGTCTTCCACGGCCTTATTCTTTGCCTCGTCGATATTTTCCAGAGTGTAGTTTAGTGTCTGCGATTCACTCACGTTGGCGTCGGCCAGTTGCCCGGTTATGGGGCCGATCTTGGAAAAATCCTTGAGCTTCAGCGTCACGTTGGTGGTGACGCGATAGCCGATCGGTTTTTGCCTCCCATTCTTATACTCGTATGCCGGCTGAACTGAGAAGAATCCAATCGCGGCGGCTTTGGGCTCGATGCCGTTGCCACGGAGAACCTGGCGAACCTGCTCTACGTCTTTCGAGGCATGCTCGTAAGCGCTTTGCGCGCTGTCGTCCTGCACGGAGACGTTGAACTGGAGGACGGCAGTATCGGGAGCGGCTTCAAACTTGCCATCTGCACCGACATAGACGGAATTGGGAGTTGCGGTGATGGCAGGATGCTCCTGCGCCAACGACGAGACCGCTAGGATGCAGAGTGTGAGAAGACAGAGTGCGAATTTCATGAATGCCCTCCGAGTCATCAATTGTAAGGTCCTCAGGAGCTGAAGCCATTACCAAGAGGCGGGGTCAATCGCAGTTCTGAGCGCCGCGCCAACCACAATTCATCGCCACTTAGACACTTATTAGAACGCCGAAATGGACGGGTCTTGCGGGAAGAGCAGACCGGTGAAACTTATCCGTGCTCAGTTGCCCTTAGCGCTGGCGGAGTAGCTCAAGGGGTAGGCCTGGTCGTTGATTTCGCGTCGGAGGTCTTCGAAGATGTCGTCGGGCATCTTCATAAAAGCCTCGACGACTTCGGGATCGAACTGGCGACCGGTCCACGCCCCGATTTCTTTGCGAGCCTCATTGAGAGTTCTGGCCGGGCGATAAGGGCGGTCGGAGATTATGGCGTCGAGCGTGTCGGCGACTGAAAAGATGCGAGCGCCGAGAGGAATTTCCGCCCTCTTGAGACCGCGGGGATAGCCGGAGCCGTCGAAGTGTTCCTGGTGAGAGTAAACAATGTCGCAGGCTTCGGCGAGGAACGGGATCTTCTTGAGCATTTGGTAGCCGTGATAACAGTGCTCGCGCATAATCTCTTTTTCTTTTTCGTCGAGCTTGCCGGGTTTGCGAAGGATGTTATCGGGGATGGCCATTTTACCGATGTCATGGAGGAAAGCGCCGCGTGCAATGACGAGAATTTGTTCCCGGGGCACGCCCATGGCCCGGGCAATGGCGATGGTAAAAGCCGTTACGCGCCGGGTGTGGGCCCCAGTCTCGGCGTCTTTGAGGTCAAGCGCGTCGCCCAAAGTTTCCAGCGTTGTGTCGTAGGAGCGCTCAAGATCAGCCATGGCAGCGCGAAGTTCGTCGGTGCGAGCCCTTACCAGAGCCTCCAGGTTAGTTTGATAGGTGCGATTTTCAACTTTGAGGCGACGATTTTCCAGGGCGCGGCCTACGGCGTTCAGTAGTTGTTCACGCTCGAACGGCTTAAGTAGATAGTCGTATGCGCCGTTTCGAATCGCGGCGAGAGCGACCGAAATATCGTGAACCGCGGTGACCATTACCACCGGCATGTCCGGGAAGCGCTCCTTGGTACGTTCGAGCAGGCCGATGCCGTCGAGGTCCGCCATCATCAGGTCGGAAAGCATCAGTTCAAATGTTTCGCCGGAGTTAAGCACTGCGAGGGCTTCCATGCCGGAACTGGCCTGCTTCCAGGAATAACCGGCGGCAGCGAGAATGGCGCAGACAATCTCGCGAATTGCTTCTTCGTCGTCGACTACCAGGATGCGGTCGGGCATGGCTGTGCAAGTATACTCTCGGCAATTCTAGCCTTTGCGACAGATGCCGAAAGTAACCAGCATGGTCCGGAAAAGCGATGGTTTCAGGGCGGAAGCGTGGTATTCAGAGGAGGGCGCTACTACGTCCGAAATACAAGCCTGAAACAAGATGAACGGTTCACTCTGGTCGATTTGGAATACCGCACAACTGGCGCTCGCCGGGTTGAGGGCTGGAGAATGGGCGCTGTTAATCGTGCTGGCCGCTTCGCTGCTGGTGCTCTCGGTGCTGCGGGAGCGCTATCTTCTGATTTGGACAGCGGGATGGGCAATGATCGTGAGCTCGCGCATGGTCAGCGTATATGGTCCTGCAATGCGCCTTCCCGCGCGTTACGTTCCCGCAGTTGAGCAGGCCTCCTTCGTGCTTGCAATGGGACTATTCGCAGGCGCGGTTTTCGTTTATATCCGTGCGCGGAATCTACTGGCACCCCTTGCGGCAATCACAGCGACCGCGACGGGTTTTGCGATTGCTCGAGCGCTGTTGTGGCCTGCTTCGCTGTCCCTGCGCGTGGCTCTGGAGGTTTCCTATCGACTACTTCTATTGATCGCGGCGATTGCCCTGTTTCGTTCTCGCCGCGGACGTTGGGAACCCTGGGCATGGCTTCTGGGCATATGCCTGATGGTTCAGCATCTCAGTTGGCTGCCTTTTACCAATCAAATTCCGAATGGATTTGTTGTGTCCTCAGAAGTGTTGCTGGGACTGAGCATGCTGCTGGTTGCATTCGGAGAAGCGCGCGCTCAGGGCCGGCGCTTGAGCGTGCTGCGGATCGTGACCGAGAGTACGGTGCAAGCTCAGCAGCAGGGCGGCATGGTGGAAGTTGCCCTGCAGCAACTGCAGCAACTAACCAGGAGCAAAGCGGCATGGTTCCGCTTGATCGAGGGAGGCCATCTAGTAGCGACCCACGCGGTTGGCGTCTCGGCTGACTTTTTGCGCGAGTCCGGCTTTGCGGAATTGACTGAGAGTGCGTCGCAGGTGCTGGAGCGAGGCAAGATAGTGTTTGCGCACAGAGCCGGAGCGGTTCCAGAAGATTCGGAACGGCTGAAGGCGGAAAAGATTCTTTATGTGCTGCTGGTCCCGGTGCTGGGAAAAAAAGCGCCGATCGGATTGCTCGCTCTCGGGAGCGCGCACGCCCGGAAGCTAACCGCCGAAGAACTGGAATTTCTGGAAACTTGCGGACGCCAGTTAGGAATCGCGATCGAAAACTTTCGCCTGCAGGAGCAGACCCTGCGCTCCCAACGGCAGTGGCGAAATACTTTTGATTCAGTGCACGACATTATCCTGGCCCACGATTCGGAATACCGGATTATCAAAGCCAATCAAGTATTGCTGGAGCAGGTGGAACTCGCGGCGGCGGACGTGATCGGCAGTACATGCGAATCGGTGTTGCCGCACCGCCTGGGCGAATGGACGGGCTGTCCCTACTGCGCTCGCGGAGGCGAGGAAATCAGCGAAGGCGCCGACCCGTGCTTCGGCGGATTTTCGACAGTCTCCACTTCTTCCTACACCGAGCAGGCAAGCAAGCAGAAAGGCACGATTCACATCGTCCGTGATATTACAGAGCGGCGCTCGGCAGAAGAGAAATATCGGCTGCTGTTCGAACAGGTTCAGGAAGGCGTGTATGTTGCTACGCCCAGGGGCCGTCTGCTCGATTGCAACGATGCCCTGGTGCACTTGCTCGGCTACGAAAAACGGGAAGAGGTGCTGACGCTGAATCTTGACGAGGACATTCGCGTGGACGCGGCGCAACGGGATGCTTTCCGCCGGGCTATCGATCAGCAGAGTTATGTGCGCAACTTTGAAGTGACGATGCGGCGCAAAAATGGAACGCTGCTGCTGGCAGCTGAAAGTAGTTTCGCCACGCGCGACGCGGCAGGCAAAGTTGAACGCTATCAGGGGTTTGTTCTGGATGTCACGGAAAAGCGGCGCACTGAAGATGAGATGCGGCGGCGCAATCGCGAACTGAACGCGCTCAACGCGATGGCCGTAGTGGCTACGCAGTCTTTCGACCTGGATGAAATACTGAACCTGACGTTACGGCAAGTGGTTTCTTTATTCGGAGCGGAGAGTGGAGCGGTTTATCTCTCGGATTCGGATGCTCCGACCTACCGGCGCCGGGCGGCTTGGGGACCGCGCAGCCGCGACAAGTCGCGGCCAGCGGAGATCAGCTTTGCCGAGGGCTTCGGCGATTTGGTGATGCGCTCGCGAGCCGAAGTAATCACGGCGGAATATCTCCCACATCTCACTGGATCTGTCGCGGAGTTTATCCGTTCAGACAGCGACGGTTCGTGGATCTGGGTGCTGTTTTGGGGCAAAGACAGTCCGATTGGCATCATGGGTTTGCGCAGCCATGCGGAATACCAATACTCCAGCGGAGAAGAAAACCTGATGGTGGCGATCAGCCGTCAACTGGCTACCACCATTGAAAAAGTTCGCCTGTATGAAGAAACCTGCAAGGCATATGAGGACCTCCGGCGCACGCAGGAACAACTCTTGCAGAGCGAGAAAATGTCGGCCGTGGGGCAGTTGATTGCGGGTGTGGCGCACGAATTGAATAATCCGCTGACCGCGATTTTAGGATACGCACAGTTGCTGGAAAGCGAAGGATTAAACGAGCGCGCACACGACTATGTGGGCAAGATGTTCAAACAAGCGCAGCGCACACACCGCGTGGTGCAGAATCTGCTTTCGTTCGCGCGGCAGCGAAAGCCGGAGCGGGCCGAAGTGGATATTCGCAAGGTGCTGGAGGAAACCCTGGCCCTGCGCGACTACGATCTCAAGGTCAACAACATTGCGGTAGAAAAAGATCTGGCGCCGGAGCCCGCCATGGTGGTCGCCGATCCTCACCAGATCGAGCAAGTATTTCTGAACATCATCAACAACGCCGTGGACGCGGTGTTGGAGACGGGACGGGCGGGGAAGCTCAAGATTCGCGTTTATTGTCAAAACGGCGACGTGTGTACCCAGTTCGCCGATGACGGGCCGGGGATCAAAGATCCCAAGAGAATTTTCGATCCTTTTTATACGACAAAGAATGTTGGAAAAGGAACGGGCTTGGGTTTGAGCATCTGCTATGGAATCGTGAAGGAGCACGGTGGCGACATCATCGCTCACAACGCCGCCGAGGGCGGGGCGGTGATTGAGGTTCGTCTGCCGCTGGCGGTTGCGGCGGACGCGGTAGTGGATGCGGGCCCAGTAGCGGCACCCCGACGCGAAGGTGCGATCCAGGGCCGGGTGCTCCTGGTGGAGGAAGAGGAGGCCGTTCTGGAATTCGAACGCGACGTCCTAACCGGCGCAGGTGCAAACGTCATTACCGCCACGCGCAGCGAAGACGTTAAGACGCGTTTGCTTTCCGAGCCGTTCGATGCGCTGATTATGAATGGAAAAATGCCAGCGGACTGGAACGCGAAAGAGGCCTATACCTGGATCAAACAGAATTGCGTCGAGATGGAACGGCATGTGTTGTTTACCTTCTCCCACGGCGTGGAGCAAGGCGATGACCGGGCGTTCCTGCAAGAAAACAACGTGCCTTACCTGGTAAAACCCTTTGAGGTCGCCGAACTGATTTCGCAAGCCAGGCGCTTGCTGCAAAAGGCGCATGCGGCGGCCGCTTCCGCGAGCTAAAACTCGCTTCCGATCCATTGCACTCTGTCGCCCTCTCACAGTTGTGCGCGTAGGTTCTTCACCAGGCGGCGGAGCGCTTTTTCGTTGCGCCAGTACCATCGCCACTGCCCTTGCCTGACTGCTTCGACCAGGCCGGCTTTTGTTAAGACGGCCATGTGATGCGAGATAGTCGGCTGCGTCAGATGAACGCGTTCTTCAATGTCACCAGCGCAGAGTCCCTTTTTCCCCGCAATGAGAGCACTTGGCGAACCAGCTCCGCTTTGTTTGAGCGCGAGGAGAATGCGACGGCGCGTAGGATCGGCGATGGCTTGTAGCGCGTGATCGAGGGACGTGGGCGTGGTCATGGAGATTAGCATTAGCTGCTACATCGATGGTTGTCAATGTGTTCCTGAGCCGGGGGGCGAGGCGGTGGCAGCACAGTCGAGCTTTGCTCGACCGGACAGCCGAGGGCGGCCGTCCCCACATGGGTGTTGCCTAGGCGCGCTGCCGCGTGGCGCGCATCCACTCGATGCGCGTGAATTCGAGATATCGTACGTCGTTTTCGGGCAGGGAACAGTTGGCATGGTCGAGGTGTTGTGGAAGTGTGCCGCCGCGGATCCAGTATCCCGTCTCGTCCTTCTTAATAATAGTTGAGTCGAGCGGCTCCTTGCCGTGCAGCTTGAAGATGACACGGCGGTTCAACAGGGGGTCCAACTTCATACGGTCTTTCGCTTCTTTGGCGTCTACTTTTTCAGGATTGGGTTGTATCCGTCGTTGATGAGGCGGGCGCGCGTCCCCTCCGCGTCTTTGATGTCCGCGAAAGGGCCTAACTGAACGCGGAACAGCTTATCTGCGGAGGAACCGTCCGCGACGAAGGCGGGATATTGTTTTTTCTTCAAGGCGTCGACCAGGGCTTCGGCGTCATCCCGTTTGCTGACCGCGGCGACCTGCACGAAGTAACCGCCAGCGGGAATCGCGGCTAAGGGATCGGGCGGGTTCGATGATTGCGAAGACTGAACTGTTATTGCCGAGGACGAAGTGGGCCCTGAGGCTGATTGATCTGCGGCGGCGCTCGGCGATCCCGCATCCGCGACAGCGGGTGTTAGTTGAGTGCTGGCATCTTTTTGCTCGACTGCCTTATAAAAAGTCATGGGTGGAGCGGGTTGGGAGGCGGAGCCCCCGGGCTTGGGGCCGGTGTAAGTGCCCTGCAACGGGGCGGCCGCGCTCGCCGATGTGAGTCCCATGTCAGATCTGCGGCCCAGGGTGTAGCCGAGTGCGAAGAAAACCGCGCACACTATCACCAGGCCGAAGAACAGGCCCAGCAGTTTCGTGGTGCCTAATGTGATTTCGGTGTCCTGTGAATCCATAGCAACTACTTCCCCTCAGGGGCTAATGCCCACATTCATCGCGAAGCTCCTCTATCAGCGCTGGAAGGGTGACGAACTTCAAGACCTTCTACGCTGACTTAGCCGCAGGTGCCGCATTGTCGCCAATCGTTCCCAGCATCTTCTGCAAACCCGAGAAAAAATCCACCGGGACGGGGAAGATGACCGTGGTATTCTTCTCGACGCCGATTTCGGTCAGCGTCTGCAGGTAGCGGAGTTGTACGCTGACTGGTTCGGTCGCGAGCAGATGCGCGGCGTCGACCAACCGCTGCGCTGCTGAAAACTCACCCTCCGCGTGAATAATTTTGGAGCGTTTCTCGCGCTCGGCCTCGGCCTGTTTGGCCATGGCGCGCAGCATAGATTCCGGCATATCCACCTGCTTGACCTCGACGTTCGTCACTTTCACACCCCAGGGCGAAGTGTGTTGATCAAGAATGCTCTGCAGTCGCAGGTTGATCTTTTCCCGGTGCGCAAGAAGTTCGTCGAGCTCCTGTTCGCCCAGCACCGAGCGCAGCGTAGTCTGCGCAAATTGCGATGTCTGGTAGACATAATTCGAAACCTCAACCACTGCTTTGCTGGGATCGATCACGCGCAAGAAAATGACGGCATTTACTTTCAGCGTAACGTTGTCGCGAGTGATAATATCCTGCGGCGGAACTTCGAGAGCTTCCTGACGTAGGGAGACTCGCACCATGCGGTCGATTGGCACAAACACCAGAATCACACCAGGTCCCTTGGCGGCGCTGAGCAGGCGGCCCAGACGAAAGATGACGCCCCGCTCGTATTCGGCCAGGATCTTGATTGAGCTCAGTAGGTATAGGACGATGATGATGATGACAATTGTGCCAAAGCCGAAACTCAGTTCTCCCATATGAATACCTCGCTACTTGAACGCAAAGCCCTTCTGAGGCGGATTGTAACGCAATGCGGGAACATGGGCGCGGAATTCGGACGCTGGCAGTTGCTTGCGTTGGTGCGCGGTCCCTTTAGAGAACAGCCGGCTCCGCAGTGGGTCTGGTTACGGCGGCGGGGTCGACCTGAAGCAGAAGCCCATCAACCCGGCGCACCACTACGGTCTGGCCGGCAGATACATCGGAGGAGGAGACCGCGTCCCACAGTTCCCCGTGGACGAATATCTTTCCCCGCGGAGACAGTGAAGTTTGGGCGATGCCGGTTTCACCGATTAATCCCTCAGCCCCGGAGACCCTCTTATTGCGGCGCGCTCTTAGAGCGATGCTCATCAGGAACGCAGTAATCAGGCCGAGGGGAATGCTGACTGCGAGCGCGGTCAGCAGGTGGACGCGCATCTCCGGGATCGGTGAATCGACGAGCAGCAAGCCTCCGAGCGTGAGTAGCGTGATACCGCCAATGGTGAGCACGCCGTGGCTGGCGAATTTGGCTTCGGCAGCAAAAAGCGCGAATGCCCCCAGAATGAGTACCAGTGCGGCAAAGCGCGTGGGCAGCAGGTTGAGCGCAAAGGCCGCGATCAGGATAAAGACGATGCCGACGGTTCCGGGAATGACTGCACCAGGATGATTGAACTCCGCATAGAGCGCGAGCGCGCCGACGGCAAGCAGAATGAAGGCAATGTTCGGGTCCATCAAATAGCCAAGGATCCGTTCCTTGAGCGTCATGCCGAAGGGCGCGATGGGCTGGCCCGAGAGTCGCAGAGTGACCTCCTGGCCGTTGAAGCGCTTAAATTTTTTTCCTTCCAACTGGCGAAAAAGATCGTCTTCGCTCGAGGCCACGTAGTCGATCAGATGCTGTGAGAGAGCTTCCTGTTCCGTGAAGGATTTGGATTGGCGCACCGTGCTTTCCGCGACCTCGACGTTGCGGCCGCGCCGGGCAGCAACGGAGCGCATGAGGGCAGCCGCGTCGTTTTCCATCTTCTGCTTCATCGCATCGTCCAGGTTGCCGCCGCCGATAACGACCGGGTGAGCCGCGCCGGTATTGGTTCCGGGGGCCATCGCGGCGATGTCTGCCGATTCAAGTATGAAAAATCCGGCCGATGCGGCACGGCTGCCGCTGGGGGTGACGTAAATGATGACGGGAACGGAAGAATTCGTGATCTTCTCGATAATCTCTCGAGTCGATTCTACGAGGCCGCCCGGTGTATTGATCTCGATCAATACAGCTTGATCGTTGCGTCGATGAGCTTCGTCGATGGCGCGCGCAATGTATTCCTTAGTGATGGGCTGAATGGTGTCGTTGACGACGACTTTGAGAACCTCGGCAGAGGAGACAGAGCTGAGAACCCAAACTGCGATAACCAGGGCTGCCGACCAGCCTGGAATAATTCGCGAAATCAGAATGTGCTTCATCCGCCGCCACCTGCCCTCAACAATATTCTTACTCTTATTTGTCGACGGTGGTTGACATTTCTTGCTTGGCTGTCGCGTCGGTGGAACGCTCGGACTCCAGGGCATTCCAGCCTGGAAGGTCAGTGCTGCCTGTGATCAGACGAGCGCCGCGCTCGTAGGTGAAGTACGACCATGCCCACTGGATGAAAACCAGCACACGATTCTGAAAACCGATCAGAAAAAAAATGTGGACGAACAGCCATGCCAGCCACGCTATGAATCCGGAAATATGAATCTTGCCGAACTGCGCGACTGCGGCGGCCCGGCCGATGGTGGCGAGGCTTCCTTTATCAAAGTAGTGAAAAGGCGTGCGAGATAGCGGCGGCCTGGCTGAGCCGCGCGCGCGTTCTGCTTCCTGGCTGATTTCGCGACGAATCAGCTTGGCAACGAACCGGCCTTCGAGAATTGCGACAGGAGCCACGCCGGGCAGCATCTTGCCGGAAGCGTCTTTCAATGCGGCGAGGTCTCCGATAACGAAGACTTCGGGATGATTGGGAAGGCTAAGATCCGGTTCGACCAATACACGCCCCGCGCGATCGAAAGGCACGCCGAGTTTCTTGCCTAGCGGCGAAGCGGCCACGCCGGCAGCCCAGACAATCACCGCTGCTTCCAGCCGGGTTTTGCCCATACAAAGTGCGCCGGGCTCAATTCCTGTGACCATCGCGGACGTGGTCACTTCTACGCCCAGTCGCTTCAGTTGTTCGAGAGCGCTGCGCGAAAGATCTTCGGGATACGCAGGGAGAACCCGAGGACCGCCTTCGATAAGATGAATGCGGGCGCGACTTGGATCAACGGACCGAAAATCGTGAGCCAGAGCGTGGCGGCAGATTTCCGCGAGCGTTCCGGCGAGTTCAACTCCTGTGGGTCCCCCGCCGACGACCACGAAGTTCAAGGGATCACGTCGGCCTCCTGCCGAAGCCTCGCGTTCGGCGAGTTCGAAGGCCAGCAGAACGCGGCGGCGGATTTCGATCGCATCCTCAATCGTCTTGAGGCCGGGAGCGAGAACTTCCCACTCATCGTGGCCGAAATAAGCGTGGCTGGCGCCGGCGGCGACGATGAGTGTATCGTAGGGAATTTTTTCCCTTGCGGTTTGCACCACGCGGCGTTCCAGGTCGAAACCTGTAACTTCGGCCATCAGCACTTCGACGTTTTTGTGGTCGCTCAGAATCGACCGTATCGGCGTCGCGATCTCACCGGGGGAAAGGCCGGCTGTTGCTACTTGATAGAGCAACGGCTGAAAGGTGTGATGATTTCTTCGGTCGATGACGGTGATTCTTACCGGTGCACTGGCCAGCTTTTGGGCCGCATTCAAGCCCCCGAAGCCCGCGCCCACGATCACTACGTGATGCATTCCGGGATGCGCATCCTTGCTGTTCATGGTTCTCCTCTATAAGATTCAGCCCGATGGCGATGGACTCCAGAACTTCTGCTGAGGACTCGAATCCTGTGTGGATTCGGTGGTTTTTGCCCCCTATAAGCGACCTGTTTTTCGTTGCGCTGGTGGGAGTGCTCGTATTCACAAACCTGTCCGTGCGATTACTGGGTGATGCCGGGATCGGCTGGCACATTCGAACCGGGCAAATCATTCTGGCAACACACGCGATTCCGCACGTCGATCCATTTTCATCAAGCATGAGCGGCCACCCCTGGTTTGCCTGGGAGTGGCTTTACGACGTTTTGGTCGGCTGGCTGGAGAGCGCGACTGGGCTGAATGGCGTTGTGCTGTGGACGGCCTTGATTATCGCTACGGTTTTCTCGTGGACGTTCCGGCTGCTGCTGCATCGTGGCACGAATATTGCTGTGGCGTTGATCCTTGTGCTGCTTGCGGCATCGGCATCGATGATTCATTTTCTAGCTCGGCCGCACGTGGTGAGCTGGTTGTTTACCGTCGCGTGGTTCTGGATACTCGAGTCGTCTGAGAATGATCGCACTGATTCGAATGCGAATTTCTCTGCGACCTCGGCGATCAGACGTGCTCGGCTGTGGCTTCTGCCTTTGATAACGCTGCTGTGGGTGAATTTACATGGGGGATTCTTGCTCGGGTTCGCCCTTTTGGCGATCTACTGGGTGAGTGCTGCGGGGCAGTGGTTGAGGCTGACGCTGACACTGACGGAAGACCGATTCGAAAATTTCTTGCGGGAACTCCGGGCCGGCCGTCGCCTCAGGGCTCTGACCTTCGTCGGGATCGTGAGCGCGGCAGCGACCCTGCTAAATCCCTACGGCTTCAAGTTGCACTTTCACATTTACCACTATCTTACGAACCGCTTTCTGATGGATCACATTGACGAGTTTCAATCACCCAATTTCCATTATGTCGCGCAAAAATGTTTTGCCGCATTGCTGCTCTTGTCTCTGTTAGCGTTGGCGACGAAAAGACGCGGGATCAGCGTGAGCCACGGATTGGTGCTGCTGTTTGCGGTGTATTCGGGGCTGTACGCGTCGCGCAACATTCCTGTGTCGTCACTTCTGTCGATTCTTGTAATTGGGCCGTGGTTGTCGGACGCGATGGCACGGCTGGCTGCGTCACTGCGAACTCCCGCGCGATGGCGACGTCTCGCATATACACAGTTTCTCCACCGCATGGAGGGAATCGAGCTGAGTTTGCGGGGACACCTCTGGCCCATCGCAGCGATTGTCCTGACATGCTGGATCGTTGCGCACGGAGGCAAGCTGGGCGCGGCGCCGTTGATGAACGCACACTTTGACACCAAGCGTTTCCCCGTGGCGGCGGTGGATTATCTCAAGAAAAATTCTCTCGAAAAACAAGATCTGCAGGGGCCGCTGCTCAGCCCCGATTCCTGGGGCGGCTACCTTATCTATGAGATGTACCCGGAGTTTTACCCGCGCGTGAAGGTGGTGATCGATGACCGCCACGATTTCTACGGGGAGGAGTTCTTAAAGTCTTACTTGAAGATGATCCACGCGGAGCCGGGCTGGGAAGAATTTCTTCAGCAGCATGCGCCTTACTGTGTGATCGTGCCCAAGGACTCTGCCTTGGCCAACCTGCTGCTCGAAACCACAAACTGGAAGGCGATTCACAGCGACGATGTGGCTATTGCGTTCGTGCGAGATCCAGCATCGTTGCCGCCAAGGTAGCAAAACCGTTCACATTGACAGCGCTGGAGAAACCGCGATATCTTCAGCGGCACGGCGGCTACTGCCTCGCACTGTTTGCACGCGAATACCCTGTTATTCAAGGAATAAATTCCAGGCAAGCAATCTTCCGCATCCGAGGATAAATCCCGATGAATCGAATTCTCTCTCCCCGTCGCATTGGAAATTTTCTATTTGTCGGGGCCGCGCTCAGCCTCTGTCTGGCGACCACAGTCGGCGCGTATGGGCAGGATGCCAAGTCCGTAACCTTCACGCAGATCAGCTCTGATCCTTTTACGATAGGCCCAGGCCAGCACGCCACCGAGGTTGAGCCGCATGTGCTGGCCAACGGCAATACGCTGGTGGCTGCGTTTCAGACAGGGCGCATTGCTCCCGGCGGGGCAACGGCCATTGGCTGGGCAACTTCCACGGACGGAGGCAGCACTTGGACGCACGGATTTCTTCCCGGCCTGACGACGGGAAATGGTGGCGGTCCCTACGACGCTGCCAGCGATCCCGCCGTCGCTTATGACGCCAAGCACGGCGTATGGATGATTGGTACTCTGCCTATCTCGAATACTTCTTTGACGACGGCAGTTGTAGTGAGCCGGTCGACGGACGGAGGATTCACCTGGGATAAACCGGTCAGCGTTGGCCCTCTCGTGGAGAGCTCCGACAAAACCTGGATCGTGTGCGACAGCACATCCACCAGCCCTTTCTACGGGAGTTGTTATGTGGAGTGGGACAATCCCGCGGCCGGGGACGAAATCCTGATGAGCACCTCAACCGATGGCGGCCTGACCTGGGGAGCGGCAACCGCGACGGCGAATCAATCGTTCGGCATTGGCGGACAGCCCTTGGTGCAGCCCAACGGCACAGTGGTGGTGCCCATTGAAATCACAGGAATGTCGGCATTCATCTCAACCAACGGCGGCAGGTCCTGGACGGCGCCGGTGCTCATCTCGAATATTCAGAGCCACATCGACGCGGGAGGAATTCGCAGCGGACCGCTGCCCTCAGCCGCGGTAGACGCTGCCGGTACGGTTTGGGTTGTGTGGGAAGACTGCCGCTTCCGCGCCAATTGCGCCACCAATGACCTTGTTTACAGTACATCCAGCGACGGAGTGCACTGGTCGGCGGTGAAGCGCATTCCTATCGACAACACTACGACTTCGGTGGATCATTTCATCCCTGGCATCGGCATCGATCCGGCGACTTCGGGCGCAACCGCGCATGTTGCGATTCACTACTACTACTTTGCGCAGAGCAACTGTACGACTGCGACTTGCCGGCTTTCCGTTGGCTACATTTCTTCCCACAACGGGGGAACTACCTGGAATACATCGAGAAAGCTGTTGGGGCCGATGCAGCTGAGTTGGCTGCCGAATTCGCAGAATGGCCTGATGGTGGGCGACTACATTGCCACGGCCTTCACCAACGGAGTGCCGCATGGCGTGTTCGCCGTAGCAGCTGTGAAAAGTGGTTCAACGTTTGACGAGGCCATGTACACAGCGCAAGGTTTGACGGTGCCGGAAGCCGGTCCGCAGTTTTCTTCGGCAGGCGATAAACCGCTGCACAACCTTTCCGACCCGATTGAGAAGGAGCGGCCTGAGAAGGGCGCAGTCCCGCCTTCAAAGCGCGCGACCAAGCGCAGCGCGAAATAAAGAGTCATTTTGTCATCCTGATCGTAGATTGTGTTTCGCGAATGCGAGCACAGCCGGAGTCGAAGCCTCCCTTCGAACCGTTCGGCATCCTTCAGCTTCTATCGTCTGGCGAATCTAGATCTACCTTTCCAATCGCAGCCCAACCGCCACCCCTGATAAACTCTCTGCGTGTCGCGCCTTACTCACCTTGAATGCACGCGCTGCGGAGAATCCTTTCCCGCTGACCACCCCCAAACTGTTTGCCCGAAGGATGGCGGCATCCTCTACGCGCGCTATGATCTCGCCAACATCAAGAAAAGTTTTTCACCCGCGTCGCTACTACCGCTGGCTCCTACGATGTGGCGATACGATGCCGTTCTTCCGGAGGCCACGCCGGTCACGCTCGGTGAAGGTTTCACCCCCATGCTGCGCAGCCGCGAGTATCCCAACGTCTTCATCAAAGACGAAGGACTGAATCCCACCGGCTCCTTCAAAGCGCGCGGACTCTCCGCCGCAGTGACAATGGCTCGCCATTTCGGTCTGAAGAAGCTTGCCATCCCCTCCGCTGGAAACGCTGCCGGAGCCCTCGCCGCCTATGCCGCCGCAGCCGGCATCGAAGCCCACATCTTTATGCCCAAAGATGTTCCTATGGCCAACCGCATCGAGTGCCACTTTTACGGAGCCGAGGTTACGCTGGTCGACGGTCTCATCTCCGACTGCGCGCGGAAGATTGCCGAACTCAAGGAGAAAGAGGTTTGGAAAAAAGAAGGATGGTTCGATGTCTCCACAACCAAAGAGCCCTACCGCGTTGAAGGCAAGAAGACCATGGGCTACGAAGTTGCGGAACAACTCGGTTGGAAACTTCCGGATGGAATCATCTATCCCACGGGCGGTGGCGTGGGCCTGCTCGGCATGTGGAAGGCATTCGACGAAATGGAGCACCTAGGGTTCATCGGTTCCGAGCGTCCGAATATGATTAGCGTGCAAGCTGCGGGATGCGCGCCCATTGTAAAAGCGTGGGATGAAGGCCACGCCACGGCAGAAATGTGGCCTCGTGCGTCCACGCTGGCGTCGGGCCTACGGGTTCCGAAACCCTACGGCGACTACCTCATCCTCGAAATCCTGAAAAAAAGCGGAGGCCTCGCGCTCTCCGCCACCGACACAGAAATTCTCGAAGCGACTCGTCATTGGGCGAAGGTCGAAGGCATCTTCGCAGCGCCAGAAGGCGCAGCCTCGCTCGTCGCCTACCAGAAACTGCTGGCTAACGAATTCTTCACCGCCGACGACAAGGTGGTGCTCTTCAACACCGGGTCCGGGCTGAAGTACCTGGACGTGCTGGACACAAAAGACGCGAAAGCTGCAGCTCCGCAAGCGTCCCGTGCCATTGCGGGAATCATCGGCCCTTACTAAGACGGTTGCGAACGATTCCGGTTAGTTCTGACCGTCTCGCCTACCCTTAACTCGGCACGCTCAGTTGGCGAGTTTCTTAACGAGCAGTTGGCCGTTTGGACAGGTGTTGCATGTACTCCTGGCGGCATCAAATGTACTCCTAGTGTTTGACAGTCTCCCAATTCAACTATAAGTTCTCACTAACAAATCCCTAATCTTCCCTCCTGCGGACTGCAGGCTGTGGGTGTTGTGCTAGGCAATGCCCTAAGGCTATCCGCTGACGGTTCTGTGTCGGATTTCTCGCGCCACGGGAAATAACTGAGACATCGCGCGACTTCGCCATGAGTCCGGCTTGCGCCGGATGTGTAAGTTACCCGTGCATGGAGGCGTGAAATGACATATTGGAAGAAAGTAGCAACCATCGCGACAGTCTTGTCAGCGGTTGCATTCGTAGCATCCCAAAAAGCACCCCAAGATTCTGGACCGCGACCTGGACCAGCTGCAGCAGGTGGGCTAACGGGTTTTTATCCGACACTGAACGCCACAGAGCAAGCTGCATATGCGAACGGGATCGCCCAATTTATAGAAGATGAGGGCGTTCCTGATCTTCCACCGGGGACCGGCAATGGTGGGCTGGGGCCCGGATTCAATTCAACCAGTTGTGGGTCATGCCATTCTCAGCCGGCAACATTAGGATCAAGTCCGAGTCCCAGCAGTCCGCAGGTTCCTCAACCGAATCCTCAGATTGCGGCTGCCGCTGAAATGAATGCTACAAATGTGATTCCACCCTTTATCACCCCAGATGGGCCGGTCCGAGAGGCTAGATTCATCAGGCATGCAGATGGAACTCCGGATGGAAGTGTCCACAATTTATTTTCCATTGCGACCCGATCGGATGCGGTTGGATGTAAGCTCGCTCAACCGGACTTTATCGCCCACCTCGTAGTCAACAACGTTATTTTTAGAATTCCAACTCCGCTGTTTGGTTTGGGCCTGGTCGACAATACCCCAGACTCGGTATTGCGCGCCAACTTCGAAGCTCACCGAGACAAAAAACAAGACCTCGGAATCGCAGGAAGATTTAATCTGAGTCCAAACGATGCAACCATCAGCAAATTTGGATGGAAGGCCCAAAACAAGTCGCTGAACCTTTTTGCCGGAGAGGCATACAACGTAGAGATGGGCGTGACCAATGATGTCATGCCTGACGAAAGAAATGCGATCGCAGGATGTGTATTCAACGCTACCCCGGAAGATACGCACTCTGAAGCAACGAATGGCATCTCAGACCTAGATGCGTTTGTCGACGCTATACGCCTTTCAGCTCCGCCTTTACCCGTTACTCCAACCGCTCAGACGAAAGAGGGGCAAGACATATTCAACAAGATTGGATGTGTGTTATGTCATTCAGATACGCTCACAACCGCTCAGTCTGTGTTCACAGGAATGGGCAATGTGCAGTATCATCCCTTCTCCGATTTTGCCCTCCACCATATGGGAACCAACCTGTCAGATGGAATTTCCCAGGGACTGGCGGGTCCCGACGAGTTTAGGACCGCACCTCTGTGGGGCATTGGGCAGAGGCTGTTCTTTCTGCACGATGGAAGATCGCGGGACCTGCTGGGTGCAATTCAGCAACACAGTTCCCCAGGATCGGAAGCCAACAAGGTAGTACGAAGGTTCGACGACCTGTCCCCAGAACGAAAACAAGCCGTGCTGGATTTTCTCAGATCGCTTTGACGCGATATCTTGAGACTCGCATCCATTGAACCGGCCGCAAACACAGAAGGGCAATCGCGCTCAAGCGATTGCCCTCCAAAGATTTTTGGCGGCCTCCCCAAAAAGAAGTACTCTTTGCCACGCCTTCCGTGGTACAAAAAATCCACCGCATCTCGTGATGCAGTTCTTTCCACGGTACTGCACATTACTGATGCTGCACATTATTAACGAGGCGTAGCGCAACCTGAGCGGCGCTCTGATCTTCCACTGAATTAAAGCAGGCGGTACATCCGGTATTCCAAGATCATGCGGACCGTGCAAGCCGGTCGGCGGCTCTACGAGGATAAATATTGGTTCACAGGCAGTTTCTTAAACGAAGAACAAGAGAGGAGACGACTTCCATGCCCACCTTCAAGACAAAAGACGGTACACAGATTTACTACAAAGACTGGGGTAAAGGACAGCCCGTAGTCTTCAGCCATGGCTGGCCGCTGAGCGCGGACGCGTTCGAAGATCAGATGGTTTTCTTAGCCGCCCGCGGCTATCGTTGCATCGCCCACGACCGCCGCGGCCATGGCCGGTCCGACCAGCCATTAGACGGCAATGAAATGAACACCTACTCCGACGATCTCGCAACACTGGTCGAACAACTGGATCTGAAGGACGCGATTCACGTTGGCCATTCCACTGGAGGCGGTGAGGTAGCACGTTACATTGGCCGGCATGGCACCAAGCGTGTTTCCAAAGCCGTGCTGATCGGCGCTGTGCCTCCGTTAATGTTGAAAACCCCTGCGAACCCCGCTGGCCTGCCGATCGAGGCATTTGACGCTCTTCGCGCCAGTGTCGCCGCCGATCGCTCTCAGTTCTTCAAGGATTTAAGCATTCCTTTTTACGGCTATAACAGGCCGGGCGCCAAGATTTCCCAGGGCATACGCGATGCATTCTGGTTGCAAGGAATGTTGGCCGGATACCCAGCCTCTTATGACTGCATCAAGGCATTCTCCGAAACGGACTTCACCGAAGACCTCAAGAAGTTCGATGTGCCAACCCTGATTCTTCACGGGGACGCCGACCAGATTGTGCCCATCGTCGCTGCAGGACTGCTTTCTGCGAAGATCGTGAAAGGGGCGCAACTGAAGGTCTATCCGGGATTCCCGCACGGAATGTGTTCCACCGAAAAGGACGTAATTAACGCTGACCTGTTTGCATTCTTTAAAGGCGCCGCGGCTGTCGCCGCTTAAACTTTCATCGCCAGCCTTCTCGCTGGCGAAGGCCTGGCACCCACGTCTCGCCGCTTTTGCGAGACGTGGGTGATCGATGCAGCAGAGCGTCCGGACGCCACGAGCAATGTCGGTACGGCTCTATCAGAACACTGATTTGTTTGCCAGGCATTTTCTAAAAACTATCGAGTAGGTGGCCGAGAAACCGGCTTGTCAGACACTGGCGACGAGCCGTCCTCCGGTTGCGCTGTGTTTGCTTCCGGCCTAACCGTGGGTTGGGGTGAGATGTAGCGCACCGTCACATCTTTTCCAAAATTGACTTGTTTGTACGCAACCCGCATCGGCGACGCTTCAGGGATATGCTTAAAAATGCGAATTGTCACATCTTCCGCAATGTAATCGACTTCATTCTGACCGATGCGAATCCGCCTGAACACGGAGCTGGCAGCCTCAGGAGCCGGTACACGGGTCGCTTGCTGCTCGTAGACTGCCTTCGATGCCCCTGGCGGTGAAGCTTGGCGGTGATCTGTGTAGGCGAACCATGCAATTATTGCGAGTGCGACCACTGCTGCCACATCTGCGCTCCATGCAGGCATCCGCAGAGAATTGCGCCTCCGGAACATCGTCTGCGTGAGCGCAGAATTACCCCATTCTTTGTCTTTGTTTCTGGGTTCATCGTCTTTGGGTTCATCCTGAAACGACGGTTTTCTTAGTAAGGTCGGCTGTGCCGCTTGACTGTTTAGAACCAGGCGATCGACATAGCAATCCTCATGAACAGCCCGTCCGTACTCGTCGGCTTTGCTGGTTTCGAGTGGAACTGCTCGATCACAGATGTGGCACCGAGCGGGTGATTCCTCGAAAGCGAACTGGCAGTAGGAGTCCAATTACCCCCCATGCGATGCGCGAGACTTCACGAGCTTTAGGTAAAGCAACTTAACAACCAAACGATCCTTGAGTATATAAATCCGAAATCTGACTAGGACTTACGGCGAGAAGTTCAATCGCAGGACCGGAGAATGCGACCGCCCAAAACTTCTCGCGGTCTGGAAAATTCGACGCACTCAAGGTTCCGGACGGCTATGCGGCTGTCGAGCGAAAGAATCAGGCAGCTCGTGCGTATCTGCCATCGGCGAGAGTCAGCAGAGCCATCATTTCGTCGAGCGTAGCGATGTCGAAGTCTCTCATCGAACTGGCATGCTCCAGCATGTTCCGCACCGATGGACGGGGGTTGAACAGCTTGAGTCGAATATCGTGGTCTTGCGCCCATCGCTGCAGAAACACGAGCATGCCTAGACCTCCACCCGCGATGGCGGTCACTTCCGAGAAATCGAGCACAATGGTTCGGGAATCAGCTTGCAAGTTCACAGCGTTGCGTAATTTGAGGGCGTCTTCACTCTGGACAATTCGGCCTTCGCACTCAATGACGGCCATGTCGCCAATATTTTCAATATAGATAGTCAGCATATTTGTTCTCCAGCCTTGATGCTGCAAGAGCACGTGTCGTGCCATCTGACGCGACTTGCATTTTGTGCCTCGTAGGCGCTGATCGTGCGATCGACTGAGGGTTTCCGGCGAGAAACCGGGAAAATTTGCGCTAGAGCGAATGCTGTATATTTTCGCCTGCTTTTTGACGTTGGACCGGGATCCGCGCCGCGCGTGTAGGAGGTTTGCTGCGAGCCACCAAAGCACGGACGGAGCATTTTTTCACACTACCTCCGCCCTTCGGTGGTGGCTCAATTTGAATTTGTCGGCCTATAGTTTTGGGTCATCCTGAGTGCAGCCGTTTTTCAGGCGGAACGAAGGATCTCCCACAGGCCGTATGTATGGGAGATCCCTCACGCGGCTGAAGTACGCCGCGTCTCGGGATGACGGCCTCGTAGGAGAATAAATTGAGACTGAGCCGCTACCCCGCCCTACATTGACTTGCCGCCCCATCACCCCTAATATGAACGCGCACGAATGATCGGCAAGACCATCTCGCATTACCGCATTCTGGAGAGGTTGGGCGGCGGCGGGATGGGTGTCGTTTACCGGGCTGAGGACATCAAACTGGGCCGATTCGTCGCGCTCAAGTTTCTCCCCGAAGAACTCGCCAAGGATCGCCAGGCTCTCGACCGCTTTCAGCGCGAAGCGCGGGCCGCGTCGGCGCTTAACCATCCCAACATCTGCACTATCCATGAGGTTGACGAGGAAGACGGACAGGCCTTCATCGTCATGGAATTCCTCGATGGGCAGACGCTGAAACACCGTATCGCCGGCCGCCCGATCGACACCGAAACGCTGCTGAATCTCGCCATCGAAATTGCCGACGCGCTCGATGCCGCGCATTCGAAAGGCATCATTCATCGCGACATCAAGCCCGCGAATATTTTCGTGACCAAGCGCGGGCAGGCCAAGTTGCTGGATTTTGGTCTAGCGAAGCTGTCTCCGGGAAACCAGCATGGCAGTTCCGAATCCGCGCTGCTTACGGCTACCGAAGGCGCGCTGATGACCACGCCCGGCTCTACGATAGGAACAGTAGCCTACATGTCTCCGGAGCAGGTACGCGCCGAAGAGCTTGATCCGCGCACCGATTTGTTCGCGTTTGGCTCGGTGCTCTACGAGATGGCGACGGGAAGTTTGGCATTTTCCGGAAGCAGCAGCGGGGTAATCTCCGAGGCCATTCTGAACCGCACTCCGCCGCTGCCTTCGATCACGAATCCAGCGATACCGCCGAAGCTGGAAGAATTGATTTTCAAAGCGCTTGAGAAGGAACGTGAATTTCGTTATCAAACGGCTGCTGAGCTGCGCGGCGACTTGAAACGCATCAAGCGTGCCCTGGATACGTCACGCGTACGCGCCGGAAGTCCAGCCAGTCTGATGCCCGCTTCAGAGGTGGCAGGGACTGGAGTCGCCCAGCCTGTGTCATCGCAAAAGCGCCTGCTGATCATCGCGTTGGCAGCGGCAGCCATTGCGCTGATTGCGGGCCTCGGTGCGGGAAAGTTTTTGTTGCAGCGACCGCTGTTACAAGCCGCACTCCCGGTTTACCATCCGCTCACATTTCGCCGAGGTATGGTTCATGCGGCGCGCTTTGCTCCGGACGGAAAGACGATCATCTACAGCGCGGCGTGGGAAGGGAAGTCATTGCAGCTCTTCACCACGCGACCCGAGAGCCCGGAGTCGCACGAGTTAGAGCCCGCTGGAGCCGACATACTGGCTGTTTCCTCGTCGGGCGAAATGGCGCTGTCGCTGAGGAGTCATCCAGTCGCGCAATTCCTTTATTCCGGTACGTTGGCCCGCGTGCCTTTGGTCGGCGGCGCGCCGCGCGAGGTCATGGAGAATGTCGAATTTGCGGATTGGGCTCCCGATGGAAGCACGCTGGCGATTGTGCGCCAGGACCAAGGCCGGCACCGCCTGGAGTTCCCTCCAGGCAAGTTGCTCTATGAGGCTGATGGTTGGATCGGTCATATCCGCACTTCTCCAAGAGCGGATGCCATTGCCTTCATCGATCATCCCCAACTCGGCGACGACGGCGGCGAGGTTGCCACAGTGGATCTGGCGGGAAAGAAGACAACTCTTTCAACCGGCTGGGACAGCATTCAGGGAATCGCATGGGCTCCCGCAGGCGATGAGATTTGGTTTACCGCAACCCGCACGGGCGGCGACCGCTCTCTTTATGCGGTCAATTCCTCAGGCGCAGTCAGACTGCTCGCGCGGGTTCCAGGCGAATTAACTTTGCTCGATGTTGACCGTGAGGGGCATGTGCTTCTGACCCGAGGTAACGATCGTGCGGGAATGATGGGTCTCGCTCCCAGCGAGACCAAAGAACGTGACTTGTCGTGGCTCGACTGGTCCGTGCCTGGCGATTTGTCACCCGATGGTCGAACTGTTCTTTTCTTTGAGAGCGGCGAGGGCGGAGGACCGAAGTATGCAGTCTACCTGCGGAAAACGGATGCTTCTCCAGCTATTCGTCTGAGTGAGGGGATCGGGTTAGCTTTATCTCCTGATGGAAAATGGGCTCTCACCCGGCACAATATCACTCCCTCACAACTGGTTCAGCTGCCTACCGGAGTCGGCGAAGCCACACCTCTCACTCACGATTCCATCAATCACCTCTGGGCACGCTGGCTGCCCGATGGCAAGCACTTGGTGTTTTCGGGAAGTGAGGCGGGGCACGGTTTTCGGCTCTACGTGGAATCTCCCGAGGAAGGCAAGGCGCGTCCCATCAGCCCGGAAGGAGTGAGCCCGTTTCTTGTGATCTCTCCAAAGGGGGACTTTGCGGCCAGCGTCGGTCCCGACCATAAGATTTATCTTTACCCTATCGCAGGTGGCGAACCCGTGCCCGTCTCCGGAGCTGAGCCAGATGAAGCGCCGACCGGATGGTCTGCGGACGGCCGTTCTCTCTATGTGTTCCGCTTTGGGGAGATTCCATCCAGAGTGAATGAGTTGGAGTTGTCGACCGGCAAGAGAAAGCTCTGGAAGGAACTGGTGCCAGCGGACGCGGCTGGAATCGATACCATCCGGGCAATCACAATTACTCCAGATGCCAAGGCATACGTCTATGGCTTTATCCGCACGCTCTCTGATTTGTACGAAGTAGAAGGATTGAAGTGAAGATGGATTGATTTTAGGTGGAGCAGCGCTTCAGCGCTGTTAAAGTTCTGTTTGCGGCATCGGCTTTAGCCGCTGCGTTCAGAGCGGCGAAATGGCCAACCTTTTTTGACCAATCTACTTTAACCAATCTCTTTAGGAGAGAATCTTATCCTGAAAATCCCGCTCCGCCCGCTTCAGATTCTCAGGCCGGCCCAGATCGCGCCAGTAATATTTATCGTCGCGAAATGCGACGATGTTTTCTCCTTGTGCCGCAAGGCGTAAATACGAGTTGATGATGGAGAATGCGCCTTCTTCTGTTATTAGCTCGAAAATATGTGGAGAAATAACGTGGATGCCGGAAAATGCCCAGGAATGCGCTTGGGCGGCTGGGCGGACGAGTTCAGGCGTCTGATCGTGGCCTGCGCGCCGGCCGCAGAGCTGATGCTTCGCGTCGAACACTAGATAACGCGAAGTTTCACGGTCTCGCACCGCCAATGTAGCCAGGGCGCCAGTTTCAGAGTGAAATTCCACCATGCGCCCCAGATCAATGGTGCTGAGGACATCGACATTATGCAGGATGAAAGACTTGTGTTTAGAATGCGGGGGAGGATCTTTGAGAAACTGGGCAGCCTTCTTCAAACCGCCACCGGTGTCGAGCACCACTTCCTCATGCGAGATCTCGATGTACATGCCGAAGTTCTGGTTGGCCTTCAGATAATCGATCACCATCTCGGCGAGATGATGCACATTGACGATGACCTCGCGCACTCCAAATTGCCGCAATCGTGAAAGCGTGATCTCCAGCATCGTTCGCCCGCCAACTTCCACCAGCGCCTTGGGACGATCATTCGTCAGTGGGCGCAAACGCGTGCCCAGTCCGGCGGCCAGAATCATGGCTTTCATTGCGCGCGACTCTCCAACTCGCGATGCTGCACGACGACCTCTACTCCGTTTCTTCCGCGCAACCGTTTTGCAGCCTGCTCCGCCAGATAGACTGATCGATGCTGCCCGCCAGTGCATCCGAAAGACACCATCAAACTCTTAAAGCCGCGCCGCTGATACTCGCCCACACTAGCATCGACGAGCGACATCACGCTGGCCATAAACTGGTGCACGCTTTGTTGCTGATTCAGATATTCGATTACCGGAGCGTCTTTTCCGGTCAGCGCTTTGAACTGCTCTTCGCGTCCAGGATTCGGCAAGCTGCGGCCATCGAATACAAATCCACCACCGTGCCCGCTCTCATCCTTCGGCATGCCCCGATGAAATGAAAAGCTCACAATGCGCACCGTCAAATTGTCCGCCTCGGAGGCCAAGCCTTGCAGTTTCTCCGAGGCCAGCATGCTATTGAAGGCCTCCATCAGCGTCGGCAGAGCGATCGGCAAATTCACGTTGTGCAGCAGCCAGCGCAAGTTCTTCAGCGCGTAGGGAACACTTTGCAAGAAATGCGCTTTGCGCTCGTAGAAGCCACGAAAACCATACGCACCCAATGCCTGCAGAATTCGTACATAAACGTACGCGTAGTAATGCTGCAAAAACGCTTCACGATCGATCTCAATAAAAGCCCCAAGCTGCCCGAGATAAAGGTCAAGCAACTGCTGCCGCACTTCCGGCGGCAAATCGGCCTTGGCGTCGTACAGCAGGGAAGCAATGTCATACTGCAAAGCGCCTTTGCGGCCGCCTTGATAATCCAGAAAAAACGGCTGAGCGTCGCTATTGCGCAGCATAATGTTGCGGGACTGAAAATCGCGGTACATGAAGTAGTTACAATCGGCACTCAACAGGAAGTCTGTAAGCCGATCGAAATCGTCTTCGAGAGCCTGCTCGTTGAAGGGAATGCCAGCGAGCCGTAGAAAGTAGTATTTGAAATAATTCAGATCCCAGTTGATGGATTGCCGGTCGAAGCTGCCGCGCGGGTAACACACCTCGTAATTCAAATCGCGGCCGGCTTCAACCTGAAATCGAGGGAGCACAGCCACGACTTTGCGATACGCTTCTATGGCCTGCGAATCAATGTTTTCGCCCTGCCGATTCTTGGAGAGAAATTCGAACAGCGTCGTGTCCCCCAGGTCTTCTTCGAGATACGCTCCCTGGCTCAGATCCTCGGCATAAATTTCTGGTACCGGAAGTCCGTGGCGACGAAAGTGTCGCGAAAATTCCAGGAACGCCGCGTTTTCCTCACGCACGCCATAAAGAATTCCAATCGCACTGGTCCGGTCGCTCGCCAGCCGGATAATCTTCCGGCCCGAGCCTCCGAGTTCGCCCTGCAGGGGATCTATCCTCGTGGGCGGGACTTGAAAGTGCTGTTCATAAAGCTTTTTGAGAACATCCATAATCGAATATGTTTCTCGGCGTGACTCCCCGCGTGACCTCCCGACGTGACCCACTAAGATAACATCGCTGCTCGATTCTAGATCGACGAGGTTAGCATCGAACGACTTGAAAACCCCCGTTCTACTGCCTATTCTGAGATAAGCGTTCTGAGACAAGTATGACCGACCGCCTTTACTATCACGATTCGTTTCTCTACAACTTTGACGCCGAGGTCCGCTCTGTCTTCGAAACGCCGCGTCCGGCGCTTGTTCTCGACCGCACGGCCTTCTACCCCACCAGCGGCGGCCAGATCCACGATACAGGCTGGATTGTTCCCGCCGATACAGACGACGCTAAATTTCGCGTCACTGAAGTCGCCGACACCGAAGATGGCCACATTGTCCACTACCTGGATGCGCCGCTCAAGGATGTGCAGCCCGGAATCCGCGTTCGGGGCGAAATCGACGGTGCCCGCCGTCGCGATCACATGCAGCAGCACTCCGCCCAGCACGTTCTATCCGCCGCTTTCGTGCGCCTGTTCGACATGCCGACGGTCTCCTTCCACATGGCTGATGACTATTGCTCGGTAGATCTTGACGCACCTTCACTCAGCAAAGAGCAAATCGAATCTGCCGAGCGTCTCGCCAACGAAATTATGTTTGAGAATCGTCCGGTCGACATGAAATATGTGACTCGCGATGAAGCCGAGCGGCTCGGACTGCGCAAGCTTCCGCCGGCCGGGCGCGACTTGCTGCGCATTATCGACGTCCGCGACTTCGACCTCACCGCTTGCGGCGGCACGCATGTGAGCGCGACAGGACAGATTGGTGGAATCCTGTTGCGCAAGAGCGAGAAAGTTCGCCAGGGGTACCGGGTGGAATTCGTGGCCGGCCAACGCGCGGTCGCCGCCGCACGCCGCGATTTCTCGACGCTCACCGATACTGCAGCGCTGTTTTCCGCCCACATCTATGACGTTCCCCAGCAAGCCCAGAAGGCACTGGACGAAATAAAATCTCTGCGCAAGCAGCGTGAGCAATCGCAGGATGAATTAGCCGCGGCGCAGGCCACTGCGCTATTAGCGGAGACTCCCGAAAACAACGGACGGAGGTTGGTCGTCCGAACCTTTCCCGACCGCGACCTCAACTTCCTCAAACTGCTGGCCCAGAAACTGACGCGGCAGGCTTCCGCAATCGCGCTGCTTGCCAACACCTCACCACAGCCTGCGCTTGTTTTTGCCCAGTCTGCGGGTCAGCCCTACGACATGGCCGCGCTATTGAAAGAAACTGTCGCGAAAGTCGGCGGACGCGGCGGCGGCAGTAAAGACCTCGCCCAGGGAGGAGTCGCGAAATCCGAAGGACTAGCTGCCGCTCTCGGGGCGGCCGCCGAAACGCTCGCGCACTGACTTTCGGCCATTTGCCGCCAAAATAAAACCTCCACCGGACCGCAGTCCGTGGAGGTTGTGTTTGACCTGTGCCGGTCGTCGCTACGCGACGCGATTTCGCCGCCCACCTTTTTCCCACCAAACGGCGGGGTCTTCCGGACGGTTCAGCATCTGCGACAATTCCTTCTTGATCTCGGCTAACCGGTTGGCGCGCATCTCGATCGCCGACTGGTCGATCTGACTATCCGCGCTCCTGGCGGCAGAGCGAGCGTTCATGTTCCGCAAATCCGTAATTTCCTGACGAAGGCTGGTGAGGTGTTCCAAGATATAAGGCATGTCTGATGATACCTCATATCCGTGGAGCCGCCGCTTAATTAATTCCGAATAATGGCCAAAAACTTGCCGCCGCAGAAAGGAGAAATGGCAGGGTAATGACCCGGATTACTCGAGTAATGCGTGGGGTCTCAGCGCTCGTATCCACCGCCCTCCAGGACACAACTAATTTTCAGGTGCAGGGTTCTTATTTGCCAGCGGCGGAATTTCGTTCAAACCTGTTCAAACCTACTTGAGGCGCTCTGTATGCGACTGACCCCCCTCGTTTTTGCACTCTTGCTCTGTATTCCCACAGCTAAAATTACTCAAGCGCAGCAGAAGGAGTGGATTCCTCAGGGGATTGAGGCCTTGCAGCAAAGTGCGGCCTCGAAAACCGTGTTTACATTCGACCACTCCATGTTGGTATTAATGTCCAAGCTGGACTCAGAGAATGAGGATCTCCGCCGTGTGATTGCAGGCGTGAGCGGGGTATCGGTCCATAACTACCATTTTCAGCACGCTTGGCAATATGATCCGGCGGCTCTGAGCTCCGTGAACGAGGAATACCGCACCGCTGGCTGGAAACGATTGATGAACAAAAACGCCAAGGGTGAAGGCCCAGGGATGACCGATCTCTGGGTTCGCCTGGAAAACAATGCGATTAGTAACGTCGCCATTCTTCTTGCCAAGTCGAACGAGGTCAGCTTCGTCGTGATTTCCGGGTCCATCAGTCCGCTTGACCTCTCTCATCTGGGCGGGCATTTCGGTATTCCGAAGATCGAAGGCGGAGTGCCGGTGCCAAATACTGAGTGATCGCCGTAACCCGTAATCAATGACGGGCAGCTCGACCGCATCTCAAAGGCGCACAAAAACTGGAGCGGGAGACCGGGATCGAACCGGCGACATCCAGCTTGGGAAGCTGGCGTTCTACCGCTGAACTACTCCCGCTCGCCAGGGAAAACCCACCTACCCTGAAGCCAACCAAAGTCTAGCACT